>Ga0228666_1000009_pt1 | contig 340173 bp, 303 predicted proteins | sample 80DmetaG_FD_182702 | JGI IMG/M metagenome (GOLD analysis project Ga0228666, IMG submission 182702) | Seawater microbial communities from Monterey Bay, California, United States - 80D | ecosystem: Environmental > Aquatic > Marine > Coastal | place: USA: California | collected 2016-10-11 | reverse complement strand
TTTTTTTTTTTCTATATCTTGCTCTAATTTTTTAGCTTTATCATTGCATGAGGCAATAGCATATGATAATGCAATTATTGTTAATACAAATTTCGTGTTATTCATAATTATATTAATTATTATTATTTAGTTTATACCAGTTTATTGATTTTTTTAAACCTTGTTGAATTTTTACCTCAGGATTATAATTAATGTGTTTTTTTGCTTTTTCAATGTTTGCTAAGGAATGTAATACGTCCCCTGCTCTAGCGTCCCTGTATATTGGTTGAATATTTGAATTTGCTAATTTTTGAATAATATTCCAAAGTTTATTTATGCTAATTCTTTCGCCAACAGCTATATTGAAAACCTCATGCTTTTTTTGAGAGGACAACACAGCTTTTATGTTTGCTTGAACAACATTTTCTATGTAAGTAAAGTCTCTAGTTTGCTCACCATCCCCATTAATATAAACTTTTTTATTATTTAATGCTGCGTCAAAAAACAATGGTATTACAGCGGCATAAGCTCCATTAGGGTCTTGTTTGGGGCCAAAAACATTAAAATATCTCAAACCAATACTATGAAAATTATATGTCAAAGAATAAATATTTGCATAGAGTTCATTAACGTACTTTGTAATTGCGTAGGGTGAAAGCGGTTTCCCAATAACATGTTCTACTTTTGGAAGTGTTTTACTGTCACCATAAGTACTTGAAGATGCTGCATAAACCATCTTCTTAACCGTTTTAGATTCCTTAGCTGTTTGCAAAATGTTTAAAAAGCCGCTAATATTAACTTGGTTAGATGATATAGGGTCGTTTATTGATCTAGGAACTGATCCCAAAGCTGCTTGGTGTAAAACGTAGTCAATACCTCGCATAGCCGCCTTACAAATTTTTATATCTCTAATGTCGCCCTCAATAAGTTGAAATCTTTGATCATTTAAAAAACTTTGAATGTTTTTTCTATGTCCATTAGAAAAATTATCTAAGACAACAACCTTCTTTGCTTCATATTTTAATAAATACTCAACTAAATTTGATCCAATAAATCCTGCTCCACCTGTAACTAAAAATGTAAAATCTGATAAGTCTTCTGTATGATGTTTTTTATTATACATCTTATAAACGTTTGTCTATTTGATTTAAATCTAAAGCTCCTTTAACATCGTAAACTATCGAGTTATTGGACTTAAGTGATTCTAAGTCTATTTGTAAAAAATCCTTATGAGCTACTACATGAACGATGGCATCATATTTATTTGATAATTTTGAAATTAAATTAATCCCGTATTTGTGTTTTACTTCATTAAAATCCGCCCAAGGGTCATAGACATCAACATCCATATTAAAAGCACTCAAGCCGTTATAAACATCTATTGCTTTTGTGTTTCTAATATCTGTACAGTTTTCCTTAAATGTTATGCCCAGCATTAATACCTTTGCTTTTTCAATGGTAATTCCCTTATTCACCATGTGCTTTAAGACTTGAGTTGAAATATAATCACCCATACCATCATTCAGCCGTCTTCCCGCTAAGATAATTTCTGGATGATACCCTACTTCTTGTGCTTTTTTTGCTAAGTAATATGGGTCTACCCCAATGCAATGTCCGCCAACTAATCCTGGTTTAAATGGTAAGAAGTTCCATTTTGTAGATGCTGCTTCTAATACATCGTGTGTATCTATGTCAAGTTTGTTAAATATTTTAGCTAGTTCGTTAACAAAGGCTATATTGATATCGCGCTGAGCATTCTCAATTACTTTCGCTGCTTCTGCAACTTTAATTGATGGTGCTAAATATGTTCCTGCAGTAATAATTGATGCATATAAATTATTTACAACTTTTCCAATTTCTTTTGTTGAGCCAGAGGTTACTTTTTTAATATTAGTCAGAGTATGATTTTTATCTCCTGGATTTATTCTCTCTGGTGAGTACCCACAGAAAAAATCTTCATTAAATTTTAATCCACTTATTCTTTGTAAAATAGGAACACACTCATCTTCGGTGACACCCGGATAAACTGTAGATTCATAGATAACAATATCTCCTTTTTTTAAAACCTTTCCTATCATTTCTGAACTCTCAATTAGTGGTGTTAATATTGGGCGATTGTTTTTATTTACTGGTGTTGGAACAGTAACAATATAAACATTCGATTTTGCTGTACTTTTTAAATCATAAGATAATTCTAAGCCGAATTCAGATTTTGAGTTTAAAACAAATTGCAAATCTTCATCGCTTACTTCTAATGTAGCGTCATGCCCTTGTCTTAAGGAATTTATCCTAGATTGATTTATGTCGAAACCTAGTACCTTATATTTTTTAGCAAACTCAACGGCAAGCGGTAAACCCACATAACCAAGGCCAATTATTGCAATCTTTTTATCCATTCTTATTCATTTTTTTAAACAGATCTTTAAACTATCCCTCCAATATGGAATTAAAGTGTCGAAGACACTTATTAATTTACTTTTTTCTAAAACACTATACTTTGGCCGCTTTGCTTCGGTTGGATAATCTTCTGTTTTGATGGGTTTAAGCTCAATAGTCTTACCAAACAGCTTAAAAATTTCTGCCGCAAAATCATACCACGAAATAGCGCCTGAATTACTGTAATGGTAAACCCCATAATTTGTGGATGAAGATAAAATAATTTTTATCAAAACCTCAGCCAAATCTCCTGCATATGTGGGCGCGCCTATTTGATCAGACACTACGCTAATTTCGTCTCGTGTTTCTGATAACCTCAACATGGTTTTCATAAAATTATTTCCATACTCTGAATACAACCACGACGTACGTATAATAAAGTATGTCTCCATACCTTCCTGTATATTACGTTCGCCCTGCCACTTGCTCGCACCATAGACGCCTAGTGGATTAGGCATATCCGTTTCTACGTAAGGTGTTTGCTTTTTACCGTCAAACACAAAATCTGTTGAGATATGAATGAGCTTAACTTGGTATTTCTTACAAACCTCAGCCAAATTTTTTGGACCTTCTGCATTAACCGCATAGGCCAAATTGCTTTGTTCTTCTGCTAAATCGACTGCGGTGTAGGCCGCACAATTGATACAATAGTCAAATTCATTCTTTAAAAAGTATGACTCTAGTTGTTGCTTGTCAGTGATGTCTAAATATGGAAGGTCCTGAAAATCAACATCTAATTCACTATCGTTTTTTACAATATCCTTTAAACATTGGGCGAGCTGCCCATTACCCCCTGTTACCAAAATTTTAATCATAGCTTCAAAGATTTAAATTGTGGAAGTTCTAAATCTTTTTTAGACAGCTGTAATTGGTCATTAGGAAATTTCCAGTCGATATTTATAGTCGGGTCATTATAAATGATTCCACTTTCAGATGCTTTGTTATAATAATTATCACATTTGTAGGAAAATAAAGCAGTATCACTTAAAACCACAAACCCATGAGCAAACCCTCTAGGAATAAATAATTGCTTTTTATTTTCTGAAGACAGTTCTATAGAAAAATGTTGACCGTATGTTGGCGATTCTAATCGCAAATCGACAGCGACATCCAAAACAGCACCCTTTACAACACGAACTAATTTTGCTTGTGCATAAACCCCTTTTTGAAAATGTAATCCCCGAAGCACCCCTTTGGAAGAAAAGGACTCGTTATCTTGCACAAAATCCACTTTATACCCTAAAAAATCGTCTAACAATTCTTTTTTATAAGCTTCATAAAAGCTCCCTCTGTCATCTGAAAACAGAGTGGGAGACAAAACAATACAACCATCTAAAGGAGTTTTAAATACCTTCATTTTTTATGAATTAATGAGCCTATTTACTCAGGCTTGTATTTTTCTATAAACTTTAAAAATTCTATCCCTAAAAGAATAACCAAACTTAGAATGGTAAACACCACTAAATAATAGTGTTTTTTGTCTAGTTTTAATTCTAATAATTCATTTGTGTCATCAACAAATCCGCTATCCTGCTTACCAGAAATAATTTCAACAATATTTTGTTTATCTTTTAACTTTCGCTCAATCTGTACAATTTCTCGGCGTAATTCTATATCGTTTTTATAAAGATCAAACTCACGGGTTTTGTTTTTATCATTATTCCCCTCAAACGTTATGGAGGTTTCGGAAGTAGATTTTGATTCCATTTGCTGTTCCAAAACACGTTTATAGGTGCGTTGCAAAGAATCAGACTGCGCTAAAGATTGTTCTAAAGCCTCTTTTTGCTGGTTTAGCTCCGCTAAATCTTTTGCTTGTTCATTTACAAAAAATGTGTTTGTGTTTATGTCTCCAATAATATTATCAAACAGATTTTTAAAATTTGCTCTAGTTTTTGACTTGATACTAATTTGCTGCAACTGGTGTTTATATTTTTTAATATTTTCTACAAACACCTCATATTCAACTTTTGATACTGCTAATGAATCCAGTCCACTAATGTATTTATCAAACATCACAACGCGATCATTATCCGTAATAATTGGTTCAATCTCAATTCCTAAAATCTCTTCAGAGACCTTTTTTTCTAATCCTAAAACACGCCCCAAAACCTCATAATCGCCATCTTTTAATAGACTGTTATAATAATCAATAGATCCATACAAGTTTTCTCCAGTTGCATAATTTTGTTTTACTGTTATTGAGGATTTGTACGTTGGTGGTGCGGTTTTATCTAAAATAAAGCCTAGCGCTAAACCAGCAACAGCCGCAATTAATAAAACAACGGCGCGTTTTTTTATAAAAAACACAAGCCATACGAAGGCCAAAAACAGTTTATTAAAAATTGAACCTATAAACTGAAATAAGCGTTGGAATGCATTTCCAATCATTTTAAAAAGCTGCCCTAAGTCAACTTCTTCAGATGATTGTGGAGTGTTAGTAGTACTCATTAGTAAAATATATTAATTTATAATTTGTTTTAAAATTTGATGTGTAATTACATATGTTGGTCTTACACCTGTTAGACCTAGTCCTCCTGAGGCTAATGTGCTTCCTGTTTCCAAAGGATTATCACTAGCATAATAGGCATAACGCACTTTAACCTCTGGTGAAATACTGTTTCGAATTTTAGATGCCGATTGTATTGCTTTTTGATAATGAACACCTTCCATTTCCAAACCAATAACCTCCCATGTAGATTCATGAAAAAACTTTAAAAGTTCTTTGTTTTGCAGAGATGTTCCCAAAACTGTTACCATTGTTCCTTCATAAACATCAACACCTTGGTCATTAAAATCTTCTTTTTTCAATTCGTTTTTAAAAGGATAATTATCTGCTGTTCCTTCAAAGATATGCGCAGATGGTATCATTATATCGCCTTTTTCTCCTTCCAAAATTCCTGCTTTCCCCATAACAGAAATAGATTCAACATCCAGAAAATAGGTTTTTGATTTGGTTTTGAAGGGCTTTAACAATTCGTCTATTGTTTCATAAGCTTGTTCGCCAAAGGCATAATCCATTACTATGAGGACTGGAGAGTTTTTGGTTTCTTTTGATGAAGTCAGAGTTGAATTATACTTAAAATCTACTTTAGCTGTGTCTATAACTTGAACATCAATGTTTGTGCCTGATTTATCGTCAATATATATCATTCCCTCCTTCAACGCCAAAGCCTTAATTTTATTGCGTAGAGCTGTGTTTTTATCTGCACTTAATGCTTCGTAAACAGAAAAAATATCATTGTCTTTACAGCGTTTCTGCAATGCCTTTTGTGCATACAGCGTATTCATAACACTATGTAAATTTGCAGAAATAATATGTATTGGACGTTCAATAAGGTTTTGCTTTAACAAACATTCTTTGATGTCATTGGCCCATTGCTCTCCATGAATATGATGCCCTAAGCGTTCTCTCAAAACAGGGCTAAAAGTGATGATACGTTTATCGTGATCTACAATTTCATTTATTGCTCGTTTCCCAAGCCAATAGATTAAATGTAAAAAATGATCCGGTTGATGTGGGGTCGCAAAAGCGCTATATACTGAATTGATTTCGTCAAAAGTGCGGCCCAATATATTAGCAGTATGTGTCACTGCAATTTCTCGGTCTTTTTTACTTAGTTTTTTATTAAGCTGAATTGCTTTTTCAAGTTTTTGCCAATCTCGGGTGGTTTTACCTTTTTCACCAATGAGGACTTGTTTAGCGATTTTGTGTGATTCAATATATAAAAACGTCAAGTGTGTCAAAATATCATAAATCTCCGAACGTCCCCTTGTGATTTCAATATTCATTTGCTCAAAATCTATCCGATAGCAATCGCGGCGGCGTTTTGCAGGGACGATAACCTCAAAATGGGAGTCTTCAAACCCTTCAGCGCTCGTAAGATTTACATGTGAGCATTGTTCAATTCCTATTGGTAAACGATCAACAACATACAAAAGACCTTCTAATTCTGCTTTTTCATCTGCAATGGTTCCATAAATTTCTGGTCTTAACGACAAAAGCGCTTCTCTTAAAGTGGCCCCAGAAATTCCCATAGGCTTATAAAAACCTCGACTAAACAAATGGCGCATAGTAATATACATTCGCTCAATAGCATGCGAGCTTTCTTGTGCACGTGTTCTGTGAAGTTTATTGTTTGTGGTACTAGATGTCATCAAGGGCAAATATACATTATTTGATAAGATTGTGCTTATTTAAACTATCTGCAATCTTTCGATCATTTGCAAGACGGGGCATTTTATTTTGTCCGCCTAATTTACCGATGGTTTTCATATATGCTTTAAATCCATCTTTTTTGACCTTCGTAATTTGAAGTTGCCTTAAAACTTTTCCTTGAATTAAGTCCTTGTAATAACTGTTTTGATTTTGAAGTGTTTCATCAATTTTTTGAATAAACTGAGTAAAATCTTCTGGCTCTTTTTCAAACTCAATAAACCATTCGTGAAAAGGCAACCCTTCTTTTGGATTTATTACAGGAGCTACGGTATATTCCGTAACTCTTGCACTTGTCCCTTTTACAGCCTCAATTAGTGCCTGATCTACTTCTTTAGCTATAACGTGTTCTCCAAAAGCTGATATAAAATGTTTTATTCTTCCACTAACAATAATCCTAAATGGTGCTAGCGAAGTGAACTGAACGGTATCGCCAATATTATAAGCCCATAAGCCCGCATTGGTAGAAATTATAATGACATAGTTCACCCCGATTTTTACGTCTTTTAAAGTCATTCGTTTTGGGTTGTCATCAAAAAAGGAGTTTGCTTCAATAAATTCATAAAAAATTCCTGAGTCCAACTGCAATAGCATACTTTTTTTATTTTGTCGATCTTGAAAGGCGAAAAACCCTTCGCTGGCAGGATAAAGTTCAACACTATCTACTTTTCTTCCAATTAGATTTTCAAATTTAGAGCGGTAGGGTTCAAAACTGACACCGCCAAAAATAAAAAGATTAAAATTCTTAAAAATCTCACCAACCTTTTGTTTTCTTTCTTGTACCAATTTCTCAAAATACATTTGTACCCAAGAAGGAATTCCGGCTATGGCTGTCATGTTTTCTTTAAGGGTTTCTTGTACAATAGCATCTACTTTGGTTTCCCAGTCTTCTATGCAGTTCGTTTCCCAGCTAGGCATTCTATTTTTAAGTAAATATGAAGGAACATAATGCGCAGAAATGCCCGAAAGACGACCGAGTTTGATGCCATTTTTTTCGCTTAAAACTGGGCTCCCTTGCAAAAAAATCCATTTCCCATCTACAAAACTGGAGTTCCCTGTTTCATTGATGTACATCAAAATAGCATTACGCGATGCTTCAACCTGTGCTTTTATAGAAGGTGCGGTAATGGGAATGTATTTTGCTCCAGATGTTGTACCTGATGTTTTAGCAAAATAAAGTGGTGTTCCTGGCCACAAAATATCAGGCTTCCCTTCGACAACTTGGTTAACATAAGATTTCAAATTTTCATAATCTCTTACGGGTACTTTTTTTACAAAATCTTCGTGATTTTTAATGCTACAAAAATGATGGTCTTTCCCAAATGTGGTGTGCTTTGCAGATGCAATCAGGGATTTAAAAACTTTATCTTGAGTTTCTATTGGTTTTGAGGCCCATGTCTTAATTTTTTTGGTAACATGTGCGGCAAATATTTTAGCAAAAAAGGATTTAATTGATATCATATTTAAATTAAAAATCTATAAATGCAATAGGGTCTATGGGGGTGCCGTCATTCCAAAGCTCAAAATGTAAATGGGGGCCAGTACTGAATTCCCCTGATGAACCTGAAATCGCAATAACCTCTCTCGCTTTTACTAAATCGCCCTGTGCTTTGGTAAGAGAGGAGTTGTGTTTATAGACAGAAAGCAATTGATTTCCATGGTCTATGATAATAACATAGCCAGAATCCGAAGTCCAAGAAGCGAGTACAACACGGCCATCTGCAGCTGCTTTTATGGGCGTGTTTTTTGGAACTACAATGTCTACAGCATAATGCTGTTCTTTAATATTAAATCCTGAACTTACCGTACCTTTTACGGGTGGAAAAAAGACAAAGTTCTTTACTGAGCGTGCAGATTCAAACAAATTGTATTTATCCTCATTGTCTACTTTTTCTCTCAAAATTGAATCCGCTTTTGAGGGGTTCAAATCTTCTGGGTTGACCTCAGCAGCCAATGCTGCGTATATAGAATCTTTATTAATCGTTTCAGAAGAAACCTCACCACTTAATACATCTTTTATTGAAGCCATATAAATTTCATTCATACGGGTTAGTTGCAAAAGAGAGTCTGTTTTTCGCTCCAAAGCTATAGCTTGTTTTTGAAGCGTTGGAGAAGTATACCCTGGAATATATTCTCGAATTGGTGTAAATGCAATAAAAACTGTAGTAAAGCCAATTAAAAGTAATGCCAACAATGACCCAAAAATAAAAACATTTAGGCGCGTTAACTTCATCGCAAATCGCTCCTCAAAAGTGTCCTCGTTAAGAACAACCAATCGATATTTATGTAATAGCTTTTTGGTTAATTTCTTTTTTCTGGATTTTTCAGATGTTTTTAAATACTTCATTGAAACAAAATTAAATAAAAATTGTGCTATTGATACAGTACTCTACCACTTATCTTTTGATTTGGCATTTTAATTAATGGATAATTCTTAACTTTGTGTCCAATAATATAAAAATTATGGATCTACATATATTACCTCTGGCTTTTGGCCCAATGCAAATTGTTCTTGTTGTTCTTGCTGTTTTGTTGCTTTTTGGTGGTAAAAAAATTCCTGAACTCATGAGAGGATTAGGTGGCGGTATCAAAGAATTTAAGAAAGCTAGCAAAGAAGACGAAGACGACAAAAAAGAGGAAGAAAAGAAATAAAAAAGTCCCAGAAATTCTGGGACTTTTTTATTGGATTGTAATTGATTTTATAATCGACTCTAGCTCAAAAACATAATCTCTTTTTGGTTCAGAAGGCGTGTAAACGAACCCTTCTGCCACCAACAATCGGTTGTTCTTTATATCTTCAAAAGAAAAATTAATAAAAGGGCCTGACATAAATGCGCCTTCAATTTTCCATAAACTTCTCGTTTCCAAAACTTTTGTATTAGCAATTTCTGTAAAAAATGAAAATGGTGTATAGGCCGTTTCGGTTGTCATAAAATTTCCGTCTACTGGCCCTGGAATGTGTTGCTTTGCAACAGAATCTCGAAGCTGAATAACACGTTGTGAAAATGCATCTTTAGATTTAAATTCTTGTAATGGAACACTATAAAGCAACAGGTTTATGATCCCAGTTTTTGTGTCTCTTCTAATCCAAAAAAAGTCCTTTTCTTTTTTAGCAATTCTATAAACAGACGGCACATTTAATGTGACCCCTAAAGTCTTTTCCACAGCAGCTGTGTTGAATAAAGATTTTTTTATTCGCCGTTGTCTTTCCTTTAATTCTTCATTTTTAAATACACTTATAATTTTTGATGAGTTTTGCTCAATTAATTCTGCAAGGATTTGACGCGATGTGCCACTTATCACTATCATCTTTTGTGGTTTTGCATAGGGGTTAGTATAAAACTTAACACCGTCTTCATTTGAAAGTTGCACTTTTAAGACGGTCCTATTCATTCGAACAAAATCTGAAAAAACAGATTTGGGAACTTGTCGTAAATCAAATTGTGGTTCTATTTGTGGAAGTCCGTAAATTTCTGATCCAATATGGCGTCTAATAGCTTCTCCAACACTTGCGCCCCATAGATCATCGTCAACTACAACTAAAAGACTGTTTATGTTTCCTGACGATTGTGGTTTATATACTTTTTTTGATGCCGTTTCATTACATGAAAAAAAGGCCAAGGCAAAAATTATAATGTTTATGAAGAGTTTCATGTTAATATTTTTTAATCATCATCACTAATATCGTTCCATTTTTGTGAATTTACTACAAAAAAGTATGGTTATTTTTTCAAATCTTTCGAAAAGAGTTCCTTAGTTTGATATCAAAAATTGCTGTCTGTCTAAGACTAGTTCTGAGGGTTTCTTGTAAAAATTGTCAATCGGCTACCGGCCTTGAGTTGATCTGAACGTAAATTGTTCCATTTTTTTATTTGACTGATCTTTACTCGAAACTTATTAGCAATCTTTCCTAAATAATCTCCTGGTTGGACCTTGTATCTTATTTTAGTGTCTAGTTTATAGAACTTCGGCAATGGCTTTTCAAGTCTATCAAATTCTGTTTGGGCGTAAGCATAAATTTGCTCTTCATTACTAACAAAAGCACCAATAGTTTCAATAGGCAGTCTTAAAACATAATTTTTGTTCTTTATAACTGGAATTATTCCAAGTTTGTAAGAAGGATTTAAAAATTCTAATGTCGCCAAATCAATATCAATAACTTCGCTGACTTGTTTTAGACTAATTATGTTTTTAATTTGTACAGTGTCTGTTTTTATTAATGGCATTTTATGTCTTGAAACATCAAATCCGTGCTGAGGAGCATACTCAAATAAATACATTGTAGCTAAAAAAGCTGGTAAATATCCCGCCGTTTCGCTTGGCAAAAAAGGCCGAATATTCCAATAGTTTTTATACCCTCCAGAACGTCGAATTGCTTTTGTAACATTCCCTGGTCCTGAATTGTAGGCGGCGAGAGCCAAATCCCAATCATCAAAACTCTTATATAAAGATTTTAGATATTTTGCCGCTGCAATTGTTGATCGAACTGGATCGCAACGTTCATCAACGTAACTGCTAACTTCTAAATCGTAATATTTTCCAGTTGAAAACATAAATTGCCACAGACCAGTGGCGCCAACTCTAGATTTTGCAGCAGGTCTTAATGCCGATTCAACAACAGCTAAGTATTTGATCTCCAGCGGAATCCCTTCTCTGTCAAAAATTTCTTCAAAAAGTGGAAAATAATACTGACTCAACTTCATAAGTCTTTCATAAAGCACCTTTCGTTGTTTAAGGCGCTTTTTTATAAGTGTTTCTAGGGCGGGATTATAACTTATATGAAATGGTGTTTTGGAATCAAGCTCTTGTAGTCTTGCACGTAGTGTGTCCGAAGATAGTTCTGGAAAATCTATATTCGAAAAAGTTTCTTCCTTTACAATTTTTGTTATAGAATCATACAATGAATCATCAATAAATTCTGCCCGCCACTGGTTGTCAAAAAGTATTGCATTCTTGTAATCTTGAAGTTCAATCACTGTTGTATCAATAATAATTTTTAAGTCTGTTTCATCAGAAATTTGTGATTGCGAATAAGACAAGTTCAACAACACAAGAAAAATAAACGTGATTCCCTTTTTTGATATCATAAAGATGTTATTCGATTATGGAAGCAATTCCTGGGAGTGTTTTTCCTTCCAGACTTTCCAACATAGCGCCACCACCAGTACTCACATAACTCACCTTGTTTTGAAATCCAAATTGCTTAACTGCAGCCACAGAATCGCCACCACCTACAAGAGAAAAAGCGCCATTTTGTGTAGCCTCTGCAATTGAATCTCCTAATGCTTTTGTGCCTGTAGAAAATGTGTCTAACTCAAAAACCCCCAGCGGACCGTTCCATAAGATGGTTTTACATTGCTGAACAACATCATGGAAAATAGCCTTGCTTTTTGGACCACAGTCCAAACCTTGCCAATCTGATGGAATGGCTGTTATATCCACAACTTGTGTGTTTGCTGAATTGCTAAAATCATCTGCAGCTAAGACATCAACAGGGAGATGAAGCTGGACGTTTTTTTCTTTTGCTAAACGTAAGATATCTAATGCCAAATCCATTTTGTCGTCCTCACAAATAGAGTCTCCTATTGCCCCCCCTTGTGCTTTTATAAATGTGAATGACATGCCGCCTCCAATAATTAGATGATCAACCTTGTCTAAGATGTTTTCAATAATTGTGATTTTTGATGATACTTTTGCACCACCCAAAATTGCTAATACTGGCTTTTCTCCAGACGTTAACACTTTGTCTATGCTAATAATTTCTTGTTCTAATAAATAACCAAAACATTTATTCCCTGGAAAAAATTGAGCAATTATACTCGTTGATGCATGAGCTCTATGTGCTGTCCCAAAAGCGTCATTTACATAAATATCCCCTAGTTTTGATAAGGCTTCAGCAAAGGCCAAATCGCCTTGTTTTTCCTCATTGTAGTATCTAAGATTTTCCAGTAAAAGAACTTGACCTGGTTTTAAGTCCTTGGCCTTTTGAGTGGCTTCGTCTCCAATACAATCCTCTGAAAATAAAACACTTACGCCTAAAATATTTTCGACCTTAGAAATAATGTTTTTTAATGAAAACTCGCTTTCTTTTGCTTTTGGCCGACCCAAATGCGACATAAGAATACAACTTCCACCGTCTTCCAAAACTTTGAAAATGGTATTTTTTGCAGACTGAATTCTCGTGTCATCAGTAACGTTCAAATTCTCATCGAGTGGAACATTAAAATCAACACGAATAAGGGCTTTTTTATCTTTAAAATTAAAATCTTTAAGTGTACTCATAGAGGATAATATTGTGATTGGTTATTTAAATTTTTCAAGGCCAAAGATACATATTTCAAAAGAGTGGATAAAATGGTATTTTGTATGAAAATTTGAACGATAAATTTCATTGATGAATGGTTATAAATCACTTCATTTGAATTAATTAAATTATATTTGTTAGATGACTTTTGAAGATATCATTGGGCAAAATCACCTAAAATCTTACTTGCAGAAAAATATTCTTTCTGGACGTGTTCCACATGCTCAACTTTTTGTTGGCAAAGATGGCTTGGGTGCATTACCTATGGCGGTTGCATATGCCTCTTTTTTGATCCAAAATGAAAACCCTAATCAAAAAGTTAATGCTTTAGAAAATCCGGACATCCACTTCTTTTTTCCAGTGGTAAAGAAAGAACATTCGAGCTCAGTTTTTATTTCAAAAGACTACTTAAAAGAGTGGAGGGAATTTATAAAAAGTAATCCCTATGGTAGCTTAAATGATTGGTACAGTTTTATCGGGGCAGGGAACAAGCAAGGGGTAATCGCTGTTGATGAAGCTCAGGCCATCATCAAAACCCTAGCTATGAAATCTTTCGGAGGTGGAAATAAAATATTGATTATATGGCATGCAGAAAAAATGACGGTCGCGTGTGCCAATAAGCTTTTAAAATGGTTTGAAGAACCCAATCAAAAAACTAGTATTATTTTGATAACCGAACAAGAAGATTCGCTTTTAAAAACTATTCAATCGCGATGTCAATCCATTCATATGAACCCCCTTTCTGAATCACAGATTATTAATGCTTTGGTGAAATATAAAGGTATAGATGAGGTTGCGGCAAAAAGAATAGCACAACGAGCTGAAGGTAATTTAGATAGTGCCAATAAATTGATCAATCAAGAAGAAAACACTATTCAATTTGAAACATTATTTATAGATTGGGTTAGAACTGCTTTTCAGGCAAAAACAAATAAAAAATCTATAAACAAGCTTATGTCTTGGAGCGAGACTGTGGCAAAACTAGGTAGAGAAATGGAAAAACAATTTTTGTCCTATGGTTTAGATTTCTTCCGACAAGCCCTAATGGTCAATTATGGAGCAAGCGGATTGGTGCATTTAGAAATTAGCGACAAGAGCTTTTCGTTAAAAAAATTTTCTAAGTTTATTGATGCACAAAATATTGAAAAGATTTGTAATGAAATAGAAAGTGCTATTTACCACATTGAGCGAAATGCCAATGGAAAAATTGTGCTTACCGATTTATCCATAAAGCTAACACGACTACTTCACCAAAAAGCATAGACATTATTTTTTAAAATAAATTATAGCTAAAATCTATTATTAATTATACTTATAATATTTTTTATCTATTAAAAAGGAGGTTGTTTTAGCCATTTATAGAGATGATTCTTAAAATTGGCTGGATTTGCTCAGGGCAAAACAAAAAAGTGTGTAGCGAGGCTTAAATTAACTTTCTTTGTGTTTTAGAACATAAATTAATGAAGAATACTCTCCTGTTCGTTTTGCTTTAAAGTTTGAAATAAAGCCAACCCATAATGCATTTAGTGGTTTCATTTTTCCATATTTATATTTTGTAGACAAAAGGGCTACATAGTATGCGTCAAATCGCATAGGGTGGATAGCTTCAAGCTCAAAGCCAAGTCCCGAAAAGAGTTGAGATATTGAATCTTGTGAAAAATGCCATAAGTGTCTGGGTACATCATACGCTGCCCAATACTCACGATAATACTGCGCATCATAGCTTTTATAATTTGGGACTGCCACAACCAATCTTCCGTCTTCAGTCAAAAGTTGTTTGAATTTCCTCATATAAATTTCCGGGTTTTGGAGGTGCTCCAAAACGTGCCAAAGTGATATGATTGAAAAAGTCTTGATCTCAAGTTGATCAATGTAATCATTATCAAAGATTGAGTTTGGTAAAATATAATTAGCCGCTTTTCGAGCATTTTCTGAGGCTTCTATACCAATACTTTTCCAGCCAGACTTTATTGTGGCTCTAACAAAATACCCGACGCCTGCGCCAAAATCAAGAAGTGTTTTGTCTTTGACAGGTAGTTTGGACAATAATTTAATTTTAGAGCTTAGTGTATAGTTTCTTACAATAAAATAAATCCAGTCAAAAAGATTACGTTTTTGAGTTACATGAGAAATATATTGTTTGCTTTTATAATATGATGAAAGCCTGTCTGCTTTGGGCTGGGGTATTGTTACCAACATGTCTGACTCAATGTTGTAAAACAATTTAAAGCTTTCTCCGGTAACAGAAAAGTCTTTGGTGTTTAGAAATAATTTATTGCTTTTTTTCATATGTTCCACGTGGAACAAAAATATAAAATATACTGATTAACGACCCAAAAACACTAATAAAACAGAAATATCATTTGGAGATACGCCGCTAATTCTAGAAGCTTGAGCGACAGTTACGGGCTGAATTGCACTTAACTTTTCACGCCCTTCATAACTCATAGATTTAACTTTAGAGTAATCAAATTCCTTTGGAATTTTCACATACTCTAACCGGATTAACTTGTCAGCATTATTTTTTTCTTTCTGAATGTAGCCAGAATATTTAATTTGAATTTCTGCTTGTTCTATAACCTCATCATCCAATTTTTTTGTGTTAACGTAAGTCTCTACTGCTTCAAATTTTCTTACGTCATTAATTGTAATATTTGGCCTTGAGAATATTTTAAACATCTTGTCAGATTGCTTAATAGGTGAAGACCCCTTTGACTCCAATACCGGATTTGCTTCTTCTGGCTTAACGCTTTGTTTTTTAAAAAAAGAAATGAAATCGTTCGATTGTTTAAGTTTAAACTCCATCCGTTTTAAACGTTCATCGCTGGCAATTCCTAGTTCGTGACCTTTTGGCGTTAATCGTAAATCTGCATTATCTTGCCTCAAAAGTGTTCTGTATTCTGCCCTAGAAGTAAACATCCTGTAAGGCTCTTCCGTTCCTTTTGTGATTAAATCATCAACAAGAACGCCAATATAAGCCTCATCTCTTCTAAGTATAAATGCATCTTTTTCTTGAACTTTTAAACTTGCATTAATTCCTGCCATAAGCCCCTGTGAGGCCGCCTCTTCATAACCAGTGGTGCCATTAATTTGCCCCGCAAAAAACAAGCCGCTAACTAGTTTTGTTTCCAAAGAATGGGTTAGCTGAGTAGGAGGGAAGTAGTCGTACTCAATGGCATAACCCGGTCTAAAAAACCTAACATTTTCAAACCCTTTTACTGCTTTTAAAGCTTTATATTGAACATCCTCTGGAAGTGAAGTTGAAAATCCATTGATATAATATTCAACGGTATTCCATCCTTCTGGCTCAACAAAAATTTGGTGTCGTTCTTTTTCAGAAAATCGGTTAATTTTGTCTTCGATTGAAGGGCAATATCTCGGACCAATACTTTGTATTCTTCCATTGAACATTGGTGAGCGATCAAACCCATCTCTTAATAAGTCATGAACTTCAAGACTTGTGTGCGTCATGTGACAGGAGCGTTGATTCTGCAAGGGTGCAGTAGTGTTCAAATAAGAAAATTTTTGCGGCTTTAAGTCTCCTGGTTGCTCTATCATTTTGGAGAAATCAAGAGAGCGTCCGTCTACCCTTGGTGGTGTGCCGGTTTTCATTCTCCCGGAATCAAACCCTATATCTATGAGTTGTTCTGTTATTCCTGTTGCAGCCTTTTCTCCAGCTCTTCCTCCACCAAAATTTTTATCCCCAATATGAATAAGTCCATTAAGAAAAGTGCCGTTTGTAAGAACAACTGTTTTTGACTTAATTTCCAAACCCAATGATGTTTTTATCCCAACCACTTTTTCTCCTTGCAGTAAAAGGCCGACAACCATTTCTTGATAAAAGTCTAAATTTTTTGTTTGTTCCAATAGCATTCTCCAATCCTCTGCAAAGCGCATTCTATCGCTTTGAACACGTGGGCTCCACATCGCTGGGCCTTTGGATTTGTTTAGCATTTTAAATTGAATCGCGGAAGTGTCACTTACAATTCCGCTATAACCACCAAGAGCATCAATTTCACGTACGATTTGCCCTTTTGCTATTCCACCCATAGCAGGATTACAAGACATCTGTGCAATATTTTGCAAATTCATGGTAATTAAGAGGGTTCTGCTTCCCATATTAGCAGCAGCAGCAGCAGCCTCACTCCCGGCATGCCCCCCGCCAACAACAATAACATCATAAATACCTTCAAACATCCTTAGAAACTAATTATGTTCCACGTGGAACAATTTTGTGCAAATATACGCTTATATGTTTAAATTCAACTGCGAAAGGTAAAGGTCCTCCTTGCTTCGCATTTCTTCTTTTTCTTCGATTGTACTGTCCTTATAACCACAAAGATGTAGTACTCCATGAGCCATAACGCGACTAAGTTCATTGATGGAGCTTACCTTATGAATTAAGGCATTGTCTTGAACACGGTCAATGGAAATACAAATATCTGAGTATATTTGACGCCCAACGTTGTAATCAAATGTAATGATGTCGGTCAAAGTATCGTGGTTCAAAAACTCAACATTTAATTTATGGAGATGATCGTCATCACAGAATAAAAAATTTAACTCTCCCTCATTGTAACCCTCTTGTTCTATGATCGATTGTAACCAGGTTTTTAATTGAGCCTCTGATGGTAAATTGAAAAGTGTTGTGTTGTTAAAATTAATCATTTTTAATATTGAAATAGTCCTGAACTTTTTTCTTCATGTTTTGGCGCAAAGGTAATGCCTTTCGGTTTAAAATCTCTTCTGTTCCGAAAAGCTGTTTTATTTCCTCTTCAGTCATGGTATTTGACTTTGAAAACCTTTTCTTATTTGTTCTTGATTGTCTTTTGGGTGACATCCCTTTTTTTAGCAATGCATCTTCAAGTTTAAGAAATTCATATTTTAAAGCATTCATTTTTTCTAACGAATTCTTAGTAACTCCTTGATTTACAATAAGTTGCTCTAATTTTTCAAGAGAGTCTAAAGTAGATTTACCCTCGTCCAAAAGACCTTCTTTTTTTAATATCTTTTCAAGGTTCTGCCTTAATTCTAGTTGCTGTTTGTACAATTGAAACAACGCCTCGCTCGACTCTTCAGGGTCAAAATATTGATCTGTTTCTGATTGACCTTCTGATGGTGATGATCTGTCAGATTTATTCCCTGTCGATTCTCCTGAGTGTGAACCTTCTTTCTTACCATTTTCTCCTGACTGTTCTGAGCTGTCTTGGTCACTTTTTTCACTAGGTTTTTGCGAACCCTCCTTATTTCCATTCATCATTTCCTGAGCTTGCTTTTGTAAATCTTCTTGGCTCATAATAATATCTGGTAATTGCATATCGCCTTGACCTTGTCCCGGATTAGGCTGCATTTGCATTTCAAGATTAGTTAACACATCGCTGAGCATATTTGCAAGATTATTAGTAGAAGTCACCGTATACTGCTGTGCTGATTTGGCTTCATAATCTCTACCTTCTGAAAGAGTGCTCAAAGTTTTATCGATATTATAATATACGCCCGATATTTCATCATTAATTTGTTGTGAAATCATAGGTTGACGCAAAGAAACAACAAACAAACTATCATCAATATGTTCAAAATGAGTCCTTAGATTCTTTTGAGCTTTAATGATTTTAACGGATACGGTCTGCTTTATAAGGTCTTCTTGTTCAAAAGAAAAAATAAGAAGATTGTCAAGTATCTGCCTTAGCATTTCGATATCTTCTGTTAGCTGCATCGATGAGCCGTCAGACATGCTTTGAGCCATTTGAGCGGCAAGCTGTTTCATTTTTTGAGCCGCTTTCTTTTGGGCTTTGCTGGCCTTTTTTAATGAGTTTTTGTTTTTTTCTGTCAGTTTTGATTTTTCTTTTTCGACTAAGTTGGCTTTGGCTTCGTTTTGATCGGTCTGTATGGATAGCTCTTCTTGTTTTGTGTCAGGAAAGTCAAAAGGTTTGCTTAACGAATTATTTTGCTTTCTAAGCTCTTCTAATTCTTTTGAAATGTCATTGAAATTTTGGTTTAGTTTGGACTGATCTTCACTTTTGTTGTTTTTTGATTTTTCGGCTTGTTTAGTTTGCTCTTGACTAAGGTCCTCTAGTTTACTTTTAAGTTGCTCTGATTTTTTTGAAACATAATAGCGTTTTGTAAGTTCAAGCATTTGTTCTAAACTTTTCTGCTTATTCTTACTTTGTTGCCCTAATTTCTGTAATTTATCTAAGAGCTCTTCTTGCTTCATTTGTTTTGCCAACTCTTCAAGCTCTTCTACTGTTTTCTCGTTTTCCTCTAAACGTTTGTTTTGCTCCTCTATGCGTTCAGACAAGTTCTTTTTAAAAGTGTCAGGAGTTTCATCTGGGAACTGTTCTAATGTTTTTTTCATTTGTTCATTAAAACGTTTTATCATTTCGTCCTGTTTCTTTTGCCGATTTATGATATCTTGTGTTTTTTCCTGATCATTATAATTTAGACGCTCTTTTTGAAGTTGTTGCTTTGTAAAATCATCAACTAATTCCTGTTGCTTTTCAAATGTATTAAATGTGTTTTCTAAATCGTCAACCAATTCTTTTTGTTCGTTGAGTTGTTTCTCTTTAAGAGCGTTTTCACTTTTTGACAGGAATGTAAAAATCTTGGATCTTGATTTGTTTGGGCCAAGAAAAGGGTCATTATCTATAACCTCAAAAAACAATTCATATGATGTGTCGGACAATAGATCCAGTCCTACAGGAAATTGATAGGTAAAATCAAACGTTTCATTGAAACTTATTGTTTTTATAATTTTTAAATTCGCTTTGTCTACAGGGTAATAGTGTAATTGTAGTGATGATATTCCATAATCGTCACTGATTTGTCCATAAAAATAAAGCTCTTCTTCAATTGAATTTCCAACACGTTGTTGAACATCAATAACTGGCGGGCGGTCCTTTATAATTTGAGCTTCGTAGGAAAGTGTTTCGAAATTTTTTAATTGATCATTATTTGTATTAATGTCATACAACAAGTCGGTAAAAACCTGTTTTGATAATGTAAATTTATTGTCGTATTTGTTAAAATATAAAACAGAATTTTGATTGAAAAAAGTAATAGTATCGGTAGATTTAGTTAAAAATTTCCAAGTCAATATGGTGCCTTCAGGGATGGAGATGTTTCCAAAACTAGAAAGAGACTGGTCTTTTAATTTTGTGTATGTAGGGTAATCGACTAATAAAGTTGAATTCAAAATTTTTGGTGCGCTCAAAACCTTCAATTCAAATAAATTTGAAATTACATTTCCTGATGAAACTTGAAACTGAATGTCTTTCTTTGGGTTTTGAAAATTAAATTGAAACCGCTGATCATTTATTCTTTTTAAAAAATAAGTTTGATCTTCAAAGGTAATTTTAAGCTGTTCTGGCACTACATTGCCCTCTACTTTAATGTCCAAGACAAAAGGTTGATTTTCAATAGTTTCTAAAGCGCTATTTGTTACAACAAATTGAAAAGGAGCTGGGGGTGTATAGGTTGTTTTATAGTCAACAACACGATTTAGGCTTTGCTTTAGGTTTGACTGACCGCCAGAAGCGTAAACAACACCAATAATGATTAGGGGTAAAGCGACGTGTTTCATATACTTTAAATTCTCTTTAAATTGTACCGCCTTTTTAAATGAAACACTGCCAAACTCTTCAGTCTTTTGTTGAATACTTGCAACAATAAGCTCTGATATTGGCAAAGTATTCAGCTGTATAACGTTCAATAATTTATCGCTTATTTCAGGAAAAAAATCGCCAATAATTTTTGCTGCTTCTTCGTCACTTATTCCAGAGCGGATTTTCAAATACTTAAATAATGGGACACATAGTAATTTGTAAAACAAAATCATTTCAAAAAAAACTAATGACCAAAAAACAATCATTCTTCCTGATGATGAAATCCAAAAAAAATGTTCGATAGAAACCCAAAAAAGAGCATACAATAACCCAATTCCAAAAAACAGTAAAGCGCCCTTTAAAAGAGCGCTCATATAATAGCGCTTAATAAATTGCTCTAGTTTAATTTTTATGTCAATAAAATGATTCAATACGCCTTTTTGTAGGGTATAAATCTACAATAATAATTGAGATGTTTAAAAGGGAATTGAAAGCAAAAAAACCAAAGCTGTTTTTGTTTGGGTGTTCGCTTAAGTGAGTATATCTTTGCATCAAGACTAAATTCAATGGAAAAATCTGTTCGCGTTCGTTTTGCGCCAAGCCCAACAGGGCCACTTCATATTGGTGGAGTTCGCACCGCTCTTTTTAATTACCTATTTGCAAAAAGACATAATGGCACTTTTGTTTTACGCATAGAAGACACCGATCAAAACCGCTATGTTGCTGGTGCGGAAAAATATATTATTGATGCACTTAATTGGTGTCAAATACCATTTGATGAAGGGCCAGGAAAAGAAGGTGATTTTGGGCCATACAAGCAAAGTGAAAGAAAAGAAATTTACAAAAAGTACATTGATGTCCTCATCAAAAAAGGAAAAGCCTACTACGCCTTTGATACGGCGGAGGATTTAGCGAAAGAAAGAAAAAATCACGAGGAAAAAGGCAAAACCTTTATTTACAACTGGCACAACAGAACAAGAGGAAGGCTTGTAAACTCTTTGGTTTTAACTGAGAATGAAACGAAAGAAAGAATAAAAAGTGGTGTGCCATATGCTGTGCGATTTTTGATGCCTCAGGACAAAACAATTCTAATGAACGACATTATTAGGGGGCAAATTAGTGTTGAGAGCAATACGCTAGACGACAAAGTACTCTTCAAGTCTGATGGTATGCCCACATATCATTTAGCAAATATTGTAGACGATCACTTAATGCAAATTTCTCATGTCGTAAGAGGAGAAGAATGGTTACCCTCTCTTGCACTTCACCATCAACTTTATGAGGCTTTTGAGTGGGAAGCGCCTCAATTTGCACACCTTCCTCTAATATTGAAACCAACAGGAAAAGGGAAGCTTAGCAAAAGAGATGGCGATAAGCTTGGATTTCCTGTTTTTCCTTTAGAATGGAAAGACGAAAACACACATGCTATGGGCTATAAAGAAAGTGGATATCTTTCTGAAGCAGTCATAAACTTTCTTGCCTTTTTGGGTTGGAATCCAGGAACTGAGCAAGAGCTTTTTAGTCTGAAAGACCTTATTCAAGCATTTGATTTAAATCAAGTTAATAAATCAGGGGCGCGTTTTGATCCTGATAAAATAAAATGGTACAATCATGCTTATATTCAAGAATCTCAAAATGCAGAACTAGCAAAACAGCTCATAGCGGTCGACAAGACATTAAAAACTTTTGATTTAAATTATATTGAACTTGTTATCGGCCTCATAAAAGAGCGAGCACAACTTGTTCCTGAACTTTTACGACTTGGAAAATATTTCTTTAAGGCACCAAATGAGTATGATGAGAAAGCATTAAAAAAAGCGTGGAAAGAGGGCTCTGCAGAACTTTTGTCCGAGCTTGTTCATGTAATTGACAACGCAAATGATGAGACTGCAAATACCTTAAAAACCGATGTTTCTAATTGGATAAAAGAAAAAGAAGTTGGATTTGGAAAGGTAATGATGCCTCTAAGAGTCTCACTTGTTGGAGCCTTGGAAGGTGTCGATGTGTTTGATATTATTTTTTTCATAGGAAAAGAAGAAGCAATACGGCGAATAAATAGACTTATTGAGCATCAATAAACCATAAGACTATCTGGTCTTATAAATTTACTTACTTTTGTTCTCTTAAAGCCAGGAACAAAACTGAATGAAAAACATAAGAAACTTTTGTATCATTGCGCACATTGACCACGGAAAAAGTACCTTGGCAGATCGTCTTTTGGACTTTACAGGAGCTGTAACTGAGCGAGAAAAACAAAATCAACTCCTCGATAATATGGATCTTGAGCGCGAACGTGGGATTACAATTAAATCTCATGCCATTCAAATGGAATATGAATACAAAGGCGAACACTATATATTGAACCTTATTGACACTCCTGGCCATGTTGATTTTAGCTATGAAGTATCCCGTTCAATTGCAGCCTGTGAAGGCGCATTATTAGTTGTTGATGCCGCTCAAAGCATTCAAGCCCAAACCATTTCAAACTTATATCTTGCTTTAGAAAATGACTTAGAAATCATTCCTGTTTTAAACAAGGTTGACCTGCCAAGCGCCAACCCCGAAGAGGTTACTGATGATATTGTAGATCTTTTAGGGTGTGATGCCGAAGAAGTAATCCCTGCAAGTGCTAAAACTGGTCTTGGTATTGAGTCTATTCTAGAGGCAGTTATAAATACTATTCCTGCGCCAAAAGGAGATCCTGAAGCACCGCTTCAAGCCTTAGTGTTTGATTCTGTTTACAATTCTTTTAGAGGGGTTGAAACTTATTTTAAGGTGGTTAATGGGAGTATTAAAAAAAATCAATCTGTAAAGTTTATTGCCACAGGCAAAACATATGGTGCAGACGAAGTTGGAACACTAAACTTAACACAAACGCCCAAAAAAGAAATCAAAGCGGGTGATGTTGGATATCTAATTACTGGAATTAAGGATGCCCGCGAAGTGAAAGTTGGAGACACTATAACAGATGCTAAAAACCCCACTCAAGAGGCAGTGGACGGATTTGAAGATGTAAAACCAATGGTATTTGCAGGAATATACCCTGTTGATACTGAAGAATATGAGGAGCTTAGAGCCTCTATGGAGAAGCTGCAATTGAATGATGCGTCGCTTGTCTTTCAAGCCGAGAGCTCGGCAGCTTTAGGGTTTGGTTTTCGTTGTGGTTTTCTTGGAATGCTTCACCTAGAAATTATTCAAGAAAGGTTAGAACGAGAGTTTAATATGACGGTTATCACAACAGTGCCAAACGTATCTTATCATGCTTTCACCAGAAAAAACCCAGATGAAATAATATTACTAAACAATCCGTCTGACCTACCCGACCCATCCACTTTAGATCGCATTGAAGAGCCATACATTAAGGCAACAATCATCACCAAGTCAGATTTTGTAGGAAATGTGATGTCTTTGTGTATAGAAAAAAGAGGTCAAATCACAAATCAAACATACCTTACCACCCAACGTGTTGAATTATCTTTTGATATGCCTTTGGCAGAAATTGTATTTGATTTTTATGATCGCCTAAAAACAGTGTCTAAAGGTTATGCCTCTTTTGATTATAGCCCTATAGGAATGCGTGAATCAAAATTGGTTCGTGTTGATGTTCTTCTCAATGGCCAGTCTGTTGATGCGCTTTCTGCACTTATACATTTAGATAATGCCCAAAAAATTGGTCGTAAGATGTGTGGTAAACTTAGAGAGTTGATTCCTAGACAACAATTTGATATTCCTATTCAAGCGGCTATTGGGGCTAAAATTATTTCAAGAGAGACTGTAAAGGCCGTTCGAAAAGATGTAACCGCCAAATGTTATGGTGGTGATATTTCGAGAAAACGCAAGCTTTTGGAAAATCAAAAGAAAGGTAAAAAAAGAATGCGTCAAGTAGGTAGTGTAGAAATCCCACAAGAAGCATTTATGGCTGTTCTTAAGCTAAACGATTAAAAGGCTCTAAATAGAATCAACCTTATCAACACTTTTGATAGAATTGGCGTGACTCTAGTTTAGAAAATCCAACAGAACCAGTACAGTTCTGTTTTTCAAGTTCATATAAATAAGGACTCCTATCTTTATAAATAATTACAGATATTTAGTATTTTAGCTTAGTGGGGTAATGTGTTTTACATTCAACGCTTTTAAAAGATGGAAAACAAACCAAAAAAAGGTCTTCAAGGGCTAATTGAAAACTGGCAAGGCGATTTGGTCGCTGCTTTAAGTGTAGCGCTTATTGCTTTACCTTTGTCATTAGGAATTGCTTTAGCAGCTGGGGCGCCTGCTATGGCGGGTATTTTCTCGGCGATTGTCGGGGGTGTAGTGACGACATTTTACAGAGGCGGGCATATTTCTGTTAACGGCCCAGCGAAAGGAGTTATTGGTGTAATTCTTTTAGGCATCGTTCTTATGGATGATGGGACAGGACAGGCGTTTAATTACGTACTGGCTGCTGTAGTTATGTCAGGAACTATTCAAGTCTTGTTAGGAGTCTTAAAGCTAGGCAGACTGGCAGATATTTTTCACAGCACTGTAATTCATGGTATTCTAGCGGCAATTGGTATAATTATTTTTGCAAAACAGATCCATGTTGCAATGGGAACGCACTCTGATGATTCAAGTATTGTACAAAACCTCGTTGATGCTTTCATATTACTACCACAAGCCAATCCTTTTGTTATTGTTATTTCCTTAGCAGGTTTGTTATTGTTATTGTTTCATTCTAAAACAAGTAATAAAGTTTTTAGCCTTTTACCTGGCCCAATTTGGGTTATAGCGCTTTCGGTTCCATTTGTATATTTATTTAATTTCTTTGAGCTTCATAATCTTTCTCTGTTTGGTAACTCTTATGAAGTTGGGCCGAGTTTATTATTAGATATTCCAGACTCCATTATGGATTCCATTATGCACCCTAACTTTAGTAAAATCAACACCATCGAGTTTTGGACTACGGTTTTTTCTATCTTAATAATTACGAGCATTGAATCGCTTGCTATTGCAAAAGCTGTGGATAAAATCGATCCGTATAAAAGAAAAACAGATTTAAATAAAGACCTTACTGGTATTGGTTTAAGCACAGTGGCGGCTGGCTTAATTGGTGGCCTCCCTATTATTGCAGTGATTATTAGAAGTACTGTTAACATTCACAATGGTGCTAAGACAAAATGGTCAAACATGTATCAAGGGCTGTTGCTGTTAGTTTTTATTGTCATATTGGGGCCAGTATTAAGACAGGTTCCTCTCTGTGCTTTTGCAATTCTATTGGTTTATACAGGGTTTAAACTCGCTTCTCCTGCGGTCTTCAAGCAAGCCTATAATCAAGGGCCTGAGCAACTAGTGTTTTTTGTTGGAACAATGGTTTTGACACTTTACACCAATTTGTTGGTTGGTTTAGTAGGAGGGTTATTGTTAGTATTAATTACCCACATGCTACTAGCTAATTTATCCATTACTCAGTTTTTTAAAATGGTATATTTCTCTAATCATAAATTAACAAAAATATCAGAACAAGGCTTCGATTTAAAAATTAAAGGTGTTGCAAATTTTCTCGGAGTCTTAAGAATAGATAAGCTTGTTTCCCAAATTCCTTTTGGGGCAAGCGTAAATATTGATTTGTCAGAAACAAGACTAGTAGGAATCACATACATGGATTATCTTGTTGAATTTCTAAAATCTCACAGGGCTGGTGGGGGCAAGGCTTTTATAACAGGGCTGGACTCGCATGTTTCTTACTCAACGTATAATAGGGCGTTAAAAATTAGTTTAAATAGTTCGGCAGCTAAACTATCGCAAAGACAAATAAGATTAAAAAATTTAGCTACTGAAAACAATTATAGATATAATAGTCAAGTTGTATGGGACACAACTTACTTAAAAACTTTTAAGTTTTTTGAAATCAGACCTATTGAGCGCAAGTACAACTGTCTTAAAAGTTCTTTTGACGACTTCAATGCATCATGGGAGATTTGTGACGTCACATTCAACGAGGGGCAGGCCTTTACTGCCGAAACATTTAATACAACAGTAATGGTGTTAAAATTAAACAATAAAATTCCATCGTTTTCGATGGAAAAAGAAGGTGTTCTAGGGATAATATTTGATAAAGTAATGTCATTCAAAAGTTACAAGAACATTGACTTTGAAACATATCCAGATTTTTCTAAAAAATTTCTGCTTCATGGAAATGATGAATCAGAAATTCGTGAATTTTTTACAGAAGAAATTATTCGTTTTTTCGAAAACAATCCTCTTTTTAATATAGAAAGCAATGGCGAAGCGCTCTTCATTTTTAATAAAATTAAACTGGCACGAACCGATGAGACTATTGCTTTTATAGATTTTGGTAAGGAACTAACTGGGCTTTTTTATTCTAAAAAACCATGATGCTTTACGCATTAAATACAGGTCATTTCAAGCTTGACGGTGGGGCTATGTTTGGCGTCGTTCCAAAATCCATTTGGTCCAAAACAAACCCTGCAGACCAAAACAACATGATTGATATTGCTGCGCGTTGTTTGCTTATTGAAAACGGCAATCGTTTAATCTTAGTTGATACAGGGATGGGTAACAAACAAACGGATAAATTTTTTAATTACTATTATCGTTGGGGAGAACAGGGTATAGAGCAAGCTTTAGCCAAACATGGATTTCATAAAGACGATATCACCGATGTTTTCTTTACACATTTACATTTCGATCATTGTGGCGGTGGCGTCGAGTGGAATACAAATAAAACAGGATATCAACTCGCATTCAAAAATGCAACATATTGGAGCAATAAAGAGCATTGGTCTTGGGCGAAAACACCAAATAAACGCGAGAAAGCATCTTTTCTGATGGAGAACATTGAGCCTATTGAGCAATCTGGAAACCTTAAATACTTGAACTGTCCGAAAGAAAATATATTAAAAAACTCTCCTCTTGAGTTTGATGTTTTTTTTGCGGATGGGCACACCGAAAAGCAAATGATTCCAATGATAAAATACAAAGGTAAAACCTTGTGCTTTATGGCTGATTTGTTGCCAACTGCAGGACATGTTTCGTTGCCTTTTATTATGGGATACGACACCCGCCCTTTGCTTACTCTACAAGAAAAAGAGGTTTTTCTTAACCTCGCTGCAAGTCAAAATTATTATTTATTTTTGGAGCATGATGCCAGAAATGAAATCATAACTGTCAAGCACACAGAAAAAGGTGTAAGACTAGATAAAACCCATTCTTTTAACTCTATATTCTAAACACTATGAAAAACTTAACCTTAAGTTCCTCTTTAAAACACCTAGCTTTTGCGGGTACATTTGTATTGGCTAGCTGTGGTTCCACAGCGCCGATTCTCTCTACGCCTATTGAAAATATTGATCAAACCCCCACAAAATTTACTGAACTTACAGAAATTGAAAAAAAAGGTTGGAGCCATTTTGACTTAAAAAAAGACACCATACCTGGAGTTAGCTTAAATCTAGCCTATGAACAACTTGTAAAACCCAACAGCAAAACCGTTGTTGTTGCAGTAATAGATTCAGGCATAGATATTACACACGAAGACCTAAAAAATAATATATGGATTAATGAAGACGAAATTCCAAACAACGGAATTGACGACGACAAAAATGGTTATGTTGATGATGTTAATGGTTGGAATTTTCTTGGAGAAGCCGACAATGAACAGCTAGAATTTGTACGTCTTTTAGCAAGTAAGAACACTTCTCACCCAAGGTACAATGAAGCTCAAGAAAAATATAATAAGGAAAGAAAAAAATATACTGAACTAAAACAACAGTACAGCTCAATATTAGAGCAAATCAACGCTGCAGAAAGAGCAATTCTGAATTACCTCAAAAAAGAATCTTTTACAAAAGAGGATGTATATAATATAAATACTAAAGACCAATCATTGGTGCGTAACGTAAGCATCATAAAACAATCCTACGGTTTTGGCTACGACACTATTGGGGGTTTAAAAAAGGACCTCAATAGAGATCTAAAATCTTTTAACGAGCGTCTTGACTACAACCTGAACATTGATTTTGATGGCCGGTCTTTTGTAAATGATGACCCAAATGATTTGAATGATAGAAACTATGGAAATAATAATGTTATGCCAAAAAAAGGTCGAAGCCATGGAACGCATGTGTCTGGAATTATTGCGGCTACAAGAAACAATGGAATTGGGATTAACGGTGCTGCCAACAATGTAAAAATAATGGCAATTAGAAATACACCCAATGGTGACGAATATGACAAAGATGTAGCTTTGGGGGTGTATTATGCTGTTGACAATGGTGCTAAGGTTATAAATATGAGTTTTGGAAAAGGTTTTTCAAACCACAGTGATTGGGTTAGAGATGCTATTGCATATGCAGCAAAAAATAATGTTTTAATAGTTGCTGCTGCGGGTAATGATGGAAATAATTCAGATCAAATTGAAAATTACCCTAACGACCAAATTGGCACTGGTGCAGAAATCTCTGATACCTTTTTAAGGGTTGGTGCAACCACAAACGATTACAGCTCTAGTTTGGTTGCTGGCTTTTCTAATTATGGGAAAAGCAGTGTAGATGTTTTTGCTCCTGGTACAGAAATATACTCTACTTATCCAAAAAACGACTATGAGTTTGCTCAAGGGACGTCTATGGCTTCTCCGTTAGTTGCAGGTGTGGCGGCGCTATTATTTTCTCAATATCCAAATTTGAGTGCTGCACAAGTAAAAACAATATTAATGGAGTCTGGACTTCCAATACAAAAAAAAGTAATTCTTGGAAACGGTTCTTCTGTAGAGTTCAATAGGCTTTGTAAATCTGGAAAATTGGTTAACGCATACAACGCCCTAATAATGGCATCTAAATTATCAAAATAATATGGAAATAAAAAGAATATTAACTGCTCTCATGCTTTGTAGTGCGTCATTATTGTTTAGTCAGAGAAATACTAGTGGATACTGGCAACAACATGTAGATTATACTATGGAAGTTAAAATGGATGTTGAAACTTTTAATTACTCTGGAACCCAACAATTAATCTATACGAACAATTCTCCTGACTCACTAAAAAAAGTGTTTTTTCACCTATATTTTAATGCCTTTCAACCTGGTAGTGAAATGGACGTACGCTCCAGAACTATTGCTGATCCTGATAGCAGAGTAATGAACAGAATTCAAAATCTGGCTCCTAAAGATCAAGGGTTTTTAAATGTTTTAAACTTAACTCAAGATGGAGAAAAACTAAAAACAACGCTTTCTGGAACTATTTTAGAAGTTGAACTAAAAAATCCTATTTTATCTGGGGAACAAACAACTTTTAAGATGAATTTTGAGGGACAAGTTCCTTTGAATGTTAGACGTTCTGGAAAGAACAGTTCTGAAGGCGTTGTACTTTCTATGGCACAGTGGTATCCAAAATTAGCAGAGTATGACTTTGAAGGTTGGCACGCAGACCCTTATATCGGCCGTGAATTTCATGGGGTTTGGGGTAACTTTGACTTAAAACTTACAATTGACAACAGCTACGTGGTTGGTGGGACTGGATATTTACAAAATGAAAAGGATATAAAAATTGTTCCTATAACCAAAAAGAAAAAAAGAAAGAAAACAAACACTTGGCATTTTATTGCACCAAATGTTCATGACTTTACGTGGGCTGCTGATCCCGATTATATTCATGATAAATTACAAATAGAAAATGGACCAATGCTTCATTTTTATTACAAAAGCACTTTGGGTGAGGACTATCAAAAACGTTGGCGTGATTTGCAACCCATTACAGCAAAACTCATGGCATTTTTTAATAAAAATATTGGGGTTTATCCATACAAACAATACTCTGTAATTCAAGGAGGAGATGGCGGCATGGAATACGGTATGTGTACACTAATTACGGGGGAGCGAAGCTTTGAAAGTTTGGTTGGAGTTACCTCACATGAATTGGCGCATACATGGTTTCAATTTTTGATGGCAACAAACGAAGGAAGCCATCCTTGGATGGATGAAGGTTTTACAGAGTACATTTGCACAATGGCAGAGGTTGATGTGATGAATATTGATGAAGAAAAATATTTTGAAAGAGCTTATAAGCGCTATGTTCGATATGCATTGAGTGGTTTTGAACAACCACAAAGCACACATGCAGATCGCTATGAATATAATGCTGCTTACGGCACCTCTTCTTACGTAAAGGGTGCTATTTTCTTAAGACAACTAAAATATATTATTGGGGAAAAAGCTTTTAAAAAAACACTCCTCGAGTATTTTGATTCTTGGGCTTTTAAGCATCCAACGCCTAATGATTTTATTCGTTGTGCGGAGAAAGCATCGGGTTTAGAATTGGACTGGTATCTTACAGATTGGACGAAAACTGATAATGTTATAGATTATGGAATAAAATCAGTAGAGAAAAAAGAACAAAACACTGAAATTATAATTGAAAGAATAGGATTGGTTCCAATGCCTACAGAGCTAGAAATAGAATATACTGATGGCGAAATTATAAAATATTATATCCCATTACAAATGATGCGTGGAGAAAAACCTACAGACGAAACCACAATTATACTAAAAGACTGGGCATGGGCATATCCAACCTATTCATTTTTGTTGAACAATAATAAAGATGTAAAAAAAATAACCCTTGACCCCGAACTAAAAGTTGCTGATATTAACCTCGACAATAATAGCTTGGTTTTAGAAAAAGAGTGAAAAGATTAAAAGGAAAAAAGGAAATTGAGGTTTTATTTGAAGAAGGAAATTCTATCAATGTGTTTCCTTTTAAGCTTATTTTTCTTCGGAATTATGAAACAGCAATTGGTGTGTCTGTGGGAAAAAAGAACTTTAGATTGGCAGTTCATAGAAATAGAATAAAGCGACAGATGAGAGCGTCTGTAAAAAAATATTTTTGGCCAATACTAAACGAATCCACAAATAACTATACACTCATGTTAATTTACATAAGTAAGGAGAAGCCTGATTGGAACCAAATGGTAGATAAAATCAAAATAGTTTCAGAAAAGTTTAAAAAAAGGGATTTATGAGTAAAAATAAGATAGGACTCTCATTATTTTCTGTTGCATTGGCATTTACTCTTGTGGGGTTTCGTTTTGATTTCTTTGAAATTGCAAAACAAATAGAAATTTATAATACTCTTTTTAAAGAGGTTAACATGAGCTATGTAGACAAAACCAACCCTGCAGAGCTTATGGAAAAAGGTGTAAATCACATGCTCTCTAACCTTGACCCATACACCATATATAGTAGTGAACAAGACGTTGAGAATGCAAAAATTTATCGTTCTGGTCTTTATGTGGGTATTGGAGCAACAGTAAAAATTATAGATAAGAAATTAATTATTGATGAGCCTTTAAAAGAATTTTCTGCAGATAAGGCTGGTTTAAAATCAGGTGATGAAATAATTAAAATTAATGGAACTTTATTATCAGAATCTTTTGAACAAGCTGAGATTTTATTGAAAGGTAAGAAAAATTCAAAAGTCAATATAACTTATAAAAGAGGTCTAGAAGAAAAAGAAGTAGAATTAATTCGTAGTGAAAAAAAACCAAAAGCCGTTCCATTATATAAATTGTTGGATAATCAAATCGGTTATATAGCATTAGACCGCTTTTCGAGAACATCCACTCAAGAGGTAGAATCGGCACTAAAATTTTTACTAATAGATGAGGCAAAAGGATTAATTCTTGATTTAAGAAACAATCCAGGGGGACTACTTCAAGAAGCAGTAAAAATAGTAAATCTGTTTGTGAAAAAAGACCAGCTTGTTGTTTCTACAAGGTCTAATATTGAACAATATAACAACCAATTTTTTACACAACGCCAGCCAATTAGCGAAGACATTCCTATTATAGTACTGGTTAATGAAAAAAGTGCATCAGCCAGTGAAATTGTTGCAGGTGCTCTTCAAGATTTAGATCGTGCTATAATTGTTGGTAAAAGAAGTTTTGGAAAAGGTCTTGTACAACAACCCAAGCCGCTACCTTACGGAGCTCAAATTAAAGTTACTATTTCTCGTTATTTTATTCCCTCAGGACGATGCATACAGGCATTAAATTACGGTGAGCGGTCTATTACAGGAGAAGCAAAAAAAATAAAGGAAAAGAAAGCGTTTAAAACAAAAAAAGGAAGAATAGTTTATGATGGGGGTGGTATAAAACCGGATGTTATAATAGGAAAAAGAGATGCGTTTAATTTGATTTCCGCTTTGGAAAAAGAAAATTTAATATTCAACTTTGTTAATGATTATTGTAGAAAAAATAAAGTAGATAATTTATCAGATTTTGATTTAAACCCCATTGTTTTTAAAGATTTTAAGGCATTTTGTTTGTCAGAGAATTTTTCATTGGGAACAAACACAGAAGATGCTTTAGAAAACCTATTTGATTACAGTAAAGAGGAAAATTTAGAAAGTTTACATACATCGCTTTTGGTCGTTAAAAATTCTCTGAATAAGGAAAAGGAATTGGCTTTAGAAAAATCAAAGGAAAATATAAGCTGGAAATTGTCAGAAGAAATTATAAAAAGAAACTTTTATAGAGAAGGAATGTATAAATATTCTCTTTTAAAGAACAAAACTGTTTTAGAGGCACTATCAATATTAAATGATTCGAATCGGTATCATTCTCTTTTGAAATAAATTAAATATATTTAAGCATGCCAAAATTGATTTTTATCTTCATGTTTAGTATAAACTATTTGATTGCTCAATCAAATATACAGCATGTGGTTTACTTTGAAACCGATAAATATATAGTACCAGAAACAGAAAAAAATAGACTTTTATTATTTACTCAAAATTTAGATATTAATAAAATAAAAAAAATATCTATTTATGGGTTTTGTGATGATAGAGGTTCGAATAATTATAATTTAGTACTATCTCAAAATAGAGCAAATGCTATAAAAAAACTTTTTTCCTTTGGTGGTATAAGCGAAAAACTAATTAGCAACGTTGATGGAAAGGGTGAGGTTTTATTAAAAATTGTAACTGCAGAAGATTTAAATATTATAAGAGGATTAAATAGAAAAGTAGAGATTAATGTAGAATATAATAGTCCTAAAAAAGAAGTAGTAAAAGTTGAAGAAGAAAAAGAAAATATAGATAATAGAAAAAAACCTTTAACATTAGAAAGCAATCTTTTAGTTGGTGATAAAATTGTTCTAAATAAAATTTTATTTAGAACAGGATACAGCTATATTTTAGAAGAATCTATTGCTGTTCTTGAAAAAATATCAAGAATACTAAAAGAAAAAAATAAAGTTTATTTTACAATTCAGGGTCACGTTTGTTGCACAGCAAACGGAAGAGATGCTATTGACAGAGGAACAGGACGAAGAAATTTATCTTTAGCAAGAGCGAGATATATTTATGAATACTTGATGAAAAACGGGGTTGCTAGAAAAAGAATGAAATATGTTGGATTAAAACATAAATATCCTTTAGGGGGTGATCCAAAATTTGATAGACGAGTAGAAATAGAAATAACAAATATTATAGAATAAAAATTATTCTTTAAACATAGCAATGTGTGGTATACCGTCTTCTAGGTATTCTTTTCCTGTTTCTAAAAAACCTAAATTATTGTAAAAATTTTTTAGATAGGTTTGAGCAGAAATTTTAATTTTGTTTTCTTCCATTTTCTCAGAGACAGCATTAATAGAAGCTTTCATGAGTAGAGTTCCATAATTGTTTTTTCTTTCTTTTTTAGAGATAACTACTCTTCCTATACTTGCTTCTTTAAAATAATCTCCTGGCCAGAACAACCTTGTATAACCTATAATTTCTTCTGATTTTATTAAAAAAACATGTAGAGCTTTTTGATCTTTATTATCGATATCTTGATAAACACAATCTTGTTCTACAACAAAAACCTCTGCTCTTAAACGTAAAATTTTATATAATTCTAATTTAGAAAGCTCTTGATATGATTTAACAAAAATAGAAACCATTTTAAATATTAATTACAACTAGGTATTTTATCCACACGTCTTTGATGTCTTCCTCCTTCAAAATCTGTATTAATAAAAGTATCTACCATTTTTATTATATCTTGTTCAGTTGTATAACGTGCAGGAATACAAAGAACATTAGCATTATTATGTTGACGTATTAATTCAACAATTTCATTTTTCCAGCACAAACCAGCACGAATACCTTGATATTTATTAGCTGTCATAGCAACACCATTTGCACTACCACATAAAAGAATTCCAAAGTCAACATGTTTATTTTCAACATCTTTTGCAACAGGATGAACAAAATCTGGATAATCAACACTATCACTAGAATCTGTTCCATAATTTTTAACTTCTATGTTCTTAGATTTTAAAAAATTAATTATTTTAAATTTATATTCTGTTCCAGCGTGGTCATTTCCTATTGAAATTTTCATAAATATGTGATTAATTGTAGACATGTAAACTTACAAAAAAATAAAAGTGTTTATACTTTTATTTATATCCTGTTAATAAAAAAACATAGATTATGAAAAATAAATTTAATTTGTATTAAATTATTTCTCATTAAAAAAAAATATGATATAAAAAAGTTTACTTATTAATTTTAATCCCATATTTATTTAGATTATGAGAGGAGTTATGAACATTAAAAAATACTAAAATATGTAAATCTTCAGGTTAAATAATAGTAATTGTAAAAGTTATTACAGAAATTAACAGGCAATTATAATAACAATTTTATTTTTAAATATTAAAAGAAAAAAATTATAATGATATATAATGTGGATAAAGTTTATTTCTCTCCAAAAAAGGCTAAATTTAAAATTGTAGATTTGTTGTTATCAAATAGCTGTAATGCCAAAAAAAAATAAAAATTACAAAAAGTATATTCCTCGAATTTTATCTATTCTTCAAACGACTCCAGATTTAAATCATAAACAAATTTCTATGAAACTTGGATTTCACAGTCCAATCAAAAGAGCAGAAGTTATTGAATGCTTACATTTCCTTATGATATCAAATCAAATAGAAGAGGTAAAAAGGGGGAGTTATTCAATTAAAACAAATGATAAATACTACAAAGGTATTTTTGACTTAAGTTCTAAGGGATCTGGATATGTTATTTCCGAAAAATTTGATCAAGATGTATATATACCAACTCATAAGACATTTGGCGCTTTATCAGGAGATGAAGTAGAATTTTATATACACAAAAGAAAAAAAAGAGGGCGCCATGAAGGAGAGATTACACAAGTATTAAAACGCTCAAAAACAGAATTTGTTGGTATCATACAAATTAATAAAAACTTTGCTTTTGTTGTTCCAGATGATCGAAAAATGCCTGTAGATATATATGTACCTTTAAAGAAAACAAAAAATGCAAAAGAAGGACAGAAAGTACTGGTAAAGGTCGTAGAATGGCAATCTAAAGCAGAATGCTCAACTGGAAAAGTTATAGAAATTTTGGGAGATGCAGGAGATCATCAAACAGAAATACACGCTATTTTAGCTAACTATGGTCTTCCTTATAATTTTGAAAAAGAAGTTGAAGATTATGCAAATGAATTAGATACATCTATTACTAAGGAAGAGATAAAAAAACGCCGTGATATGCGGAAAATTTTAACCTTTACAATAGACCCAAAAGATGCAAAAGATTTTGATGATGCTCTTTCTTTTCAAATATTAGAAAATGGTAATTTTGAGGTAGGTATTCATATTGCTGATGTATCGCATTATTTAAAAGAGGGAACTATTTTAGATGATGAAGCATATCAACGCGCAACTTCTGTCTATCTTGTTGATAGAGTTGTTCCTATGTTACCAGAAGTATTATCTAATAATGCTTGTTCATTACGACCTTTAGAAGAAAAATACACTTTTTCTGCAGTGTTTGAACTAAATGATAAAGCAGAACTAATTAATCAATGGTTTGGTAGAACGGTAACCTATAGTGATGCTCGCTTTAGCTATGAGGAAGCTCAATATATCATTGAAAATAAAAATATTGATATTCCTAAGCACATTGCTTTAAATAAAAAAGCATACAAAACAACACATCAAATAAAAGACGCTGTCCTTAATTTAGATAAACTCGCTAAAATATTAAGGGAAAAACGAATGAATAATGGCGCAATTTCTTTTGATAAAGTTGAAGTTAAATTCAATTTATCATCATCTAATACACCAGAGGGAGTTTATTTTAAAACCTCAAAAGATGCCAATAAACTCATTGAGGAATTTATGCTATTAGCTAATAAAAAAGTTGCAGAATTTATTGGAAAACAATCTCCTAAAAAAACCTTTATTTATAGAATCCATGATGTTCCTGACCAACAAAAACTTGAAAGTTTACAACGTGTTGTTTCTCAATTTGGCCATCAATTAAATTTAAAACAAACCAACCAAATCAGTTCCGCTTTGAATAAATTACTAAGTAATGTAGTAGGAAAAAAAGAACAAAACTTAGTCGATACATTAACCATTCGTTGTATGAGTAAGGCAGAATATTCTACACATAATATTGGACATTATGGTCTGTCTTTTGATTATTATAGTCATTTTACATCTCCTATACGTCGCTACCCAGATGTTATGGTACACCGTTTGTTACAACATTATTTAGATGGAAATTCTTCAGTTTCTGAAACAAGTTTTGAAGAGAAATGTAAACATTCTTCGGCAATGGAAAATTTAGCAACAAAAGCAGAAAGAGATTCAATAAAATATATGCAGATAAAATATATGCAAGACAAAAAAGACACAACATTTGTTGGGGTTATATCAGGTGTGACAGAATGGGGTATGTATGTGGAAATTATTGAAAATAAATGTGAAGGTATGGTTAGAATTAGAGATATAAAAGGAGATTATTATACCTTTGATCAAGATCATTATGCGCTTGTTGGAGAACGAACAAAAAACAAATATCAACTGGGAGATGAAGTTCAAGTAGAGGTTAAGAAAGCCGATTTAATAAAAAGACATTTAGATTTTAATTTAATATAATTTACAAAAATGAAACATATATATTTTATTGTGTTCTTTGTATGCACACAAGTTTTTTCACAAAATTCTGTAACAAAAACCTTAGGAGAATTTTCGGAACTTAAAGTTTATGATTTAATAAATATAGAACTTATTAAATCAGATGAAAACAAACTTATTATTTCAGGAGAAAATAAAAATGATGTGAGTGTAATTCAAAAAAATAATAAGTTAAAAATAAGAATGAAATTAGATAAAATGTTTAATGGAAAAAACACTAACGTTAAATTGTATTATACTTCTATTGATGAAATCGACGCAAATGAAGGCGTAAATATCAATGTAAAAAGTAAATTAAAACAATACGAATTAACATTAAGAGCACAAGAAGGTGCGCAAATTACTGCCTCAGTCGACACTAAATTTTTGTCAGTAAAAAGCGTAACAGGAGGAGTTGTTACCACTACAGGGCAAACATCAAAGTTGAATCTTACACTACGAACAGGTGGTGTTTACGAAGGAAGTAAAACAACCGCACAAAACTCTTCATTATTTATAAAAGCAGGAGGAGAAGCCTCAGTGCATACAACAAATGTTTTAAATGTTAAGATTTTCTCTGGCGGTGACGTTTTCGTATATGGAACACCAAAACAATTAAAACAAAATAAATTGTTTGGAGGAAGAATTATTTTTAAAGATTAGCAAAAAGTGATCGAGGATATTCAAGCAGCTATTCCCCTTGGGTTTTTCTTATCTTTTATGATAGGCCCCGTTTTCTTTGTTCTTTTAGAAACAAGTATAGTTAAAGGGTTTAGAGCTGCTGTAGCTTTTGATTTAGGCGTTATTATTGCAGATATAATATTTATTTTTCTTGCTTATTTTAGTAGTTATCAACTTTTAGAAAACTTAAGCAATCAACCAGGCCTTTATATTTTTGGGGGAACACTTTTAGCTGTTTATGGTATTATAATTTTCACAAAGAAAGCCAACAAACAAGAGACAGAAACAAATTTAGAAACACCAAAAAACAACTACCTACAGTTGTTTTTAAAAGGTTTTTTTCTGAACTTTATAAATATAGGGGTCTTGGTCTTTTGGCTAGGAATTATAATTGTGGTGGGGCCAAATTTGGAGGGAAATATAAACCGCTTTTTTGTATTTTTTGGCGCTTTGATTAGTGCTTATTTCATTACAGACCTAATTAAAATATTGTTAGCAAAACGTCTAAAAGGTTATTTAACACCAGGAATAATAATTAACATCAAAAAAATATTAGGTGTTTTGTTATTGATCTGTGGAATAACCCTTATAACTAAAGGGTTTCTACCAAAAGATAAATTAAATCCAAAACAAATGATCGAAGATATAAGATAAAAAACCCCAACACAGTTGAGGTTTTATTCTTGAGGCGTCTAGCGGATTCGAACCGCTGTAAAAGGTTTTGCAGACCTCTGCCTAGCCACTCGGCCAAGACGCCAAAAAGGAATGCAAATTTAAGTAAAAAAACAGGACACACAAGAGAATTAAATATTATTGCTTAAAAACAACAAAAACATAACACTTTATTGGGAACAAAAACAAGCATACATTTTATTGTAAATCCTATTTCGGGTAAAGGAAAAAACAAACTAGATTCTCAGGTTATTTCCTCTGTCTTGAATAATAATGATTTTCACGTTGTTATTAAAACCACAAAGTACGCCAATAACGCAGCTGCACTTACTAAAACCTCTATACTTGAAGGAGCAAACGCAATAATAGCTTGTGGAGGAGATGGCACCGTTAATGAAGTAGCCTCTCAGCTTGTAGATTCTCCCATATTATTAGGAATTATAAGACTTGGATCTGGGAATGGTCTTGCATCGCATCTAGGGATATCACCCTCAATAAATGAAGCCCTTGAGGTTATTAAACAATACAACAACACAAAGATTGATGTTGGAACAGTAAATGAGCATTTCTTTTTTAGTAATATGAGTTTAGGTATAGGCGCAAGAATTATTAATCATTATACAGGCTTTAAAAAAAGGCAAATTGTCTCTTATTTACGTGCCTCCTTTAAAGCGCTTCTTTACAAATCTCCCTCTCAAATAGTTGATTTAGAGATTGATAATTTCAAGAAAACACTAGACCCATTAGTATTATTTGTGTCAAATTCTAATGAAATGGGATATAACTTATCCTTTACACCAAAAGCATCGCTGCAAGATGGAAAATTAGACGTTGTGTTTACTGAACAACTGTCTTTTGTTGAAAAAATACTATTTGCAAGTCAACTTATTTTTAATAAACACAAGAGGTATAATAAAGCAAATTACTTTCTTACTGACAACATAAAAGTCACCAACAAAAAACAAAAAGAATTTTTAACCCAATTAGATGGAGAGTCTATAATAATTAAATCAAAAGAACTCAATATTTCTATAAAAAAAGGTGCTCTAAATGTTCTTGTTCCAAAAAGTTAAACCCTGCTTTGCTCCAAAACAACGGTTACTTTTTCCACATCCCCGCCTATTGGAGGATTTAGCTTTGACACTGAAACAGAAGCCCACTCTACTTCTGAGCAAACACTAAAAATTCGATTTATAATACGCTGAACAACAGTTTCTAGAAGCTTGGAAGGAGTATTCATTTCTTCTACAACTATTGCATTTAAAGTTACGTAGTCAACAGTGTCAGCCAGTGCATCTGTTTTTGCAGATTTAGCAAGACAAGCCTGTACAGAAACATCTACTCTGTAGTTACTCCCAATAATAGTTTCTTCCCCCAAACATCCATGATGCGCATAAATTCTTATGTTTTCAACTTTTATAATCCCCATTATTAAATTTTTAGTTTCACAAAAGTAACATTTATACTAAAGATATATTAACAATCTTTTTAATTGATTAATTTTGTGATTAAATTTTACTTAGAACAAAACTATCTATGGCGACAGAGAACAGTAAACCCTTAAATTTTATAGAACAAATTGTAGAAGACGATTTGAAAAACGGTCTAAGTAAAAAGGATTTACGATTTCGTTTCCCGCCAGAGCCCAACGGTTACCTTCATATTGGTCATACAAAAGCCATAGGAATAAGTTTTGGGTTAGGAGAAAAATACGATGCTCCAGTTAACCTAAGATTTGACGACACCAACCCAACAAAAGAAGAGCAAGTTTATGTAGACGCCATCAAGGAGGATATTGCATGGTTAGGTTATAAGTGGGAAGAAGAATGCTACTCATCAGATTATTTTGACCAACTTTTTGATTGGGCGGTTTTAATGATAAAAGACGGAAAAGCCTACGTTGATTCGCAATCAAGCGAAAGCATGGCAGAACAAAAAGGAACGCCGACTCAAGCTGGTGTAGATAGCCCGTATCGTAACAGAACAGTAGAAAAAAACCTAGAGTTGTTTCAACAAATGCGCAATGGTGATTTTGAAGCAGGAACTCATGTGCTCCGCGCAAAAATTGATATGAAGCATACAAATATGTTGATGCGCGACCCCATCATGTATAGAATTTTATATGCTTCTCATCACAGAACAGGAACAAACTGGTGTATCTATCCAATGTATGATTGGACACACGGGGAAAGCGATTATATAGAACAAATTTCTCATTCTTTATGTTCTTTAGAATTCAAACCTCATCGCGAGCTATATAACTGGTTTAAAAATACTGTGTATGATTACAGCAGCCCAAAATATCCTAAACTTCCAAAGCAAAGGGAATTCGCTCGATTAAATCTAAACTACACCATTATGAGTAAAAGAAAATTACTCACATTAGTAGAACAAGGGGCTGTTACTGGGTGGGACGACCCAAGAATGCCGACCATTTCTGGTTTGCGCAGAAGAGGATATACACCAAAATCTATAAAAAAGTTCATCAATAGCGTAGGCGTTGCCAAGCGAGACAACATTATAGATGTTTCGTTACTTGAATTTTGTGTTCGAGAGGATTTAAACAAAACCGCCCCAAGAATTATGGCAGTTTTAGATCCAGTTAAATTAATAATTATAAATTATCAGAACGACAAAACAGAGTTGCTTGATGCAGAAAACAATCCTGAAGACCCAAAGTCAGGAAGCAGACAACTTCCTTTTTCTAAAACACTCTATATTGAAAGAGACGATTTTAAAGAAGAAGCAAACAATAAATTTTTTCGCCTAACAATTGGAAAAGAAGTTCGTTTAAAAAACGCATACATTATAAAAGCGGAATCTGTTGTAAAAGACGAAAAGGGAAAAATTCAAGAAATACATTGTACATATGATTCAAAAAGTTTGAGTGGTAGCGGAACAAAAGAAAGTCTTAGAAAAGTAAAAGGAACACTACACTGGGTTTCTGCGGCTCATGCGATAGAAGCAGAAGTTAGGGAATATGACCGCCTATTTTCTCATGAAGCACCAGACAGTCAAGAAGAAGATTTTATGACATTTTTAAACCCATCGTCATTAAATCAAATAACAGCTTTTGTAGAGCCAAATATTTCAAATGTTCAACCGAATGATCATTTTCAGTTCCAGCGTTTGGGCTATTTTTGTGTAGATAAAGACAGCACAAATACAAAAGTGGTATTTAATAAAACAGTAGGACTCAGAGATAATTGGGCTAAACAAAAACCAAAAGCTCAGACATCATCAAAACCAGCAAAACCACAACACAAGCGCAAGCCTATTGATGTTATTAAACAACTTGGTAAAAAATTCACCAATTTATCAGACGAAAAGCAGGGAAAGGTAAAAGCAGAAATTAAACACTTATCTGCTAGCGTTCTTTATGAAGAGTTGGAACCACTTTTCGCCACAGCCACAAAAAAAGTTGGCACTAGAATTGCGGTGATGATTGTATTGAATGAACTTCTTAAAAAAGGCCAAGAAAGAAATCAGCAGATAAATGATTTTATAGAAAAAGCCTCAACAGATAGCAATAAATTACTAGCCGAAGAGGCTTCAAGCTTATAAATTGAATAGAAAAAAGCTATTCTCCTCCTTTTTTCTTTTGATTTTTCATAGCCTCTCCTATTTGATTGCTTGCTGTAAAACTTGCAACCATATCATTTAGCATATTACTTCCTGCTTGTGGAGAGTTTGGCAATAAGATTAGGTTGCTGTTTGATTCACCTCCAATAGATTGAAGCGTGTCATAATGTTGTGTTACAACAATTAGTGCCGAAGCCTCTTGAGAGTTGATCCCCACTTTGTTAAGCACCTCAACAGACTCTTCAAGACCACGAGCAATTTCCCGTCTTTGATCAGCAATACCTTGCCCTTGAAGGCGTTTACTTTCTGCTTCAGCCTTTGCTTTTTCAACAATTAAAATTCTCGCAGCATCACCCTCAAATTGGGCCGCAATTTTTTCACGCTCGGAAGCATTAATTCTATTCATTGCTTCTTTTACCTGAGCGTCTGGGTCTATATCTGTTACAAGGGTCTTGATGATGTCATAACCATAGTCCATCATAGCTTCGTTTAGTTCTGTTTTTACAGCAATAGCGATGTCATCTTTTTTAACAAAAACGTCATCGAGTTTCATTTTTGGCACTTCTGCGCGGACAACATCAAATACATAAGAAGTGATCTGTTCGTGTGGATAATCTAATTTATAAAATGCTTCATAAACTTTTTCCCTGACTACTTTGTATTGAACAGAAATTTTTAATCGAACAAACACATCATCCAAAGTTTTTGTTTCAACAATAACATCGAGCTGTTGAATTTTTAAACTCAATCGCCCAGCGATTCTATCGACTAAAGGAATTTTGAGTTGAAGTCCAGAATGACGAATGTTTTGGAATTTTCCAAAACGCTCTATAATAGCAGCAGTTTGTTGCTTAACAACAAAAAACGCAGCAAAAAGAATGAGTGCGCCAAAAAAAAGAAAAGGGTACATAAAAAGTGACATAAGAATCTGATTTTAAATTTGATTAGGTATAAATATAGTAAAAATGGCTCTATTTTACTTATAAACAAACGGAGGCTTTTTCAATAAGCTCAATTCCAGATTTTATGAGATGGGTAATTTTTGATTTGGTTTTTATCAAACTTTCTAGGTAGTTTTTTATTTTAAAACCTAATGGTGTATCATTTGTAAGTTCAAAAAGCTCTAAGGGTAATAACCAGTCATTAGGGTGATTATCTTTTAAAGAATTAAAAATCAATTCTAAATTATCTTCTGAAAATTTACTAGATGTTCTGTAGTCTCTTACGCTTTGGTATAGGTTCTCCAGAGCAATCTCTTTTTTTGTTTTTTTTGTTTTGATTGTTTTCGTTTCAGAAACTGAGTAAAGGTTTGGAAAAGAGCTATTATCTGCAGCGCCAGCGAAAGCAGAGGTGATTTCATTTCCAATAGCCATATCAAACACGCCATATTCGGGCTTGAAAAGAATTTCTTCACCATAAGTTACGGTGCAGTCCTCTAGCTGAATAACCATAATTTTTCCCTTTACATTTCGAATTCCAGTGATATTTAACCCTTCTACTTTCACACCGCTTTCGAACTCGAAAGAAAGGCGTTGACCGTCATATAGATTATAGGCCTTCAAATCAACAGGGGTCATGTTTTCTATAGGTAGATTTACACTTTTTAGCATTCCAAGCGGCGAGCTGTATCCGTGTTTATGTGTTTCTATTCCATGCCCCACAAGCTCTTTATCGCGATAAGCTAAGGCTGTTGGACCGTCTGTTTTAAAATAAACAACTTCTCTATCCTCATTTAATATTAGTTTTGTAAATACCCCAGAAATTTGAAGTCCAGTGCTTAATTCTATAGTGCCAACGGTTTTGGAATCAATAAGTTTTTGGAGGCCTTTATATCCACCTTTTCGAATGCTTAATGTGTTTGCAAATTCTTCTAAAACCTCCATCAAATAAGCAAAATCTGGGGTCACATAAAGCTGAGGCTGAGGCTTTGTGATGTCAAATCCTTTTTGTGCAACACCGATAGAGTATGGAATTTTTTCAACCTTATCACTCAGACACCACTCACTTTCGCCAATAGAAGATAAAAGCCCTGCGCCATAAATTTTTGGGTTATCCATGTTACCCACTAATCCATATTCTACACTCCACCACTGCATATTTCTTATTTGAGCCATTTCTGAAAATTCATGATGTTGGTTTTGAAGAACATTAACTTCTTCTTCTGCCGCCAAGATTTCGCTTTCTTTTACACCTGGAGCTTCCTTTAAAATCGAGAGTTTTCTTACCGCTTCGTATAAGTCAATGTCATATTTAGAGAGAATTGCTTTTGCTCCAATCTCGCCAAGACGCCTTAAAAATTCTGCATAATCTGGACTGGCAATTATAGGCGCATGACCGGAGGCTTCATGTATAATATCAGGTGCAGGCGTGTATTCAATATGTTCTAACTGTCTGATGTCCGAAGCAATGACAAGAACTTTATTAGCTTGAAATTCCATAAAAGCATTTGGCGGAATAAAACCATCAACAGCAACAGCTGCCCAGCCAATTTCTTTCAAAATACGATTCATGCCATAAATACTAGGGATTGAATTAATATCAATTCCTGTTTTTTTCAACCCCTCTATATATGATTCGTGTGCAATGTCTTTTAGGTGTACAACATTTTTCCGCATCACATATCTCCAAACTGCTTGATTGATTGGAGTATATTGTTCATAATCTTGAGGAACAATAAATTGTTTTAGGTGATATGGAAGTCTTTTTATAACTTCTTCAGAGTGATTTTTTATAGGCTCCATAGTGATGTAATTTAAGTTCAAAACAATGTTTTGAAGTAAAATGATTGGGTTTCTGCTAATTTACTAAAATTTTTAGATATCTTTTTTAGCTAATAGCAGTACACTTTGTTTTGTTTTAATGGATGATGGGTGGTTAAAGAAGATGATTTCACTATCAGTTTCAGCTTCTATCAAAAAATGTGTTCCTTGAAAATAGCAATGTCTAACCACTGCTTTTATTGATCCTTTTTCAGAAACTTTTATTTGGTGCGCATAAAAGATAACGCCATCAATTATACAATATTCTGAAAAAAAGGCTGCAAGTAAAGAGTTTTTAGGGTTTAAGTAAAGGTCTTTAGGGAAACCCTCAAGTAAGATTTTACCGTGTTGTAAAACAAGCATATTATCAGCAAAACCCAAAACATCATTTTTGTCGTGGGTAGCTACAATACAAGTTATATTTTTAGCTTTCAAAAAACGAAATAAGTTTTTTCTCAACGATTGTTTTTTAAAGTTATCAATATGACTGAACGGTTCATCTAGTAATAGAATTTCTGGCTGTCTCGCTAGAGCTTTCGCTAGAGCAACACGTTGTTTTTGTCCACCGCTAAGATGTTTTACTTTGGTGGACTGATACCTTTCAAGTTCAACAACAACAAGCAGCTCTTGGATGCGTTTTTCTTTTTCTATTGGAAAAAAATTAGAAAGGTGTGTTCCAATGTTTTCGCCAACGGTTGTAAAAGGCATTAAATCAAACTCTTGAGCAACGTACTTCATAAAGTCATGACCAACAACGAGCTTGTCTTTTGGACCCAAAATAGGAGTTGAGTTCCATGATATGGAGCCATTGTTTACATCAAACTCCCCGTAAATTAACTTTAATAATGTACTTTTTCCAGAACCGCTTTCCCCTACAACAGCAAGATACTCACCCGCCTGAACAGTAAAAGAAATATCACTTAAGGTTTTGCTATTATTATAGCCAAAATCAACGCTCTTTACCGAAAGCATTATGATGTTGGAGTAAATACATGTTCCACCATGTACTCAGCGATTTGAATGGCGTTTGTTGCAGCTCCTTTTCTTAGATTGTCAGCAACAATCCACATATTTAAAGTATTAGGCCTGCTTTCATCTCGACGCAATCGGCCAACAAAAACATCGTCTTTGTTATGTGCAAAAATAGGCATCGGATATGTATTGGTATCAGGATTATCTTGAACAGTAACACCAGGCATTTTATTCAAAATTTTTCGTACTTCGCTCAACTCAAAATCTTCTTCAAATTCAACATTGACTGATTCTGAATGTCCGCCAGCTGTTGGAATTCTTACGGCAGTGGCAGTTATAGCAAAAGAATTATCGTTAAGTATTTTTTGCGGCTCTTTAGCGAGTTTCATTTCTTCTTTGGTATATCCATTTTCTAGAAAAACATCACAATGTGGTAAAGCATTTTTGAAGATTTGATAAGGATATGCCATTTCATCGCTTTTGCCGTTAATTTCATTTTCCATTTGTCGAACTGCTTTTACACCAGTTCCTGAAACAGATTGATAGGTTGAGACCACAACACGTTTCATTTTATAGTGATTGTGTAAAGGTGCAAGAGCCATAACTAATTGAATTGTGGAACAATTAGGGTTTGCAATAATTTTATCTTCTTTGGTGATAACATTTGCATTTATTTCAGGAACAACAAGTTTTTTTGCAGGATCCATTCGCCAAGCAGAGGAATTATCGATTACAACACACCCGGCTTCAGCAAATTTTGGTGCCCAAGCAAGTGATGTATCGCCACCTGCAGAAAATATAGCAATTTCAGGCCTTAGAGATACAGCTTTTTGGAGACCCACAATTTTATAGTCTTCTCCTTTGAATGTTACAATTTTCCCAACACTGCGCTCAGAAGCTACCGGAATTAATTCGGAAACAGGAAAGTTTCGTTCTTCCAATAATTTCATCATTATGGTGCCGACCATTCCTGTTGCTCCAACAACTGCTATTTTCATTTTGTGATTTCTTAAAAATTAGACCACAAAATTAACAAATAAGCGGGTACTTTTCCTTAAATTTTAAGAATAAAAAAGGGCGAAGAATCGCCCTTTTTATAAAAAAAATACTACTTTTTTAGCAAATCTCTAATTTCAGACAAAAGTTCGTTGTCTGATGGTCCTGAAGGCACCTCCTCTTCTTTTCGCTTTAAGGCGTTGATCCCTTTAATAATTAAGAACATTACAAAGGCTACAATTAAGAAGTCTATAACATAGGTAAGAAATTCGCCCCACATAATTGCTGTTTCTCCCTCTACGACACCATCACCATTAACAGTGCCATCTTGGATTACATATTTTAGGCCTTTGAAATCTGACTTGAAAATTAGACCAATTATCGGCGAAACGATTCCACCAGTAAAACTGGTTACAACATCTTTGAATGCTGCTCCCATAACAAAAGCAACCGCGATATCGACTAGGTTGCCTTTCATTGCAAATTCTTTAAATTCTTTGAGCATAAATTTTAGATTTAGGTTAATACTTTTGCTAACTTATTTAAAATAAAAAAAATAAACAAATTATTCAGAAATGAAAACACGTTTTACACGCTGAGAAATTCCAGTAAGAAGCTCATAAGAGATGGTGTTTCCGTTCATTGCGAATTCTTCAGCGGTTGCAATTTTATCAAAAAGAACAACTTCATCACCTTCTTTACAATCAATTTCTGAAATATCAACCATAATCATATCCATACAAACATTCCCTACAATTGATGCTCTTTGCCCTTGAATATGTACTGCACCCACACCATTGCCATAATGTCTTCCAATACCATCTGCATGACCAATGGGCAAAGTTGCTATTTTTTTATCATGCTCAGCAATAAACGCCCTATTATATCCTACACTTTGACCTTTTTCTATAGTGTGAATTTGAGAAATAATTGTTTTGAGCGCTGCAACAGGAATAAATTTATGATTGTTATTTTTCATGTTGTTAAAACCATAAATTCCTATACCACAGCGAACCATGTCGAACTGAGCTTCTGGAAAGTTTATCACGCCAGAAGTATTACAAAGGTGCCGTATAAATGAATATCCACACAACGATTGAAACGCCTCAGTTATGTCATGAAAATGTTTAATTTGATTTAAAGAGAAATCTCGTTCTTTTTCATCTTCACTAGCGGCTAAGTGTGAAAAGACAGATTTTACATGAACAGAACGATTAGAATTGATGATATCAACAACGTCTTTTATTTGTTGTTGAGAAAATCCAAGACGATTAAGACCAGTATTGAATTTGATATGTACTGGAAAATTTTCTTTTGAATTAGCATTTACAACTTTAATAAAGGCATTTAAAGTATTAAAGCTATACAAACTTGGCTCGAGATTAAATTTTAGAAGAAGTCCAAAATTTACTGGTTGAGGGTGAAGAACAAGAATAGGTGTTTTTATGCCTGCTTTTCTAAGTAATACTCCTTCATTGATGTATGCTACTGCAAAATAATTAATCCCTAGACCCTCAAGAAACTGAGCAATTTTAACAGCGTCACTACCATAAGCAAAAGCTTTAACTACAGCGAGCATCATGGTGTTTTTATTAATTTTGGCACGGAGTATGTCAAAATTATTTTTCAAAGCAGAAAGGTTGATTTCTAAAGTTGTTTCGCCCACCACAAAAATTAATTTTTTTTCTTTTTAGCTTCTATATTTTCAGGGTCAACAACGTCCAAGCCTTTAATTCTTTCTTTAGTCATGGCTTTGTAAAACGCACTTCGACTGAGCGGCTCATATTCTTTAACTTCTCCTAAAAGAACTAATTTGTCATCACTTGATTTACGGAAGCTATATTGTGCTAAGTTTCCTGTTCTAGTACATACAGCATGTACTTTGGTTACATATTCTGCAGTGGCCATAAGATTTGGCATTGGTCCAAAGGGGTTGCCTTTAAAATCCATGTCTAGACCAGCAACAATTACACGAACACCTTTGTTAGCTAACGCATTACAAACACTTACAATTTCATCGTCAAAAAACTGAGCCTCGTCTATGCCAACTACATCGCAGCCATCGGCCAAAAGAGGAATGTTGGAGGCTGCAGGAACAGGAGTGGATCTAATTTCATTGGCATCGTGAGAAACAACACGATCTTCATCATAACGAACATCTATTGCTGGTTTGAATATTTCAACTTTTTGTTTGGCAAACTGAGCGCGTTTTAGACGCCGAATCAACTCTTCAGTTTTTCCAGAAAACATTGATCCGCAGATCACTTCGATCCATCCAAATTGTTCTTTAGCGTTTACTGTATTTTCAAGAAACATTTTGTAATTTTAGCGCAAGCAAATTATTTTATTTGCTTTTAATAAAGGTGATGTAAATTTACTAAAAATAAAAGCATAACACTAAAACTTATTTCAACGTATTAATTTTGTTTTGTAATGAAAAAGAAACTGGAGTCTGAACTTATAAGTATAGCACATAGGGTGTTAAAATTAACAGGCAAAGAAGATCTATCAAAAATGCATGAAGAAATCGCAAAGTTGTATCAAAAGATCTCTATTCTAAAATTTCTAGAAGAGCATTTTAAAGGTAATCTACCAGAAAATATTGATACGAGCGCTTCTTTTTTTGACGCACTTGAAGGCGCTTTTAACAACAAACTAACGGATTCTGTTGAGGCTGATGAGAAAGTTTATGTCAACATTGACAATAACGAACAGGAAGCCATAATGGAGCCTGCAATAGAAAAAATTAAAGACATTGTTGCTCAAATGCCTCAAGAAACCGCGGCTGTTGATGATTTAGTTGATGAATTAAATGAATCACAAGCACCTGAACAAATAGAAGAAGATTTATCAGCTTTAACACCAAATTACAATCAGCTTCCGATATTTGCACCAGCCGAAGACGAAGTTATAGAGGCTGCTGTTGCAAAAGACAAAGAATCACCATCTCCACCAAAAACATCTTTAAATGACCAACTTAAAACCTCAGGTTTTCAAATTGGACTCAACGATCGACTTGCCTTTGTAAATCATTTGTTTGAAAACAATAATGAAGATTACGACCGTGTGATGTCTCAATTAACAACAATGGATTCTTTTGAAGAGATTTCAGATTTTATAGAAAACATCATCAAACCAGATTACAATAATTGGGATGGAAAAGAGGACTATGAAAACCGCTTTTTAGAAACCATTTCTCAAAAATTTACAGCTTAGAAAAATAGGTTGTTGTTTTGGAGCGCATTTTAGCGCGCAAATTCTCTTTTCTTTTTGTTTTTTGTGGACGAACTTTCATAGAGCTCTCACCTGCTTTCCCGTTTTCTTGTGTTCTCATAAATACAATATTATTGACGCCACGAAATTCGTAAGTTTTTCCAGAATATGAATGGTATAGTCTTATCAATTCGTCATTTATTACTGATAACTCAAAATGGTCGTCATCATAGAAATCATAGTCTAAAGTTAGTTTTTTTGTATTAACACCACCAGAAATAGGCTCCACAGCATAGTCTCCTGAATAATCCCAATAAATATTATCGACATTACCAACATTTTCGTCTTCCGAACTTTTGAATAAATTGTTGTTGTTGTCATTGAAAAAATACAGATAATTTTCACTATCAAAATTAGTTTCATTGCCCTCTGAACTTGTAAGTGTTTTTTCCCAAGTTTTGTATTCTTGAAGAAAATAGTCCACATTTTCAAAAAACACTTCATCGTAGTCAAACTCGTTCCGTTGATATCCGTCTAAAAAGTACGATGTGTTATTGGACGGATTATAGAGTTCAATTGAGCTTACACTCTCCTGATATACTTCAAAACGTTGATGCCCATCGACATCATGATAAATATCCAAAATAATCCCACCAGTTTCATATTCGCCAACAGAAATTCCATAGCCATTTCCTTGCTCTCCAAAACCAACCAAATTATTGTTTGCATATAAATTTCCATTTAAAAATGATAGTGTAAATGCCATTTCAACAAATGCCGTTTGACCATTACCACTAGTACTATTGAGATCTACATACCAAAGCTCATAGGTTCTTAAGAGTTGCTCAAGTGAAATGTTGTTATTGTTATTTTCGGGTACATGAAGTTCGTCTCTTTCACAAGACCAGAAAAGCAATAGAGAAAAAAAGGACAGAAAATAAAGTTTTAGCGATTTCATCATGTATCAGTTTTAAATTATTTATGTAGTTTCAAAATACGTGCCAAAAGAGTATGTTACTGATATTGAGTAGATTATAAGCATTAATTTTTTAGTACTTTTGTTCAGATAAATTTTAGAAAATGGCGTCAAAATTAAAATATGCAGTCTTTGGAAGCGGCAGTTGGGCAACAGCAATTGTAAAAATATTGTGTGAAAAAACAGAGTCTGTAGGTTGGTATATACGTAAATCACAAACAATTGAGTACATAAAAAAAGAGCAACACAACCCATCTTATTTAAGTTCGGTTGAGTTTGATGTCAACCGACTTGTATTGAGTGATGATATTAATAAAGTAGCGTGTTCAGCAGATGTGTTAGTCTTTGCGATTCCATCAGCATTTATTTACGAGCAACTCCAAGTGTTAAATGTCAATATTTCAGATAAAATTATTTTATCTGCCGTAAAAGGAATAGTTCCAGAAACAGGGCTTTTGGTTGGAGAGCATTTTCATCAACAGCTAGAAGTCCCTTTCGATCAAATTGCGGTTTTAGTGGGGCCATGCCATGCCGAAGAGGTGGCATTAGAGCGACTTTCATATTTAACCATTGCCTGTATAAATAAAGCTACAGCAAAGGCCATAGCAAATCAAATTTCTAGTCATTATATAAACACAAAAATTCATGATGATGTTGTAGGAGCAGAGTATGCAGCCATGTTGAAAAATATTTACGCTATTGCAGCAGGAATTGCTCATGGATTGGGGTATGGCGATAATTTTCAAAGTGTTTTGATGAGCAACGCTATTCGCGAAATGAAGCGTTTTATAAAGAAAGTCTACAAGATGAAACGAAAAATCAACGAAACGGTCTATTTAGGTGATTTGTTGGTCACAGGGTATTCTACATTTTCTAGAAATAGAATGTTTGGCAATATGATTGGTAAAGGCTATACTGTGAAGTCTGCACAAATGGAGATGAATATGATTGCAGAAGGTTATTATGCGACCAAAAGTGCTTATAAAATTAATCAAAACCCTGAAAATTCTGCAAGAACTCCAATTATTGACATGGTATATGGGGTGCTATATAACAACAAGAACCCCAAACAAGCACTTAAGAAATTAACTGAAAATTTAGACTAATTAGTATTTTATTGGGGGTGCTATAGAGTGCTTTTAAATTGCTCCAAAAAGCGTAAGTCATTTTCGCTTAATAAGCGAATATCATTGATTTGATGCAGCAACAAAGCAATACGATCTATCCCCATTCCAAAAGCAAATCCAGTATATTCTTTGGAGTCAATTCCACAATTTTCAAGAACATTTGGATCTACCATTCCACATCCCATAATTTCAAGCCAACCAGTTCCTTTTGTCATTTTATAATCAGTTTCAGTTTCTAACCCCCAGTACACATCCACTTCAGCGCTTGGTTCTGTAAATGGAAAATATGAGGGTCTAAGACGAATTTTTGATTTACCAAAAAGTTCAGTTGTAAAATATTGAAGGGTTTGTTTTAAATCGGAAAAACTTACATTTTTGTCTATGTACAAGCCCTCAACTTGATGAAAAAAGCAATGAGAACGCGCAGATATGGCTTCATTTCTGTAGACTCTTCCGGGAGATATTGTCCGAATAGGCGGCTTGTTGTTTTCCATATAACGAACTTGAACAGAACTTGTGTGAGTCCGCAACAAGATATCAGGGTTTGTTTGTACAAAAAAAGTGTCTTGCATATCTCTTGCAGGGTGATGCTCTGGTAAATTTAAAGCCGTAAAGTTATGCCAATCATCTTCAATTTCTGGCCCTTCACTAACGTTAAATCCTATTCGAGAAAAGATGTCTATAATTTGATTTTTCACCAAAGAGATTGGGTGTCGACTGCCAATTTTTATAGGCTCACCTGGACGTGTCAAATCTCCTAAAGATGAAGCATTTGAATTGTTGCTTTCTAGGGACGATTTAAGAGAATTTACTTTTTCTTGTGCTGTAGACTTTAGTGTATTTATGGCTTGACCGTAGGCTTTTTTTTGTTCATTTGGCACAGATTTGAAGTCAGCAAACAAATCATTTAAAAGCCCTTTTTTGCCTAAAAACTTTATACGAAATGCCTCAAGTTCAGCAGCAGAGTTTGTTGTAAAACTATTCGCTTCGTCAATTAATTTTTGAATGCGGTCAATCATGGTTTTGAAATAAAAGCCAAATTTAAGAAATCTTATCTAATAAATTCGTGTTCGAGAAAATAGTTTACAATAGCTTCTTTCATTAAAATGCTTTGTTCACCTGCTTTCAAATTTGGTAATTGTGCCTTTATTTTATAATGTGGCCAACCATCTTCATCAACAAAATCAAGTTCGTAATACCCATATGGCAATAAAAGTCGACAAATGGCAATATGCATCAAGTTGAGTTTTTCATCTTTTTTGAAGCGGCGATGAAGCTGCCCAAGCTCTTGTACACCAATGAGATAAATAATTCCATCGAGGTCCAATGGCACACCATCGGTAAAGCGAAGAGAGAGTTTCTCTACAAGTGTTTCCCAGCGTTTTTTTAGTTTTTCGTCTCTTGCCATAATTTATTTTGTAAATTTAGACTCAAATTTCACATTAAAGAAATATTAACTCAAATTCTTTTTATGCCTGTTATTGATATTATCCTTGGCGCTCTTATTATTTATGGAATTATTAAAGGTTTTTTTAAAGGCTTATTTGTAGAGGTAGCGTCACTTTTGGCGTTAATGTTGGGAGTATATGGAGCGGTTCATTTTAGCAATTATGCTGCAGAATTTTTATCAAATTATGTGGATTGGTCAGAAAAAAAAATAAACATATCTTCTTTTATAATCACTTTTGTTGTTATTGTTTTGGCGATATCTCTTGCTGGAAAGGCATTGACAAAACTTGCAAACTTTGCAGCCCTTGGTGTTATTAATAAACTATTAGGCGCGCTTTTCGGAGGGTTAAAAATTGCACTTATTCTTTCTGTTTTATTACTTGTTTTTGATCGTTTCAACAACACGCTTTCATTGGTTTCAGAGGAAGAATTGGAAGATTCAATTTTATACAAACCAGTCGCATCAATAGCGCCAATGATTTTACCTCAATTTATTAATGAGGATAAGAAACTAGAGATTCCAAAAATTAAAAATTCAGAACAAGAATAAAGAGCTATTTTGATAGACTTCTTAAATAAGCTTTGAATGATTGAAAAATTTTTCCCTCAGGAATAAAATCTGGAATAATGTCAATACGTTCCATCATGTATCTAGGCTGTTTTAGAAGCCCCACGAAAATCACGTCTACACCTTTAGCTTTTAAATCTTGAAGTGTATCTTCCATCACATACAAGCCAGATTGGTCCATGTATTGCATTCTACTTAGTCGAATCACAACTGTTTTTGCTTCATCTGGAATTTGTTTATATAACTTTTGAAATTCAGAAGTTGATCCAAAAAATAGTGGGCCTTTGATGTGTTTTATAAAAACCTCCCCTTTTAAATTTTTTGGAAAATCTATTTCATCTGGCCATACTTCTTCCTTCAAAGTATCAAGTTCTGAGCGTTCGGCTGTAAGATCACCAATAAGCTTCATAAACATTAAACATGAAATGAGGAGTCCAATTCCTACAGCAAAAATTAAATCCCAAAACGTTGATAACATTAAAACAACTAACATGATTAAAACTTCGGAACTTAATTTTATTGGCCCAAGTGCAATGTCTTTGGGTAATATAGGGATTGCCTTTAGCCCTTTATAATCCATAACGCCAATTCCAACAGTAATCAATATGCCAGAAAGCACTGCGGCAGGGATTTTAGAGGCAATAGGCCCTAGCACCAAAAGAACAAAAAGCAACAAAACACCAGCAATCATTCCAGAAAGTCTTGTTTTTCCACCGGCATTAATGTTAACAACAGTACGAATTGTAGCACCAGCACCAGGAATTCCACCAAACACTGCAGCAATACTGTTTCCAATACCTTGCCCCACAAGTTCTTTGTTGGGATTATGTTTGGTTTTTGTCATATTGTCGGCCACAACGCTTGTTAACAACGAATCAATTGCCCCAAGAAGAGATAGTGCGAGTGCTGTAAACACATAGGGACTAATACTGTTTAAACTAAAATTAGAAAACATATTTAATTGAGGAATAGGGAGTCCCTCGGGGATTTTTTCTATAGGCTTATAATCCAAACCTAATGCGATAGCTCCGCCAGACATTACAATAAGCGCAACCAAGGTGCTTGGCATTGCTTTAGTAATTCTTTTAAATCCATATATGATTATTATAGTTCCTAGTGCCAAAAGAAATTCAAGCCAATTGATATTTCTTAGAGCTCTCGGCATGACTTTTAACGCACCAATAGTTCCGGAAGCTTCTTTAGCAGCAAGAGTTTTGGATTCTCTAAGAATATTTGCCTCAGAAATTTCATTTGCTCTTTTTATAGTCTCTTTAAAATCTTCTAAAACAAGAATTCCCTCTCCGGCTTCATCTCTTAAAATATTTTCAAGAATAATTTCCTCTGCTTGTGGCTTAAACTGATTTACATACTCTAAATCTTCTTTTGGATTGTAACCCAAAGAGGGTAAGATTTGAGTTAAAAGAATAATTACACCAATTGCCGTCATAAACCCAGAAACAACAGGGTAAGGAATGTATTTTATATATTTTCCGAGTCCTAAAAAACCGAGTCCAATTTGCATTATTCCTGCCAATAAAAACACCATTAAAATAGACGGTAAAGCTTTTTCTATGTTACCATCATTGGCAGCAACAATACCAGCAATAATAACCATACTTACCGCGGTCATTGGTGCAGTTGGACCTGAGATTTGTGTGTTTGTTCCACCAAAAAGTGCAGCAAAAAAACTTATAAAAATAGCACCATAAAGTCCAGCACTTGGGCCAAGACCAGAAGATACGCCAAAGGCTAGCGCCAGTGGCAATGCTACGATTCCTGCAGTGATACCGCCAAAGGCGTCACCTTTAAGGTTTGAGAATAGGTTGTTTGTGTTTTTCATGGAATTTAGTTTAGGGCTTAAAAAATGTATGTAAAGAAAATATAATGTTTTATATCATAGTAAGTAAATTAGAATTCTTTGATAGAATTGTTGGAAATCCATCCAATATTTCCGTCTATAAGTTTAATTTTTAACCAGTTATTTTTGTATGATTCTATTATTTGTACTTTTGTTCCTTCGTGCAAAACAAAACCAGTTTCACTTCTTAGATTCGGCTCCGTTTTTACACTAATTTCTTGTGGGTAAATGATGCCATAACGCTCATTGTCTAAGTCTATTTTTTTGTTCAGTAAAACAAAAGATATAATGAGAATTAGTACAGATATGACCCCCATTATAAAAAAGAACCTTTTTGTTTTTGTATTGTAAGAAAGGAAATACGCAATAAAAAACCCAACCCCCACACACATGAGCAAAATACATAAGATTGCCCACCCGTTAAGACTAAATATTTGTGCTGTTTTTTTATAAAGTTTAGATGTTCCTAACTCAGGAATTGTATCAAATTTATCGATGGTCATTTGTTGTGCAAAACTCAAGTTGTTTTGAACGTCTTTATCGTTGGGGGATAACTTTAACGCTTTCTCATAATAATATACACTAGGAGCAATTTTGTTCAATTTATAATAACAATTAGCCATATTGAAATACAACGCACTAGAGTGCATATTTTTTTCTAGAATGTTTTCATAAGCTGAAATTGCAGCGTCATACTTTCCATTGTTGTATAGTGAGTTAGCTTGATCAAACTGCAAATTATCTTGGGAATACCCAAGAGATCCAATCAACCAAAAGAAAAGAATAATTATATTTTTCATGCTATTTTAGTTGTTTGTCAAGTGTGTTTATGGTTTCAACGGCTTTTTGATAATCATGCTCCATATCTGCAACGCCTAGCGGGGTATATCGCGCAAGCTCACAAGATTTTAGAACGCCTAAAAATTGAGAGATTGTTTCTCTTTGAACCTCTTTTTTAGTTAAAAGGTGGTCAATTTTTTCTTTGCTAAAATCACTAGTTTCTATTTTTAATCTAGATTTAAGATAGTTGTGTAAAGCCCGTTCTAAAGCTACATAAAATGTTTCCTTTTCTCCAATTGCTTTTTTTGAAGAACTTAGATATTTTCGTGCCAGCTTGTTCGTTTTTCGTATTTTATTCCCTTCTACATCTAAAGCCCTTTTTCCTTGTTTTTGAGTGATAACAATAACCAAAGGAATCAATAGCAAAGGACCTAAAAACAACCACCAAAACAAAGACGTATTATAAAATTTTGTTTCAGTTATTGGCTTTAAATCGCCATTAGATTTGAATGAAGAGAATTGTTTTGATAAAGTGGTTACATTGGTTTTTTGCACTTCTTCTGAAGCGGTATTTTCATTAGAGTTAAGCCCAGGACCTTCAGTTACAGACACTACCAGTTCATTAGAGGTAAGTGTTTTATAGGTTTCTGTATTGAGATCAAAATAGGAAAAGGAAACCGTTGGAATTGGATATCGCCCTTGTGCATTTGGCACAATAGTATATGTGTCTGAAATACTCCCTCTCATTCCAGATAGACTGGTAGAAACTTTTTCGGAATGCTCTGGTTCATAGACTTCAAGAGCGCTTGGAAGATTAGGTTTTGGAAGTTTAAATAATTTTAAATTTCCTTTTCCAGAGATTTCAAGTTTTAAATCAAAAGCTTCTGTTGCTTTCAATGTGTTTTTATTTGAAGTTATATTAAACTCAAAGCTTCCAACAGCTCCAGAAAAATCGTTTGGTTTTCCATTACTTGGCAATGGTTTGACATCAATTGTTCTTTTTCCGGCAGTAACAGTCCGATTTGTAGTGGTCATCATCAAACGACCAAAAACATCTCTTCTTTTTGAGGGCACCTCAACACTAACGTCTAAGGTGAGTGGTTCAATACTTAATTTTCCTGTTTTTTGAGGGTAAAGTACTGTCTTCTTTAAAACAACATAACGGTAGTTTTCTCCTTTATATTTACCCTCTTTAACATTTTGCCTTTTAACTTCAATGTTTTGACTCCAAAAATCGTTATACCTAGGGCTGTCCAGTTCAGACCAATTTCTGACTCCCGTGTTTTCTGCAACATAAAGTTTATAAATAACACCAACAGGCTCATTTAAATAGGGATTTGTTGTTGAAACCTCAGCCACTAAATGGATGCTTTCTGAAGCAATATAATTTGGATCGTTTGGATCTTTTGGAATATCAACAGCAGCAGTGACTTTAATTTTTATTGGAGAAGTTTTGTATGTAATACCATCAATTTCAATGCTTGATTGCCCAATTGTAAAGACTCCTCTTTTTTTGGGAGCCAAGAAGTAGGTATAGCTTTTTGAAAAAGAACGTACGCCATTAACCCAAGAATTGTTAATGGATTGACTTGGCCCACCAACGACCTTAAAATTCTCAAAACTTGGAGGTATAAAGTTATCACCGTCTTCATTCATGGTGAAGTCAATACGCAATCGTTCATTCACTCCAAGCTGTGTTTTACTTGTTTTTGCCTCGAATTTAACCTGAGCCATGGCAAAACTCGATAGAAAAATCAATAATAAAAGCAATCTAAACTTCATAAATTACCAATCTTTATCTGTTTTTACTTGTACACCTTTTACTTTGGATGCATTCATTTTTTCTTGAACTTTTTTTTCTTCATTATTCATTGCCTCAAGCAGGTTTTTGACTTGCTGAGGAGAGAGTTTACCTTGTTGGTTTTTATTTTTTTGATCAGGATTTTTTTGATCACCTTTTTGATCTTTTGGGTTTCCTTTATTATCCTTTTTGTCGGACCCTTCATTCTCTTCTTTGTCGTCTCCGTTTTGATCTTTATTTTGTTCGTTTTTGTCCTGTTGTTTGTCGCTATTTTCTTTTTGGTCTTCCTTTTTATTTTCGTCCTTTTCTTTATCTTTTTTCTCGTCTTCACTCTCGCCACCGCCTTGTTCTTTGGCACATTCTTTTGCAAGTGCTAAATTATAGCGGCTTTCATCATCAGAGGGATTATTTCTTAATGCATTTTTATAGGCTTCAACAGCTTCTCTACATTTTTTATTTTGCATGAGCGTGTTCCCAATATTATGAAATGCCCGGTGTTTCTCTTCCTTAGAACCATTTTTTGTTGCTTCTATAAGTTTCGAAATTGCCTCATCATAAAGCTCAGAGTTGTAATATGTACTGCCTAGATTGTATGCGCCTTTGGCATTTGTTTCTTTTTTTGATATTGCTTCTCTGTAAGATTTTTCCGCTTCAATAAAGTTTTCTTTTGACGCCAAATTTCCTTCATAAACAAGAGCGTCGGATTCAACTTGAAGGTTATCTAATTCTTGAGCAAATGAAAAATTACTAAATAAAAGAATAAGTAGTATAAGTCTAATTAAACGATGATTTAGACGATAATAATTAATATCTTTTTTTGTACTTATTTTCATAGGTTTTCATTGAATAAGTTTAGGCGTTTTAGCCAAGCTGTTTTACGTTCTAGAAACAGGACGTCCAAAATTAAAAAGAAAAGTCCTAATCCCAAAAACCATTGAAATTGATCTTTAAATTCTGCAAATTCTTTGGCTTCAAATTCTTTTTTGTCCATTTTATTCAAAATATCCCCAATAGTTTCTACGACATCACTGGTATTTTTACCATCAACATATGTACCATTTGCCTCACTTGCAATTTTCGAAAGTGTTTTTTTATTCAATTTTGTAATTACAGTGGCATTGTTTTGGTCTTTTTTATAGCTTATTACAATACCATTTCGTTTGATTGGTATAGGACCTCCTTTTTCTGTGCCCACCCCAATAGTAAATATTTTTATGCCTTCCTTTGCAGCAGCTTCTGCCACATCAAGACTTAAATTGTTGTGGTCTTCTCCATCAGAAATAATAACCAAAACACGATTTGTTTGTTCTTCGTCATTATAGTAGCTTCTTGATAATTGTATAGCTTCGTCAATGGCTGTTCCTTGCGATGAAAGCATATCAGTATTCATATTTTGTAAAAACATTTTTGCAGCAGAATAATCTGTTGTAATTGGAAGCTGAGGTACCGCTTTTGCAGCATATGCAATTATTCCAACTCTGTCGCTTACAAGGTTATTGATGATTTGAGTAGTTAGTTGCTTTGCCTTTTCTAGTCTGCTCGGTGCGATGTCTTCAGCGAGCATACTTTTCGAAACATCTATGGCAAAGACAATATCAACCCCTTCTCTTTTTACAGTTTGTAAAGAAGTGCCAATTTTTGGATTGACCAGCGCAATAATTAAGCAGATAAAACCTAGAGAAAGTGTAATAAATTTTAAAACAGATTTAAACAAAGATTGATCTGGGCTAAGACGTTTTAGAAGCTTCAAATCTGAAAATTTACGCTTCGTTCTTTTTTTCCAAAGTTGTGTCCAGAGGAATAATAACAGCATTCCTAAAGGAACAAATAAAAGCCAAAACCATATGTCATCTTCTAATTGAAACATAATTATATAAAACTTCTTAAAAGGGTATGTCGAAGTAAAAACTCTAAAACCAATAAGCCTAACGCTAGTAGCACTAAAGGACGAAATTTTTCTTCATAATTATAATACTTAAATTCTTCTATTTCTGTTTTTTCAAGTTTATCTATTTCATCATAGATGTCTTCCAATTTTTTGTTGTTTGTTGCTCGAAAATATTTCCCTCCAGTTTCAGATGCAATTTCTTTTAAGAGTTTTTCATCAATTTCAACTTGAATTCTAGAGTATTGAAATTTTCCATTATTTATTGCCACAGGCGAGAGCGCCATTCCGTTGCTCCCCAGTCCAATAGTGTATGTTTTTATGCCATATTCTACTGCCAGCTCGCTGGCGGTTTTTGGATCAATAAAGCCAGAGTTGTTCACACCATCTGTAAGTAAAATAATGCTTCTGCTTTTTGCCTTACTTTCCTTTAAGCGATTGACTGCAGTAGCTAGCCCCATACCAATAGCGGTGCCACCTGTAATGATGGTGTTGTATTTTATGTCCCTTAATGATTTAAGAATAATCCCTTTATCACTTGTAACGGGGGTTCGCGTGTAACTTTCCCCTGCATATTCTACTAGCCCAATTCTGTCGTTGGGGCGTCTATTTATAAATTTACTGGCCACCTTTTTTAAGGCCTCTAGTCTATTGGGCTTTAAGTCTTTGGCGAGCATACTCGCAGAAACATCAATAGCCATTACAATATCAATACCACGAGTCGTTTTTGTTTTTGTTGAAACATCTACAGTTTGAGGCCTTGCCATTGCAATAATAATAAGCGTAATCGCTAGGGCCCTTAGTACAAACAAACTGTGTTTTAAAATTGTCCAAAATTGATTTCCCTTCAAAAGGCCACTAGTAGTAGAGATTTCTAAAATAGCAGTTTGTTTTTTATGCTTTAAAATATACCATAGCAAAAGCACGGGGATGACTAAAAGCAACCAAAGTAATTCTTTATGTGTGAATTCAATTCCTTCTAGCATCACTCTTGATTATCTTTTATCAATTCAACAGAATTTAAAATACGATTTGCCATTTCGGTAGCATAAATATCATCGGACTTCCAAACCAGGACCAACTGTTGAAGTACTTTCGAGGTAGAAAATCCTAGAATTATAAAGTTACCTTCAGCAAATTCTCCAGTTTCAAAATTTAGAGATGTAGTACCATACGTTTTTAAACCTTCTTGGCCATTTGGAGTGATAAACTGCTCTGTTCTTGGAATAAGATTAACAGCACCCTTTTTCTCTAGTATAGTAAGTTCCTTATTGGCTACACCAACAAGATCTATGGCCTCTGAAGATGACTTGTCAGAATTGTCATCTGAACTTAAAACAGAGCTTTTTACAGTTATCTCTAAAGGGACTTTAGAGTTTTTAAAACTAAAAATTTTAGTATTAAAATTGGCATTAACACTATCCGTTTTTACAGGCATTTGCCGCTCTAAAACTTCGGGGGTTTGAACAATAATTCCAGGGGCCCCATATTCGCTTCTTACCCAGTTTTTATTTTCTAACAGTAATTTACTTGGGTGGCGCAACAACGTGTCTTTTGCTGTTGTAAATCCAGAATGTATTCCAAAACCAACAAAAAAAGCAATCAAAGTACCAATAATACAAAGACCTATTATTTTTATTTTTCTACGTCTTTGTTTTCCCTCTATTTCTTTTTGATATTCTAAATCTTTTAATAACTCCTCTTCTGTAGGCTCTGGCAATCCCTCTTTAACATGATCAATTTCTTTGTTAATAATTTGCTTGTCCATTCTAGCGATTTCAAAGTCAGGCTTGGACTTTGCAAATTTTACAAGGTCAGCACGCTTTAGAATTTCTTGAATATTTTCAATAGTAATTTTTTTAATCAAAACATCTTTAGAGTCTTTAAGCAAATTTAGTCGAGTCACAAGCTCTTCTGTTGTGCTTTCAAGTGATTGGTCATATACTTTTTCGTTGAGGTATTTTCGAAGTATAAAAGTAAGATCAGAATAGTACTCTTTAATTTTTTGATTTTCAAAATAGATTTGCTCATCAAGTTTACTAAGCGCTAATTTTGCTTGTTTGTATGGTGGTAATGCCGCTATTCTCTCCTCTTCTGTTAATGCTCTTTTCCGAAAAAAGAACCAATATAAAGCACTAGTTATAACAACCAATAAAAGCACAAAACCCCACCAAAATTTTTCCCAAACCGACAATTGTTTTTCAACAGCAATTAGAGGTTTTATATCATACAACTTTTGTTTTGTAGTATCAACAAGAACAGGCTGAACTGATATTTGAACAGAGTCGGAGTATAAAACTTTACCTCTAACTAATACTTTTTGTCTCGGTATGGTGTAAGCTCCCGAATCAAATTGTGTAATGCCGTATTTTTTTGTGAGTTTTGATCTAATATCACTTAAAACGGTATCAACAGGATAGCTTTCAATGACCTCCATTGGTTGAAATGTTTGTCCTTCGGGGAATGATACAAGTGCTGCACTGTCTGTCTCAATTTCAATAGTATATAACAGCTCTTCACCAATCTTAATGGAAGCAGAATCAATAGAAGTTTTAACTTGTGCATTACCAATAAAAGAATAAACTAAAAGCATACCCAAGAACACAATCTTCTTATTCCATAATTTGATATGTCTAGCGTTTTTTGTCATTTAAAAGTCTTATGCTCTTTGTTTGAAATAGCCCAATAATTTTTTTACATAACTTTCGTCCAACCCACAATCAAGATAACCTGCCCCTGCTTTTTTACAACTGTCCTTGAAATATTCGACTTGTGTTTGGTAGTTTTTAGCATAATTATTTCTTATTTTTCTTGAAGCTGTATTGATTAAGGATGAGCGTCCTGTTTCTTGATCTACCATTTGAACAACGCCTAAGTTTGGTATTTCAATTTCATTTTTATCAAAAATTCGAATACCAGTTATATCATGTTTACCAGAGGCAATTTTTAAGTTGTGTTGATAGTTGTCATCAATAAAATCAGAAAGCATAAAAACAATAGCTTTTTTCTTCATAACATTTGATAAAAACTTGAGTGCTTCAGCAATATTTGTTTGCTTGTTTTGAGGTTTAAATTCTAATAATTCTCTAATGATTCGTAAGACATGAGATCGTCCTTTTTTTGGTGGAATATAAAGCTCTATAACTCCTGAAAACAAAATAAGACCAATTTTATCGTTATTTTGTGTTGCAGAAAACGCCAATGTTGCAGCAATTTCGGTGATGTATTCCTTTTTAAATTGACCATAAGTTCCAAAGTTTTCGGAACCTGACACGTCTACCATTAGCATCATGGTTAGTTCGCGCTCCTCTTCAAAAATCTTGATATAAGGCTCATTGTATCGAGCCGTTACATTCCAGTCAATATTTCTAACATCATCTCCAAATTGATATTGTCGCACTTCCGAAAAAGTCATTCCACGCCCTTTAAAAGTCGAATGGTACTCTCCACCAAAAACATGATCGGACAACCGCCGTGTTTTGATTTCAATTTTACGTACTTTTTTTAGGAGCTCTTTCGTGTCCATTAGAATTGTGAGTGTGGTTTTTGAAATGCTAATTGTTGAGTTAAACCCTGTTAAGGAACCTCAATAACATTAACGATTTTGTAGATGATATCTTCTGAGGTAATATTTTCGGCCTCGGCCTCATAAGTAATTCCTATTCGGTGGCGAAGTACATCCAAAACAACTGCGCGAACATCTTCTGGAATGACATATCCACGACGTTTTATAAACGCATAACATTTTGCTGCAGTTGCCAAATTAATACTTCCTCTTGGTGATGCTCCAAAAGAAATTAGGGGTTTTATTTCGTCTAATTTATAGCGCTCAGGATAGCGTGTTGCGAAGACAATATCAAGAATATATTTTTCAATTTTTTCGTCCATATATACTTCACGAACTGCTTTTTGGGCCTCCAAAATTTGTTTGACACTTACTACGGGCTTAACTTTTTCAAAAGCGCCTTTTAGATTTGCTCTAACAATGAGTTGTTCGTCTTCTAATTTTGGATAATCAATCACTGTTTTTAACATGAAACGATCCACTTGAGCCTCAGGAAGAGGGTATGTTCCTTCTTGCTCAACAGGGTTTTGAGTGGCCATTACTAAGAATGGTTTTTCCAAAATAAAAGTTTCATCACCAATAGTAACTTGTTTTTCTTGCATGGCTTCAAGCAGAGCCGATTGCACTTTTGCAGGAGCTCTGTTGATTTCATCAGCTAAAACGAAGTTGGCAAAAATGGGCCCTTTTTTGATATTGAAATCATTAGCTTTTATATTGTAAATAAGTGTTCCAACGACATCTGCAGGGAGTAAGTCTGGCGTAAATTGAATTCGGCTGAAGCTTCCAGAAACGGCTTGTGACAGGGTATTAATAGCGAGCGTTTTGGCCAACCCGGGAACTCCTTCTAGTAAAACATGCCCTTGACCTAAAAGCCCAATAAGAAGACGCTCAATCATGTGTTTTTGACCAACAATGACCTTATTGATTTCCAATGTAAGTAGGTCAATAAAAGCACTTTGTTTTTCAATTTTTTCGTTTATCGATTTAATGTCAACGGTTTGTACATTTTCTTCCATTATTCGGGCTCTATTAAATTGTTACTGCTTAATGCAATATGTTAAATTTATTCTGTTGTATCTGTTAATAATTGGTTAAAAATAAATATTTTTTTGAGAGATAAAAGCCTTTTGTTTTTTAAATTTATTATTAAAAAATATCATGCCAAAAAGTTTAAACTCAAAACTAATTGCTGGAACAATGTTTTGGGGTCAATGGGGGAAGGAATTAAGCACTTTAGAAATGTGTAATTTGATAACCTTTTTTTTTGAAAATGGTATAAGCACTTTTGATCATGCCGACATTTACGGAGGATATACAATGGAGGCTGCTTTTGGACAAGCCTTTTCTAGAAGCTCATTGCAAAGAGATCAGGTTCAATTTATCTCTAAATGTGGCATACAATACATTAGTGAAAACAGATCTAATGACATCATTCATTACGATACTTCAAAAGCATATATCATCGCCTCAGCTGAAGCGTCCTTAAAACACCTTAAAACAGATTATTTAGACGCGCTTTTAATTCACCGCCCCAGCCCTCTGATGCATCCAGAAGATGTAATGAGCGCTGCAGAAGATTTAAAGAAAGGCGGTAAAATCTTAAGTTTTGGGGTATCAAATTTTTCGTCTTCACATATGGAGTTAATGATGTCTGAAGGTCTAATAGACATTAATCAAATTGAATTTTCAGTTGTACAACACGATGCACTATTTGATGGTACTTTAGATAATATATTACAACATAAAATTATACCCATGGCTTGGGGACCACTCCGGTCATATTTCAATTTAGAAGACGATGCTAAAAAACAGCGACTGAAAAAACAATTTTCTGAGCTTTCAACAAAATACAACTCAAGCGAAGATCAATTACTTTTGGCCTGGATTTTGAAGCATCCTTCAAAAATTCATCCCATAATTGGAACAACAAAAAAAGATCGAATTCAATCTGCTATCCGAGCACTTTCCATAAAATTATCGACAGAAGATTGGTTCAAGATTCTAGTTGCAAGCCAGGGACATGACGTTCCCTAAAATCAATTCATATGATTAATAAACGCTTATTGATAAAAAACCTATTAGCTCATAATGATGAGAATAGTTTTTATGATAAAAAGCGGCAAATTAATATTTCTGAAAAAGAGGGCAAAGCAAAATTTCTGAAGCACATTTGTGCACTTTCAAACAGTAATCCAAAGAATAATTCCTACATTATAATTGGTATAGATGATCCGTCAAACGAAATTATTGGTGTAGATTTTTTTGATGATAGTAAAATTCAGAATTTAATCAATGCTTATCTAGAGTATCCGCCAGTAATTCAGTATGAAAACATTCCTTTTCCTCATCTTTCAGATGACAAAGTAGTTGGGTTGGTTACAATTAGAGCAAAATCAAACAATACCATTACATCATTACGAAAGAATATTTGGAAATACTATGGAGGGTCCGTTTTTTTCAGAGATGGCAGTATGAGCATGCCAAAGGTGTTTGATTTGCAGCTGAATGATAGCAATTCAAAAATTGTTGAAGCTATTGAGCAGCACGCCCAAAATAACATACAATATACCTTGGACGGTGTATTTGACTTTATGAACAATAGAAAAGACTACAGCCCTACATATCATGTTTTTAAAGAATATTTCGTGATGTGTTGGTCGGGACAAAAGAAAGTTGTAAAAAATCAAACCTTTTATTCAAGAGTTGATATTGAACTTATTAACGAACAGGTACGTCTTTTTTATTCTACACTTGATGAGGTTGAAATCTATTATGATTCTGATTGTTTTCAGATTGTTGAATATGTAAATTTTGGACTAAATGGACAAAACAAATATTTAAAACTTGAAGAAACAAGTATCACTTTTTTTGATAATGCTCAATACAATATTGAAACCAAGCTATTGTTTCAACCGCCAGTTTATGACAAAAAGACGCTCCATCATATTTATAACATCAACAATGCTTTGTTGGAAAAATTAAAGACGCAAAAAACATTAAAAAAACACGAACAAGAGGATTTAAAAAATCTTCCTATCACATATTTAATTTGTCACTTCAATGGTTTCGACTTGGCATTATATCAGCTAGAGGCGTCCAAACCTTTACTGGCAAAACATAGTGAGAATATGTACAACCTGTATAAAGAGACTATGCGTATTTTACGAAAAGTGAAGTACAATTAAAAAAACCCTACACTTGTAGGGTTTTAATTTCGTTCTAATATTTAATTATCTTCCGCCGTCCAATTCTTCCTGCCATTTAAGTAGTTTTTCCCATTTTCCTTCATAGGCCATTCTTGCTTGCTTTGGCCATGTTCCAGGATTGTGAATTCTGTAGGCTTCACCTGCATCATCAAGTATAGATTGACATTTTTGAACACTACAGTTTGACAACGATTTCCAAGTTTTGATATTATTTTTATGCAAAAGTTCCTGAATTTTTGGCCCAATCCCTTCAACAATAGTGAGGTCATTTTCTTTGATATTTTTACCAAATATGCTTTTTGCCAAAACACTGTCAAAAGCGTATGCTGTTGATGTAGTTGCAGTATTAGCTGCGAGAGATCGCTTGTATAAAGCACTATTTTTATCTTTACAAGCGCTCAATTCTTTTTCAAGATCTATAATCTTTTTTTGCCATTCGTCACAATTTCCACAATCTCTTTTTCTAAATAATCTTCCTAATAGATATCCAAAAATTGCAGATAAAACTCCAACACCTAAGTGGATTAATATACATGTATTCATAGTGTTTAATTTTAATTTATTATTACTTCTGTTCTTCTGTTTTGGGCTTTTCCCTTTTCGGTTTTGTTTGTTGCAATAGGAGCAGTTTCACCTTTTGAAATTGTTTTAATCTTTGCCCTATCAACGTTATATTCTAGTAATTTTCTTTTTGTAAACTCAGCTCTTTTCTTGCCAAGTCTCATGTTACTTTCATCAGACCATGCACTATCGGTATGCCCTACAATAGTACACCTTGCATCATCCGAGGAGTTCAAATAATTGGCTAGCGCTTTTAGTTTATTTTTTTGTTTTAAGTTCAAAGCAGTAGATGATTTAGTTTTCGAAAAGTGGATGAGAAGAGGGTCTTTCATTATACTTTTTTTCAAAGCATTGATCCTTTCAGAATTACTATCAATAGCGTTAAGACTTCCCACGTTAAATGCATAAGGCCCATAAAGAATATCGTTTTGATTTAGAACAAGAGTGTTATCTTTTTTTTCAAAAGCAGAGACCTGATAAGCAGATAATCCATGTTCAATTAAGAATCTCTTTATGGCTGTTGCTCGAGCGATTCCTAAATTTTCAAAATCGGATGGGTTGTTTTCCTCCTCTTTAAAAAATCCTGTGATATTTAGCTTTTTGTCTTTGTTTTTGCTAAGATGTGTAATCATTTCTTTAACACAGGACAATAAATCTTCAGAAAGAGGTTGTACAATAGCATGATTTGAGGACATAAAATTAAAATTATCATTGCTACGTATGGTGATATCGCCATCTTCAAACTTGAACGGCAATGGCCTAGAGGTATTCCCTAGTGAAGTTTCATCTGATACAGCATTTTTTGTACAATTTTCATTGCAACAGAAATACCAATGCAGAAAAAAACCAATGATTAGGGTCGCCAAAATCCCTAACAAGTAGATTGTTTTTTTACTCATGTATTTTAGTTATTAGTTTAAATAAGTGGCACAACATTGTGCCACCGTATGTTTTTAGACACATAAAACAAAAAAAAGTCACATTATAATGTGACTTTTTTGATAATAAATAAAATACTGCACTCGCTATAAATCAAATTTAATGCCTTGAGCCAAAGGAAGGTCTGTTGTATAATTTATGGTGTTAGTTTGTCTTCTCATGTATATTTTCCAAGCATCACTTCCAGATTCTCTACCCCCACCAGTATCTTTTTCGCCACCAAAAGCGCCACCAATTTCCGCTCCTGAAGTCCCAATATTTACATTTGCAATCCCACAGTCACTACCAGCATGAGACAAAAACAGCTCTGCTTCTCGAAGATTATTTGTCATTATAGCAGAAGATAATCCTTGCGTTACATTGTTTTGTGATGCAATGGCGTCTTCTACGGTTCCGGAATATTTCAATAGATAAAGAACGGGTGCAAAAGTTTCATGCTGAACAATATCAAAACTATTTTTGGCCTCTGCAATGGCAGGCTTTACATAACAACCACTTTCGTAGCCTTCGCCTTGTAGTATGCCGCCTTCAACAATAATATTTCCACCTTCGGCAACTACTGCCTCTAATGCATTTTGATAATTTTTTACAGCATCAGTATCAATGAGTGGCCCCACATGATTTTTTTGATCCAAGGGGTTTCCAATTCGAAGCTGTTTATAGGCTTTTACCACAGCTGTTTTTACTTTATCATAAATAGATTCATGAATAATTAATCGGCGAGTAGATGTACAGCGTTGCCCAGCTGTCCCTACAGCGCCAAATACAGCGCCTATAACAGTCATTTTTATATCAGCGTCTGGGGTAACAATAATTGCATTGTTACCACCTAATTCAAGGAGTGACTTTCCTAGGCGTTCACCCACAGTTTTTGCTACAATTCTTCCCATTCTTGTCGAACCTGTTGCAGAAATTAGAGGTACTCGCTTGTCTTTTGTTAAGAGTTCTCCTACTTTGTAATCCCCATTTATTAAACAAGAAATTCCTTCTGGTAAGTTGTTTTTTGCAAAAACTTCTGCAGCAATTTTCTGGCAAGCCACACCACATAATGGTGTTTTTTCTGAAGGCTTCCAAACACAAATATCACCACAAATCCAAGCCAATGCCGTGTTCCATGCCCATACAGCAACAGGAAAATTAAATGCAGAAATAATGCCTACTATACCTAAAGGATGGTACTGTTCATACATTCTGTGCCCTGGGCGTTCAGAATGCATTGTTAGTCCATGTAATTGACGTGAAAGGCCAACAGCAAAATCGCAAATATCTATCATTTCTTGCACCTCTCCCAGGCCTTCTTGCAAACTTTTTCCCATTTCATAAGACACTAGTTTTCCTAGAGGGTCTTTGAGTTCTCTTAGGCGCTCACCAAATTGTCTAACGATTTCTCCACGTTGTGGTGCAGGCAGGATTCGCCATGTTTTAAAGGCTTCTGAAGCAGTACTCATAACATTTTCATATTGCTCTGCTGTAGTTTCAGAGACAGCTCCTATTTGACAACCATCAACAGGTGAAAAAGAAGCTATTGTATTTGTGGAAGAAAACCATTGACTCCCTGTTGAAGTGCCAGCATTATTGCCTTCAATGTTTAAGGCTTGAAGGATTTCTTTGACATTGATTGTTTGTGACATCTTTATTTTATTTTGGGTTATTTTTTGTTTTACCAGTTTATATAAGCATTTTGACTTAATTTACTGTTGTAATATTTTTTTATTCCAGTAACTTCTTCTCCTAGCCATGCAGGATGTTCAAAATCTTCATTTTCGTTAGAAAGTTCAATCTCAGCAATAACAAGCCCGGTATTTTCTTTTAAAAATTCGTCCACCTCAAATGTATGATTTTTAAAATGAATCACATGTCTAATTTTAGTGACAACACCGTCAAGGCTAAGCAACATCAATTGTTTTGCATCTTCAATATTGATTTCTTTTTCCCACTCATATCTAGAAGTACCACTTGTTGAAGTTTCTCCTTTAATTGTAATAAATGCGTTTTGTTCACAAATACGAATGCGAACAGAACGCTTTGGATCTGAACTTAAATAACCTTGAGTTATTATTTGTTTTTTGATGGATTCAGTTTTGTAGGTTTCGTTTTTGACTAAAAATTTACGTTCGATTTCTATCACAAAAAAATAAGGTATCAATTAGAAGCCTTAAATTTACGTTATGTTGAGCGATTTACCAATTCGAAAAATTATTCATGTTGATATGGATGCGTTTTATGCATCTGTTGAACAGATGGATAATCCTAAATTAAAAGGACTACCATTAGCTGTTGGTGGTGGTAAACAGCGTGGGGTGGTAAGTGCAGCAAGTTATGAGGCTCGAAAATTTGGTGTACGTAGCGCTATGTCTGGAGCTTTAGCTGCTAGGCTTTGTCCAGAACTGGTTTTTGTATCCCCACGTTTTGATCGCTATAAAGAAATATCATCTCGAATAAGAAAAATATTCTTTGAATACTCAGAACTTGTAGAACCTCTTTCATTAGACGAAGCTTATATTGATGTTACTGAAAACAAAAAGGGAATTCAAAGCGCTTCATTGATTGCAAAAGAAATAAGAGAAAAAATTAGAAAGGAAGTAGGGCTTACGGCTTCTGCAGGGATTTCTATAAATAAATTCATTGCTAAGGTTGCTAGTGATTATAATAAACCAGATGGTCAAAAAACTGTACCGCCAGAAGAGGTTATACAATTTATAGAAGTTTTGGATATTCGAAAGTTTTATGGAATTGGAAAAGTAACAGCAAATAAAATGTATGAGCTAGGAATTTTTACAGGGCTCGATTTGAAACAAAAGTCAGAGTCTTTTCTAGAAACTCATTTTGGTAAATCTGGAGCCTATTATTATAATGTAGTTCGCGGTATTCATAATAGTTCTGTAAAGCCAAATCGCGTTCGAAAATCACTTGCTGCAGAACGTACTTTTTCAAATAATTTATCGAGTGAACTTTTTATTATTGATAAGCTAGACCAAATTGCACAAGAAGTTTCAAAGCGTTTGCAGCACCTACAAATTGCAGGAAAAACGATTACTTTAAAAATAAAATACAGCGATTTTAAACTCCAAACAAGAAGCAAAACCTTCACTTATTATATATCTTCTAAGGATGTGATTTTAGAACACACAAAAGAGTTACTTTTTCAAGAAAGGCTCCAAAATTCTGTCCGCCTTGTTGGTATATCAATTTCCAATTTAAATAGTGAGGTTAAAACACAAATAATTTCAGAAGATATATCGGTCCAGCTAAAGTTTGAGTTTTAGTTGTTTTCTTTGACTTCTGTAACTCGTAGTGTATTTACCATTCCTTTTTCTTGAATTGGCATTGCAGCTAAACTTATAACCATATCACCAGCTTTTAGATAGCCCTTTTTTAGTGCAATCTTATTCACGTCTTCCACAGTTTCATCGGTAGATACAAATTTATCATAATAAAAAGCACGTACGCCCCACAACAAATTGAGTCGAGAAATGATTCTTTTATTTGATGAAAAAACAAGAATGTGAGCTTTTGGTCGCCAAGCCGAAATTTGAAAAGCAGTATATCCACTATTTGTTAGAGTTGTGATGCCTCTTGCATTGATTTCATTAGCCATATTTGCTGCATGGTAGCAAATAGACTTAGTTATGTACCGCTTTGTTTTGATGTGTGGATGTTTTTGAGGAACATGAATTAAATCTGATGTTTCTACAGATTTGATGATGTCCGACATTTTTTGAATGACTTGAACAGGATATTGACCAACAGAAGTTTCTCCAGAAAGCATTACTGCGTCTGCGCCATCCATAACTGAGTTGGCAACATCATTGACTTCAGCTCTAGTTGGCGTTAGGCTAGTAATCATTGACTCCATCATTTGAGTTGCAATGATTACAGGGATTCTAGCACTTTTTGCTTTCAAAACCAATTGCTTTTGAATTAGTGGCACTTCATGTGCAGGAATTTCAACACCAAGATCGCCACGAGCAACCATTAGTCCATCGCAATAGGCTACAATTTTATCAATATTTTCGACAGCTTCAGGTTTTTCTATTTTAGCAATAATAGGGATTTTATAGTCGCTATGTTCAGAAATAATTGCCTCAAGTTCCATTAAATCTTCTGGGTTGCGCACAAATGAAAGCGCAATCCAATCTACCTCTTGTTCAATAGCAAAGAGTGCATCTTTCTTGTCTTTTTCGGTTAGCGCTGGCTGAGAAATATTAGTATTTGGAAGATTAACCCCTTTTTTAGATTTTAGAGGCCCCCCTTGTATCACTTTAGCTTTGACTTCATCTTTATTGTTTGTGGACACAACTTCAAAAATTAGCTTACCATCATCTAACAAAATTTGCTCGCCAGGCTTAGTGTCCATAGGGAAGCGATCATACGTCATATATACACGTTCTTTTGTGCCTTCAAACCGTGTTCCGGTTGCAAAAATAATCTCATCTCCCGGTGCTACTACAACATCATCTTTCATTACGCCAACTCTTAATTTTGGGCCTTGAAGGTCCGCTAAAATTGCTGCATTGTAGCCATGCTCTTCATTAATTTCGCGAATAAAACGAACTCTTTTTTTTACTTCGTCATAGTCGGCATGGGAAAAGTTTATTCTAAAGACATTTACACCAGTAGCAACCATTTTTAACAACATTTCTTTTGAGTCTATGGCCGGGCCCAATGTGGCAACAATTTTGGTCTTTTTTCTTTTGTATGACATTAATTTAGTATTAAGTAATCTTTTGATTTTAGTTCTTCAATATTAATGGTGTAGGACATGTTTATGGCAGGGATTTTCTGTAGTTCTTGAGCTATTTTGTCATTATTACTATTGCCGCCACTAATTTTTAAAAAATATTCCACCATTGGGTGTTCGTCAATTAAATAATGGGTCGTCCAGTTTTTCTCAACTTGCTCAGAAAATAATCCTAAACCTATTGAATTATCTTCAATAAGACAGTTATTTTTTATTAAATTCCAAGTGGTTTTTAAATTTGAATTTTCCCATTCAAATAAAGAAAATGCAGCCATATTATTACTAAAGTCGACATCCTTTTTTGTGCGCTTTAAGTGTGTATTTAGAGCTTGATTTATGTAAAAAGCAAGGCGGTAATCTTCTAATTCACAATGGATGGCAAAAAGCGAATAATTAGTGTCCACAAAATCATCTAAAACAAGCTTATGTACTGCCATAATTTAATTCAAAACTTTGCCGTAAATATAGAGATAAAACCGTAAATAGAACTTATTTATAAGAAGACTACGTGTTAAATTATTACGAAAACGATATCGTAAAATTAGTATTCTTAGCAATTGTCTTAGAATTGTATTTTATCTTGAAGTGCAAAATATCCTCGCTGACTTACTTTTTCTTCAGCCTTTTTTCTAGATGTGGCGCGGGCTTTCGCAATTATTTTTCCATCAATTTCTAGTGTAACTGAGAAATGTTTTACCTCATCAACACCTTCATCGTGACAACGAGTATATTTAATTCTCTTTTTCTCCTTTTGACACCATTCCACCATAAGACTTTTGTAGCTAATAACTTTACCTTCCAGTTGATTAATGTCTACATGAGGGTCTATGACACTGTCAAAAATAAATTTTTCACTCATGCTGTATCCACGATCTAAAAAAACAGCACCAACAAGCGCCTCAAACAGATTGCCATGAATATTATCTCCAAATTTAGAGTTTTCTAATTTAGAATCTAAAAGAGAGATTAAATGAAGACCTTTCCCTATTTCATTCAAATGTGAACGGCTTACAATTTTAGACCGCATTTTTGTAAGATAGCCTTCATTCGCATCAAGAATTGATACATAGAGATAGTGTGCTACAACAGCGCCTAAAATGGCATCGCCAACATATTCTAGTCGTTCGTAATTAAATGGATTGCCAATTTCATCTTTTTTATTTGTAGAGCGGTGTGTAAAAGCTCTTTCGTAGTAGTGAATTTTCTTTGGTTTAAATCCCAATATTGGCTCTAGGGCGTTGCTAAGTTTTTTGTTTTTTCTGTGGCGTAGTTTGAGTATGTTTTGAATATAGTTCAAAACCTAATCATCTAAGGTTTTAAAAACAACACAAGCATTATGACCACCAAAACCAAAGGTATTGCTCATAGCAACGTTTACTGTTCTCTTTTGAGCTTTGTTGAGGGTAAGATTTAAATTCGGATCAATATTTTCGTCCACTGTGGTGTGGTTGATTGTTGGGGGTACAATTCCATGTTGCATAGAAAGAATTGAAGCAATGGCTTCAATAGCCCCAGCAGCACCAAGGAGGTGTCCTGTCATGGATTTTGTGGAATTGATATTAATGTTTTTAGCATGATCACCAAACACTCTAGTAATTGCTTTAAGTTCAGCAACATCGCCCAGCGGAGTTGAGGTGCCATGAGTGTTGATAGCATCAACATCTTCAGGTTTTAACCCAGCATTTTCTAGACAGTTTTTCATCACAGCAGTGACTCCAATACCTTCTGGATGCGGAGCGGTCATATGGTATGCATCTGATGAAAGACCTCCACCAACAAGTTCAGCATAAATTTTTGCACCTCTTGCTTTGGCGTGTTCATATTCTTCCAAAACTAGCGCGCCAGCACCTTCACCTAATACAAATCCATCACGTGTAGCATCAAACGGTCTTGAAGCAGTTTCAGGGCTCTCATTTCTTGTTGAAAGGGCATGCATCGCATTGAATCCGCCCATTCCAGCTTCGTTAATTGTAGCTTCACTTCCACCTGTCACAATAATATCACAATGGCCTAACCTAATGTAATTTAAAGCATCAATGATTGCATTTGCTGAAGAAGCACAAGCAGATACGGTTGTGTAGTTTGGCCCCATAAATCCATGTTTGATAGAGATATTACCAGGAGCAATATCTGCAATCATTTTTGGAATAAAGAATGGATTGAAGCGCGGTGTGCCGTTCCCTGTTGCAAAATTTGTAACCTCTGTTTGAAAGGTGTCAATACCACCAATTCCAGCACCCCAAATAACTCCAACACGAAATTTGTTAATGGTATCTAAGTCAAGTTTGGCATCTATGATGGCTTCATCTGAAGCCACCATAGCATATTGCGCAAACTTATCGGTTTTTCTGGCTTCTTTTCGATCAAAAAAGTCAGAGACATTATAATTTTTAAGTTCACAAGCAAATTTTGTCTTGAAATGTTCTGTGTCAAAATACGTCACAGGAGCACAACCACTTTTTCCTGCCACTAGGGCATTCCAATAGTCGTCTTTATTGTTTCCTATAGGCGTTAGCGCACCAAGCCCAGTGACTACAACTCGCTTTAAGTTCATAAAAAATTATTAATAGATATTACTTTGCTGCTTCTATGTAAGAAATAGCCTGACCAACAGTTGCAATATTTTCTGCTTGGTCATCTGGAATTTGAATATCAAATTCTTTTTCGAATTCCATTATTAGCTCTACAGTATCTAATGAATCGGCTCCTAGGTCATTTGTGAAGCTTGCTTCAGTTACTACTTCGTTTTCATCAACGCCCAATTTATCAACGATAATCGCTTTTACTCTTGATGCAATGTCTGACATAATAAATTATTTTTAAGTTTTAGTTAGGGTGCAAAAATAAAAAACTTTATTTTAAAAAGAATGAATACTTAAAAAATGTGCCGTATCTTTTTAAATATCAGAGAATGATCTATAAATTTGAGGCGATATTAAATATTTTATTCCTTTTTTTGTAGTCATAAAAGTCAGAATATTCAGAAAATAATGAAAAAAATAGCTGTTTTTGCTTCAGGATCTGGTTCAAATACCCAAAATATCATTGAATTTTTTCAAAAAGACTCCAATGCAAACGTGGTTTTGGTCCTTTCAAATAACCCAAATGCATTGGTTTTGGAGCGCGCCAAAGCACTTGATGTTGATACTTTTATTTTCAATAAAACTCAACTTTTAGAGCCAAAGGGAGTTTTAAATCGGCTGTTAGAATATAAAATAGATTTTATCGTATTGGCGGGGTTTTTATGGAAATTTCCAGAGCACATTATTCATAAGTTTGAGCATAAAGTTGTGAATATTCATCCTGCATTATTGCCAAACTTTGGCGGAAAAGGGATGTATGGAATGCATGTACACAATGCTGTCGTTGAGGCAAAAGTTAAAGAAACGGGGATTACTATTCATCATGTTAATGCAAATTATGATGAAGGTGCTATTGTTTTTCAAGCCAAATGTACTGTTGACAATGATGACACTCCCGAAGATGTTGCTAAAAAAATACATCAACTAGAAATGGCGCACTTTCCTATTGTTATAAAAGATCTTTTAACAAAGAATGGCTAAATCAAACCAGAAATATTACACCGTTTGGAAGGGCCATCAAACAGGGGTTTTTGAGTCATGGACTGATTGTCAGTTGCAAATCAAGAATTTTCAGGGAGCGCAATACAAGTCATTTTCAACAAAGGCTTTGGCCAAAAAAGCATTTGAAGGAAATTATAAAGATTATATTGGAAAGAGTAAAAAAGTGAAAGAATTGATTTCTGCCGCTGAGCGGAAGAAGATAGGGCGACCCGACTATAATTCTCTTTCTGTTGATGCCGCTTCAAGCGGAAATCCTGGAGTAATGGAATATCGCGGCGTAGATACAGAAACAAAAGCACAGTTTTTTCACAAAGGCCCTTTTCAAGAGGCGACAAACAACATTGGAGAGTTTTTGGCTCTAGTGCATGGTTTGGCATTATTAAAAAAAGAAAGCAGCAATAGAATTTTGTATACAGACTCTAGAACGGCGATGAGTTGGGTTAAGAAAAAAAAGTGCAACACCAAATTGACACGCACGAAGGCCAATCAGCCGGTTTTTGAACTTGTAGACCGTGCAGAGCGTTGGCTAAAAAACAACACATTTAAGACTAAAATTATAAAATGGGAAACCAAAGCATGGGGTGAAATCCCAGCAGATTTTGGGAGAAAATGAGGGTTACTTTTTTGGTCTAAATTTAACACCATTAACCTATTATTTTTTGTAAATTTGCCCTTTAATTTTCTGTTTTTATGAATAAACTCCTCATTGTTGGTACTGTTGCATTTGACGCCATTGAAACGCCTTTTGGTAAAACAGATAAGATTTTAGGAGGCTCCGCACCTTACATTGGGCTCTCCGCTTCACAATTTAATATAGAGAGTGCTATAGTATCGGTTGTTGGAGGAGATTTCCCAGAAGCCCATTTGGAGCTGTTGCGCAGTCACAACATTGATATTTCTGCGGTTGAAATCATCTCCACTGGGAAAACATTTTTTTGGAGTGGCCGCTACCACAATGACATGAATACAAGAGACACTTTGTCTACCGAACTAAATGTTTTGTCAGATTTTCAACCCGTTGTACCCACAAATTTCAAGAAGGCTAGCGTTGTTGTTTTGGGAAATCTACATCCGCTTGTACAATCCAGTGTTTTAGATCAAATTACAAACTACGATGCTTTAGTTATACTAGACACCATGAATTTTTGGATGGACAACACATTAGAAGATTTGATGGCAGTCATAAAAAGAGTTGACATTATTACAATAAATGATGAAGAAGCCAGACAATTGTCTGGTCAAAGCTCATTGGTTGCTGCGGCAAGAAAAATACATGAAATGGGCCCAAAATATGTGGTGATCAAAAAAGGGGAACACGGTGCTTTGTTGTTTAATCAGGATAATGTATTTTTTGCGCCAGCACTTCCTTTAGAAGAAGTTTTTGATCCAACAGGCGCTGGCGATACATTTGCAGGGGGATTTGCTGGGTTTTTAACAAAAACAAATGATTTTTCTTTTGAAAACATGAAAAAAGCGGTGATATACGGCTCTGCATTAGCTTCTTTTTGTGTAGAAAAGTTTGGCACAGAAAGAATGTGTAATTTAGATTCAAAAGAAGTTTTTCGTCGACTTCAATTATTTAAAAACTTAACCCAATTTGATATAGAACTAACCTAAAAATTGTACTATTTTAGAGCAGAAATGTTATTTTATACAAACACTAACCACACACAACACAATCTTCACACATGAGTGATGCAATCAAACACGAATGTGGCATAGCCCACATACGCCTTTTAAAGCCCCTTGAATATTACAAAGAAAAATATGGTACTGCTTTTTATGGCATCAACAAGATGTACCTTATTATGGAAAAGCAGCACAATAGAGGACAAGATGGTGCGGGCTTTGCAAGCATCAAATTGGATATGAATCCAGGGGAACGTTACATCAGCCGAGTGCGTTCCGTAGCACAACAGCCAATTCAGGATGTATTTGAGCAAATCAACCAACGCATCAATGATGTTTTGGCTAAAAACCCTGATTGCTCCAATGACATTTCAAAACAGAAAAAGATGGTTCCTTACCTTGGAGAGGTAATGTTGGGCCATGTACGCTATGGGACATTTGGCAAAAATAGTGTTGAAAGTGTACATCCGTTTTTGAGACAAAATAACTGGATGCACCGTAATCTTATCCTCGCTGGTAATTTTAACATGACTAATGTTCGTCAATTGTTTAAAAATTTAGTTGAAATTGGTCAACACCCTAAAGAGTACACCGACACCATCACTATTATGGAACGAATTGGTCATTTTTTGGATGATGCGGTATCCAAATTGTACAAAAAGCTAAAAAAAGAGGGCTATACCAAAATGGAGTGCTCGCCACTTATCGCAGAACGTCTAAGCTTGAAAAAGATCTTAAAAAAATCGGCAAAGAATTGGGATGGAGGTTATGCAATGGCAGGGATGATAGGGCATGGCGATTCATTTGTTTTGCGCGATCCGGCAGGAATCCGTCCTGCTTATTATTATATGGACGATGAGGTTGTTGTGGTTGCTTCAGAGCGTCCAGTAATTCAAACTGTTTTCAATGTAGCATATGAATCCGTTCATGAGCTTCCCCCAGGACACGCCATTATTACCAAAAAGTCAGGACAAACGAAAATCAATAAGATTTTGGAGCCAACAGAACGCAAAGCGTGTTCTTTTGAACGTATTTATTTTTCACGTGGGAGTGATGCCGAAATATACAAAGAACGTAAAATGTTGGGTAAGCTGATTGTTCCAGAAGTGCTGAAACATATCGGTAATGACATAGAAAACACTGTTTTTTCTTTTATTCCTAATACTGCAGAAACATCATTTTTTGGCATGGTAGAATCTGTTGAATCTTTTTTAAACAAAACTAAAACAGAAAAAATACTTAAGGGAAAGCGTTCTCTTTCTGCGGAGAAAGTCACTCAAATTTTATCACAGCATACACGTATTGAAAAAATAGCGATAAAAGATGTTAAGCTTAGGACCTTTATCACAGAAGACAGTAGTAGAGATGATTTGGTGGCACATGTTTATGATATTACATACGGCGTAATTAAGAAAGAAGACAACCTTGTTATTATAGATGACAGTATTGTGCGAGGGACAACACTCAAGAAAAGTATTCTTAAAATGTTAGATCGTCTATCACCAAAGAAAATCATTGTAGTGTCTTCTGCACCTCAAATACGTTATCCAGATTGCTATGGTATTGATATGGCAAATTTAGAAGGCCTTGTTGCTTTCCGTGCGGCACTTGCGTTGCTAAAAGATCAAAATAAAATGAATCTTGTTGAGGAGGTATATGCCAAATGCAAAGCACAAGAAAACTTAAGTGACCATGAGGTGAAGAATTTTGTAAAAGAGATTTATGCTCCTTTTACCGCAGAACAAATTTCAGCTAAAATTTCAGAATTATTGAGCGATAAAGAAATTAATGCAGAGGTTGTGGTTATATTTCAAACGATAGAAAATTTACATAAAGCATGTCCTCAAAATTTGGGAGACTGGTATTTTACAGGTAATTATCCAACAGACGGAGGAAATAGGGTCGTAAATCAAGCGTTTATTAATTTTTATGAAGGAAAAAATGAACGTGCCTACTAATAAAATGCATTTCATCTAAAAAAAATGCATTTCATCTAAAAAAAAATTGAGGTACTTAATTTAAGTATATATTTGAATCACCATAACATAAGTAGGTTAAGTTCATGGTAGATTTGGGGCAAAAAAGGTGAACATCTGTTCACCTTTTTTATTTTACAACCTTTTGTAAGTTTTTACTTTGCTGCGTCAAATCGCTTAGCAACTTCGTTCCAATTGATAACATTGAAAAACGCATTGATATAATCTGGGCGTCTATTTTGATAATTCAAATAATAAGCATGTTCCCAGACATCAAGCCCCAAAATAGGCGTGCCACCACAGGATACTCCTGGCATAAGTGGATTGTCTTGATTTGGTGTAGAACAAACTTCTACTTTTCCGCCTTTATGAACACAAAGCCAAGCCCACCCAGAACCGAATTGTGTAGCAGCCGCTTTAGAAAAAGCAGTTTTAAACGCATCGACAGATCCATAAGCACCAACAATAGCATCTTTTAAATCTCCTGAAAGTTCTCCTTTGTCATTTGGATCCATAATACTCCAAAATAAACTGTGATTATAAAAACCACCGCCATTGTTTCGCACAGCACCATTAGACATGTCTAGGTCTTCTAGAATTGATTCAATGCTTTCATTTTCAAGTGCAGTTCCCTCGATTGCAGCATTCAATTTTGTGGTATATCCATTGTGATGTTTAGAATGATGTATTTCCATTGTTCTTGCATCAATGTGAGGCTCTAAAGCGTCATATGCATAGTTTAGTTTTGGTAATTCAAAAGCCATATGTATTTTTTTTAAGGTTTAAATAATTTATGTCAAATTTACAATTTTCAATCTATATTTAATGATGAATGTAATTAAGATTGTTTATTTTGGTATAAATTTAATTTAGTGTTAGCATCGAGTTTTAAGATATATAATGCCTCAGCAGGGAGTGGAAAAACATATACTTTAGTCAAAGACTATTTAAAAATTGTTTTAACCTCTAGTGCTTACTTGCCTCATCGTCATGTCCTTGCAATTACATTTACAAATAAGGCTGTAGATGAAATGAAAAATCGAATTATAGATGCTTTGCTACGTTTTTCATCCCCAAAAATTTTAGAAACAAAAGACGATTTATTTTCCGATTTAGTTAAAGAACTTGATACCACTCCAAAATTTATTCACCAGAAATCTAAACAATTAATTCAGAAAATTTTACATAATTATGGAGGGTTTGATGTTTCAACAATAGATAAATTTAATCAGCGACTTATCAGAACATTTGCTTATGACCTACACCTTCCTGTAAACTTTGAAGTTGAATTAGATACTGATATGTTATTACAAAAAGCAGTAGACCAAGTGATTTCCAAAACAGGAAAAGAAGAAGCGCTCACACGTGTTTTGCTTGACTATGCCATTGAAAAATCTGACGATGATAAAAGTTGGGATATTGCTCAAGACTTATTTAAATCTGCAAAACTTCTGACACAAGAAACTAACTTGCCTTATTTGGAACTTTTGTCCAACCAAAAGCTTGAAACTTTTGATGCATTGGAAGCAAAAGTAAACAAAGAGTACAAAGCTATTGAATATCAAATAGCAGAAGCAGCAACACAAATTTTAAAACTTATAAAATTAAGAGGGATTAGTTTTACAGATTTCACAAGAGGCTCTCTTCCAAAACATTTTTCTTCCTTAGCGGCTAAGAAATTTGATATTAAATTTGATTCAGTTTGGCAAAAAAATATTGAAACAACCTCATTGTACACTAAAAAAACACCAGCTGATATTTGTCAAAAAATAGATGTTTTGCGTCCAGATTTGGTGGCAGCTTTTGAGAATACAAAAAAAGCAGTTTATCTTTTGAGATATTTTAAGAATATAAAAAAGAATCTAACGCCGCTTTCAGTTTTAACGCTTATTCAAAATGAAATCAATACTATAAAGGCCTCACAAAATCTCCTTTTGATTTCAGAATTTAATACCATAATAGGAAAGGAAATTAAAGAACAACCAGCCCCTTTTATTTATGAGCGCATTGGCGACAAGTTCAACCATTATTTTATTGACGAATTTCAAGACACATCTGAACTTCAGTGGGCAAACCTAATCCCTTTGATGATTAATACTCTTGCCTCAGAAAACAGCAGCATTTTGTTGGTAGGTGATGCAAAACAGTCGATTTATCGCTGGCGTGGAGGCAACCCCGAACAGTTCATCAACTTAAAAAACAACATACACGATTTACCTGTTAAGGCTAGCGTTTCAGATTTGCCTGTGAATTACAGAAGTACAAAGAAAGTTGTAAAATTCAATAATGATTTCTTTTCTTATTGTTCAAAAGTTATTTTTTCGAACATTTCTCATGGTGAACTTTATGAGAAGGCGACTCAAGATTTTCATAAAAAGAAAAAAGGGTATGTTCATCTTTCTTTTTTGGATTTTGAAAAAGGCGGCGATAAAAATTTACTTTATGCTGATGAAGTGTATAAAACAATTAAAAAGTACAAGGCTTCAAATTCTCTAGCGTCTTATAAAGATATTTGTGTATTAGTACGAAAACGAAAAGAAGGTGTGGCTGTTGCCAATTATTTAACTTCAAAAGGACTTGATATTATTTCAAATGAAACATTATTAATTGCAGAATCTAAAGAAGTTCAGCTGATAATTAATATCTTTTCATATCTTCAAGATAATACTAATTCTGTTGCCAAATTGAATGTTTTAAATTACTTAATTGATAAACACAAAATTGAAGATGGGCATCAATTCAGATTGAATTTTTTATCGTTAAATTCTTTTTCATTTTTTGCAGGACTAATTCAGTTGGACATCAATTTTGACCCTCGTGCCGCTGTTCAATTTCCTGTGTATGAGCTTGCAGAATATATTGTAACAACATTTCATTTAGTTAAAGACACTAATGCTCATGTTCAGTTTTTATTGGACATTGTTTTTGAATTTTCTCAGAAAAAGTCCTCGAACATATCACAATTTCTGGCATATTTTGACCAAAAGAAAAGCTCTCTTAGTATTGTTTCACCAAAAGGTATGGACGCAGTACAAATTATGACTGTACATAAATCCAAAGGACTTGAATTTCCGGTTGTTATTTTTCCTTTTGCAGAGCTTGATATTTATAGAGAAATAGAGCCAAAAGAATGGATGCCTACTGCTCACTTACATGAAGAATTTCCGTTTTTTCTAATGAATTATAACAAAGATTTTAAACATTTTGGCGCAGAGGGGAAGGCCAAATACATTGAACATCAGTCAAAATTAGAATTGGACAATATCAATTTACTCTATGTGACCTTAACACGAGCCGTAGAACAGCTCTATATTATTGGAAATGCATCGGGTATTTCCAAATCAGAAGGTGATTTTAAAACGTACTCAGATTTGTTGATAGGCTTTCTTAAGGCAGAAGGCGAATGGGATGATGGTATTTTGTCTTATAGCTTTGGCGATTTAGAAGCCATTGATCAAGAGGATGATCCAAATATTCCAATAATACCTCAAAAGAAATTTATTTCAACTCCAAAACATCAATTGAATGTTTCAGTGGCAACAAAGGCAGATTATTTTTGGGATACCACTCAAAAAGAAGCTATAGAAAAAGGAAATCTAATACATTTTTTATTGTCAAAAGTGTTTTTACCAACAGATATTCAAATGGTGCTTAATACTGCATTAGGTGATGGGTTAATTTCTCAAGCACAAAGTAAGGAGCTTTGTCAAATTATGGAGTCTATAGTTTTTCATCCACAACTTAAATCTTATTTTAGCACAGATGTTGAAGTTTATAATGAGCGAGAAATCATGACAAGTACAGGTCAAATTATAATTCCAGATCGATTGGTAATTACTCAAGCAAAATGTGCTATAATAATAGATTACAAAACCGGGGCTTATTACGACAAACACCAGCAGCAGTTAGAAAATTATGCGTCTATTGTTAAGCAAATGGGCTATAAAATTGACAAAAAAATATTGGTTTATATTCACCCAGAACTGAACCTAAAATTATACACCTAAACGAATCTTATGTATAAAACCATAAAACAACACTTAAAACAAGAACTCGAAAACATAAAAGAGCAAGGCTTATATAAAGAGGAACGTATCATTGTGTCCTCTCAGGGGGCTGAAATTACATTAGAAACAGGACAAACAGTTTTAAATTTTTGCGCTAATAATTATTTAGGACTCGCTAATCATCCAGAGGTAATTCAGGCAGCAAAAGATACTATGGATACCCATGGATTTGGAATAGCCTCAGTCCGATTTATTTGTGGAACTCAAGACATTCATAAAAAGTTAGAACAAAAAATAGCATCATTTTATCAAACAGAAGACACAATACTCTATGCCGCAGCTTTTGATGCTAATGGAGGCGTTTTTGAACCTTTACTTACCGATCAAGATGCTATAATTTCGGACAGTTTAAATCATGCTTCAATTATTGATGGGGTTCGCTTGTGTAAAGCAAAGCGCTTCCGTTACAAAAACAATAATATGCAAGATTTAGAGACACAGCTTAAAGCTGCAAGTGACAGCAAGGCACGATTCAAAATTATAGTAACTGATGGCGTGTTTTCGATGGACGGTCTTGTAGCGCCCTTAGATAAGATTTGTGATTTAGCAGAAACATATGATGCTCTAGTCATGATTGATGAGTGTCATGCGGCAGGATTTATTGGGAAAACTGGCATAGGCACTTTAGAGGAGAAAAATGTTCTTGGACGCATAGACATCATTACAGGTACATTGGGCAAGGCTCTTGGTGGTGGCATGGGCGGATATACCACAGGCAAAAAAGAAATTATAGACATGCTTCGTCAACGCTCAAGGCCCTATTTATTTTCAAATTCTTTAGCCCCAGCATTGGTGGGGGCGTCAATTAAAGTTTTTGATTTATTATCAAATGACACGAGTTTACGTGATAAATTAGAAGAAAACACAAACTATTTCAAAAAAAGCCTTCAATCTCTAGGGTTTGATATTATTGATGGAGATTCTGCAATTGTGCCAGTGATGTTATATGATGCAAAATTGGCACAAAAAATGGCCAATATGTTATTAGATGAAGGGATTTATGTAATTGGCTTTTTTTTCCCTGTTGTGCCTAGAGAAAAAGCAAGAATTCGAGTTCAACTCTCGGCAGCCCACGAAAGACATCATTTAGACATGGCAATACAGGCTTTTAAAAAAGTGGGGAACGCTCTCAATATTATCTCATAACTTACTGATTATTAGTTTTTTTACTCAAAAAGCATAATTTATTAGCATTATATTTGTTTAGTGAATTTAACATGTTACTTTTGCATTGAATTTAACTTATAAAAAATTAAATAAATTATGAAAAATTTTAAAAGTTTAGCACTTACTTTTATGCTAATAACTTTTGTGACAAATGTAAATGCACAAACTGAAGACAACCCATGGCAAATTTCTATAGGAATAAATGCAGTTGATGTATATCCTGTTGGAGAACCTTCTCCACAAGGAGAACTTTTTGATGAGTTCTTCAATGCAACAGGCCACTGGAATATTTATCCATCAATAACTTCATTTGGTTTTAGCAAATACTTAGATGACAACTTCTCATTTGGTATTACAGGTTCTTTTAATGTAATAGAAAAATGGGGGTCTAATTATGCAACTAATGAAACTGTAAAGGTTAGCGAATTAAATTATTATGCTCTTGATGGAGTTGTAAAATATAGTTTATCTGAGATTTTAGGATTAGACAAAATTGAACCATTTGTTGGTTTAGGTGGTGGTTATTCTTGGCTTCAAGAAGGCCCTTACAATAATAATGCTGGAGGAGATTCAGACGCCAACATTGGTTTTGCAACAGCTAACGGTACTTTAGGTCTTTCTTATTGGCTTTCTGACAATCTTGGTTTAACTTATCAATCGAGTTATAAGCATACTTTCCAAGATTATGGCACAACACATTTTCAACATTCTTTAGGTCTTTCTTTGAATTTTGGAGGAACAGATACAGACGGTGATGGAATCTATGACAAAAAAGATGCGTGTCCAGAGGTGCCAGGTTTAGAAGAATTTAACGGATGCCCAGACACAGATGGTGATGGTATACAAGATTCAGAAGATGCATGTCCAGACGTTGCTGGTTTAGCAGAATTCAATGGTTGTCCAGACACAGATGGCGACGGCATTTCTGACAATAAAGACAATTGTCCAGACGTAGCAGGTGTTGCTGCCCTAAACGGTTGCCCAGATGCAGACAACGATGGTGTTGCAGATGCTGATGACAAATGCCCAACTGTTGCAGGAGATGCAGCAAATGGTGGATGTCCTTGGCCAGACACTGACGGCGATTCAGTTTTAGATAAAGACGATAAATGCCCAAATAAAGCAGGCACAGTTGCAAACAACGGCTGCCCTGAGACACCAAACGAAGAAGTGCAAGCTCAGTTGACTAGCTATGCAAGAACAATCAACTTTGATACAGGAAAATCTAACATTAAGGAAGCTGCAAATGAAACACTTCAAGCAATCGTGGCTATCCTTAAAGAATACCCAAAAGCAAATTTTGTAGTAGAAGGACATACAGATAGTACAGCATCAGAGAAATTTAATCAGAAACTTTCTGAGGTGAGAGCTGCAAAAGTTGTGTCTTACTTAACCGCTAACGGTGTTGACGCTTCAAGATTGACATCAGTTGGATATGGTGAAACAACACCAATTGCTTCAAATAATACAAAATCAGGACGTGCAACTAACAGACGTGTTGAGGTAAAATTGGCGAATTAATTTTCCAAACCTCAAAAATAAATTTAAAAACGCTTCGCTTTTGCGAGGCGTTTTTTATTTTTAGGCTATGGGAAGCTTCATTTCAGACATACTTAAAGAACTAAAAAATCAAGAGAAAGATTTCTCAAGATTAACTTTTATACTTCCAAACAAACGCGCAGGTCTATTTTTGAAACAAGAGTTATCAAATTATATTGATAAGGCTAGTTTCTTGCCAGAAATATGTTCTATTGAATCCTTTATTGAAGAGCTATCTCAGTTAAGAAAAATAAGTTCAATAGAGCTACTTTTCGAATTTTATAGTGTTTATAAAAACCTTACCCCAAAGGACAAAGTAGAGCCGTTTGATCAATTTTCTAAATGGGCTACTATTGTAGTTCAAGATTTTAATGAAATTGATAGATACTTAGTATCTCCACCAAAAATATTTGATTATATCAGTGAAGTTCAAAAAATGAACCATTGGTCTTTGGATCCAAATCCAACCAAAATGATAAAAGGGTACTTATATTTTTGGCAACAAATAAAAGAGTATTATTTAAGCCTCAACCAACAATTGATAAACAAAGGTGTTGGATATCAGGGCTTAATGTACAGAGCTGCTGTAAAAAACCTAGAAGATTATATTCAAAATACGAGTCGAGGGGAACATGTGTTTTTAGGTTTTAACGCCCTTAATTCTTCAGAATCTATCATTATTCAAGAATTATTACAACAACAGTGCGCACAAATTTATTGGGATATAGACCACGTTTTTTTAGACAGCCCTATTCATGATGCGGGGCATTTTATACGGCAATACAAAAAGGAATGGCGGTTTTTTAAAACACACAAATTTAATTGGTCTACAAAAGATTATCAAAGTGACAAAAAAATCCATATTACCGGTGCCCCAAAAAACATAAGCCAGGTAAAATATATTGGAGAGCTTTTAGACGATTTATATGAAAAAAATGCTCTTGAAAATACCGCTTTAGTCCTAGCAGATGAGTCCCTGCTATTACCAATTTTAAATTCGATTCCAAAACAAATTGAAAATATTAATGTTACAATGGGCTTGCCACTACGCCAGATTCCATTTGCGTCATTTGTTGAACAATGGTTTCAACTTCATAGTATGTCCACTACGACTTATAATCATAAAGATGTAATAGGGCTTTTATCACACCCATTCATTGCACCATTTTTTAGAAATCATACTGTTGAACTCAATAGTGTTTTTAAGACCATTAAGCATCAAAACTATACGCTAGTTACATTGAGTCAATTAATTGGTTTTGCTCCTAAATTAGAGTCAAAGCTTAAGCTTATTTTTGAGCCTTGGAATAACCAACCTAAATACGCTTTAAAACAATTTAAAACTTTAATTTTTGAGCTTAAGAAATCTTACGAAATACAAAAAGAGGAACAGTTTTTACCTAAAGAATATTTACTAAGATTCTTAGAATTGTTCAATCAGATTGAACATTTAGATGCAACTTATTCCTATATCAATTCTATAAAGACGCTTCATGGTTTGTATCGAGAATTGTTGAATAAAGAAACTTTAGACTTTAGAGGAGAGCCACTCAAAGGGCTGCAAATTATGGGGATGTTGGAATCTCGTGTTTTAGATTTTGAAACGGTTATTTTAGTTTCTGTAAACGAAGGCATTATCCCTGCAGGGAAAACACAAAACTCTTTTATACCTTTTGATGTAAAGATAGAAAACCACTTGCCAACATATAAAGAAAAGGATGCAATATATACGTATCATTTCTACCGACTTTTACAGCGCGCTAGAAATATTCATCTTATTTACAACACAGAACCAGACGTATTGAATGGAGGTGAGCCAAGTCGATTTCTTGCGCAGCTACAATTTGAAGGGCTTCACAACCTTACACATCATGTTGTTGTTCCAAAAATTTCAATGCAAAATTTAAAACTGCAAGAAGTTATAAAAACGCCACAAATTATAGAGCAATTAAAATCTATTGCAGTAGAGGGTTTTTCTCCATCATCGCTTGGGCAATACATAAGAAACCCTATTGATTTTTATAATTACAAGATTCTTGGGATAGAACAACCCAATGAATTAGAAGAAACTATAGAGGCCAGTACTTTTGGGAGCGTGATTCATTTGACTTTAAAAGAATTTTACTCCAATTTTGTTGGTCATAAATTAGAGGTTTCTAAACTTGAAACCCTTAAACCAAAAATTCAAGACACAGTATATCATTATTTTAAAAAACTATATAAGAAAGGAGACCTTTCCAAGGGCAAAAACTTTATAAGTCTTGAAATTGCAAAACGGTATATTCATAATTTTATAGATGAAGAAATTCAGTTTATAAAAGACGGTAACGAAGTCCTAATTCAATCTATTGAGGAAACTGTGGAATTTGATTTTCAATATTCTGAGTTTGAATTTCCAATAAAATTAAAAGGGAATGTCGATCGTATTGATATTTGTAATGGGACTCAGCGCATTATTGATTATAAGACTTCAAAAGTTTCGCAAGTAGATTTGAATTTGGTTGACTGGGGTCATATCACAAAGGATTACAAGAAACATAACAAAAGCTTTCAGGTTTTGATGTATGCCTATATTTTAAGTAAAACACAACCTTTTGATGGACCAATGGTGGCAGGGATTTTATCATTTAAAAATTTAAGAGGAGGGGTTTTAAATTTTACCAAAAAGAATAAACCAGGTTCGGGAGCTTCCAAGCAACAATATATCACGTCAGAGATTTTACAAGCTTTTGAAAATGAGTTAATAAATTTATTATATAAATTGTTTGATTCAGAAGTGCCATTTATTGAAAAAGAAATATGATTGTAAAGACATTAAATAAAGAAATTAAAAGAGCAAAAACCCGTTCGATTTTATATGATTTGTTTTATAATGATGCTATACAAAAAGCGCCACTGATTATTTTTTGCCACGGATATAAAGGGTTTAAAGATTGGGGCGCATGGAATTTATTGGCAGAAGCTTTTGCCTCACAAGGTATTGCTTTTTTAAAATTTAATTTTTCTTATAACGGAGGAACTGTGACTCAGCCCATAGATTTTCCAGATTTGGCTGCTTTTGCAGAAAATAACTATTCTAGAGAGCTTGATGATCTAGATTGTATTATTGAAATGGTTTTTAATAGCTATAAAAATCACATAGCATTAGATGTTGAAACTCTTATTTTAATGGGTCACAGTAGAGGTGGAGGGATTGTTACAATTAAAACATCAGAAGATTCTAGAGTAAAAAAACTAATCACCCTAGCAGGAGTAAGTGATTATAAATTAAGATTTCCAAAAGGGGAGGCACTAGAAATCTGGCAGGAAAAAGGGGTGTATTTTATTGAAAACAGTCGAACAAAACAAAAAATGCCACACAACTATCAGTTTTATCAAGATTTTATAGCTAATGAAAATCGATTAAGTATAGAAAATGCTGCCACAAAAATTAGTATACCACATTTAATTGTTCATGGAGAATCAGATACTGCTGTGTCTTTTTTTGAAGCAACTCAATTAAATTTATGGAGCCAAACAAGTGTCATTTATAAAATACCAGACGGAAACCATGTTTTTGGAGCCAAACATCCGTGGGAAAACCCAAAAATGCCACGAGATTTGGAGCTTGTTTTTTCAGAAACATTGGATTTTATTAACAATTAGCTCTACTTCTTAAAAAAAATGCTATTTATCTGATAATTTTTTTGGTATTACCGAAGTAATTTTTGTAATTTGGACTAAAATAAAATTATATTATGGGATATTCATTCAAAAATAGCAAAGGAAAAACGTATTATTTGCACACTAAAGACGTTGTCTTGAAAGGTGGAAGAAACCAAACAATTTATTATTTCGCAAAAGATGAGCGTTCAAACTCATGTGATCTTCCTGCAGGGAAAAAGATTGTTGAAAATGAAAAAACAGGTCTTCCATTTGTGAAGAAAGCATAATAAGTTTTCCGAAAACAATTAAAAAACCCACTCAGATGAGTGGGTTTTTTTATGCCTTACATCATTTTCATTGATGTTAAATTTTTAATAAGCATCATTCAGTTTCCATTTGAGCAATAACAGCAGCATTGTATGCTGTTGGGTCAAAAGCATTGTATGCCTGAACTACTTTTCCGTCTTCCCACCTGAACCAGGCATACCCCATTTCATTTAATGTTTCACCCGTATTTTTGACAACGCCACTCCAGTTGTACCAAACATTGGTAAAGATTTTCCCATCATTATAATACATCGTAGCAGTATAAACATCATTGTGTGAAATATTGTCAAAATAATCGTGACCTGTGCTAAAAGCTGCCATAAATTCAGCAACACTCATTTCTGTACTATTAACAGCATAAGTAGCATCCTCTGTGAAAATATCTTTTGCATCTTCCATATTATTATCTCTATAGGCTTTCATGAATTTTCCTACAAGCTCTGTGTATTTGTCTTCATCTAACATATATCCAGACATTGGTTGATCATCAATAGGATATTTGGTTTTTTCTGTACAGCTTATGATAAGTAAAGCAAGTATAATTAGTTTAATTGTATTTTTCATTTTATTTAAAATTGGTTTTAATTTATTTTTTACATAGATCGAACAACAGGAGCTCCTAATATTCCACTGACACAATATTGCCCAGTCAAGTTTATAAGCTCTGTAAACATTTCTGCTCTTTGTTGTCCTAGTTGCATATGCGCTTGAGCGCCTTCGGGGCCATTATATATTTCTGTAATTCCATATAGTGTATGACCTGTTTCTCCACTGGTTGGATCTAGTGGATTGTTGAACTCTGGACTTTTCATTACGGCATAACAAAGAATAATAGGCTCTACACCCCCATCGATATGATGTGTTTCACGCATAAATGATTCATGTGTGTTTAGAAATGCTTCCATTCTTTCGGTGTCATTATTTGGCACTTTATACGCCACATGAAACCCCACACAACCTGTTTTAATTTTCATAATGTATAGTTTAATTTTGATTCATTCCAAATATATGGAAATTTACTTGCAAAATAAAACCAATAATATAAACAACAAAAATTATAAGCTAATTAAGAGGATTAGAAATAGCAGAATTAAAAGAGGAAGATATGCCTATGGTTTAGTTGCAGTTAGAATTTAATCTGAATAAACTATATTCAGGCGTTTCAAAATATGCTTCACCACCATCACATTCAAAAGCAACAGGAGTTACTAATTCACTGCCAAAATGTAAATCAACAGTCAGAACATTATTTTCAAATGTGTAAGGATTGGTTGTTGGTAAATGATTTCCATCATTAGCTTCATATGAGTTATATAATGCATTACAGTCACTTTCTACACAATAGTAAGTATAACGCACTCCATCTTCATAGAGATACATTGTATTGCCTGCTGGAATAGTCCCTTCTATTAGCCATTTACCTTCAATCGAATAATACGGTGCTGGTAAATTAGTCTCTTCTGAATTATCATTACTTGAACAAGCGAAGATGAGAATGGCGGAGAGTAAGAGTAGTTTTTTCATTTAGTTAAATTGGTTTTCTCAAATATATTAAATTTTATTTCAATTTTTGGTCCATAAAAAATATATCTGTAGCATAGTAGCTTTGGAACAAAGCGTGTTGGGAAAAGCAAGAGAGTCATGTTAGTGCCAAGCGGTTACTATATTTGAGGAGGTTATATCTAAGACCTGTGATTGCTTTTATGGGCTTTTCACAACTAGTTTAGAGCATAAAAAAACCCTCTCAAAAGAAAGGGTTTTAGGGTGGAGCAAAGGGGAGTAAAGTCGAACTATTTTGAGGAGGATTTAGATTTGCTAAAATAAATTATCGTTTAAATAACTTCACATTTTGGTATGAAAATTGATTTAGACTAAATTATCAGCATAATGTAGTTCTCTCATGCGAATCATTACTAGATTTTTAGACTAAAGGTTAGATAAGAGTCTAATAGCCTCTACCAGAGCGGAATAGTTGAATTTTAGTTCACTATTCCGCTTTTTTTAAAGTTTATCCAACAAGCTTTTAACTGCAGCTTCATAAGCTTCTGGGTCGTTTTCCTTGAGAAATGGACTAATACAAGAAATTTTCGAATCAACATAGTCAAAAGGAAAAGTATGAGAATTATTATTTGATGCCAACCAGGCAATTACTTTCCTATCTTTAATTATTAGATGTGAAGAATAATAAATATTACCTCCTTCGGCCTCATCGTCTTCATCTCTAATTAGTTCTTCCCCATTCACATAAGCAGTGTGTAATAAATTAAAACCGCAAAAATCAGAAGCAGCCATTATAGAGTGAAAGTTGTCTATACCTGTTTGGACTTTAAACTTTGCTACTTCTGTATTATCAAAAATTATTTTATGCTCTTCAGAAAATTCACCTTTTGCTTTAAAATAAAGATCCATAGTTCTGATACTAATCACAATAAGACCATCTGATGCTAGTTCAATTATTGTTGGTGCCTTAAAATCTGGATTAGGCTCCCAATTTTCGTTTTCTGCAGGAACAAATGCCCAATTATCAGTTGAATATGAATATATATCTCCTCCGTTATCGCTAAGATCTTCAAAATAAATCAATCCATTTTTGTGGTATGATCCATTAACATCCATAAGATCTGTTAAATAAGTTGAGCCAATATAATTCTCATCCCACTTTCCTGCCATTTCTTCAAAAAGTTTATCATTTTGAAGCATCAATTTAAGTTTTGTTATTCTCTCTGCGGTTAGCAATCCTATTGAAACCTCTGCACCTAAATACTCACTTGGACTTCCTTCTGGCTCACAATTTCTAGCAACTACAATTTTTTCCTTTTCCATTTAAATATATTTATTGATTTCAAACTAGAAATATCTCTCATAAGAAATTAATTTATAAATTATAACTCACTACACCTTAACACATCTTACAGCTAAGCCCATGCCTTTGTTTGAAAAGGACTGGTGAACAATCTTGTAACAAAATTCAATGTAAAATCTAGCCGCTTTTTCCGCATTAGTTTCATCAGCAGTAGAGGTCCACCACGTGCCAGTGGTACCTTCTGCATCAAAATTACCATCCTGCCTAACTAAACCTGAAGGAAGTGCAGTAAATTGACTTTCATTTGTGCTATCAGAAACTTTAAGCAGCCCCATTCCTCTGCCATCTGAAACCCAGCCAGTACTAGATTTTAATTTTCCTCCGGCTACACTAGTGCCACCGAGAAAATCAATCAACTCTGACCAATCAGAAAGCGCAGCTATTTTAAAGCCTTCCGGTGCTAAATCCCGTGAATCATTAACGGCAAACCAATTGTATAATCTACCATACTTTTTTCCATTTTCTGCTTTGTAACCATAGTAACACCAGGCAGGAGTTCCGCTTTCTGCAGCTTTTTTCCATGCTTCTTTTGTAGATGCTTGTATTATGGTGTCTCCATTTCTAAAATGATCGATATTAAGATTCTGTTCTAACCACTCTTGTTTATTAATTTTTACTGTATTCATAATATGTTTTTTTAATTACTTACAACACTTGTATATGTGACCGGCACATATATCCCATGTATTTTATTGTTCCACTTATCAAATTTATCTTTTTTCATAAGAATATCAAGTGTTGCTAGAACGTATCGAGGCCTTCTTACTTAACTAAAACTGATTTTGCTTTGTTATATAACTTGTGCATTTCTTCGTCACCACTATAATTAGTGTAATCTTCTTGCGACTTTGTTTTGCTTGGATTATAGAATCCGTTCATAAAATCACCATAAGAACCATAACTATATGACTGGAAAACTATATTGTCATCGTTTGGGAAATAGCAAGAAATAGTTTTATTGGCGTGCTCTGTCAAAAAATAAGTGTCAATATCTTCAGCAATTGTAAAATCAAGAACTAAAAACAGGCTTAAAGTCATTGCCTCTTCATCCCAATCTTCAGCTTTGAAATCAACATGGCTTATAAGTTTATTATTCAATGAGATCAAAATTGATGGAGCATTAACTTCCTTAAAATTATGTGGTATAATTTTATTGCAATCACTAATTTCATCAATAAATGCATCTATTTTATCAACCGCATATTCATATGTGCCGTCAGTTTGTTCATCCCAAACTAAATCTGAAATATCTATTTCTACTAAAAGTCCTTTACTCATTTTTTTCAAAATTTTATATTTTAATGTGTGGCTTTTTGATTTCTATTAAATAAAAGCTAAAACCATTGATTAATTCAGTCCAAATAATTTGATATGAATTCATTATTGTAATCAATTTCCCTTTTTCTTTTCCTGTCGGACATTCAATTTTTCCAGTTAATGTTGATTTGTTCTCTCCTCTGAAATATTTATAAATACCATCTTTTTTGGTTTTCGCTCTATAAAAGTCATCCGAATTTACCAATACCAATGAGTAAGCATATTCAAAATTTGAATTCATTAATTGTTCAAGAAAGCAAATGTCCTCACAAAATTTAAATAGTTGTAAAGGAACTTGTCCATTAGTTGAAACTTTGATTTCAATTGCAGTCTTTAAAACATTATTCTTATAAATACAAACGTCAATTTCTTTTTTTGGAATTTCTGAAGTTTTGACAATTCCAAAATGATTTATAGGTCTTTCAAGTTCTATTTTAAAATCATTAAACTCATTAAGATTTCTCAAATAAAGAGCAAGCTCAAATTGAAGTCCAAATTCATTATATAAATCAATTTCTCGATTTCGAATTTTTTCTATGAATTTGTTTAAGTATTCTTTCATCTTAGGGTTTTTATTCTCGTCAAATTCTCACTAATCAAATTTATCAATCCCTAAGAAAACGAACAGAAAACCCACTCTCTTTAAATTCGGTTTCTTTATATATACGACCTTCTTTAATACCATAGCGAGTATTAGGTAATAAAACCCTTCCAAATGCTTTAGTTTTGAAGTCCTCGGTAGAACTCCACCAATAGCCTGTCTCACCGATGTTGGCAAAATTTCCATCAAATCCACTACGTTTACCTGCTGGAAGAGCCGAAAAACCGCTATCATTCGTTCCATTTTCGGAATTATTCCATCCGCTATCGTTCTTCATTTTTGGTCCGGCAATGGTTCCAGATCCAATTACATCGTTTGGATTGGCCGGCACACCATCAAGGTAGTCGATTAATTCTGTCCACTCTGTATCTGAAGGTATGTGGTAACCTTTGGGTGCTATGCCGCGAGGGTCATTTACTGCATGCCAGTTATAAAGCTTACCATATTTTTTTTCATTGGAAGTGTCATTTTCATAATAACACCAAGCAGGCTTCTTTTCTTTTAGATGCATCAACCAGTCTGCTGCGGACTCTATTTGCTGTATTTCATCGCCATTATTAAAATGGTCTACATTCAAGTTTTCTGTTGACCATTCTTGTTTGCCTATTTTTACGGTCTCCATATTTATTTATATTTAAAATTATTAAGTTTAAATGTTTGCCAAAATATGTATAAACACAATTGTCTTTATATCCATAATGTCTGTTCTTACAAATCTAGTAGAATTTTATTTGAATTAAAAAATAATTTGAGCTACGAGCTTGTATAATTTTATTTAATATTAGATTTTAAAGATATCGTATCGCTTAACGAATTTTCAATTAATTTAATGAAAAAATAATTCCTAAAATAAAAATTATTTTTAGGAATAATGCCGTGGAGCAGAGGGGAGTAAAATCGAACTATTTTGGGGAAGATTTAGAATTATTGTGATTCAATACAACTCTTGATTTTATTAAAAGATATTTAATCCTTGATTAATACCTTTTTAGTAATCCCATTTTTGTACACTAAAATTATAATTTCATTTTTAGTATTTAAGGGAACTTCTTTACCCAATAAATTATAGGCCTTTATAGGTTCTAATTTTGTGTTTTGTTGAAATTGGTCATTAAATCCTAAGGAGCTGTCTTGAATAATAATTAAATCTCCATAGTCAACTGATTGTATGTTAGGTAATTCGAAGCTGTTTTCGGTATTTGTAGTAGGATTAAATTTAACAATAATTCCTCCTGAAGTTATTCCAAATATTTGATTTGTTTGCTCGTTAAAGACCAGGCTTTCAGGAGAATAAGATCCCGGAAATAGCGTTACAAAATCATATGAACTTATTGTGTTTCCATTTTCTTGATCAATTTCAATTAGCGAATGAACATAGTTTGATGAATCGCTGTAGTCTCTTTTTGTCACGAATAAAGAGTTGTTTACAATTAATAAATCTCCATAGTCAACCGATTGTATATTAGGTAATTCGAAGCTGTTTTCGGTGTTTGTAGTAGGATTAAATTTAACAATAATTCCTCCTGAAGTTATTCCAAATATTTGATTTGTTTGCTCGTTAAAGACCAGGCTTTCAGGAGAATAGGATCCCGGAAATAGCGTTACAAAATCATATGAACTTATTGTGTTTCCATTTTCTTGATCAATTTCAATTAGCGAATGAATATAGTTTGACGAATCACTGTAGTCTCTTTTTGTAAGATATAGTTGTTGCGAGAATATATTACTCCAATACGAAAAAACCAAAGTAAGAAATATTATTTTGTGCATTATTTTTTTGATTGCTTTAAAAATATTATCAAAAATAAAAAATTATTCATAAACATAATTTTGGAGCTAAAGGGAGCAAAGTCGAACTATTTTGGGAAAGATTTGAGTGAATTAAACAAAATGTAATCCTCATTTTCTCCAGGCAGTAAATAGAAAGTTAGAATTAAAAGTCGAGGTGCTATGTAATGTTGTTATTTATTGACGTTCTTCAGGATGGACAAACATTTGAATATTTTGAAAGTGAAGAAATGTAAAGAAAAATAAATTTTCATATGGGCATGACGGAACACCCAAATTTTTCCAATTAAGCGAATTCAAATTCAATACTATTGCTTGATAATCTTTTGGCTGGCAATGTCACCTTGACCATAAATTTTTAAGAAATATATACCTTGCATTAAGTTGGATACATCAATTGTATTCGTATTGAAATACTCAGAGACTTTATTTCCCGTAACATTATAGATTTCAACCTTATCAATTGTAGATACTGAATTTATATTTAGAATATCACGAGTTGGATTTGGTGATATTGAAATACTTGAAATTTCAAAACCGTCATCACTCAATGTATTTAGACAATCGTTAATGTTAAAATTAGCTTCTATTGGGTCATTAGGGGTTAAATCTTTACCATCAAATGCGCTGTAAGATTTGCTATACTTTGTTGCTCTGAACGCGAAATTATTCACTGGTGTTTGTCCTTGACTATAAATTGTCCCGTCGCTATTGTTTATGGGTGATATGTATTCCCAAACAATATTGTTATTGTTACTTGGGTCTATTTCAAAAAAATAGGCAGCTCTACCTTGGCAAACAAGGATATTACCATTAGGTAATTGTCGTGCACTACTTACTATAGCTGAATAAAGTTCAGAATTTACTGTTGGTGCAGTTTCTGGAAATTTAAAAAAGGTAGTATTCGGAGCAAACGCAGTATTTGAGGTATATGAATAATTTCCATTACTATCTACAGGTGGGTTTATAATAAAAACTTCGGAGTATGAAGGACTTCGATCTATCCCATTATTATAGAGCATTATTTTACGTCCGTTAGGTAAACCTGATGGGATAAGATAAGCAGTATGCTGACCATAAAGTTTTCTGTCTGCTTCTGTACCTTGGTTATAAGATTGGGGATTTCCCCATCTATATAGAAAATCTCCAGCAGGACCTGCAGCCTGTGCTGTTGTGGTGTTATGATCAATTACCCAAATCTCACTCATTCTTCTTGAACTAATGACAATTTGATCAAATTCCTCGTCGTACTGTATAGAATTTATGTGTAACCAGTTATTACTGGTAGCAAATCCACCAAGAAAATTCACATCTAATTTTCCTTGGTTTTCACTAACAACCCCAAAGTTGTGCTTCGTAATGTCAAAATCTTGAATTAGATGATCTTTAATATTCCACTCCCAGACTATGTTGCCTCCATTTGTTCCTGTGGGTTCAACCTCATAAATTCTTTCATTATATAGCTCACCTGAACTATCTATTAAATTTGGGTCTCTGCCTGCTGCAATGGCGTCAGCTTCACCAATAATAGTTGCTGACAGTACTAAGATGTTACCATTGGGCATTGGGAACACATCATGATGTTGTCTTGAGTTCTGATCATCATCAAACCATGACCAAATTAGATTTCCTTCCCAATCATAAAGTTCTACAATTCCACCTCCACCTGGTAAATTAACATTACTTGAATCTGTTAGCGATCTTCCTGCTCTCAACAAATTGCCATTTGGCAAAAGGTACACAGAGTTTCCAGGTAAATAATCGGATTCCCAAGTATTTATCGTTCTCCCGCAGTTGTCAATAATATATGTATTTGTATGTGTTGTGAACAGCGTATATCCATCGTAAATATCATTTGAGAAAGATATTGTTCCCATTGTATTTTGCGCATTTGCTGATACAGATATAAGAATAACAAGGGTGAGTAGAAGTTTCTTCATAGTTTTCAATGCATATTTAAGCAAACCTAATGATTTATTTGTATTATCTAGTACTTTTTTAGTTTGGCGCAAGTATTGAATAATATTAATTTTCTAAAACTTTGGTTCAATGTGTGCGTAGCACTATTTGCTTTTGTGCGGCTGTTTTTTCAGCTTGCGTACAACTATGCTAAATACCTAAGTTGCGAGTACTACCATTTCAAAAGTAAAAAGTCCACTTGATTTATTATGATGTTTAGAATCTGTTCAAAAAAATTTACCCTAAAATAAATTTTATTTTAGGGCACAATGGCGGGTAAGTACGGATGAGCAGGCTGAAGGTTATAGCTTAGATGTGCAACACGAGCAGCTTATTAAGTATTATATAATATTCTGAAGCCGAATCTGAAAACACATCAACAATTTGTTCATTAATTGAAGCAATATTGCTTATTTCATTTGTCTTTGGGAGAAGTTGCTTTGGGAATGTTTTGTAAAAATGAAAACCCGTAACTTTAGCAGTTGCGGGTTATATTGTGGTCCCACTTGGGCTCGAACCAAGGACCCTCTGATTATGAGTCAGATGCTCTAACCAACTGAGCTATGGGACCGAAAGTGGTTGCAATATTACAACCATTTTTAAAATTATAAAAAGAAATCTATGCTTTATTGCCAATATCTTGGCACAGTTCTATCAACACGCCACCAGATGATTTTGGATGTAAAAAAGCTATTTTTTTATGATCTGCTCCTTGCTTTGGAATGTCATCAATCAATTCAAAGCCCTCGCTTTTTAAGCGCTCAATTTCTGTCTCAATATCCTCTACAGCAAAGGCCAAATGATGTACACCCTCGCCTCGTTTTGCTATAAATTTGGCAATAGGGCTATTTGGGTTTGTGGCTTGAAGCAATTCAATTTTACTTTCACCTACTTTAAAAAAAGACGTTTTAACTCCCTCAGTGGTGACATCTTCAATTTTATAATGTGAAACACCAAGCAATTTTTTATACAAAGTATTGGAAGCGTCTAAGTTTTTTACGGCAATACCAATGTGTTCTATTTTTTTCATCACTTTACAAATTTAAACCAAAAAATAAGGCTTTTGAATAAATCAAGTAGAATTATAGTATTTTTGCCTTATGGAAAGTCAAAGACAAAAGAAAATAGCCTCCGTTTTACAACGTGATTTAGTAGAAGTTTTACAGGGCGCTGCCAGAGAAGGTGGCATGCAAGGTGTTATTATTTCGGTAACTAAAGTTAAAGTAACGGTTGACTTGTCCATTGCTAAAGTTTACCTCAGTATTTTCCCAATCAAAGAAGCTAAAAATTTAATTGAAGGGATTTCTTCAAACGCTGCCATCATAAAGCACGAATTGGCACAACGCACAAAACATCAACTTCGCCGAATGCCCGAATTGCTATTTTTTATTGATGATTCTTTAGAATATATCGATCAAATTGATCGTTCACTTAAGGGAACAGACAACCCTATTCTTAATGATGAATTGCTTCAAAAAAGAAAAAAGATATAATTGAATTTTTCGTTCTACATCGCTAAGCGGTATTTATTTACAAAAAGTAAAAACAAAGCGATTAACTATATTACCTTGGTTGCGGGGTTAGGGGTTATTTTTGGAACAGCAGCACTTTTTGTAGTACTTTCAGGATTTGATGGCCTAAAAGCATTTAGTTTAGAATTTACATCATTTACAGATCCCGATTTTAAGGTCTTTCCATATCAAACAAAAACCATAAAAATTTCATCTGAGCATCGACAAAAAATCAATAAAATAGAAGGAATTATTTCATTTTCAGAAATCGTTCAGGACAAAGTTTTATTAAGTTGTGAAGACAAATATTTGGCTTTAGATTTAAAGGGCGTTGATGCTAATTATCCTCAGCAAACTATAGATTCAATCTTAAGCTATGGCGCATGGATGGAACCAGATTTTCCACATATCGTGTCAGGCTGGGGAGCTACAAACACTCTTGGATTTGGAATTTATGATTTAACAAAAATCATCAGATTGTATGCGCCAAAACCTGGTACTGGGCAAATCATGTCGGTCAAAGGAGCTTTTAAAAGCATGAAAGTTGTCAATGTTGGTATTTTTCAAATCAATGAATCATTGAATAATTCTTTGGTCTATACTTCCATAGAAAATGCAAGATATTTATTAGGTTTAAAACCAAATCAAATTAGCGCCCTCGAAATTATAACCCATCCAGAATCGGACCTAGAGGGTATTAAAACTGCGCTTAATTCTGTTTTTAAGGAAAAAATTATAATTAAAAATAGGATTCAGCTCAATGATGCTCTTTATAAAATGTTGAATACAGAACATGTCGCTGTTTATCTAATTTTCACACTTATTTTAATCATTGCATTGTTTAATATTATAGGCTCTATTGTGATGATGATTTTACATAAAAAAGAGAATTTAAAAACGCTTTATAGTGTTGGGGCTGACAAAGATGAATTGCAAAATATATTTTTTATGTTAGGAACTATGATGACTGTTCTTGGGGGGTTGGTAGGGATTTTTCTAGGAGCAACTCTAATTACTCTTCAAATGTATTTTGATTTGTTGATGATATCACCCACATTGGCCTATCCAGTTGTTTTAAAGCCATTAAATTTTGTGATTGCATTTGGGACAATTTTGATTTTAGGTGTAATAGCTTCGCAAATAGCCACTTGGAGTATTAAAAAGTTAAACATTTAAGGCTAGACAAATTGATGAGTTCCAAAAGCGGATTCTACTTCATCAAAAGTCTTGAAAACATCTACGCTATGGTCGCTAGTTACCATTTTTGTTCTATAAGGTTTAAAGTTTGGAATGCCTTTAAAATAGTTTGTATAATGCCTTCTGGTTTCCAAAACACCCAGTACTTCACCTTTCCAATCAATAGCCATTTTAAGGTGTCTACGCGCCGCTTCTACGCGCTCAGCCATACTTATTGGCGCTAGGTGAGTTCCTGTTTCAAAATAGTGCTTTACTTGCTTAAAAAACCATGGATTACCAATACTTGCTCTACCAATCATAGCGCCATCCAATCCATAAGTATCACGCATCTCGATAGCACGTTCTGGGGAGTTGACATCGCCATTTCCAAAAATTGGTATATGCATTCTGGGGTTATTTTTCACTTCAGCAATAGGCCCCCAATCAGCGTTGCCTTTATACATTTGAGCCCGAGTTCGACCATGAATAGAAAGTGCTTTAATACCTACATCCTGAAGTCTTTCGGCAACTTCTACAATTCGAATCGAATCGTGATCCCAGCCCAGGCGTGTTTTGACTGTAACAGGCAAATGGGTACGTTTGACCATTTCTGAAGTAAGCTTTTCCATCAGGCAAATGTCTTTTAAAATGCCTGCTCCTGCTCCTTTACTTACGACCTTTTTTACAGGGCAACCAAAATTAATATCAATAATATCTGGATTTGATTTTTCAACAATCTCGACTGCTCTAAGCATACTGTCTAAGTTCGCCCCAAAAATTTGAATACCAACAGGGCGCTCTTTTTCATAAATATCAAGTTTCATGGTGCTTTTTGCAGCATCTCGAATAAGGCCTTCACTAGAGATGAATTCTGTGTAAACAACATCTGCACCCTGTTCTTTACATAGTGCACGAAAAGGGGGGTCGCTTACGTCCTCCATTGGGGCAAGCAACAATGGAAATTCAGGCAATTCTATAGCTCCAATTTTTACCATAGTTTATTTATAAAAATTCATTTCATCTAAATACACCCATACGGCTTCGGGCAGTAATGGGCGTATGTTTTTTCCTTCTTTAATTGCTTTTCTTATAAATGAAGACGAAATTTCAATTACTGGGGCATCAATCTTATTTATATTACCTTGTATTGTATGTTTTAAAGCTTCAGAATGAAGCTTTCTAGGATAGACATAAATTGGGTAGCGTTCCAAAATTACTTCAGCATTTTTCCATTTTGGTAAAGAGACTAAATTGTCTTCTCCCATAATAAGTGCAAACTCATATTCTGGATATTTTTCTTCTAAATAGGCAAGAGTATGAATGGTATAATTGGGTTGTTTGAGTTGAAATTCAATGTCGCTTGGTTTAATTTTTGGATACTCTTTAGTGGCCAAATACACCATCTCTAGACGCTGATTGTTGTCTAGAATGCTTTGTTTTTTTTTCATTGGACTTTTTGGTGTAACTACACACCACACTTGATCTAAATTGGAATGCTCTGCAAAATGATTGGCAATAATAAGATGTCCCACATGAATGGGGTTAAAAGTGCCAAAATAGAGTCCAATCTTCATTTTTTTGAGTTCAATATTTTATGATTCAATAAAATTTAAAACAATTTTATGCGATTTATTTTTTGCTTTTTCTAAAATTTCATTTTCTACAATACAATCGAAAAGGGGTGCAGTTGCAAGTTCTGCAGAAGCCTTTGATATTCTCATGTTTATTTTGTCTTCAGATTCTGTTTTTCTTTTTTTCAATCGAATTTTAAGCTCGTCTATACTAGGAGGTTTAATGAAAATAGCCAATGTTTTTTTTGGAAACTTCTTTTTTATACGCAACCCCCCCGAAACATCAATATCAAAAATTACATGCTTACCCATGGCCCAAATGCGTTCGACTTCGGCTTTTAATGTGCCATAAAAATTATCTCTATAAACTTCTTCCCACTCCAAAAAATCTCCATCTTTTATGTGTTTTTTGAATTTTTCTATCGATAAAAAATAGTAATCTTTTCCATCAATTTCATCCCCTCTTTTTTGGCGTGAGGTGGCCGATATAGAAAATGCGAGATTTAGTTCTTGTTGTTTCAAAAGGTGTTTTACAATGGTGGTTTTTCCAGAGCCTGAGGGCGCAGAAAATACAATGAGCTTTCCGTTAAACATAGTTTATAGCACGTTGAGTAATTGTTCTTTTATTTTTTCGAGTTCGTCTTTCATTTGTACAACCAGTTTTTGCATCGGGGCATAATTTGCTTTGGAACCAATCGTGTTAATTTCTCGTCCAATTTCTTGACTGATAAAACCAAGTTTTTTACCGTTTGATTCATCTAAATTTAAATTTTTTAGAAAATAGTCTAAATGGTTTTTTAGTCGAATTTTCTCCTCAGTTATATCTAGTTTTTCAATGTAGTAAATCAACTCTTGTTCAAAGCGATTCTTATCTACTTTTTCTTTCAATTCAGCAATGCCTTTATTAAGACGATCTCGAACATGTTCAATACGCTCAGGATCTATTTTTACCACATCTTTAAGGAGATCATCAATTTTTGAAATTCGTTTTGAAAAATCCTTTTCAAGTGCAGCCCCTTCATCTTTACGATAGTTTTCAATTTTTTCTAAAACCACTAGAACTTCATCCGATATTGTTTTCCATTCTTTAGGGTCTATGTCTTCACGCTCTGTGCTTATGGCATCTGGCATACGAACGGCCATTTTTAGCAATTCAACTTCGTCTGCTAAGGATATATTTTCTAGATGCTTCATATACCCTTTTACAACCTCGGTGTTGATTTTTGCAAGTGCTTCTCCTTTATTAAATTCAACATAAAGTGAAAAATCTATTTTTCCACGACCTAGTTTTGACCCAATAATTTTACGTAATTCAAGTTCTTTTGCTCTATAGATACTTGGCATACGCATATTTAAATCTAAAGACTTACTGTTTAAGGATTTTAATTCTAAACGAATGGTTTTTGTTGATAATTCTAGTTCGGACTTTCCATATCCAGTCATGGAGTGTATCATGCCTTTTTGTTAAATTTATGGTTCAAAGATACAGAAAAGCCAACACTATTTAAATGGGCTGTGTTGTTTGAAGCTTTTGATTTGTATTTTTTTAAAAAAAGGTTTAATCAAAATATTGATAAATTTGTTTTTGTGTTTAATATAACAGCTCAACTCTAAGGGTTGTGCGCCAATGGTTGACTTAATCTCAGAAGCTGTACGCCCTAAGTTTATGATTTCCACCTTTTTTTCTAAACCTAACCGAATATAATCATTTAGTATTCTTGGATATATAGCATGGCTTTTATTTAGGCTATAATTAAGCCCTATAAAATGTGCGTCAAGTTGATTTTTATTTTTTAAAGCGGATAAAAATCCTACAATTTTATCATCTAAAAAGTAACTCCAAACAATAAAATTGTCTTTGTATGAGTCTTTGAGTTTTATATATGTATTCAAATCTAAGACTTGTGCATTAAAGTTGGCATTATCAATAGTATTTTGGTAAAGATTTTGGAGTTCATTTTTAAATAGTTCAACATCTTTTTTAGAAAATATCCGAACTTCAAGGGCTTTACTTTTTGAGTCTGCTTTATTGGCTTTAACTCTATATTTTGATTTTAATGCCGCTTTATAATCCTCAAAAGTCCTCCATTCTGGCTTTAAAGAAATTAGCATATTGGGTTCTACTTTAATATTTGTAAATCCAAAATACTCAAAATCAGAAGCATACTCTAGTGCTGAGGTTTCAAAATCCTTGATAAAAATAGCGTGCAAAGGCCGAGTGGTTTTTGCAATGTTGTCTAGTGCTTTACCAATTTGCAAAACAGTATTTTTTTTGTTGCAATTCTCAGAAAAGCTAATTCCATGTTCTCCGCTCAAGAATATATTACCACAAAACATAATTTTGATATGATCATTGCAAAAAAATGCATTTAGAATTTTACGAAAAAAAGGAGATACTTTAATGTTTTTTAGTATGACATCAACACTCAATTCAATGATTTGTACCAAAGCTAGTGCTTGTGCTATATTATTGTTTGAAATACAAACATAGCGCATATCAACTTGTGCATTGGAAACTTCAAAGCTATAAAGCAAATCTCTAGAAAAATAAGCACTTTTATTTGGATTGATGAGCTCTAGAAAGTCATTGTCCAAATGCTCTATTGATGAATGAACTGTAGTTGTCAAAAAAATTATTTTTTGGTGACTAAATATACACCAATAAAAATTAATAGTGCTGCTACACCCTTTACGAGGTCTAATTGGTCGCTACCCATAGCGACGGCAAAAAGCCCTGCAAAAATAGGCTGTAAATATAAGAATGTACTAACTGTTGTGGCTTTTAAGTTTTTCAACGCCAAAGGATTAAGGAGGTATGTTCCAAAGGTTGCAAACACAATTACAAAGCTCACAGAAAACCAAATGTAGGACGGAAAATCTTGCCAATTTACAGCACAAAGTTCTGTATATCCAAATGGTAATACCATAATAGATCCAAACAAAAACAGCCACTTTATAAAATCATATGGGTGGTATTTTGCAGTCAATTTTTTAATCAAAATTAAGTAGTAACTGTATGATGCAGCATTGACAAATACTAAAAAATTACCTAACAAAATATGTTCTCCATTTACAGAAGATTGATCATATAAGCTCAGAACTAAAGCACCTGACAAACCAAGTCCAATACCCACAACTTTAAGTTTTGTAACTTGCTCTTTAAGTATTATTGCAGATAAAATAAGCACAATAATTGGTACAGTAATCATTATAACAGAGCCATTGATGGGCGTGGTGTATTGAAGTCCTTTAAAAAAAGCCAACATATTTAGAGCGACTCCAAAAAAGGCCGCAGCTATGAGATTTGGAAAATCTTTTCTATCAATTTTTTTACTTGGAACCATTAAGCTAAACCCCCAAAAAAGAAGTGCTGCGCAGACAACACGGAGTACGATAAATCCAAAAGGCATGATATAGCCACCAACAATAACATCGTTGGCAAACGTAAAGGTAACACCATAAAAGAGTTGTACCAATACTAAGGCGACAAGTGCTGTGTTTCTATTGTTCATTTTTTAAAGCCAATGTTGCTGCGTCAATAGTTTTTGCACTATTTCCAATAAAAATTTGATTTTCAACAACCACTACCGGTCTTTTTAAAAAGGTGTAATGTTCTAGAATCAATTTCTTAAAATCATACTCGCCCAAAACTTTGTTTTTTAACCCCATTTCGTTGTACAGTCTAGCACGCTTACTAAACAAAGCCTCGTAGCTTCCCGATAGTGTTTTTAAATGCTCTAAATCTGTATTTGATATAGGAGATTCTTTTATGTCTTGTATTATACATCCCTCAGGAATTTCCAATGCTTTTAGTATGCGTTGACAGGTATTACAACTTTTAAGAGAATAGATTTTTTTCATGCAATTGTTTCATTACTTTTACAAAGAAAATCATTTCTGTATTAACTTTTTAAATATTTGATTTAATTATGAATTGGAGTTTTGATATTACCCTAAAAACCAGAGCAATACTGTATAAATTTTTAGAACAATTTTCTTTAGAACAGCTTAATACAGTGCCAAACGGTTATCGAAATTCGATATATTGGAATATTATGCATGTTGTTGTAACTCAACAACTACTGGTTTATGGCCTATCGGGCCTACCAATGCTTATAGATTCTCAGCTTGTTGAGGCCTTTAGAAAAGGCACAAAAACAGAAGAAGACGCATCACAAAAAGACGTAGATAACTTAAAAAATCTATTAATCTCAACCGTTGAACAGACTCAAAAAGATTATGCAGCAGGGATTTTTACCAACTATACAACTTATACAGTTTCTACTAAAAGCAAACTTACAAATGTTGAAGAAGCTCTAGAGTTTAATAATTTTCATGAAGGAATCCATCTTGGCTACATTTTAGCCATGAAAAACACAATCATTTCACAGTAATTATAGCAGTAAAAAAATGAAATTTAACACAAAAACAATTCATGGAGGGCAATCTCCAGACAAGGCATATGGATCTGTAATGCCACCTATTTATCAAACTTCAACCTATGCACAAACTACACCAGGCGGACACAAAGGGTATGAATACTCTAGAACACACAACCCAACACGACATGCACTGGAACAATCATTTGCAAGTATAGAAAACGGCAATTTTGGATTAGCTTTTGGCTCAGGATTAGCCGCCATAGATGCGATTATAAAATTATTACAACCTGGAGATGAGGTCATTTCAACAAATGATTTGTATGGTGGAACTTACCGTTTATTTACTAAGGTTTTTGAGAAATTTCAAATTAAATTTCATTTTGTAGGGATGGAAAATGCAGAACAAATAAAACATCATATAAACGCAAAAACCAAGCTTATTTGGGTTGAAACTCCCACCAACCCTATGCTCAATATCATTGATATAAAGACAGTTGCAAATGTAGCACAACAACATAAAATCTTATTAGCAGTGGATAATACGTTTGCAACACCATATCTCCAGCAGCCTTTAGATTTAGGAGCTGACATTGTGATGCATTCCGCTACCAAATATCTTGGTGGACATAGCGATGTTGTAATGGGAGCATTGGTTGTCAAAGATAAGGCACTTGCAGAGCAACTTTATTTTATTCAAAATGCGAGTGGCGCAGTTTGTGGTCCACAAGACAGTTTCTTAGTATTGAGAGGCATAAAAACATTGCATATAAGGATGCAAAGACATTGTGAAAATGGTAAGGCAGTTGCCGAATTCTTGGCAAACCATCCAAAAGTAGAAACCGTCTATTGGCCAGGTTTAGAATCACATCCTAACCATGACATTGCAGTAGAACAAATGAATGATTTTGGAGGGATGTTATCATTTACAACAAAAGGCAATAACTATGATGAAGCTATAAAAGTTGTAGAACGCCTAAAGATCTTTACGCTTGCAGAGTCACTCGGGGGTGTAGAATCCCTAGCGGGGCATCCTGCAAGTATGACACACGCAAGTATTCCAAAAGAAGAGCGCGAAAAAACAGGAGTTGTCGATTCTTTAATTCGGTTGAGTGTTGGCATTGAAGATCAACACGATTTGGTTGAGGATTTAAAGCAAGCACTAAACTGATAAAAATCAGTGTTTTAGCTTTTTAACTCTTATTTTTTATTGAGACATTCATAATTTTAAAGTAAATTTATAGGCATATATTACGAATTTAAAAAAATATCTATTTATTTTTAAGGATATTATATATTTGTACTACAATTAGTAATTTATAATGCTCCTAAATTAAATGAAATGAAAGAAAAAATTGAAGGATTTTTAAACTTAGTTAAACAAAGAAATGGTCTTGAGCCAGAGTTTCTACAAGCCGTAGAGGAAGTTGCTGAAACTGTTATCCCATACATTGTTAAACACGATATTTATCACGGCAAAAATATACTCTTAAGAATGGTTGAACCAGAACGTACAGTTACTTTTAGAGTAAACTGGGTCGATGATGACGGTGAAATTCAAGTCAATAGAGGGTATAGAATTCAAATGAATTCGGCTATTGGCCCATACAAAGGTGGTTTACGATTTCATCCCTCAGTAAATATGAGTATTTTGAAGTTTTTAGCTTTTGAGCAAGTTTTCAAAAATAGTTTGACAACACTTCCAATGGGTGGTGGAAAAGGCGGTAGTGATTTTGACCCAAAAGGGAAAAGTGACAACGAAATTATGCGTTTCTGTCATGCTTTTATGAGTGAATTGTTTCGCCATATTGGGCCAAATACAGATGTTCCAGCAGGAGATATTGGAGTTGGAGGAAGAGAAATTGGATTTTTATTTGGAATGTATAAAAAACTCAAAAACGAATTTACTGGAGTCCTTACAGGAAAAGGTGTAACATGGGGGGGATCTCTTATTCGACCTGAAGCAACTGGCTACGGCACAGTTTACTTTGCACAAAAAATGTTGCAAACAAAAGGAGATGATATTAAAGGTAAAACAGTAACGATTTCAGGGTCTGGAAATGTTGCACAATTTGCCGCAGAAAAAGTTATTCAACTAGGCGGTAAAGTTATAACGTTGTCAGATTCTTCGGGTTACATTATTGATAATGAAGGGATTGATAATAACAAATTAGCTTTTGTGATGGATTTAAAAAACAACAAAAGAGGGCGAATTAGTGCTTATGTTGATGCATATCCAAATGCAAAATTTGTTGCCAATAAAACCCCCTGGGGCGAACCTTGTGATATAGCATTACCATGTGCTACACAAAATGAACTCAATGGAACTGACGCTAAAACACTGCTTAAAAACGGTTGTATTTGTGTCAGTGAAGGCGCTAATATGCCCTCTACCAAAGATGCTGTTGCAGTATTTCAAAACGCTAAAATTTTATTTGCTCCAGGCAAAGCCTCTAATGCTGGTGGTGTAGCAACCTCAGGTTTAGAAATGACTCAAAATTCTCTGCGTTACAATTGGACTCGAAAAGAAGTGGACGACAAACTCAAGGACATTATGGGTAATATCCACGACAAGTGTATTCAATTTGGTAAAGACGAAGAAACAGGATATATAGACTATGTAAAGGGTGCAAATATTGCAGGGTTTGTAAAAGTTGCAGACGCTATGCTCGCTCAAGGTGTGGTCTAAATTTTATTGAAATATAATTCAAAAAGCTTCTACATTGTAGAAGCTTTTTTGTTTAAACATAATAATCAACTAATTTGTCGTTTGATATAAATATATTTGATAAAATTTAATTTTTGAATCAGCGACTATACATACTCTTAATACTTCTTTTTTTCTCAAAAGTTTTATTTGGTCAAACAACTGATAATGATGCTTGGGAAGGCCACTTTTCTTATACCAAAATCAAAGCAGTTGTTGATGGAGGAGATAAAATTTATGCCGCTAGTGAAAACGCTATTTTTTCTTACGACCCCATAACAGAAGAGCGGGAAACAATTACAACAATTAATGGTCTTTCTGGAGAAAATATTACATCTATTCATTACAGTAATGAGTACGAGTTACTCATAATTGGTTATCGATCAGGACTTTTTGAAGTTTTTAACCTCACTACAAAAACAGTTTTAAAAGTTGTTGATATACTGAACAAAACAAGTATTCCACCTGAAAATAAACAAATTAACCACTTTTTGGAAAACGAGACTAGTATATATATTTCTACAAATTATGGAATATCAGTTTATGACTTGGAAGCCTTAGAGTTTGGAGACACTTACTATATTGGAGCAAATGGTTCTCAAGTTCAAATAAATCAAACTTTCATTAATGGTAATCTTATTTATGCAGCAACAAATACAGGATTAAAAACCGCAGATATTAATAGCACAAATCTGATAGATTTTCAAACATGGAATATGTTATTTACAGGAAACTTTAATGCTGTAAATACAGTTCAAGGTGTAATTTATACCGTAAAATCCGATAATAAATTGTATCAAGTTAATGGAACTACACTAACACTTGCTTTAAATTTCTCAAATGATGTTTTAGAACTTAAAAACAATGCTGAAAATCTTTTGGTGGTTACATCAGCTGATATTCAGCATTATGATTCTAATTTATCTCTTTTAGAAAGTTATACCCTACCTGTAGAGTTTGATACAAATCTAACCTCTGGGTTGATAACATCTAATGCTATTTTTATTGGAACAGAAAATGAGGGGCTTTTGAAAAATTCAATGTCATCCCCCAATGATTTTTTGGCAGTTCACCCAGACGGACCTCTTCGGAACACGCCTTTTTCATTACAATATGATTATGGCAATCTGTGGGTTACTTTTGGGGATTATGACGTATATTTTAACCCAAGTCCATTTAAACAATTAGGTTTCAGCTATTATGAAAATGAAACATGGACAAGTATTTCCTACGATAGTATTCAACAGACCATTCAAAAGCCAGTTTTTAATCTCAATGACATTGAAATTAATCCTGTAAACTCAAATCAAGTTTTTATAAGTTCTTTTCATCATGGGCTATTAAATTTTCAAAAAAACTATTCCATTGAACTTTTAGATGAAACCAACAGTGGCTTGCAATCTTTAGTACTTGAAGGAGCTCCAAATTATAAAAGCATTCGAGTATCTGACACTGAATTTGACAATCAAGGATATTTATGGACCCTTACAAGTTTGTTAGAAGAACCTCTAAAAAGATTTAACCCTGCAACTAATCAATGGCAATCGTATAGTTTTAGTGCGATTATTAATGACCCAATCAACGACGAACTCGGTTTTGAAGAATTTACCATTGGTCCAGACGGGACTAAATGGGTTACAAGTGCTAGTAATGGTGTTATTGGATTTAATGAGACAGGTAATTTAATTAAACAAATTGTTGGAGAAGACACTGCAAACCTTCCTTCAAACTACATCAAAGCACTTGCATTGGACAAAAATAATGTACTGTGGATTGGGACTTTTAAAGGGTTGAGAATTTTATACAATACTTCCAGTTTTTTTACTGAAGAAACCATTCAAACAGAACCTATCATTATTCTTGAAGATGGATTGCCAAAAGAGCTTTTGGAGCTTCAATTTATAACAGATATTATAATTGATGGCTCAAACAACAAATGGATCTCTACAGCAGATGCTGGTGTTTTTTATTTGAGCTCCGATGGTCAAAAAACCATATATCATTTTACAAAAGACAATTCCCCTTTGCCTTCAAACAATGTAAACACTATGACTCAAAATAAAGATGATGGAACTATTTATTTTGGTACTACTAGGGGATTAGTGTCTTTTAAGGCTGGTGGGTCTAGCCCGTCCAACTCTTTAGAAGATACATTTGTTTATCCAAATCCTGTACGCCCTGGGTTTAATTTGGCAACAGAAAAAGTTAAGATTAAAAATCTTAGCGAAAATGTAAACATAAAAATTACGGATGTAGAGGGAAATTTGGTAGCAGAGGCAGAGTCCAACACAAATTTGCGATTTAAGGGGTATAATTTAGAAATTGATGGAGGAACAGCCTATTGGAATGGTAAAAATTTAGCCAATAGAACAGTAGCCTCTGGGGTTTACATTGTGATGATTTCAGATTTAGATAACCTAGAAACTAGAGTTTTAAAAATTATGCTTATTCGCCAATGATTGTTTCGACAAACGCAATAGTATTATCTAAATTAAAATTCAAGGATCACGATCTTATTGTAAAATGTTATACAGCATCAAATGGTGTGATGAGTTTTCTGGTAAAAGGTGCGTTTTCATCCAAAAAAGGAAAATTTAAGCCTGCTTATTTTCAACCTCTTTCGATGTTACAAATTGAATTAGACTATAAAAGCAATAAAGACTTGCATTATTTTAAAAATGTTCGACTTTTACATTCCTATAAATCGCTTCATACTCAAATTTTAAAATCCACAGTTGTTATTTTTTTAGCTGAAATATTAAATACAATTTTAAAAGAAGAAGAACCAAACTCCAATCTTTTCGCATATATTGAAACCACACTTTTGTGGTTTGATACTGTAGAAAAAAGCAGTATGTTTCATTACAAGTTTCTTATAGGTTTAACAAAATATATTGGATTTTCGCCTGAGGTTACAAATGTGAATAAGCCGTACTTCAATTTAGAAGAAGGGAAATATCAAAAGGAAGAAACCGGACAGTATTGTATTTCTGGAGAACAACTATTTTTATTTAACTCAATCTTAGGTACGAAATTTGATATAGATAATGAAAAATTAATGAGTTCAACTGAAAAGCAAGAGTTGTTAAATATAATATTAGCATATTTTAAATTACATTTGCAAAGCTTCAAATCTCCAAAATCCCTTGCTATTTTGAATCAGGTATTTAATTAAAATGAAGCCAATTTTTATTTGTTTTTTGTTTTTTTATTTGTGGAATTTGTCAGCTCAACAAATAGTTGTAGTTGATGAAAGAAATTCAGAACCTATAACAGGAGTTGCAGTTTTTAATTTATTTAAAACTAAAACAGATATTTCAGATTTTGATGGCAAAGTATCCTTAGTACGTTTTCAAAGTTTTGAACGAGTTTACTTTCAGCACATATCTTATCACAAAGAATCAATGTTGAAATCAAAAGTAAGTGACACTATTTTTCTGTCGCCAAAATCTACTGACTTAAATGAAATTGTAATTTCTGCTTCTAAGTTTGAACAAACTAGAAAAGAAGTTCCCCAAAAAATTATTAGCATCAATTCCCTAGACATTCAACGCTCAAGCCCACAAACATCTGCGGACCTATTAGCCAATAGCGGACGTGTATTTGTACAAAAGAGTCAATTGGGCGGAGGGAGTCCAATGATTCGAGGGTTTTCTACAAATCGAGTTCTAATAACCGTTGATGGTGTTCGACTCAATAATGCTATTTTTAGAGGTGGAAATATTCAAAATGTAATCTCCATCAACCCTTTTAATGTCCAAAATACAGAGGTTATTTTGGGGGCAGGGTCTGTTATTTATGGAAGTGATGCAATAGGAGGTGTTATGAATTTTTATACAACATCGCCTAAGTTTTCAAATGGTGAAACGCCACAGGTATCCACAAAAAGTAACTTAAGATATTCTACAGCCAATGCCGAAAGGACAGTTCAACTGGGTTTAAATTTAGGACTCAAAAAATGGGGTTTTCTCACGAGTATGAGTTTTTCAGATTTTGAGGACTTAAAAATGGGGAAAACAGATATACAAGAATATCTAACACCAGTTTATGTTACTCAAAGAAATAATCAAGATATTTTGACGCCCAATCACAATCCTAGAATACAAAAACACACTGGATTTAGTCAGCTTCATTTAGCACAAAAAGCAGTTTTTAAGCCTTCAGAAACATTAACTTTCGATTTTGGATTACATTACACAACAACCTCAAATATTCCAAGGTATGACAGATTAGTTGTTCAAAATTCTGACAACTCATTGAAATATGCCGAATGGGACTATGGCCCACAACAATGGTTGTTGGCCAATCTTCAAGTGACGAAGTTAAGTAGTAGATCAAATTTTTATGATAAAATTAAAACGACCTTGGCTTATCAATATTTTGGCGAAAGCCGAATTAGCCGAAAATTTGAATTTGTTAGTAGAAAAAGTAGAGCCGAAAAAGTTAGAGCCCTGTCCTTAAATCTTGATTTTGATAAATCACTTACTGACAAAACAAACCTATCTTATGGAGCAGAATATATTTATAATAAAGTCGGCTCTGAAGCTGCATCAATAAATATTGATAACAATACTATTGAAAGCATTGCAACACGCTACCCAGATGGATCAGAATGGTCTAGTTTAGCTGCATATTTAAGTTTTAAATACAAACCAATTGATAAGTTAACCCTACAGTCAGGTATTCGTTACAATTCTATATTAATTAATGCAGATTTATCCTCTAATGCTCAATTTTATGAGTTGCCATTTTCTGACACAAGTCTTAACACAAGCGCACTTACTGGTACAGCAGGGCTAACATGGGAACAGAGCAAAACATTTTTGTGGAAATTTAATGCAACGACTGCTTTTAGAGCACCAAATATAGATGACATTGGAAAGGTTTTTGATTCACAACCAGGGATGGTTGTTGCTCCAAATCCTCATTTGAGCCCTGAACATGCCTATGGAGGAGAGTTAGGACTAACAATTAATATAGATGATTCTGTGTTGTTTGATTTTTCCACCTATTACACTTATTTACATAATGCTATGGCAAGAGATAATTTTAGCATTAATGGGGTTTCAGAAATTGAATATGATGGAGAGCTTAGTGAAATTCAAGCTATTCAGAACAACTCAGAAGCTTGGGTTACAGGATTTGAAGCAGGGCTTCGTGCTCGTCTATCAAAAGCTTTGGAGATCACTTCGCAATTTAGTATTTCTAATGGACAACAAAGGAATGCTCAAAATATAGACTCACCAATGCGCCATGTCGCTCCTGCTTTTGGGAATATGCATATTATTTGGAGACACAACAAGATAACATTGGATAGCTATATTAATTACAACGCTGAATTATCTTATGAGGATATTTCTCGTGAATTATCAAAGCATTTATTTGCATTAGATGAAAATGGAAACCCCTATGCGCCATCGTGGGTTACGTTTAATTTGAGAACTCAATATAATTTCAGCAAAACAGTTTCATTTGTTGGAGCTATTGAAAATATTTCAAACAAAGGGTATCGTCCATTTGCATCAGGGATAAGTGGGCCAGGAACAAATTTGATTTTTGCTATTACATATCAGAACTAATGTTTCCTCCAAAAAAAACATATACTGTTGAAGAAGCCCTTGTAAAACTTCAAAAGTATTGCTCTTATCAAGACCGTTGTCATAAAGAAGTTGACCAAAAACTCAAGGAAATGCAAATGATCCCTCAAGCATCAGAACAAATTATTTGGAAACTTATTGAAGGAAATTTTTTAAATGAAGAGCGTTTTGCAATGGCCTATGTTCGAGGAAAATTTAGGATAAAAAAATGGGGAAAGCGCCGTTTGGTGTCTGAGCTTAAGAAACGTCAAATTTCAAAATACATTATAAACAAAGCTTTAAATCAAATTTCTGAAGATGATTACAAAGCAACTTTTGAAACTTTGGCCGAAAGGAAAGCAACTTCAATTCTTGGAAGTTCTAAACTAAAGAAAAAGAAAAAACTGGCAGACTATCTCTTATACAGAGGGTGGGAATCACATCTTGTATATGAAAAGGTCAACCAGCTTTTCAATTAAATGATCGTCTTTTTAGAAAAAGGCACGAAGCCCAAATAACACATTACCTTTTGGCATAGGGACAATCCCAGTTTCAACGTAAGATGCGTTAAAAATATTATTTCCACTAACACTAAGCTCAAGACCAGAAAGTGTTAGTTTTATTTGTGCATCAACAACACCATAGCTTTCGCCTGTTGCTCTTTCGGCAAATTTATAAACAATACTCTGCGACAAGTTTTTTGTAAACTGTGTTCTTAAATTCGCTGTAAAATGATGCTTAAGAGAATTAATGATATATTTTGAAAAATTAGACCTTACAGCTTTTAAATCTTCATTTAGATAGGTGTATCCAAAGTTGAAATTTTGTGTGTATTGCCCTACTTTAAATGGCGATGAAAACTGTAATTCAATTCCATTAGAATTTAAACTTTTAAGATTGTTAGATTGCCATTTGTCGTCTTCGTTATCTTTTGTATAGTCAATTAGGTTGTCAGAATCTCTATTGAAAAATGCTATTGAAGCAGTAATTTTATTGCCAAAATATTTTAAACCAACCTCTTTTGAAATTGCTTTTTCAGGCACCAAATTTTCATTTCCAATATCTTTGCTGCCAACATAATAAAGATCATTGTAAGTTGGCACTCGATAGGTGTATCCTGCATTGGCATACGCCCTAAAGTTATCATTGATTGTATATCCAAAATCAATTCCTGGAAAAGCATTAAAATCAAATTCTGAAAAGTAGTTGATGGCTACTCCAGGTGTAATATCCAATTTATTGTTCAAAAATGAAAATCGATGCTCTAAAAATAAATTTCCCATCCAACGATCTCTATCGCCCAAACGATTACTATTCATGTCCACTTTTGCGATATCTACGCCAAAACCTGTTATCCCTATTTTTGAAGCATATGAAGCATTTATTTGCCCCCCTACTTTATTAGAAATATGTAAGTTTCTATAAACAGAAGGTTTATTTCTAATGTATAAATACATATCCTGATTACGTTTCCAATAAAGTTGTGGTGTCATTTTTAAGCGACCACGATTCCATGTTGTCGAAATTCCTACCAAACTACTCTGAGTTTCTTCGTACTGTTCTTTTGCATCTATGGCATAAAATTGATTTCCTCCAAATTTACGCTCTGAAAATGTTGCAATAACATCAATTGGGTTTGTATTTGTATTAAAACTACTCTTTAGAAAATAATTTTGATTACTGAAATCTGTATTATAACGATAGCCATCAGAACTATTCACTGAAGCATGTCCCATTAGATTTGTATTTCTTAGACTCTTCCCTACCGTAGCCGATGAGTGCTGTTGATTGTATGACCCCAATTGAAATCCAACATTATTTTTTAGGTTACCGTTAGATTTGGTTACAATATTTATTGCGCCTGTAAATGCATTTTGTCCAAAAATCCGTGCCGCAGGGCCTTTAATAATTTCAATGCGTTTAATGACCTCTAAAGGCAATGCAATATTCAACGTATGATGCCCAGTTTGTGGATCTTCAACCTTTATTCCGTCAATAAGCAATAGTGTTTGGTCGAAACTCCCACCTCGAATATACAAGTCGGATTGCATACCATTCACTCCTTGACGGCGAATGTCAATACCTGCTTCTTGTTGCAATAGTTCTGCCAAATTTGTAGCAGGACTTTGTGCGATAACATCTGCACTAATTACACTAATTGTTCGTGAGTTTTCTTTAAAGGGTAAGTCTATTCTTGCCGATTCAATAGTAATTGAATCCAATGATTGCATCTGTTGTGCAATACAGTATTGCGCTGTAAAAGCTACAATAAGGGCTAGTGTTTTAAATGTCTTTTTCATTTTAATTTATTTTTAGTAGGTTTTAAAAATTAAGAGTCAAAGGTATATAAATACATAAACCAAGTTAGTAATTACTTAATAAATAATGTTAAATGTTTTGTTTTAAATTGCCTCTGTAAATTAAAATAAATTACAATTTATATTTTAAAAAAGAACAGAAATACGGTACCTTTAGGACATGTTTTCATTGGTCGATTGTAATAACTTTTATGCGTCTTGTGAGCGGGTTTTTAATCCTAATTTACAAGGAAAACCTGTCGCTATTTTATCCAATAACGATGGATGTGTCGTTGCACGAAGTGACGAAGTTAAAGCGCTTGGGCTACCCATGGGCGCTCCTGCATTTAAGTATAAAGCGTTTTTCAAGGAACATGATGTGCAAGTTTTCTCATCAAATTATCCACTTTATGGCGATATGAGTAGTCGTGTAATGCGTATTTTGGAGCAGTTTACTCCTGATGTTGAGGTATATAGTATTGATGAAGCTTTTTTACAATTTAAAGGATTCGAAAATTATGACTTAAATACTTATGGCCATGACATTCGTAATCGTATTTTGAAATGGACTGGAATTCCAACTTGTGTGGGAATTGCCCCCACAAAAGCACTTTGTAAAATTGCCAACAAAATAGCTCGAAAATTTCCTAAAGAAACAGGAGGTGTTTATGTTATTGACAGCGATGAGAAACGCATAAAGGCTCTAAAATGGACTTCCATTGACAAAGTATGGGGTATTGGATATGCGCTAAATAAACGTTTGGTACAAAAACAATGTAAAACTGCCTATGACTTTGTACAACTTCCGGACCTTTGGGTGCGAAAAACATTTTCTATTACTGAGTGGAAGCTAAAAAAAGATTTAGAAGGGATTTCGAAAATAGACATGGAGCAAGTCAAAAATAAACGCGCTATTGCAACCACTAGAAGTTTTGAAACAACACTTACAGACCTTGCCGATTTGAAGGAGCGTATATCAACTTTTGCTATGAGTTGTGCCGAAAAATTACGCCGTCAAAATTCAAGTTGTCACATGATGATTATTTTTTTACGTAGCGATCGATTCAAAACAAATAGTGAGCAATATCGAGCAAGCAAAATGGTGAGTATTCCTTTCCCTACAGATTCAAGTTTAGTTCTCAGTTCAAGTGCTGTTAAAGCGATTTGTTCTCTTTATAAAAAAGGAATTCATTACAAAAAAGCTGGAGTGATTCTTACAGGGATTGTGCCTACACACAACCATCAACTACAAATGTTTAACCATGAAGATGCACGTCATAAACCTTTGATGCGTACTATAGATCATATTAATAAAAAATACCAAGCCCCAAAACTTAAATTAGCCAACCAGGATTTAACACGTACCTGGAAAATGCGTCAAGAACATTTATCTCCACAGTACACCACCAATTTAAAAGATGTAATTACAGTTCAATGTCAAAAAAAACCAATCAAGCTTTAACTTTTTTTATTCCAACACCGCCAGAAAACAATTTAGGTGCTATTTATTTTGATACAGGAATTTCTGCAGGGTTTCCTTCGCCTGCCGATGATTTTAAGCAAGATCGATTGTCGTTAGATTCTGAGCTTATCAAAAACAAAGAAGCCACTTTTTTTGCACGAGTAAGTGGTCAATCGATGATAGATGCTGGTCTTAATGATAATGATTTATTGGTGATTGATAGAAGCCTTACGCCAGAGCACAATAGGATTGCTGTTTGTTTTTTGGATGGAGAATTTACAGTAAAACGATTAAGGGTTGAAAAAGGAGAGGTTTGGCTACAACCAGAAAACAAAAACTATCAACCCATACAAATTACTCCAGAAAATGACTTTGTTATATGGGGGATTGTTACAAATGTAATTAAGAAAGTATAGTTTAAATTTCTTTACGTAATCTTGCTACAGGAAGGTCTAACTGTTCTCTATATTTTGCGACTGTACGCCGTGCAATAGGGTAGCCTTTTTCCTTAAGAATTTTGGCAAGTTTTTCATCAGTCAAAGGTTTTTTCTTGTCTTCTTCAGAAATTACAGTTTTCAAAATACTTTTAATTTCTCGTGTTGACACCTCTTCGCCTTGGTCATTGGTCATCGATTCGCTAAAGAATTCTTTGATGAGTTTAGTTCCATATGGAGTGTCTACATATTTACTATTGGCTACTCTGGAGATTGTAGAAACATCCATATCCACTTCATCAGCAATATCTTTTAGAATCATGGGGCGAAGTTGCTCTTCGTCACCAGACAAAAAATAATCTTTTTGGTATTGCATTATGGCGCTCATAGTAAGAAGTAGCGTTTGCTGACGTTGTCGGATGGCGTCAATAAACCATTTGGCAGCATCAAGTTTTTGCTTGATAAATAATACCGCATCTTTTTGTGCTTTAGATTTTTCTTTTGAAGCTTTATATCCAAGCAACATTTCATTATAAGATTTTGAAACATGCAGTTCTGGCGCATTGCGCCCATTGAGCGTAAGCTCTAGTTCGCCCTCTACAATTTTAATGGTAAAATCAGGAACAACATGCTCAATTGAGCGCAAATTATTAGAAAAAGAACTTCCAGGTTTTGGGTTCAATCGTTCAATCTCTAAGATAGCATCTTTTAGTTGAATTTCATTAATACTAAATTTTTTGAGTAGTTTTTGATAGTGCTTTTTTGTGAATTGTTCAAAAGCATTTTCAATCATTGCTGCAGCAAGCTCTGTGTTTGGTGTTTGTACTTTTCTTTGTAATTGAATCAGTAGACATTCTTGTAAGTCTCTTGCTCCAACACCAGGAGGATCAAGTTGTTGTACAACATTAAGAACTTTTTCAATGGTATCAATATCAGTATAAATATTTTGGGTAAATGCTAAATCATCCATCAAATCTAGTAGCGGCCTTCTAATGTAGCCACTATCGTCTATACTTCCGATAAGAAATTTAGCAATTTCATAATTGTCATCTGTTAATCTAAATGTATTGAGTTGATCAATTAGTTGTTGCGTAAATGATGTTCCAGCGGCATAAGGAATTGTTTTTGACTCATCATCGGCACTGTAATTATTGGCATGTAGTCGATACGATGGGATTTCATCATCACTGAGGTAATCGTCTACATTGATGTCATCGGCCGTAATTTGTTCATTATCTCCAAAATCTTGATCAGCGTATGTATCATCAAAATCTTCTGCAGTATTCTCTTTGCCATGTTCCAAAGCAGGATTTTCTTCTAGTTCTTGCTTGAGGCGTTGTTCAAAAGCTTGTGTGGGTAACTGAATGAGTTTCATCAACTGAATCTGTTGTGGAGACAGTTTTTGTGAAAGTTTAAATTGTAAGTACTGCTTTAGCATTGCTTATTTGGGTTTGTATAAAATTAAATAAAACAAATGAGAATATAGAACTCTTACTTTAATTAATTCTCTCTTTTTAGCGTATGTAGTACTTAAAATTCAGCATTTTGTGGTGTTCTTGGGTAAGGAATAACATCTCTAATATTACTCATGCCAGTAGCAAACATGACCAGTCTTTCAAAACCAAGACCAAATCCAGAATGGACTGCTGTTCCATAGGCTCGAAGGTCTAGATACCACCAAAGTTCTTCTTCGGGGATATCAAGTGCCGCCATTTTTTCTTTAAGGATTTCTAGGCGCTCTTCTCTTTGCGATCCGCCTACAATTTCTCCAATTCCAGGAAATAAAATATCCATGGCACGAACTGTTTTTCCATCTTCATTCAATCGCATATAAAACGCTTTGATATTAGCGGGATAGTCAAATAATATAACAGGGCATTTGAAATGTTTTTCAACCAAAAAACGTTCGTGTTCACTTTGTAAATCTGCACCCCACTCATTGATTGGGTATTTGAACTTTTTCTTTTTGTTGGGTTTGCTATTTCTTAAAATATCAATTGCTTCAGAATAACTTACGCGCTTAAAGTTATTGTCTAAAACAAATTTTAATTTTTCGGTCAGACGCATACTGCTGCGTTCATTTTGAGGTTTTGATTTTTCTTCTTGTTCCAAACGTTGCTCAAGAAAAGCAAGATCCTCTACATTATTTTTTAGCACATATCCAATAACATATTTAAGAAAATCTTCTGCAAGATCCATATTTCCTTCTAAATCCATAAAAGCAACTTCAGGTTCTATCATCCAAAATTCTGCGAGGTGTCTAGAGGTATTAGAGTTTTCGGCTCTAAATGTTGGCCCAAAAGTATAAACTTTGCCCAGTGCCACGGCATATGTTTCGGCTTCAAGTTGTCCAGAAACGGTAAGTTTAGTTTCTTTGCCAAAGAAGTCTTTTGTATAATCGATTTCACCAGAGTCTGTAAGTGGTGGGTTTTTTGGATCTAAAGTGGTTACTCGAAACATCTCGCCAGCACCCTCTGCATCACTTCCTGTAATGATGGGGGCATGCATATAGTTAAATCCATTCTTATGAAAATAATCATGAACAGCAAATGAAAGCGCCGATCTCAATCGCATTACAGCACCAAATGTATTGGTTCGAGCTCTTAGGTGAGCTTGCTCCCGCAAGAATTCTAATGAGTGGCGTTTTGGTTGTAAAACTGTTTTTGATACCAATTCAGGATCTGCATCTCCTAATACTTCTAGGTTCGAAACTTGAATTTCAACATCTTGTCCTTTTCCCTGACTTTCAACGAGACTTCCTTTTACATGAACTGCTGCACCAGTTGTGATTCGTTTCAGAAGTCCTTCTTCCATAGATTCAAAGTCCACAACGCACTGAATATTTCGAAGTGTTGACCCATCATTTAAGGCAATAAATCGATTTGCCCTAAAAGATTTAACCCATCCTTTAACTTCAACATCTATGTGTTTAATTTCTTGTGTAAAAAGTTCTGCTACTGTACTCGTAATCATGTGTAACTAAAATTAGCCACAAATATAAAACTTTAGAAACAAAGAATAAGGATATTTATTCTTCTTCGTGATCTTCAATCTCTGGAATGATATTCAGTGGAGGCTCTTTAAGAACTTGTTTGTTGGCAATACTGCGTTCTAGCGATAAAAGTAAAACTGGTAACAACAATAAATTGGCCATCATTGCCAGTAAAAGAGTTCCAGAAATAAGAGCGCCTAGAGCGACTGTACCTCCAAAATTTGAAGTAATAAATACAGAGAATCCAAAGAATAAAACAATTGAAGTATAAAACATACTGATTCCTGTTTCTCGAAGAGCTGCGAAAATAGATTTTTTTATACGCCAATGATTGGCAAGAAGTTCTTGCCTATATTTTGCTAAAAAGTGAATGGTGTCGTCTACAGAAATTCCAAAAGCAATACTAAACACTAAAATTGTAGAAGGTTTTATAGGTACACCCAAATATCCCATAACTCCTGCAGTAACCAATAGTGGTAATAAGTTTGGAATTAAAGAGATAACAATCATTCTAAACGATCTAAACATATAGGCCATAAACAATGAAATTAGAACAATGGCCAAGGCCAATGAAAGGATTAAATTTCGGATTAGAAAATCAGTCCCTTTTTGAAATAAAAATGCTTTTCCAGTCAAATTTACATTGTAGCGATCTTTGGGGAAAAGTTTGTTTATTTTTTCATTTAACTTTTCCTCTATGCGTTCCATTTTATCAATTTCTGCATTTTTCATAAACGTTGTAATGCGTGCATATTGCCCTGTAGAATCGACATAGCTTTTTAGCAAACTCACATCGTTTGTTGTATTTTTTGCATAAGATAAAATAAATGCATTTTCTTGAGCTGTTGGCAGTTGATAGTATTTTGGATTTCCATTGTAATAGGCTTGTTTCGCATATTTTACAAGACTTACTACGGAAACCGGTTTGGAGAGCTCAGGAATTTCTAGAATGAGATCCTCTAGTTCATCCATTCGTTTTAAGGTAGTTCTTTTTAAAACACCTTTTTTACGTTTTGTATCAATAAGAATTTCTAAAGGCATCACCCCATTGAATTCTTGTTCATAAAATTCAATATCTTTAAAAAACTCTGCGTTTTTTGGCATATCCTCTAGTAGACTTCCAGAGGTTTTTATTTGATAAATTCCAATAATACTTGCAACTAATAAAACAAGTGAAATGGAGTAAATTGTAATGTTTTTATGTTTTACAGTATGTTCTATCCAATCTCCTAACTTATTGATCCAACGCTTATTGAGATGCTCCAAATGTTTTTCTTTGGGCATGGGCATATAGCTGTAAATGATAGGAATAATAAGTAAACATAGGATAAAAATTGCCATAATACTCAATGAGGCTACTGTTCCAAATTCTGTTAGAAGTTTGCTTTGAGTGATGACAAATGTAGCAAAACCAGACGCGGTTGTTGTATTGGTCATTAGAGTTGCATTTCCAACTTTTGTAATGACTCGTTGAAGCGACTTGGCCTTATTACCATGCTTATTAACTTCGTGTTGGTATTTATTAATAAGGAAAATACAGTTGGGAACACCAATAACAATTATGAGCGGTGGTATAAGTGCTGTTAATACGGTAATTTCATATTCCAGAAAACCTAAAATTCCAAATGTCCACATTACTCCAATTACAACAACACACATAGAAATAAATGTTGCACGGTACGAACGGAAAAACAAATAGAAAATAAGAGAAGTAATGAGTATCGCTGCTAAAATAAAAATCTCTATTTCATCAATGATATTTTGAGAATTAAGTGTTCGAACATATGGCATCCCTGATGCTCGTACATTTAGTTTTGTCTCTTTTTCAAAAGCTTCTATTTTTGGAATCAATACTTCCATAATAAAGTCCTTTCTTAAGGAAGTATTGACAATAGATTTTTTCAAGTAAACAATAGAACGCATTGCTTTTGAGTCTTTGTTATATAGAATTTCATCATAAAAAGGGAAATCCGAAAACAATGTTTTTTTGAGTTGTTCTAGTTCATCTTTTGACCGTATAGAATCATTTATAATAGGTTCAAAGTCAAACTGTTTGTCTTTATTATTTTTTGTTAGTTTTCTTAAATCTTGAAGTGTAATAATGGCTTCAATATTATTATTGTTTTGAAAAGATTTACAAAATTTGTTCCATGCATTGAGTTTTTCTACAGATAGCAATGTGCTGTCTTTTACACCTAAAACGATAACATTTCCTTCCTCTCCAAAAACATCTAGGAATGTGTTGTATTCAAGGTTTATAGGATGACGATCGGGAAGCAAGTTGGCTTCGGTATATGTAAAGCGCATTTTGTTCCATTGGGAAATCATGAGACCTGTTCCAAGTCCAATTAAAATGAGAATAAGGACTCTATTGCGTAGAATGAGTCTTGCAAGAGCTTCCCAAAAACCCGAAGTTAAAACTTTAAACATACCTTATTTTGAAGTCGTCAAAGGTATAGAAAACCAACGGATTTGTAAGCATGATTGAGGGCTGCCTTTTTTAAAAAAAAGTTAAATTTACAAACAGATAAAAGAATCAATTAAACCGTTAGAATTTCTTTTTCTTTTTTGGTAAAAAGAGCATCAGATTTTATAATATGAGCATCTGTCATTTGTTGGATATCAGCTTCAGTATTTTTCTTTAAGTCGTCAGAGATATCACTCAGTTTTTTGAGTTCATTATTAGCCTCTTTTCTCGCACCTCTAATAGATATTTTGGCATCTTCCGTTTCAGATTTTGCTTGTTTTGCAAGCTCACGTCGGCGTTCTTCTGTAAGTGGGGGCACATTGATGATAATGCTTTCGCCATTGTTCATAGGATTAAAACCAAGATTGGCCACCATTATGGCATGTTCTATGTCTTGAAGCATACTTTTTTCCCATGGTTGAACGGTTATAGTACGACCATCTGGGGTGTTGACATTTGCAACTTGCGATAGAGGTGTTTGTGTGCCATAATAATCTACAGTAACACTTCCCAACATTGCTGGGCTTGCTTTACCAGCACGGATGTTTACAAACTGTTTTTCAAGGTGTTTTAAAGCCTTTTCCATGGCTTCCTTGGTGCTGTCTAGTATGAATTCAATTTCTTCGTTCATTTTTGTTAACTTACTGTGGTTCCTATTTGTTCCCCAGAAACAATTTTTAATAAATTTCCTTTTTTGTTCATGTCAAAAACAATGATGGGGAGTTCATTTTCTTGACTGAGTGTAAATGCTGTGGTATCCATCACTTTTAACCCTTTGCTCAAAACATCATCAAAGCTTATAGTACTGAATTTACTTGCCGAAGCATCTTTTTCAGGGTCTGCAGAATAAATTCCATCTACTCGTGTTCCTTTTAAAATAACATCAGCTTCAATTTCTATAGCGCGCAAAACGGCAGCAGAGTCTGTTGTAAAATAAGGATTTCCGGTCCCTCCTCCAAAAATAACAACACGCCCTTTTTCTAAATGTCGCATGGCCTTACGACGAATAAACGGCTCGGCCACTTCATTGATTTTTATGGCCGATTGAAGTCGAGTAGGGATATCTTCATTTTCTAAGGCACTTTGCAGGGCCAAACCATTGATGACTGTGGCTAACATTCCCATGTGATCACCCTGAACTCGATCCATTCCATTACTGGCACCAGCCACACCCCTAAAGATATTGCCGCCTCCAATGACAATGGCGACTTCAATCCCTTTTTCAACAATTTCTTTAATGTCTTTTGCATATTCAGAGAGGCGTTGTGGATCTATTCCATATTGTCGGGTACCCATAAGTGCCTCGCCAGAAAGCTTAAGTAAGATGCGTTTGTATGTCATAACTGTTTTGATCGTTGTACAAATATAAGCAATATCTTAAATTTTTATTGGTATAATATTTGACGCTCTTTAATAAATTATAAAAACTAAATCCCATGAAACCCACCTATTATTATTTTCTGTTCCTAATTTTAATTATTTCTTGTAAATCATCATCAGTAAATGGTTTACAAAAAATAACAAATTTTATTACAAAACAGTATTTAACGGAAGAAGATTTTCGAGTTATTACTCAAGCTGATCGTAAATTTCAATATCAAACTACAGATTTAAATGGTGATGGGATTAACGAATATTTTGTTTCCTTTTTATCACCATATTTTTGTGGTTCAGGAGGATGTAACCTTTTGGTTTTAGATAATAAATTTAACCTTATCACTAATTTTACTCTAACTAATCCTCCAATTTTAATTGATTTAAAAGCTACAAGTGGCTGGAATGATATAATTTTATGGTCTAATGGAGATTACCACCGAATGAAATTCAATTCAAAGAAAAACTCTTATCCTACTAATCCGTCAGTTGAGGAAGTCATTGAATTAGAATCTAGAGATCTTGAGCGCATGACATCTTTATTTGAAAACACAGCTGATTTAAAAACGTATGCTTTTTAAGAAAAAAACCCTATGCTTCTTAGTGAGCATAGGGTATAAATTTATTAAGTTTTTTGATTTAACCTAAAGTCACTCTTTTAAATCCAGTAACTTCAATTTCACCATAGGAAGCAACATATTTTGCAACAGTGCTTTTTTCGTCTTTTATGAAGTTTTGATCCAATAAACACTGTTCCTTGTCAAGTGTTGTATTGTCTGAGATGAATCTATCCATTTTTCCTGGTAGAATTTTATCCCAGATTTGTTCAGGTTTTCCTTCCGCTTTTAGTTGTGCTTTTGCTTCTTCTTCGGCCTGTGCTAAAACTTCTGAAGTGAGTTGCGCCATAGAAATGTATTTTGGTACATTTTTAAGGGTTTTTCCTAATCTAGCAAGCTCAACATTTTCTTTTTCAATGACTGCAATACGTGCTTCAGTTTCTGAAGCAACATAATCAAGATCAAAATCTTTGTATGACAAACTTGTTGCCCCCATAGAAGCTACTTGCATTGCAAGATCTTTTGAAAGAGTTGCAGCATTTTCAACATTTGCAGAAAGTCCAACTACGGCTGCAATTTTGTTGATGTGTACATATGCACCTACATATGGAGCTACTACTTTTTCAAATGCTTTAAGGTCTAGTTTTTCACCAATAACACCTGTTTGCTCTATAAGTTTCTCTGCTACAGTCATTCCTCCGAAATCTGCTGCCAAAAAAGTATCTTTAGAGTCATGGTTGAGTGCAATTTCTGCCAACTGGTTTGCCAAAGAAAGGAAGTTTTCATTTTTCCCAACAAAGTCGGTTTCACACCCTAAAACAATAGCTACACCAGACGTGTTGTCGCTGTTTACTTTTGCAACTGCCGCACCCTCAGTAGATTCGCGGTCAGCTCTTTTGGCTGCAACTTTTTGTCCTTTTTTACGTAGAATGTCAATTGCCTTATCAAAATCTCCTTCAGCTTCAACAAGAGCTTTTTTGCAATCCATCATTCCTGCACCAGTGGCTTTTCTTAATTTATTTACTTCAGCAGCTGTAATCTTTGTCATGATTTTTAGTTTTAAAAAAAAGTCGGAAAATTTTTCAAATGAAGAACTCTTCGACTTTAATTATTTAATGAAATTAAAAATTTATTCTTCTTCTTGTTTTGCAGTTTCAGTGACAGGAGCAGCAGCTTTTGGCGCAGCATGTTGAGTTTTACCTTCTTTTTCTGCTTGTCTGCTCTGTAGTCCTTCTGCGATGCTATCAGTAACCGTCGATAGAATTTTATCAATAGATTTTGATGCATCGTCGTTTGCAGGAATAACAAAATCTACTTGTCTAGGGTCAGAATTGGTATCAACCATTGCAAAAATTGGAATATTTAATTTTTGCGCTTCTTTGATAGCAATGTGTTCTCTTTTGATATCAACAACAAAAAGTGCTCCAGGAAGGCGTGTCATATCAGAGATAGAGCCTAAATTTTTCTCTAGCTTTGCTCTGAGACGGTCGACTTGAAGTCGCTCTTTTTTAGATAATGTGTTAAAAGTTCCATCTTTTTTCATACGATCAATAGCCGCCATTTTCTTAACAGCCTTACGGATAGTTACAAAGTTTGTAAGCATTCCACCTGGCCAACGCTCGGTGATGTATGGCATATTGACTTTAGATGCTTTTTCAGCAACAATGTCTTTTGCTTGTTTTTTGGTAGCAACGAAAAGAATTTTTCGTCCAGAGGCTGCAATTTTTGCTAATGCTTTTGAAGCTTCTTCAAGTTTTGCAGCTGTTTTATAGAGATTAATGATGTGAATACCATTGCGCTCCATGTAAATAAACGGGGCCATATTTGGGTCCCATTTTCTTGTAAGGTGTCCGAAGTGTACACCATTGTCTAATAAGTCTTTGACTTCTACTTGTGCCATTTTGTGTTAGTTTACGTTCTGTTGAATTAGCAATGAACAAGTGGCTAAAAATTAGGCCTTATTCATTTAGATGCTAAACTAAATCCTGACAGTTGGCCTGTCATGGACAACAATAACTGGTTTATAAAATATATATTAACGCTTAGAAAATTGAAATTTCTTACGTGCTTTCTTTTGTCCAAATTTCTTACGCTCAACCATTCTTGGGTCTCTTGTAAGCAATCCTTCTGGTTTCAAAACACTTCTGTTTTCTTCGTTCAATTCGCACATAGCGCGAGATAAAGCAAGGCGTACAGCTTCTGCTTGTCCTGTTGAACCTCCACCATATACGTTTACTTTTACATCAAAGTTGCCTTCATTGTCTGTAAGAGCCAACGGTTGATTTACTTTGTATTGAAGTGTAGCTGTTGGGAAATAGTCTTTAATATCTTTACTATTAACAGTTATTTTCCCTTTTCCTTCAGAGACATAAACTCTTGCTACAGCAGTTTTTCTTCGACCAATTTTGTGAATAACTTCCATTAGTTAACTTCGTTTAAATTAATTGTTTTTGGTTGTTGTGCTTCATGTTTGTGTTCTGCACCAACAACAACGTCTAAGTTGCGAAATAACGCAGCACCTAATTTGTTTTTAGGAAGCATTCCTTTAACAGACTTTTCTACTAATCGAGCAGGATCTTTTGCAAACAATTCAGTTGCAGTTAAAGAACGTTGACCTCCAGGATATCCTGTGTGACGTATGTAAGACTTGTCGTTCCACTTATTCCCAGACAAGTTAATCTTTTCAGAATTGACAACAATTACATTGTCACCACAATCAACATGTGGTGTAAAGTTTGGCTTGTGCTTTCCTCTTAAAAGGATTGCTACTTTTGATGCCAAACGACCTAGTGTTTGTCCTTCTGCATCAACTATAACCCACTGCTTGTCGCTAGTCGCTTTATTTGCTGATATTGTTTTATAACTTAGAGTGTCCACGTTAAAATATTTTTCTAATTATACATTCCTCCTAAAAAAAGAGTTTGCAAATCTACAATTATAAATTGTTATTAACAAAATCTTGTACTGCTTATTTTTTTGGGGTTATTTTTTAGTGATACTCTTTACGGTATCAGCTAATATGAGTTAAACTTTTCTAAATGATTGAGAATATAAATTTCAGTCTTGTACATTTGTGCAAATTATTAGCACCTTAAGCCTACTCATTGTACCTATGAAAAAACTTTTTTTTGACAAATACCTAATTACAGCTATCTTTTTGCCACTATTTGCTTTTTCTCAAATAATTTCACCAAAACAATATTATACAACAGAAATTAGCCCAGAAAATTCACCAAAGGTTGATGGACTTGTTGATGACTCTATATGGGATTTGGTAGAATGGGGGGCAGACTTTGTTGAAGTTAACCCAGATGAAAACACCCCTCCAACAGAGCAAACAAAATTTAAAATTCTGTATGATCAAAAACATTTATACATTGCAATTTTGGCTTTAGATTCTGCTCCTGAAACAATAACAAAAAGGCTTTCAAGGCGTGATGGTTTTGAAGGCGATAGAGTAAATATATTAATAGACAGCTATCATGACCTTCGTACAGCATTTCTATTTACAGTAACTGCTGCTGGGGTTCGAGGCGATGAACTTATTACTGAAAATGGTCAAGATATTGATGATAGTTGGAACCCAATATGGAGCACTAAAGCTCAAATTATTTCAAAAGGGTGGTCTGCTGAACTCAAAATTCCTTTGAGTCAGTTGCGTTTTGGAGATGATCAAGAACAAATCTGGGGACTCAATGTTACTCGAAATCTTTTTAGAGAGAATGAATTATCGGCATGGGATAGAATACCTGTAGGCTCTGCAGGATGGGTTAGCGAAGCTGGTGAGCTTATAGGAATTAAAAATATTAAACCTCAGAAGCAACTTGAAATACAACCTTTTACTGTAGCACAACTGCAAACCTATGAGGCCGAACAAGGCAATCCTTACAGGGATGGTCGAGACTATAGAATTAATGCAGGTCTGGACGCTAAGATTGGTGTTACTAATGATTTAACATTAGATATAACTGTAAATCCAGATTTTGGTCAAGTAGAAGCCGATCCTGCAGCTATTGCATTGGACGGTTTTGAAGTTTTTAACAGAGAGCAACGGCCGTTTTTTGTTGAAAACAAAAATATTTTCGATTATCGTTTTGCAGGGAATAGGGATAATTTATTTTTTTCAAGAAGAATAGGAAGATCGCCACAGGTGTATCCCTCAACACCTTCCGGGTCATATACAGATCGACCGCAAAATACAACGATTTTAGGTGCTACAAAATTTAGTGGAAAAACTAAGAATGGTTGGTCTATTGGAGTTTTAGAAAGCATGACAAGTAAGGAGTATATCGAAATTAATTCCAATGGAACGATTAGTGAAGCAGAGGCAGAACCTTTCACAAATTACTTTGTTGGAAGAGTCCAAAAAGATATGAATAAAAGAAACACATTTTTGGGCGGTATGTTTACAGCAACAAACCGTTCTATTTCTGAAGCAACATCAGGACTAAGAAAATCCGCCTACTCAGGCGGCGTTGATTTTAAACACCAATGGAAAAATCGTGCCTATTATGTACAGACAAATTTTGTAATGAGTCATGTCAATGGAAGCCCAGAAGCCATACAATCAACTCAAGAGAATTTGACACACCTTTTTAATAGAGTTGATGCCACTCATCTGGAAGTGGACCCCAATAGAACGTCACTTACAGGAACTGGAGGCCTTTTTGAAATTGGAAAAGTTGGAGGCAAAAACTGGAATTACGATACAGGGTTCAAATGGTCTTCTCCAGAATTAGAACTCAATGATATTGGATTTTTACGGCGAGCAGATCAAAAATTTCAATTTTTTAATGTGAGGTATAACATCGCAAAGCCAGTTTCTGTTTTTAGAGATTTATCCTTAAGATTTAATCAATTTACGTCATATGACTTTGAAGGGAATCACAATAGAACGCAATATGATTTTCGCTCAAGGCTTAATTTTTTGAATAACTGGGGCATGAGTATTGGCTTTACACATAAGCCAAGAATTTTCTTGAACTCGGCTTTACGTGGGGGTCCACGATGGCGATTTTCTAAAGAAAATTTAAAATTTTTATTTGTTAATACGGATGATAGAAAAAAGTTTGTAGCTAGATTTGGTATCATTCATTCTCAAGCAGCAGAAGATAATTTTTCTTTTCTTAAGCTAGAAGCAAGATTGAATTATCAGCCCATAAATGCATTAAATATCTCTTTTTCACCTGAATTTGAATCTCGTCCAAGCAAGACACAATATGTCACACAAGTAGACTTTAGTAATTCAAAACGCTATATATTAGGAACAATTGATAATCAAACGCTCAGTGCTTCTTTTCGCATAAACTACACCATCAATCCTAACCTCACGATTCAATATTATGCACAACCTTTTATTTCTAGAGGACGTTATACTGACTTCAAATATGTTACAAATGCTACAGCTGACAGATTAAATGATCGTTTTTATGCTTTTAATTCTTCAGAAATAGAGCTTAACAATGGTTCTTTTGAGATTGATGAAAATTCAGATGGGGTTTTGGATTATAGTTTTAGTAATCCTGATTTTTCTTACGTACAATTCAATTCAAATTTAGTAATGCGTTGGGAATATATTCCTGGATCTGAGTTATTTTTGGTCTGGTCTCAAGGGACAAGAGCCAATATTTCTACAAGCGAAGGCCTTGTTGATGGATTTCAAACAGGGATTTTGGATCAACAACCTCAAAATATATTTTTGATTAAAGCTACCTATAGATTTATATTGTAGTTAACGCAGTTTTATTTCCTCTTTTTTCTTTAAAGAATATATTGATTTAGACGCAATTAAGGATTATCTTTGCTGCGCAAATCAGAAGCATTCTTCTTTTATGAACCAACAAGCTGTCCCATCCATAAGTGTTGCTAGTCGCTTTCAGGATTTTAAAGCCATCACAAAAATGGGCTTGTCTTTAAGTGTTGTTTTTTCGTCTATTGCAGGATATCTACTTGCCGCAGATCAAGTGAATTATTTAGTTTTGATATTGCTCGCAATTGGGGGTTATTGTATGGTAGGCGCTTCCAATGTTTTTAATCAAATCATTGAGTGCGATTTAGATAAACTTATGCTTCGAACGCAAAAAAGGCCTCTGCCTACAGGCAAAATCTCGGTAATTAATGCTTTTATTTTGGGAACTATTTTGACTGTTTTTGGACTTTCAGTATTGTACTACATTAATGCAAAAACGGCAATGTTTGCGGCCATTTCAATATTTTTATACACCAGTGTTTATACACCGCTAAAGCAAAAAACACCGCTATCAGTTTTTGCTGGAGCCATCCCTGGAGCCATTCCTTTTATGCTAGGGTGGGTGGCCTTTACTGGAAAGTTTGATTTAGAACCAGGGGTTCTTTTTATGGTACAATTCTTTTGGCAATTTCCACATTTTTGGGCCATTGCATGGTTTTTGGATAGCGATTATAAGAAAGCAGGCTTTTTGATGTTGCCAACAGGGGCAAAAGATAGAGGCACCATTTTACAAATCATTATTTATATCACTTGGACTGTTCTAATTTCACTAATTCCAGCTTTTGGCTTTACAGGAGCTCTTGAACTTTCTTTGGTTGCTGCTATACTAATTGGCGCGATAGGTCTGGTTTTTTTATATTTTGGTTTTAGACTCTTTCAGCATCAAACAGACAAAGTTGCGCGTGAGTTGATGCTCGTTAGCGTTATTTATATTACCGTTTTACAACTCATCTATGTTTTAGATAAATTTATTTGATATGGATTTAACACAAGGAACACCTGAAGAAAAAAATATCAGAGCAAAAAAAATGATGCTCTGGTTTGGAATTATTTCTCTTGTTATGTCTTTTGGAGGACTAACAAGTGCTTTTATTGTGAGCAGTACTCGCGAAGATTGGCTCACAAATTTTCAACTTCCAGAATCTTTTACAGCAAGTACAATTATAATTGTTATTAGCAGTTTAGTGCTTTATCTTTCAAAAAAAGCGCTTTTGAAGCACCAAAACCAACTAAGTATATCACTTCTTTTGGGGACTTTTGTTTTGGGATTGGCGTTTATATACACTCAATTTTCAGGATTTAGTGAAATTATTCAATCGGGATATAATTTTACAGGGCCAACAAGCAACATTACAATGTCTTACATTTACATCATTGCAGTAGTTCATATTCTACATGTTTTGGTGGGGTTAATAAGCCTTATTGTGGTCATTATCAACCACTTAAAAAAGAAATATACCCCAACAAACAAACTAGGATTTGATTTGGCTTCAATCTTTTGGCATTTTGTTGACATTTTGTGGCTGTATCTCTTTTTCTTTTTATATTTCTTTAACTAAATAAAATGATTATTTTTGCACAACTCAAAAAATTATTTCAGCTATGAATTCTACGGTAGTTAGCACAGGAACAGAAGGAAAAACTTGGGGCGGAGGCAATCAGCCATTAAAAGCAAGTTATGGAAAAATGATGATGTGGTTTTTCATTGTTTCAGATGCTTTAACATTTTCTGGCTTTTTAGCCGCTTATGGATTTTCAAGATTTAAATTTATAGACTATTGGCCTATTGCTGATGAGGTATTTACACACGTACCTTTTTTACATGGGCAAGAACTCCCTATGATTTATGTTGCTTTTATGACGTTTGTGCTGATTATGTCATCAGTTACAATGGTACTAGCGGTTGATGCTGGGCATCAAATGAAGAAAAATAAAGTCATTTGGTACATGTTTTTCACAATAATTGGTGGAATCATATTTGTAGGGTCTCAGGCTTGGGAATGGGCAACATTTATTCAAGGAGATTATGGTGCTGTTCAAACAAAAGGAGGAAATATTCTGCAGTTTGGCGAATACAAAAATATTGACGGCGAAGATGTTTTCAAAAGATTAGCTGTTGAGGAATTTGCTGTAGCAGCTCATACCGAACGAACACAACACCAAAACAAAAATGGGATTTGGTTTGTAGATGAAGGTGCTTTACCTGCATTTTCTGTGGAAGATATTTATCATGGATTAGAGTCACACCCAAATATTTTGGTGCGTACCCAAACCATTAATGAAGAAGGAGAAAAAACAGTTTTATCAAGAGAAGAATCCTTAGCACAATTGAAAGCTAATGGGAAGCGTTATGTAAAAGGCGCTAATTTGGAAGTCAACGAATACGGCGCGCCATTATTTGCTGACTTTTTCTTCTTTATCACAGGGTTTCATGGATTTCATGTGTTTTCTGGAGTTGTCATCAATATCATTATTTTCTTTAATGTTATTATTGGAACTTATGAGCGCAGAAAAAACTATGAAATGGTTGAAAAAGTAGGGCTATACTGGCACTTTGTAGATTTGGTATGGGTATTTGTTTTTACATTCTTTTACCTTGTTTAATATAATAATTTTTTAAAAATGGCAGATCACGCACATAAATTAGAAATTTTCAGAGGGTTAATAAAATTTAAATCCAATACTCAAAAAATTTGGGGAGTACTTCTGTTACTCACCATTATAACAGCAGTAGAAGTTGTTCTCGGTATTTATAAACCAGAAGCCCTTATGAGCCCTTCAATGACACCATTTGAAGGAGGTCTTGGAGCAACACTTTTAAATATTATATTTTCCGCATTTATTTACACCAAAAGTCTAAACTTAATATTCATTGTACTAACCATTATAAAAGCCTACTATATCACTTGGGATTTTATGCACATGCGAGATGAAACAAAAGCTTTAAGAAGACTTGTTGTTTGGACTACAGTATTTCTTATTTGTTACCTGATATTTATTTTGTTACAAGAAGGAGGTTATATTGAATCTGTATATACCAATGGATTTATCAAAAGAGATTTTTAAAAATTAAGAATATATTATGTTAATAAAGACGGTCAATTATAACCGTCTTTTTTACTTTTGTACTATGATGATTGCAAAAATTAAAAAACCATTGGTGCTTTCTGTGCTATTTTTTCTACCAGTACTATTTTTGCTGTTCCTTTACCCTTCAAAACACAATTATACTACACTTGATATCGTTAAAAGTAACATTCCTGAGCTCACTAATTTTCAAGCAGAAGACGGAACTAAAATTCGTTTAGAAAATCACTTGACTGTACTTGGTTTTTTAGGGCAGAACCCTATGGATGATGCCACCCGAGCTTTAAATTTAAAAGAATTAGTTTATGATAAATTTCGTGGATTTAAACGTTTTCAAATTATAATTTTATTACCTGAAACTGCAAAACAGCAAGCACAAGAATTAAAAAAAGAACTCAACAGTTTTGAGCCTCTAGAATATTGGACGTTTGCTTTTGGCTCTGACGATGATATCAAAGAGACATATACCAATTTAAGAATTTCAGAGGCCCTTCGTCCCGATTTAGCCTCCAATGATGTTTTTATTATTGATAAAGAAAAACATCAACGAGGACGTTTGGATGATAGAACAAAAGCCCAAAAAGAAGAAAATTTTCCAATTTATTCTATGTCCTCCTACAATGTTCTTGAAGTTGCCGAGTTGAAAAATAAAATGAGTGAAGACATGCGTATTCTTTTTACAGAATATCGCCAAAAACGAAAAGGGAATTTTAGTTCAACCACCCGTAGGGCCGAAGATCTATTAAACAATGAAATCAACTAATTATTCATACGTAGGCATCGCCTTTATTGTTCTTGTTTTTGGAATTATTTTTATTCCAAAAATAATTGATAGAATACAAAACAAAGACATCACAAGAATAGAGAGTAGAAGCGTTGATGTTAAGCTACAAACAAAAGACGACGCACAACTTTCATATTTAGTCATCAATGGCGAACGAAAAAAGGTGATGCCCTTTAGTTTTACCAATCAATATGGGAAAGTTATCACAAATAAAGATTTTGAGGGGAAAGTGTATTTAGTAGAGTTTTTCTTTACAACATGTCCAACCATTTGTCCAAAAATGAATCAAAATTTAGTTAATATCCAAAACACCTTTCCTAAACGCAACGATTTTGGAATTGCATCCTTTACGATAAACCCAAATTATGATACTGTTGAGGTCTTGAAAAATTATGCAGATCAATATGGGGTAACAAATCCAAATTGGCATTTTCTAACAGGACAACAAGAAGATATTTATAATTTAGCTAATGTAGGATTCAATCTCTATGCTGCAGAAGTGGAAGGCGCAGCAGGAGGTTTTGAGCATTCAGGAAATTTTGCACTTATAGATAAAGAGGGTTATATTCGTTCTAGAACAGATGATTTTGGCAACCCAAAAATATATTATAAAGGTGTCATCAGCGAAAGAGAGCAAATTAATGATGAGGGCGAATTAGAAGAAATTTCAGCACTAAAAGAAGATATTTTAAAATTACTTGAAAATGAGTAACACACCAAAACCAATAGATAAGAAATTTAAATTGTGGATCAATATTGTTTCTATAGCCATACCGGTTGTAGTTGCATTGCTTTTTGGAATTCGAATTCCAAACGTTGAAGCACTTACATTTTTACCACCTATTTATGCATCAATAAATGGGATTACAGCCGTATTACTACTTGCAGCGCTTTGGGCCATAAAAAACAAAAAAGTGTCTTTGCACGAAAATTTAATGAAAACTGCGGTGGCGTGTTCATTAGTTTTTCTTTTAATGTATGTTGCCTATCACATGACAAGTGATCCAACACCTTTTGAAGGTAAAGGCACAATAAAATACATTTACTATTTTATTTTAATTTCTCATATTATACTTTCAGTTATAGTGATTCCATTGGTTCTTCATAGTTATGTTCGTGCTTATCTGAGAGATTTTGCTGCGCACAAGAAAATTGTAAAGTATGCCTATCCAGTTTGGCTTTATGTGGCCATCACAGGAGTTATTGTTTATCTGATGATTGCTCCGTATTACGTCTAAATTTTGAAACAGGTCTTTACATATTTATTTTTAATTTGTTTTGGTTTTTATACCAATGCTCAATGCGCGATGTGTAGAGCCGTATTGGAAAGTGAAGCTGGACAGACCACAGCAAAAGGTGTAAATGATGGTATTGTTTATCTCATGGTTATACCTTACATTCTTATTGGTGGATTAGCCCTGTTTTTATACAGATATATGAGAAAAAATTCTAATAATTCCTAAAAGTTAAAAAGCTCATTAAATGATAATTTAAGCACTCTTATAATTCTTTGAAGTGTAAAAACAGTAACATTGCGTTTGCCATTTTCGATGTTTGAATAACTAGCGAAATCCATACCACATTTTTCGGCCATAGCTTTTTGAGATAGGTTTCTGCTTTTTCTAATAGTTTTAATTCTATTGCCTAATTTTACAAGTAATATTTCTTTTGCTTCTTGGGTGGCCATAAGTAGGATCTGTTTTTAAATGATAAATATTATGACTTCTAATGTTGGGCACTACAAAAAAGTCGAAATAAATATAAATCAAAAAATAAATAAAGCAGAAAAACAGATTTATTTTTTTAGTAAAACCATTCAAATTTAGATTTCGTTTTATTTTTTTAAACAAAACTGTAACAAAAGACAAGATATTTCGTCATATCTATAATATTTAACAAGCAAAAAATTATTATGTTAAAAATTCAGAAGCTTCACAAATCTTATCCAATAGGAGATTCTAGCCTTCATGTATTAAAAGGGATTGATCTTTCTGTAGAAAAAGGCGAGATGGTCGCCATTATGGGATCATCAGGCTCTGGAAAATCTACACTTCTCAATATTATTGGAATGCTCGACGAAGCTGATGAAGGGGATTATATTCTTGACGAAGTTCCTATCAAAAATCTAACAGAAAAAAAAGCAGCGGTTTATAGAAATAAATTTTTAGGATTTATTTTTCAATCGTTTAATTTGATTAATTATAAAAATGCATTGGAAAATGTTGCTTTGCCACTTTATTATCAGGGTTTGAAACGCAAAAAGCGTCAAGAAAAAGCTAAGTTTCATTTGAAAAAAGTAGGGCTTTTAGATTGGTCAACACACTTGCCAAGCGAGTTGTCTGGTGGTCAAAAACAGCGTGTTGCTATTGCAAGAGCATTGGCCTCTGAGCCAAAACTTCTATTGGCCGATGAGCCAACAGGAGCTTTAGACACCACAACATCTTATGATATAATGGCCTTTTTGCAGCAACTTAACGACGAAGGGAAAACTATATTAATTGTAACCCATGAGGAAGATATTGCCGCAATGTGTAAACGCATTGTTCGTCTAAAAGATGGTGTCATTATGGAAGATAATTTTGTAAAACAAGTAAGAGTAGAAGCACATGTTTGATATCGATCTTTGGAGAGAAATATTTCAAAGTATTAACAAAAACCGAACACGAAGTTTGCTTTCTGGGTTTACGGTTGCTTTTGCAATTCTTTTATTTACTATACTATTTGGTTTAGCCAATGGACTTAATAATACATTTTCAGAAGCTTTTGTAGATGATGCAGCTAACGCCATCTATATTCGTTCTGGCCGAACTACTAAGGCCAACAAAGGACTTCAAGCCGGGCGTAAAATTCAATTTAAAAATCAAGATTATGATTACATCAAGTCGGATTTTGATTCGAGTATTCAATTTATAACTTCTAGAATATATCGAAATGTATCTGCCAGCTATAAAAACGAAAAAAACGATTATTCTTTAAGGGCAGTTCATCCAGATCATCAATATTTAGAAAAAACAAAAGTAACGCAGGGACGCTACCTCAACCAACGCGACATGCAAGCGCGTTCCAAATCTATTGTAATTGGCGATTTGGTACGACAAGATTTATTTTTAAAAGAGGATGCATTAGGCAAATACATTAATTTGAGTGGCATTCCATATCAAGTTATTGGTGTCTTTAAAGATGATGGAGGGGATGATGAAGAGCGCTTTATTTACATGCCATTAACTACAGCACAGCTCATCTATGGTAATAACGATTATGTCGATCAAATCAATCTAACTTATAATCCAAAATATGATTATGATCAAGCTATAGACTTTAGTTTAGATTTAGAAAAGAAATTGAAAGATCGTTTTTCTGTAGCCAAAAATGATCAACGCGCCATTCGAGTTTTCAATATGGCTATGCAAAACAAAGGGATCAATCAAATGACTTCTGTACTGGGCATTTTAATTTTGATTATAGGGATGGGGACTCTCATTGCTGGAATTGTTGGAATTAGCAATATTATGATTTTTATAGTTAAGGAACGCACCAAAGAAATTGGGATTAGAAAAGCATTGGGGGCATCTCCACGAGCGATCATTTCTATAATTTTGATTGAATCAATATTAATAACAACCATTGCCGGATATTTAGGTCTTTTGGCTGGAGTAGGGGTATTAGAATGGGTAGGGCCAAGTCTAAAATCCTACTTTATAACAAACCCAAGCGTAAGTCAATCGTTAGTGATAGCAGCAACATTTACACTAATTGCGGCAGGAACATTAGCAGGATATGTTCCAGCAAAAAAAGCATCAAAAATTAAACCTATTGTAGCATTAAGAGACGATTAGCATGATAAAATTTTTATTTCAAAGAGATACATGGCAAGAAGTCTACGACAGTGTGACTAAGAATAAATTGCGCACTGCAATTACAATGATAGGTGTATGGTGGGGAATTTTACTTTTAATTGCACTATTGGGTGCTGCACGAGGGATGGAAAACTCATTTAATCGTCTATTTGGAGACTTTGCAACAAATAGCGTTTTTGTTTGGGGTCAAAGCACAAGTATGCCATTCAAGGGGTTTCAGGAAGGAAAACGAGTACGCCTCAAATTGAGCCATGTCAATAAAATAAAAGACAACGTAGAAGGCGTAGAGTTTGTGGTGCCAAGGAATCGTAATCAAGGCTTAGTAGTTCGGAATTTTCTTTCAGGGACTTACGGTATTGATGGCGATTATCCGCTTTTAGATAAGGTTCAGAAAAAGAAAATGATAAAAGGTCGTTTTATCAATCAAAATGACATCAATGATAAGAAAAAAGTGGCTGTTATTTCGGAAGATATTTTTAAACAACTTTTTGAGAAAGACGAAAATCCAATAGGGGCAAACATACAAATGAACAGTATTAATTTTATTGTCATTGGTGTCTTTCAAAATGGTAATGTCAATATGGGCCCTAGTAGTGATATTCATATTCCATTTTCAACCTTTCAGCAGCTTTACAATCAAGGAGATAAAATTGGTTGGATTGTAATTACGGGAAAATCAGAGTATAATATCAAACAAATAGAAGAAGACACTAAATTATTGTTAAGAAATTTAAATAAAATACATCCTCGAGACAAAAGAGCATTTGGAAGTTTTAATCTTGGTAAAGAGTTTAAAAAAATCACAGGATTTTTAACGGGGATGCAATTTTTAACATGGTTTGTTGGAATTGCAACGTTAATAGCGGGTGTTTTTGCAATTGGAAACATATTACTCATAACAGTAAAAGAGCGCACAAAGGAAATAGGCGTGCGGCGGGCATTGGGAGCAACTCCATTTGAAATTAAACGTCAAATTGTTGTTGAAGCGGTATTTTTAACTATGACTTCTGGATTATTAGGAATTATTTCAGGAGGGTGGATTTTAATTGTCATAGATCGTGTATGGGGGCAAGGCGACGATGCAACATTAGTAAACGCTTCTGTATCTATATCCGTTATTTTTGTGGCCCTTATTATACTCGTCATATTAGGAACATTAATTGGTTTGATCCCAGCTTTTAAAGCAACAAGTATTAAACCCATAGAAGCATTAAGAGAAGAATAAATAAATTATAAAAATGAACAAAACAGTAAAAATTATTTTAGGAATTGTATTACTATTACTTTTAGTATTTGTATTGAAATACTTTAAAGATTCTAATACGAAAGAAGTGGTGGATTATAAAACAGAACTACCATTTTATACAACTTTGGACACTAAAATTGTGGCCACTGGAAAATTGAATCCCGAAGAAGAAATTGAACTAAAACCTCAAATCTCTGGAATTGTTGATAGAATCCTAGTTGAAGAAGGCGATTTGGTTCAAAAAGGAGATTTGATTGCCAAAATTCGAGTCGTACCAAATGAACAAGCCTTGGTTAGTGCTCAAAGCCGAATCAAAACAGCAAGACTATCTTTTAATAATTCAAAAACCTTGTATGATAGAAACAAAGCCCTCTATGACAAAGGAGTGATTTCTAGACAAGATTTCGAAAATAGCGAGTTGAGTTTGAATCAAGCAGAAGAAAATTATAATCAAGCCCAAAACGATTATCAAATCATTAAACAAGGTTCTATTTCTGGAGGGGGGTCAGCCAACACCAATATTGTTGCTCAAATTTCTGGGACAGTATTAGAAATTCCAGTTAGAGAAGGTGATCAAGTCATTGAAAGTAATAATTTCAATGCAGGAACGACCATTGCAACTATTGCAGATATGAGTAAAATGATTTTTGAGGGTAAAGTTGATGAATCGGAAGTTGGGAAATTGGAGGAAGGAAAACAAATTAAAGTTGTTCTTGGCGCCATCAATGAAAAAGAATTCCCAGCAAAACTCACTTTTGTAGCACCAAAAGGAATTGAAGAAGCAGGAGCAGTTCAGTTTGTCATAAAAGCCGATGTTGAAGTAGAGTCGAGCAATAAAATTCGTGCAGGCTACAGTGCCAATGCAGAAATTGAAGTAGAAAGTAAAGATAGTATTATGGTTATAAAAGAGGCCTTACTTCAATTTAACAGAATAACAGAAAAACCTTTTGTAGAAATTCTAAACGACAATGGAACATTTAGAAAGAAGAATGTAGAAATTGGAATTTCTGATGGCATCAATGTTGAAATTACTGATGGTGTTGAAGAAACCGATAAGATTAAAGTTTGGAATAAAGCTTCTGAAGAAAACAATGAGGATGATGAAGAGGATAATGACTAATATTCAAATCAATACAATAATGAAACACCTACTCCTACTGATTTTTACATTTTGTACAATCACAGTAACGGCTCAGAAAAAATGGACTTTAAAAGAATGTGTAGACTACGCTTTGAAGAATAATATTTCTGTAAAGCAAAGCGAAAATTCTTTACTCACTAATGATCAGGACATTATTGCCGCAAAAGGGAATTTTTTGCCTTCACTTTCAATGAATGGTTCGCAACGTTTGAATCTTGGAAATGTTGAGGTTTTTGACGGAAATTTTGTGGATCGAACCTTTCATTCTACAAATCTTGGAGTCAATATTTCACAAACCATTTTTAATGGCTTTAGAAACACTAATATTTATAAGCAATCTTTAATTAATAAAGAAGCTAACGAAGAAGAGTACAACCGAATAAAAGACAATGTTGCACTGAATGTTGTAAACTCTTATTTGAATGTGTTATTGAATAAAGAAAATCTAATTATAGCACAAGCACAATTTGAATTTTCTGCAGAACAGCTAGAACGTGTAAAAGAACTGGTAGCGGCCGGAACTCAGCCACAAGCAAATGTATTTGATTCTGAAGCTACACTTGCCAATGACGAACAACAACTTACCGTTTCTCAAAACAATTATACCTTAGCGCTTTTATCGTTGTCTCAAGTTTTACAAGTTCCTTTTGATGGATTTGATGTTGAAATCATTAAACTTGACGCCCCTTCGGAAGCACTTATGTATGATAATGTTCAACCTATTTTAGAACATGCTTTCAAAAACAGAAGCGAAATAAAAGTTGCAGAAAAAAATATTGAATCTGCAGAGTTGGGGAGAGAAATCTCAAAAAGTGGATTCTATCCAACCGTTACCTTTGGATATGGACTTAATACAGGGGCAAACTTTTCAAACCTCAACAGTTCCAACTCGTTTTTTCAACAGATTAATGATAATAAAGGACATAGTTTTAATGTAAATCTAAATATTCCTATTTTCTCAAGGTTTCAAAATAAAACCAATTTAGCTAAATCCTCTATTCAGATTGAAAACAGAAAACTTGCGCTAGATCAAGCAAAATTAGATTTGGAAAGTAATATTCAAAGAGCTTTTACAGATGCCAAGGCTGCTTTAAAAACTTATGTTTCTGCTCAAAAATCAGTAGCATCTCGGCAACTTTCTTTTGAAAATGCTCAGGAACGTTACAACATTGGAGCACTCAATGCATTTGATTTGGAACAAAATAGAGTTCAACTTATAAACGCACAATCTAGTCTTGTGAGAGCTAAATATGATTTTGTTTTTAAAACAAAAGTTTTAGACTTTTACCTTGGGAAATCATTAGTATTGTAAAATGAAATATATTTTAAACATTGAAACTTCTACAACAAACTGTTCTGTTGCACTTGCAAAGGATGGTGAAACTGTCTGTGTAAATGAAGACAATAGTTTAAAGTATTCTCATGCAGAACGACTACACGTTTATATTGATGAGGTTTTAAAAAAGACCAATATTCAAAAATCTGAATTAGCTGCAGTGGCGGTCAGCAAAGGGCCAGGGTCATATACGGGTTTGAGGATAGGCGTTTCTGCTGCAAAAGGGCTTTGTTTTGCATTAGATATTCCTTTAATTTCTGTGCCTACCCTAGAAGCACTTGCTTACAAACAACAAATCAAAAATGGATGTATCGTAGCTATGCTTGATGCACGCAGAATGGAAGTATATGCCTCTACATTTGACTCTGAGTATAATTGTATTGAGCCAACTAACGCAAAAATTCTTGACGAAAATTCCTACAATAATATTTTACAAAACCAGACAGTTTATTTTGTAGGCACTGGGGTAGAAAAAACCAAAACATTAATCCAACATCCTAATGCTTATTTTGATTCTCAATTACCCTCAGCAGAACAAATGTGTAGACTTTCTTTCAATAAATTTAAAGCAAAAAATTTTGAAGATTTAGCCTATTTTGAGCCCTTTTATCTAAAAGATTTTATAGCAATTCCTTCAAAGAAAAATTAATCCTGTTTGTGTATTTCAACAGAATGTGGATATGGAATTTCGATTCCAGCTTTGTCTAGTGCTAATTTGCAATTTTCAGTAATACCAAAATAAACATTCCAATAGTCTTCTACCATGCACCATGGCCGAACAGCAAAGTTAACAGAACTATCTGCAAGCGCTTCAACATCAACCGAAGGTTGTGGATCTTCTAAAACTTTATTATGATGTTTTAAAACATCCAACAACACCTTTTTTGTCTCCTTGATATCTTCATTATAACCCACACCAATAGTGAGGTCTACACGAAGTTTACCCTCCGCAGAATAATTAACTATATTACTATTTGCCAATGTGCCATTGGGAATAATAACACGCTTATTATCAGGGGTTACAATTTGAGTAGTAAAAATATTGATGTCCTTTACAATGCCTATTTCATCATGAGCATCAACAAGATCACCAATTTTGAAAGGCTTAAAAACGATAATAAGCACTCCGCCAGCAAGGTTAGACAAAGCGCCTTGAAGTGCCAATCCAACTCCAAGTCCAGCTGCGGCTAGAGCTGCTGCAATGGCAGTAGTGTCGATTCCAAGCTTTGATATGACTGCCACAATTAGCAGTAGTTTTAGGCCAATAGAAATGATATTTGTAAGAAAATTTTGAAGAGTGGTGTCAACTTTTCGAGAAGACATAATCTTTTTAGTAAAGTTGACTACTTTTTTAATGAGAAATAATCCAACAATTAATAATCCTAAGGCGTATAAAACGTTCGGGCCGTATTCAATTAAAATTGTTTTTGCTTTTTCGAGGTACTTTTCCATAGTTAGTAAATTTGGGATGAGCTAATTTTTGGATAGTGTAAACTTAAAAACAAATTATTAAACTCACAAATTATATTTTATTAAGTGTCGCTATAATATTTTTTATGTAAAAAGGAACAAAACATTGTACCTTTGAAGTTAAACTTAAGGATATGAAATTATTCATTGTGCCAACACCCATTGGAAACCTCGAAGATATTACGCTTCGTGCAATTTCTACGCTTAAGAATGTTGATTTGATTTTAGCTGAAGACACAAGAACTTCTGGAAAACTTCTCAAACATTTTGAAATTTCTACGCCTATGCATTCACACCACATGCATAATGAGCACAAAACTCTTGAGGGAATTTTAAAAAAACTCAAAAATGGAACACAAATCGCTTTGATTAGTGATGCAGGTACACCAGCCATTTCAGACCCTGGATTTTTATTAACAAGAGCTTGTATAGAACAACAAATTCCTGTTGAATGCTTACCTGGTGCAACTGCTTTTATTCCAGCGCTTGTAAACTCTGGCTTACCAAACGATCGTTTTATTTTTGAAGGGTTTTTACCCATAAAAAAAGGCCGACAAACACGCCTAAAATTATTGGCTCAAGAACAAAGAACAATAGTCCTTTATGAGAGTCCTCATAAATTATTAAAAACCCTAGGTCAAATTTGTGAAATTTTTGGAGAGGAACGACAAGTTTCAATTTCAAGAGAACTTACCAAACTGTTTGAAGAAACTAAGCGTGGCACAGCAAAAGACGTATTGGATTACTATACCACTACCCCTGCAAAAGGAGAAATTGTGATTGTAATTTCTGGACGTTAGTCAGAAGATTGTTAAGCGTGTTTTCCTTTATTCCAACCGTGTTTTTTTAAGTATTTTGTGCCACTTTCTATAGCGCCATTTTCAATACTTGTCCCCATAGAATCATTCCAGCGATTCAGATAACCAAATAATGAAATCACTCCCAATAGTTCTACAATTTCACCCTCATTCCAATGCGCATACAATCGTTTTTTTAAATCCTCATCCACAACATTTGGAACCACTGACGCTGCCAAACTAAAATCTAAAGCTACACGTTCTGCTTCATTAAATGCAGGGTGAGTTTTGTAATCCCAAATGTTATTTAATTGCTCATTTTCTGCACCATAACGCTCTGCTGCTCGAATGGCATGTGCTTGACAATATCTGCAACCCGTAGCGTTGCTACTGACCCAAGCTACCATACGCTTTAGTGCAGATGTAACCCGACCTTCATTAGCCATAACCGCTTTATTTAAATGGATAAAAGCCTTGCTTATAGCAGGCCGATGTTGCATTGTAAGTACCGAGTTTGGGCAAAATCCTAGAGTTTCATTAAAAAAATCAGCAAGTGATTGTGTTTCTGAATCGTGGTCTGGGTTTAATGGAGTAACTAATGGCATTGTTTGAATTTTTAGTAGTATTTTTGAACTAACAATAAACAAAAAATAATTTTATTATGGCCCACAAAACTACAACACACTGGAAAGGCGGAATGCTTTTTGAATCTGATAATCCAAGCGGGAATCATGTGCTAATGGACACTACTGAAGAAGGTATTCCTCATCAAAAAGGCGTTTCTCCAAAAGCAATGATGCTTTCTTCCTTAGCTGGCTGTTCAGGAATTGATATCGTTGATATCCTTAAAAAAATGAAAATAACAGATTATAATCTACAGATAGATGTGGAAGGTGAACTCACAGAAGAGCACCCAAAATATTATCATACGGTTCATGTTAATTATTATTTTTCAGGACCTCAAATAGATCAAAAAAAATGTAATCGAGCTGTACAATTGTCGATTGATAAATATTGTGGAGTTATGGAAATGTTCCGCAAGTTTGCAACAATAAATACTAAAATTCATTTTCAAAAATAATTAAAATGCGATGGACGCTAAAGCCATTACCTGATGTTAATACAACCAAAGATTTAGCAGAAAAACTCGGGGTGGAGTACCCTATTGCAGCTTTATTGGTTCAGCGAGGAATTACCACTTTTGAGCAAGCCAAAACATTTTTTAGACCTCAACTGAAAGATTTGCACGATCCTTTTTTAATGAAGGATATGGATAAAGCTGTTGAAAGAATCCAACGGGCTTTGGACAATAATGAACGTATTTTGGTTTATGGAGACTATGATGTCGATGGAACAACTTCTGTGGCCCTAATGGCTACTTATCTTGAATCAAAAAGCACGCAAATTTCTACATATATTCCTGACAGATTTGATGAAGGTTATGGGATTTCTTACAAAGGTATCGATTATGCGCTTGACAATAATTTTAGTCTTATTATCGCATTAGATTGTGGTGTAAAAGCGATAGAAAAAGTTCAATATGCAAAAGAGAAAGAACTCGATTTTATCATTTGTGATCATCATTTACCTGGAGAAAATTTACCCTCTGCAGTAGCTGTTTTAGATCCAAAACGATCTGATTGCACATATCCTTTTAAGGAGCTTTGTGGTTGTGGTGTTGGATTTAAATTAATCCAAGCACTAGGGCAAAATTTTGGTGAAACTATAGAAGATTTGACCTCTTATTTAGACTTGGTAGCTACAGCAATTGGTGCTGATATTGTTCCTGTTGTTGGTGAAAATAGAGTTTTAGCTTATCATGGATTAAAAGTTATAAACTCAAATCCACGACCTGGATTTCAGGCTTTAATTCAAAATATAAAAAAAGACATTTTAAGCATTACTGATGTAGTTTTTGTTATTGCTCCGCGAATTAATGCAGCAGGGCGAATGAAGCATGGAAACTATGCTGTTGCACTGCTCAAAGAACAAAATATTCAGCAGGCAGAAATTACATCTAAGGAAATAGAAGACTTTAATTCAACTCGAAGAATATTAGACCAAGAAATTACGAAAGAAGCGCTGCTTCAAATTGAAGAATTGGAGGAGGTTGAATGTTCCACAACAGTAGTTTATCACCCAACTTGGAATAAAGGCGTGATTGGAATTGTTGCCTCTAGATTGATTGAAACGTATTATCGCCCTACATTAGTTTTCACAAAAAGTGGCGATTTTTTAGCGGCTTCTGCTCGTTCTGTTCGCGGATTCGACGTGTATAAAGTGCTTCAAAAATGTAGCCAATATATTGAACAATTTGGGGGGCATAAATACGCGGCAGGTTTAACACTAAAAGAAGAAAACTACGAAGCCTTTAAGAGCGCATTTGAAAAGGAAGTTTCTCAAACAATGCCCTCTCATTTATCAACTCCAGAAATTCTTATCGATTCAAAGTTAAACCTCTCTGATATTACCCCAAAATTTTATAGAATTTTAAAACAATTTGCGCCATTTGGACCACAAAACATGTCTCCAGTTTTTATGACTTCAGAAGTCATTGACTCTGGATATGGAAAATGTGTAGGACAAGACAATAAGCATCTAAAAGTCACATTATCTCAAAACAATAGTTCAAAAATTAATTGTATTGGCTTTGGCCTTGGAGATCAATTAGAAATTATTAAAAATAAAAATCCATTTAAAATTGTCTATTCAATTGATGAAAATGAATGGAACGGCCACATTAGTTTACAGTTAAAACTAAAAAATATAAAACCCTAATCAATGGCTAATAAAGACCCATATGCAGCGCTAAGATTTAAGGAATTTAATATTTTTCTTTTGTTGCGTTTTGTGTTGGTATTAGCATGGTCCATGCAGTTTATTGTCATCGAATGGCAAGTCTATTCACTAACAAAAGATCCATTATCATTGGGAATTATAGGTTTAATGGAGATTATTCCTGCACTAAGTATGGCTTTATTCGCAGGTCATATTGTTGATCAAAGCGAAAAGCGCAACTTATTTTTATGGTGCATTGGTTTATTTTCTTTGATAAGTTTTGGCTTATTCTTTCTTTCGGATACCTCAGTTTCAACCACTTGGAGTCAACAATCCATTTTGTATACTATTTATGCTTTTGTGTTTTTTGGAGGATTATTGCGTGCATTTTTTGGCCCAACCATTTTTTCATTAGTTGCCCTAATTGTCCCCAAAAAAGCATATCCAAATGCAGCAACATGGAGTAGTTCTACATGGCAAATGGCCTCTATTTTAGGTCCTGCACTAGCAGGGTTTACCATAAATTGGATTGGCGTACACTGGTCATTGTGTATTGTGTTTGTGTTAGTCATTATTGCTTTTCTTTTGGCATTACTGATTACAAAAAAACCTGTTTTGAATCCAAAAATAGGAGAGCCCGTTTTGCAAAGTTTAAAAGAGGGGGTGCGTTTTGTATTTAAAACAAAAGCTATTTTAGGCGCCTTAAGTCTAGACATGATTGCTGTTCTTTTTGGTGGAGCTGTTGCGCTACTACCAGTTTTTGCACAAGATATTTTAAAAGTAGGTTCAGAAGGGTTTGGGATATTACGCGCTGCACCAGCAGTTGGCGCTTTCCTTACAATGCTTATAACGGCTTATATTCCTATCAGTAAAAAAGCAGGACTGAAACTATTGTGTGCAGTCTTTGGATTTGGTGTTTCTATTATTGTATTTGGATTATCTTCTATATTTTGGATTTCAGTTGCTGCACTTTTCTTTAGCGGCGTAACGGATGGTGTTTCAATGGTCATTCGGCAAACGATTTTACAACTCAAAACTCCCGATCATATGCGAGGGCGGGTGTCTTCTGTGAATTCTATGTTTGTTGGGTCCTCCAATGAATTGGGGGCTTTTGAAAGTGGCCTTACAGCAAAACTTATGGGGACTGTTACTGCTGTAGTTTTTGGTGGGACCATGACCTTAATTACTGTCGTAACAACAGGTCTTGTTTCGCCAAGTTTCCGAAAACTAGACTTAGAAAGTGATTTGGAAGCTCACGAAAATCATGTTTAGAGATTTATTTTGTAAAATCAATGGTATAGGCATATTTAAAACCTAAAAAAGATTTGTTTGTTTTTTCTTGATTCAAATTGTTTTCTTGTATTCCATAAAAAACAGTAAAGTTGCCTATTTTTTTAAATTTTCGGCTTAGTTTTAGTGTATATCTCATACGAGTTTCCGTTTGCTCCAATTTTGAATTATTGGGTTGATTAAAATGCTCTGCAAACAGTCTTACATTCAATTTTACAGCTTTAATTTTATACCCAAAACCTATTCTCGTGCGTATGAATTCTTGTGCAATATCCCCTTCTTCTTCCGACATACCAAGTTGATTTTTATTCTGATATCTTAAACGAAATAATACCCCTATTTTATTTAATTTCTGAGTATAACTCGCATCAATTTGATATCTGAAATAAGCTCTAAGACCTTGTTTATTTCCAACATCATCATTTTTAGTGATGTAACGAATACCACCGCCAAGCTCGAGGTTTTTCAAAACTTCATAATTGGCTTTAATCTGTGTAAAATAATTTTTTACTGTAGATATATCATTTCTAGACCTCAAGTGTTCTGATACAGAAAAAGATAATTTTTTTGTGGCTTTTAAGTTTAATCCAACACTACTCCAACCCTCTAAGTCGCTATTGTTTTGTGCGATAATCATTTGAGTTGAAAATATGGAAAAAATAATCAGGACAAATGCAAAATATTTTTGTTTTAATGGTTTCATATTATTTTTTGTAACGAATTTTAATTTTAACAGTTTCTGCCTTGAAGTCTATTTGCCCAAGAGAGATGCTTAAAATTTCAAACCCTAATTTTTCTTCTAGTTTTGTTTTTAAAATTTCATGATGCTCTGGGCGAATATGCTCTAATGACTCATAAAGAATATCTTTTGTATTGGTTTTTTTTTGACTCCAAAATCGATCAAGAAAGTATGCCATTGCTACAACTATTGTATTGGCAACGAAGATTTCTGTATAACTCATTTTTTTATTTGATAATGCATTGACGAGCGAAAGACCAATCACAACAAACAAATAGGTCATTTCTCTTACCTTAAGAGGGTCTGTCCTGTATCGAAGAATTCCAAAAATAGCAAAAAGCCCCAAAGCTAAACCTAAATCAATTTCATATTTTTTTAGCGTAAAACATAAAAAGAATACAATTGTTCCTATCAAATAGAACGTAAAAAGGTAATCGGCTTTTTCAGAAAATTTATAATAGGAATATTTAATGAGGGCTGTTAAAAAAAAGATGTTGATTAAAAAACGAAAAATCATTTTATAAAAGTCATCGTCAAAAAGAGGGATTCCAAAAAACTCCATTATTTAAAATATTGGTTAATAAAAATTTAATCTCAATCTGAGATTTTTAGAACTCTAATTTTTTCAAAAAGAGCTCTTTACCATCAAAAACGCCGTAGGTAAAGTGCGTGATCCAATCACCAAGATTGATGTATTTGGATTTGGGATTTAATTGAATATCTAACGGAAGATGGCGGTGGCCAAAAACAAAATAATCGAAGTGTTCTTCTGCTAATTTTTTTTGCGCATATTGTACCAGCCATTCTTTTTTTTCACCTAAAAATTTTATGTCATCATCACCAGATATGAGTTTATTTTTCAAGGAAAGATATTGCGCAAAGCGTACTCCAATATCTGGATGAAGCCATCTGTAGAGCCATTGAAAAAAAGGATTAACAAACACCTTTTTCATGCGCTTATATCCTTTGTCATGCGGCCCCAGTCCATCGCCATGGCCAATAAAAAACAAACTTTCATTGAGCTGAAATTGTTTGGGGTTGTGATGTACTTTTATATTTAATTCTTCTTCAAAATAATCATTCATCCAGAGGTCGTGGTTGCCTACAAAAAAATGGATTTCTATTCCATTATCAGTTAATTCAGCTAATTTACCCAATACTCTTGTAAATCCTTTAGGAATCACTCGTTTGTATTCAAACCAAAAATCAAATAAATCACCTAATATAAAAATAACACCTGCATCATTTTTAATTTCATCTAACCATTTTACAAAACGCTCCTCTCTTGGTTTTGATGCTCTCGGGTTTGGTGCGCCAAAATGGTGATCTGAAGTGAAGTAAATGTTTTTCCCTTTTGGGAGGTTAATTGATTTCATTTTTAGTATTAATTATCGGTAGCATACCACTCTGCAAAACTGGTGGCAGTTTCTTGTAATTTTAAAGAATGTAACTTTATATTTTTTGGCAAACGACTTTTTATTTTCTCTGCAAAGTCAATTACCATCATTTCACTTGTAGGTTGATAATCTACCAAAAGAACGTTATGACCTCTAGATTTAAGCTCTCTTGCTAGATCTACATGTGGGGTGTTTTTGTTGAAAACAGTAGCGTGATCAAAAACATCTACAATTTCTTCTTTTGCAATTTTCTTTAAATCAGAAAAATCAATCACCATTCCATATTTCACATTTGACGAATCTGTAATTGGACTTCCAATAACTGTTACATCCAAACGATAGCTATGCCCATGTACATTCTTACACTTACCATCATAACCATATAGCGCATGGCCAGTTTCAAAAGAAAATTGTTTGGTAATTCGAATATGATTCATGGTTAATGGTGTTTTTTAGTATTGTATTGCTATAACAAAGTTAGTGCTTTTGCTTGTGGGGTGAAAATTGTTTTCTGAATTTTACGACAAGTGGAATTCCTCGGGCAATCATCCACAAGGTAAATGCAATAAAAATGCCATGTAATTTTAGGTTTAAATAATCTGAAATTAGTAATCCTGGAATAAATATCACTAGTGTTGCAGTTACAAGAACATTTCTCAAATCTTTCATTTTTCCTAAGCCTTTGAAAATGCCGTCAAAAACAAATGCCAATGCACAAAAAGGCTGCATGATTAAAACGATCCAAAACACTTCATAAAACTTCGATAATACTTCACTATCAGAGGTAAAAACTGCACCAATTTGGAAGTAGAAAATACCACCACCTCCAGCCATAATTAAGCCTACAATTATTGCTTTTTTTGTTAAGCGTTGACTCAATTTAAAAAGTATTTCATTTTGCTTTGCACCAAATAATTTACCAGATAATATATTGCCAGCGCTTGCATATCCATCAACAGCAAATGCTGCAAAAAACCACAAATTAATCGCTATGGTGTATGCCGCAATATAGTTGGTGCCATATGATGTTGCAAAACTGGTGGCAAAGTACAAAGCTAAATTCAAGGCAATTGTTCTAATGATGAGATTACCAATCATTTGCAAGAATTTTGGCAATTCTTTGTTGAAAGGGAAAGAAATTTTTAGCGACACAGGGGTTTTTCTCAATAATAATACTGTAGCCATCAAAGCCATTAATACTTGTGAAATTGCACTAGCAATAGCAGCGCCCCTAAGGTTTAAAGCAGGGACGATATCGGTAATTCCATAGACCAAAATAATATCTAGAACAATATTCATAATTGTACCAATAATTGCAATGACCATCGGATAATATGTGTTTTGTAGTCCTCTAAAAATACCAAATACTGCAAATGTATAAAGCGTAAAAGGGAATCCAATTATTCTGATTTTATAATAATCTACACTGTATTCTAAAAGCGTTCCTGTTGCATTATAGAATTTAAAAATAGAATTTGAAAACGGCAGGGTTACAAGACAAATCAGAACGCTCAAAAACAGTATTATAGCTATGGCTTGCACAGGTAGGTTTTTGACCTCATCAAGTTTATTGGCCCCTAAATATTGAGAAATAATAGAAGAAATTGCAGAACGAGATTGACCTAAAACCCAAATTAACATGGATAGAAATGAAGAAACAATACCAACTGCTGCAAGAGATTCAGTTGCATTGTTTGGTATATGTCCAACAATGGCTGCATCGGTTAATGAAAGGATAGGCTCCGAAATTCCAGCAATGATGGCCGGTATGGCTAGTGTATTAATTTGCTTGTTAGTAATGGTTGTGTTCAATGAAGGCTAAATTAGATTCAAAAATACATAAAATCAGAACACAAAGAGTTAAAACACAAGTTCATAACAATAGAAGGGGTGTTTGCTTTGTTTTGGAAAGTAGATATTTCCAAGCCGTTTATAACCTCTTGTTTCGTAGAACTTTTGATTGCGTTTATTTTGTGAAAAAGTGTCCAGTCGGACAGAAAAATATCCATTTGTTTTTGCATAATTTTCTGCAAAAGTCATCATTTGTTGAGCAATACCTTTTCCTTGAAATTTTGGATGAACAGCAAGGCGATGGATGTAAATATTTTTGTCTTTTGTAAGCCATTTTATAGGAACATATTCTTCATCCTTGATTGTTGTCATAACGATGGACCCCATAATAATCTCGTTTTTTTCAAAAAGATACAACTCACCGCGCCGTACATCATTTTCAAAAGCATTTCTGTTTGGGTAGTGCTCATTCCATTGAAAAATTTGCTGATTTATCATGTGTTTTGCACAAGATTTGGTGATTTGCATTATAGAATTTAGATCAAGAACCGTTGCTTTTCGAATCATACTAAGTTGTGCATTGAAATATTTGTTTAAATTTACGGCAAATTTTGGGGATGTAGCTCAGTTGGCTAGAGCGCTTGACTGGCAGTCAAGAGGTCGGCGGTTCGAGTCCGCTCTTCTCCACTAGTGTTACCGCTACACTACATTAGTTTAACCAAAGCCCGCCAACAGGTGGGTTTTTTCTTATAATCGCTCTAACCAAGTTTCTAAAAGTACTTCACAACTTTCATTTTAATCATCTCAAAGAACAGTTTAAAAAAGACACTAGAATGAGATACCATAGTTTAATAAATAACTATTCATTACAGTTATGTGAGTCCCCAGTACCCTTCCTTTTTCATTAAAATAGCTGTTTGAATAAAATATATTGCAAATTGCAATAAAAAAATTTAAATTTACTCTCAAACTATTTAACTTTTATAAAATGAAAAAACTATTTACACTAGCGTTTAGCTTATTTTTTTTATTCTCGTATTCTCAAGAATTAGAATGGGATACATCAAAGTCTTTTGACGTGGTATTTGATATTGACAGCGCCTCTTCAACCGATGGAGTAGACTGGGTAATGGCCATTTCTGGACAGGCAGGGCCTTATGGTATGGCTTACGGCTCAATTACATTTTCTAATTTTTCTAGTGATGAAACTCAAGGGGAATACTTTGGGTATTTTTTCACTCAAGTTCAGGACAAATTATTTAGAGGTACAACTAATGGGCTTTGGAAAAAAGCAGATAACAAGTACAAAACCATTGCTTTAGATAACGACAAAGTTGGTGGTATTATTAATTTAGTTACAGGTTCATGGGATTTAGTAAATCGTAAAGTGAATTTTTCTGTTTCGCCTTTAAAAGAATAATGATATGAGATTTATTAAAAAATTATTACTAATATTTACAGTTTTCTCTTTAATTTCTTGTCAAGAAAAAAGCTGCTGTAAAGCAGAAAAAGAAGAAACAAAAACACTGTCTGCGACAGCAAAAGCTATTGAACAATACAAACTAAATTTTGAATGGCAAAAAGGTTATGAAATGTGGTCCAAAGTACCTTGTGCTGAAGATTATCATATGGTAGCGCCAAACTTAAATTTAGAAGCAACAGGAGCACAAGAAATCGAAGATATAATTTTTGGATTTGTTTCTGAAACTGAACTTAAACAAGAGCTTGTAGAAATCGTTGAGCTTGGCAATTATGTTACCTGTTTTCTCAAGTTGACAACAAAAGCTGGCGAAACTTTTGATGGTGTTGAAGTTTTTTTACTTAATGAAAAAGGAGAAGTCTCTAAAATTTGGGCGCTTTGATGTAAATAAAGGACATCTTGTCTTCATAAGAAAAACCCACCTATTTGTTGGGTTTTTTCTTTAAAAATAGTTTTGCTTGAATATACATCCAAACACCTGTATAAGTTACTGCCATAAAAAGAAGTGTGTAAATAATTAAAGCAACAATATTTTCTTTGTTTAAAAATAAATCTAACATGCTATGTGTCTCATAATCTAGACCGCCACAAATAATAGCCAAACCGAGAGAAAAAATAAATATGCTTGTGTGTGATATCTTACTCATAAGATTTAAATCTACAATTTTTTTTAGAAATTCTAATTTTTATTTTAATAACATTTCTATTAATCGTAATATTGCAATGAAATAATTATTTAGATTATGGGTATTGCAAAAACAGAGATATTTTCACTCCAACACAATGAAATTGCACGTTTTTCAAAAGCATTGGGGCATCCTGCTCGTGTTGCTATTTTACAACACTTATTTAAAATAAACAGTTGTATTTGTGGAGATTTGGTTTTAGAAATTGGACTGGCTCAAGCAACAATTTCCCAACATTTAAAAATCTTAAAATCCCTTGGGCTTATCAAAGGAAATGTAGAAGGAACAAGTGTGTGTTATTGTATTGACACAGAAAATTGGCTAAAAATGAAGCATATTATTTCTGGCTTTATCAATCAAGGTTTAAGCCCACAAAACTGTTGCTAAACTCATTTAAATTAAAATAAAAAATAACCAAATATGCTTTTTAAAACAATAGAAAATCAAGTTGAAATACTAGAAACCAGCTCAATATCTTCGGAACGTCAAGACGTATTACAACCTCTTATAAGTCTAATACAATCAAAGGTTGAAAGTAATGAAACTATTCGACTCAATTTTATTTGTACACACAATTCTCGAAGAAGTCATTTGTCCCAAGTGTGGGCACAAACAATGGCTCATTATTTTAATATCAAAAATGTTTTTTGTTATTCTGGAGGAACAGAAACAACAGCACTTTTTCCAGTAGCGGCTAAAACCTTGGAAAGCACTGGTTTTGAAATCGAGACTATTGCAAATGGGGATAATCCAATATACGCCATCAAATATTCACAAAATGAACACCCAGTTCTTGGGTTTTCAAAAAAATTTGACAGTAATTTTAATCCAAATTCTGATTTTACAGCTATTTTAACCTGTTCCTCAGCAGATAAAGAGTGCCCATATATTGCCAACGCAGAAGCTCGAATTCCAGTTACTTATGACGACCCTAAAGCATTTGATGGGACTCCACAACAAGTAGAGAAATACAACGAACGCAGTCTTCAAATCGCCACTGAACTGAAGTATGTTTTTTCAAAAATTAAACTATAAATTATGGCTACAAAAAAATTAAGCTTTTTAGATAAAAACCTTACACTATGGATTTTTATAGCAATGGGTTTTGGAGTAAGCTTGGGCTACTTTGTCCCAAATATTCCTGAATTTATTAATGGGATGAGCAGTGGAACAACCAATATTCCAATCGCAGTTGGACTGATTGTAATGATGTATCCACCGTTGGCAAAAGTGAATTATTCTTTATTACCTAAAGTATTTAAAAACAAAAAAATAGTATCAATTTCTTTGCTTCTCAATTGGGTTATTGGGCCAATCCTTATGTTTATTTTGGCCATCACCTTTTTAAAAGATTACCCAGAATATATGGTGGGATTAATTCTTATTGGATTGGCACGTTGTATTGCAATGGTTTTGGTGTGGAATGATCTTGCCGAAGGAAGTACAGAATATGGTGCGGCTTTAGTAGCCCTTAACAGTATATTTCAAGTTTTTGCCTATAGTTTTTATGCATGGATTTTTATCACTGTTCTGCCGCCATATTTTGGGTTTGAAGGCGCTATTGTCGACATTTCGATTCAAACCGTTGCAGAAAGTGTACTTATATACTTAGGAATTCCTTTTTTATTAGGGATTTTAAGTCGTCAAATCTTAATTAAACTCAAAGGGGAAATATGGTATACCCAAACATTCATTCCAACAATATCCCCACTCACACTCATTGCATTGTTGTTCACTATTGTTGTTATATTTTCTTTGAAAGGCGAGCTGATTGTAGAAATTCCAATGGATGTTCTAATTATTGCAATTCCTTTACTCCTCTATTTTGGGATAATGTTTCTCATTGGATTTTTCTTTACAAAAGCCATGGGTGGCGATTATGACAAAACAGCATCTGTTGCATTCACTGCAGCAGGCAATAATTTTGAGCTTGCCATTGCCGTAGCCATTGGTGTTTTTGGACTCAACTCTGGACAAGCCTTTGCCGGAGTCATTGGTCCATTGGTTGAAGTACCAGCACTTATTTTATTGGTGCGAGTTTCGTTTTGGTTAAGAAAAAAATATTTTCCAATAATTAATAACTAATATTTTAGTTTTTATGAGCACCATCACAAAAAGGTGCGTCTAGAGTTTTTCCACAGTTGCAAAGTGAAAAACGATTACGTGTTGGAATTTCATTGCCTTCAGCATCTAGAAGTGTAACTTGTTTTGCATTGGTAACAACAACTTTTCCAGTCGCCGAAATTTGAATTGTGGGCTTGTTTGAGTTTTCCATGGTTAATTTTTTTGTAAAGTTAGTATTTTTAAAAATTAACAAAAAAATTCAGATAAAATAAATAGATTTGCCCCTCCAAAACGGGATGTGGCGCAGTCCGGTTAGCGTACACGGCTGGGGGCCGTGTGGTCGCAGGTTCAAATCCTGTCATCCCGACATAATTAAAAGCCTAACTTCGATTGCAGTTAGGTTTTTTTATTGTACCACCAATCGTTTTGTGATAATGGTTTCATTCGTCTTAATGGAGACAATATATAGGGCAGAATTTAAATCTGAAACATATAAATTAGTACTGTTTTTATCGATATTGTTGTGATTCAAAATCAACTTTCCTGTAACATCAAATAATTGGATATTTTTAATTAATTTATCTGAACTCAAGGAGATTTTAACCATATCTTGTGCAGGGTTTGGAGATATTGAAGCCGTTGTAATCTGCCCAGTAGCATTCAGACTTAGTGGAGATTGTTGATATACTCGGACATAATCTATCTCCATTATTGCATCATTGAAACTTTCAGGAATTTCCGTGCCTGGCAACAAGCCCAAATTCCCTCCCATAGCAATATTGAGCAAAATATAATGAGGATTGTCATAAGGAAGTTCGTTATTGTTTTGACGTTCAAAAAACACATTATCGTCTAAGAGAATTTGAATCACATCTTCTGTCCAAATTAGAGAATACTTATGATAGGAACCACTAGAATCGTTGATTGGTGTTGTTGTACCTTGATTTTCATACTGACCAGAAGCCAAATTTCTATAATGCATGTATCCGTAAGTAATACTTTTGTCCCATCCATTTTGTTCCATAATGTCTATTTCGCCACAGTCTGGCCATCCCACACTTCCATAAGTGTTGCCAAAGTAGTTTCCAGGTTCATTAATATTTGCTCCTAATGTCCAAATCGCTGGCCATGTTCCTGCCTCTACAGGAAGCTTTGCGCCAACATCAATTCTTCCATACTTAAAGGTATATTTCGAATTTAAACGCGCTGAGGTATAGTTTTTAGTTACACCGTTATAGGTGTGATTTTCTTTGACAGCTTTTATTTTTAAAGTTCCATTACTAACATATGAATTTGAAATTTGATCGGTATAGTGCTGAAGCTCACCGTTTGCCCAATCTGTACCATTGATTATGGGGATAACTTGATGATGCCATTTTGTGGGGTCTGGTGCACCTGTGTAGTCGTCAAACTCATCACTCCACACCAATTCGTCAAATGTAGTAATTGTACTTTCACCTCCATCGATGTTGTCGATATAAAAAGTGCCCGATAACAATTGTCCAGGTGCCACAAAAAGAGCGACTTTACTAAAATTTCCTGATAGACTTTGCGTCCCAGTTTGGCCAATGATATTGGCCTGAGAAAAATCTAGTTGAACTTGAGACCATCCATTTCCAGGAACTGTAGCCTCAACAAAAGCATCACCAAAACCGGAATCGCTGCCTTCAAATTTTACTTGAATAGTCGTTGACCCTATATTTGAATAAAAATCAAAAGTCACAAGTTTAGAATTATCAAAATTGATGCTTGGTGTTAAGTCTAAATAAACACCTTCATATAAATCATTACCTGCATTTTGAATCACACCAACAGTATTGGAGGCCTCTGATGGATCTGACTGACTGTAAAATGTACAGCCACCAAAGCTTATAAAATTATCTTGACTGTTTTCAAAATCTAAGGGTAAATTTTGTGCAAAAACATTACTAGAAATACACAAAAAAAAGAAAAAACTAATTCTCATTCAAAGCTAGTTAAATTAGAGCTCAAAAATAGGAAACCTCTTTTTCTAATTCTAAAGTTTATTTAAAAAGTTTAACTTTCATTTTAAAAGAAATTTTTTAAATTTGAGTGTAATCAAAAATTAAAACATAAAATGAAAAAACACTTAATTCAAATTTTTCTTCTTTCGGCTATTCTTTCAAGTGCACAAGGTGTAATGGTTGTCAATGAGATTGAAACAAATTCACCAGAGAACTTCAAGACAATAGTTAACCATTGGATGACAGCCGTTAAAACAGGTATGGAAAAGGACAACATGCAAACCTATGTATTTGCAGAACAAGGGAGTAAAAAAATGCAATTTTTACAATGGTTTGAATCCAAAAAAGCCATGGTCGAACAAATGGACCAACAAGAAGCAAGCCAACAAAAAATATGGGCTGCTTTTCAAGAAATGGATCCACTCCCTGAAGGCTCATTTGAAACCTTCAACGAAGCTACCGACTTTAGAGAATCATCAGTTTGGGAATTTATGCCAGAATTAAGTTCAATTGCAGAAACGTGGGAGCCGCTTTCACAAGAAGAAAAAGATGCAAACATTTACAGGAGAATTCAATTTATAGATGTATCTACAAATTCTGACCAGGCATTTGAGCAATGGAACAAAGACATTAATGCTTTGGACAAGAAATTGGGGGTTAGCTACCATTATGCCGTTTTTAAGTCTGTTTTTGGAGCAAAAGATGCAGATTATATGATTGTATGTGTGGATAAATCTCGATTTGATTACCACAAAAACTGGTCAGAAAGAATGAAAGTTAGAAATCAAAGTGAAGAATTTAAAACATTAGTTTCAGAAAATAATTTAGGAAAATGGTCTGTTGTTGGCGAAGTTAATTGGGATCGTATTCTTGAGTTAACATATTAATAAACAATTTAGTTCATATTATTAAGGGTGGCATTGCTACCCTTTTTTATTAATTAAAAGTTAAATAAACTTTCATAAAATTGATTTATTTGTAAATTTGTATTAATTATTTATTATAATGAAAACAAATAGATCGGATTGTCCACTTACAAACGTTCTCGATATTGTTGGAGATAAGTGGTCATTGTTAGTAATTAGAGATATTTTTATGGGCAAAAAAACCTTTACAGAGTTTTTAAAATCCCCAGAAAAAATTGCTACAAATATCTTGGCAAATCGCTTAGAATTACTCACCAACAAGGGGTTGCTTGAAGTGACTAAACTGCCTTATGATCAAAAAACTAAAATTTACTATCTCACTGATTCTGGTATAGATATGTATCCCATCATTTATGAAATGATGCAATGGAGTAAGAGAAATTTAAAAAAGAAGTTTGGACCAAAAGGCGAGCAGTGGTTAGAAGAAACTAAAGGATTGACAGCTGATAAATTTATTTCAGAAACAACATCTTGCTACAAAAAGTCTCGTAAAGTAATCCTAAGTAAAGTCAAATAATCACTCCTTTTTTTGTGGTGTCTTATTTTTTTAAGTTCTTTGTAAATATTCTTAGAACTCCTACAATCATGAAAAAAATTTTAACCTTAACCTTTCTTTTATTTACCTCACTGGGATTTTCTCAAATACTCAACCCTGTTCAATGGGAACTTGGAGTTGAACAACAATCAAAAACAGAATACACCCTTGTTTTTACAGCCAATATTGATGCAAATTGGGCCATATATGCTTTAGAAGTAGAGGAAGGAGGCCCTCTGCCAACATTATTTACCTTTGAAAACAATCCTGCATTTCAACTTACAGGCGAAATTGAAGACAGTGAGTTAAATAAAGTCACAAAACACGACCCCGTTTTTGATATGGTTGTATCCAAGTTTTTTGATAAAGCAGAATTTAGACAACGTATAGAAGTTTCAGAAGTAGCATTTACATTGTCAGGTAATATAGATTATATGACCTGTGATGACACAAAATGTACTTACAAACCTGACAACCCATTTAGTTTTAATTACACCCCAGAAAAAGGATTTATAGTTGCAGAAAACTCTGCAATTCAAGGGAGGGACATTTCTAAAAATTCAAATGAAATTTTATATGGAATTTCTCCAGAACAAATTTCAAAATCAACAACTCCGTGTTCATTGCAATCGGATTCAATTTCTCAAAACCTCACCCAGCAAAATACGCTATGGCGAATTTTTGGTCTGGGATTTCTGGGCGGGCTCTTGGCGCTACTTACACCGTGTGTATTTCCAATGATACCACTCACTGTAAGTTTTTTCACCAAAAAAGCTGAGAATTCGACTTCCAAATCTGGCTTATCAAAAGCCATACTTTATGGCGTATTCATAGTACTTGTTTATCTTATTTTAAGCATTCCTTTTCATCTTTTAGACTCAGTAAATCCTGACATATTGAATGAAATTTCAACCAATGTTTGGCTTAATGTCATTTTCTTTGTTATTTTCATATTTTTTGCATTTTCATTTTTCGGATATTATGAATTAACACTTCCATCGAGCTGGACATCTGCAACAAGCAAAGGCGAGGGCGTTGGTGGAATCTTAGGTGTGTTTTTTATGGCACTTACGTTGTCCATTGTTTCATTTTCGTGTACAGGGCCTATTTTAGGTTCACTTTTGGCAGGTTCGCTCTCTTCAGATGGAGGCGCATGGCAACTCACTGCTGGAATGGGTGGATTTGGCGTAGCACTTGGACTGCCATTTGCGCTTTTTGCCATGTTTCCAAACATGCTTAATGCATTGCCAAAATCAGGAGGATGGCTCAATACAACTAAAGTTATCCTTGGGTTTTTAGAACTTGCACTAGCATTTAAATTTTTATCTAATGCTGATCTTGTACAACATTGGGGGATATTAAAAATTGAGGTCTTCCTAGGCATTTGGATTTTAGTCTTTTTTGGTTTAGCTCTTTACCTATTAGGAAAAATTAAATTTCCTCATGATGGGGTTTTACAAAAACTATCCTTCTTTAGGATAAGTTCGGGAGTGCTTGTTTTTGCATTTGTAGTCTATCTAGCATCAGGATTTAGAATAAATGAAACGACAAAAACATTTACCCCGCTGACACTATTGAGTGGCTTAGCACCACCTGTTGGCTACAGTTTTCTTTACCCTAACGACTGTCCAAATAATTTTGAATGTTTTAAAGATTTAAAAGAAGGTGTTGCTTATGCAAAAAAAGTAAACAAACCTATTCTTTTGGATTTCACAGGATATGCTTGTGTTAATTGTCGAAAAATGGAAGAACATATTTGGCCAAAATCAAATATAAAACCCTTTTTTGAAAATGATTATGTATTGATTTCTTTGTACGTAGATGACAAAAAAGAACTTCCAAAAGACCAACAACTAATAGTAAAACGACAAGACGGAGGCGCACGATTACTTGAAAACTACGGCCATAAGTGGGCTCATTTTCAAACTCAATTTTTCCAGTCTAACTCACAACCTTTTTATGTTTTACTAAGTCCCGACGCCAAAACAATTTTGAACCCACCAGTAGGCTACACACCTGACAATCAAGAATATGAAACATTTTTGAATTGTGGTCTGGAAGTTTTAACTTCCCCATAACTATTTTGTGAGTAAAAGCACAGAGCAGAATTATTTTAGTATTTTTGAAGAACTAAATATTTAATTAATGCTCGAAAGTTTTTTGAAATTTTTAGAATTGGGATTGTATCATATTGTTAGTTTCAGTAGTTATGATCATATTTTATTTGTAGTGCTTCTTGCGCTTCCCTATGTTTTTAAAGACTGGAAACGTCTATTAATCTTGATTTCTGTATTTACATTGGGGCATACGCTAAGTCTATTGCTTGGAGTTTTTAACATTGTAAACCTAAATGTCAATGTTACAGAATGGCTCATTCCAATTACTATATTTTTTGCAGCACTATTTAATATATTTTCACCAAGAAAACCTGCCGATAACCGATCCTACTTGATATTGGGTATTGTAATGTTTTTTGGGCTTATTCATGGACTCGGTTTCGCAAATGCCTTTAAAGCTTTGGTCAATGCTAATGAAAATACCTTTTTGTCTGTTGTTGAGTTTGCCATTGGAATAGAAATTGGCCAGCTTATTATTGTATTTTGTGTATTATTTATAAGTTTTATTTTCCAAAATATTTTTCGTTTTTCAACAAGAGACTGGGTAATGGTAAGTTCTGCAATTATTTTAGGGTTGATGCTACCATTAATCATTCAAAGCCCATTATTTTCTTAATCCAAATGACTGATAATAAGCAATTAAAATACGACAAGGCCTATTTGAGAATGGCCAGAGAATGGGCAAAACTATCCTATTGTCATCGAAAGCAAGTAGGCGCTATTATTGTTAAGGATCGTATGATTATTTCTGATGGTTACAATGGTACGCCAACGGGCTTTGAAAATTTTTGTGAAGACGATGAAGGTTATACAAAATGGTATGTACTTCATGCAGAAGCCAATGCTATTTTAAAAGTTGCCGCATCCACACAATCTTCCAAAGGCGCTACACTTTACATCACATTATCGCCATGCCAGAACTGCAGTAAATTGATTCATCAAGCAGGAATCATTAGGGTTGTTTACAGCAAATCTTACAAAGATTTATCAGGAATAAAGTTCTTAGAACAAGCTGGAATTGAAGTTGTTCATGTAGAACTTTAATAGTTCTATATAAATTTGCAACTACTTCTTAGTCAAAAGCTCAATTTTCTTTACCACTCGAATAAGTGTAGCAATTAGAATTGCACAACCCGCAGCAATACTTGTTACCACAGCAGTATGGCTATCGCCCTCCAAAGGAGCTTCAAAGTTAATTTTACTAATATTAAAAATGAGGATTACCAGTGCTATTATTGAAATGATATAAGTAATTATTTTCATGGTTTAAAGCAAGAATTTAATGTTAGAAGTGAATAGTTTTACAGCAATAGCAAGTAAAATTACACCAAATATTTTACGCGTAATATTAATGCCATTTTGACCAATAAATCGTTCAATTTTTAAGGAAGTTTTTAAAACAGCAAAAATCAAAATAACATTGACAACGACTGCTAAAATGATATTTTCTATCTGAAATTCCGAGCGTAACGATAATAGTGTTGTCAAACTTCCAGGCCCAGCAATTAGAGGGAATGCTAAGGGAAAAACAGTGGCATTGAGTGTAGACCCTTCCTCTTGCTTGTAGAGTGTTATTCCCAAAATCATCTCTAGGGCAATAAATAAAAGAATAAAAGCACCAGCCACAGCAAAAGAATGAACATCGATTCCTACTAATTTTAAAATACTTTCTCCAACAAACAAGAAAATAATCATGATAACACCAGCAATAATTGAAGCTTTTTCACTCTGGATATGCCCCGCTTTTTTTCTTAGGTCTATTATAATAGGGATATTACCTACAATATCAATAACCGCAAAAAGAACCATAAAGGCCGTGAAAATTTCTTTAACATCAAAATTCATAAGTTAGGTTTTTGTTGTTGCAAAGGTCAGTATTTTTTTTTAATCGAATGAAAAACCACATAAGAATTTGTGTTATAATTTTTATCTTCGCATCATGTTTCAGCTTGGGAAGACAATTGTTTCAGAAAATATTTTAAGTAATGATTTTGCATGTAATCTTTCGGCATGTAAAGGCGCATGTTGTATTGATGGAGATGCAGGTGCACCATTAGAAAAAGAAGAAACACAACAACTTCAATCCATTTATCCAAAAATAAAATCGTATCTCCGCCCAGAAGGCATAGACGCTATAGAAAATCAAGGTATTTTTGTAACTACAGAAGAAGGAGAATATGAAACACCATTGATTGATGGTGCAGATTGTGCTTATGTAATTTTTGATGAACACCAAACAGCACTTTGCGGCATTGAAGAAGCCTACAACCAAGGTGATATTGATTGGAAAAAACCAGTATCTTGTCATTTGTATCCAGTAAGAGTTAAAGACTACAGCGAATTTTCTGCAGTAAATTATCACAAATGGCATATTTGCGATGATGCATGTAGTTTAGGTAAAGAACTCCAAATTCCTATATACAAATTTGTTAAAGAAGCACTCATTCGAAAGTTTGGCACACAATGGTACGAAGAACTTGAAAAAATTGCGGCTGAAAAATAATTCTCTTTCAAAACAATCTTTAAAACACAAATTCTTTTTCTTTTTTGACCCCCTTATTTCTTTACGAGAGAAATAATACTCAAGTAACTGATAGTCAGCTAATTAAAGCAAACAGATGCTTCGTAAATTGTAAGAAAAAACCTACTCGTTGTTAAAAACTTAAGGACAATGTTTATAAATATGACTTTCATATAAACGAACAATTTTAAATCTTTGTTAGGTGCTATAACACCAATTTATAAAACAAAAAAACTATTCATAACATGCCACAAGTAGAACCAATTCTTAAAGAAAACAAAGACCGATTTGTTATTTTTCCAATTCAACACCATGACATATGGGAATGGTACAAAAAATCTGAAGCAAGTTTTTGGACTGCAGAAGAGATTGATCTTCACCAAGACTTAACAGATTGGAATGAAAAACTTACAGACGATGAACGTTATTTCATCAAACATATTTTGGCCTTTTTTGCAGCAAGTGATGGTATTGTGAATGAAAATTTAGCAGAAAACTTTGTTAATGAAGTACAGTATAGCGAAGCAAAATTCTTTTACGGATTTCAAATCATGATGGAAAACATTCATAGTGAAACGTATTCACTTTTGATTGATACTTATGTAAAAGATGACGCAGAAAAAGACAAGCTTTTCAATGCAATTGAGAATTTTCCAGCAATTAAGAAAAAAGCCGATTGGGCACTCAAATGGATAGAATCACCAAGTTTTGCAGAGCGTCTTATTGCATTTGCAGCCGTGGAAGGTATCTTTTTCTCAGGGGCTTTTTGTTCTATATTTTGGTTAAAAAAACGTGGCCTTATGCCAGGGCTTACATTTTCAAATGAATTAATCTCAAGGGACGAAGGCGTACATGCAGATTTTGCAGTTCACCTTCACAACAAGCACTTGATAAATAAAGTTCCAAAAGAGCGTATAAGAGAAATTATTGTAGAAGCTTTAAATATTGAGCGTGAGTTTATAACAGAATCACTTCCAGCAAGTTTAATAGGGATGAACTCAAAATTGATGGCACAATACCTAGAGTTTGTAGCAGACCGACTTTTAGTAGAGTTAAACTGCGAAAAAGAATATAATACCTCAAATCCATTTGATTTTATGGACATGATTTCACTTCAAGGAAAAACAAACTTTTTTGAAAAACGTGTATCAGAATATCAAAAAGCAGGAGTCCTCAACAAAGAAGAAGAGGATACTAACAAATATAGCTTCGATACAGACTTTTAGAAGTCTGTTTTAACCATCGAAACGAACACCATTTTATAAGCAATGATAAAGTAAAAAACACTTTGTCTACTTTTTAAATAAATAACTGAGCATTTGTCCAACCACGAATGCGATAGAACAACCAACTAACCGCTTTTTTGTAAGGTTCATAAAAGCAAAAAAATTGAAATAGTATGTATGTAATTAAAAGAGACGGCAGAAAAGAACAAATCATGTTTGATAAAATCACAGCAAGGGTTAGAAAGCTATGCTATGGTTTGAATGAACTTGTTGATCCTTTGAAAGTTGCTATGCGTGTCATTGATGGACTCTACGACGGAGTTACAACCAGCGAACTCGATAATCTTGCTGCTGAAATAGCAGCAACAATGACAACTGCTCACCCAGACTATGCACGACTTGCAGCACGTATTTCAGTTTCTAATTTACACAAAAGCACCAAAAAAACCTTTAGCGAGGTCATGCACGATTTGTACACCTATGTCAACCCGCGTACTGGAAAAGATGCACCACTACTTTCGGATGAAGTGTACAACGTCATCATGAAAAACAAGGAAAAATTAGATTCAACAATCATATACAACAGAGATTTTGGGTACGATTATTTTGGGTTTAAAACTTTGGAACGTTCATATTTACTAAAGCTAAATGGAAAAATAGCCGAACGTCCACAACACATGCTCATGCGTGTATCCATTGGAATTCATCTTGATGATTTAGATTCTGCAATAGAAACTTACAACTTGATGTCTAAAAAGTATTTCACGCATGCAACTCCTACACTTTTCAACTCAGGAACACCAAAGCCACAAATGTCATCATGTTTTCTTTTAACAATGAAAGAGGACAGTATTGATGGAATTTATGATACTTTGAAACAAACTGCCAAAATTTCGCAGTCTGCTGGAGGTATTGGTTTAGCAATGCACAACGTTAGAGCAACAGGGAGTTATATTGCGGGAACTAATGGGACGAGTAATGGAATTGTACCAATGTTACGCGTATACAACGATACCGCACGTTATGTAGACCAAGGTGGAGGAAAACGAAAAGGTAGTTTTGCAGTATACTTAGAACCTTGGCATGCCGATATTTTTGACTTTTTAGATTTAAAGAAAAACCACGGTAAAGAAGAAATGCGTGCTCGCGATTTGTTTTACGCCATGTGGATTCCAGACTTATTCATGAAGCGTGTTCAAGAAGATGGTAATTGGACCTTGATGTGTCCAAATGAATGTCCTGGTCTTCCAGACACTCATAGTGAAGAATTTGAAGCTCTATATACGAAATACGAAGAAGATGGAAAGGGCAGAAAAACCATTAAAGCTCGTGAGCTTTGGGAAAAAATTACAGAATCTCAAATTGAAACAGGAACGCCTTACATGCTGTACAAAGATGCAGCAAACCGTAAATCAAATCAGCAGAATTTAGGAACAATTCGTTCTTCAAATTTATGTACAGAAATTATTGAATATACCTCACCAGATGAGGTTGCCGTTTGTAATTTGGCATCAATTGCCTTACCGATGTTTATTAAGGATGGTAAATTTGATCACAAAGAATTATTTAGAATTACAAAGCGTGTTACTCGTAATCTTAATAAAGTAATTGATCGTAATTATTACCCAGTCGTTGAAGCAGAAAATTCAAACTTTAGACACCGTCCTATTGGATTGGGTGTACAAGGTTTAGCAGATACCTTTATTAAGTTACGTTTACCATTTACAAGTGACGAGGCTAAAAAATTAAATCAAGATATTTTTGAAACAATTTATTTTGCAGCAGTAACGGCTTCAATGGAAGAGGCAAAAGCAGATGGGCCATACAAAACTTACAAGGGCTCACCGATAAGCGAAGGCAAGTTTCAGTATAACTTATGGGGTCTAAAAGATGAAGAACTTAGTGGTCTTTGGGATTGGGGCAAACTGCGCAAGCAAGTTCTTAAACATGGTGTAAGAAATTCACTTCTTGTTGCGCCAATGCCAACAGCAAGTACTTCTCAAATCTTAGGAAATAATGAATGTTTTGAGCCTTACACTTCAAATATCTATACGCGTCGTGTACTTTCTGGAGAATTTATTGTTGTAAACAAACACTTATTAGAAGATTTAGTTGATTTAGGGCTTTGGAATGAAGGTTTAAAACAAGATATCATGCGTGCCAATGGGTCAATTCAACATATAGACACTATCCCACAAGAGATAAAGGAATTGTACAAAACCGTTTGGGAGTTGAGTATGAAAGATATCATTGACATGTCGCGTCAAAGAGGTTATTTTATTGACCAATCTCAGTCGTTAAATCTCTTTATGGAAGGTGCAACAATGGCAAAACTAACCTCTATGCACTTCTACGCTTGGAAGAGTGGATTAAAAACAGGGATGTATTATTTGCGCACTAAAAGTGCAGTAGATGCGATTAAATTTACTTTGGATACAAAGAAAAAAGAGGCTCCAAAAACAGAGCTTGGTACTGCCCCACAAGTTTTAGAAAAACAAAAGAAGAAGGCAGCGAATACTGCGCAAAAGTTTTCTAAGCAAGCCTCAATGGATGCAGAAGTGGAGCCAATGTCTGCAGAAGAAATGAAAGCACTTATTGAACAAGCCAAAGCTTCTGAAGGAGATGATTGTTTGATGTGTGGATCATAATTAAACTACCTAAGTAACATTAATACAAAAAAACCTCGCACTAGCGAGGTTTTTTGTGTTGGGACAATTATTATCAATCCACAGAATTTTTATATGCTGTTTGATATTCTTCTAACAAATTTCCAGCAGCTTTTAGCATATCCTTAGTTTCAACGAGTAGATTGAAATAAAGTGTTGTGTTTTTTGGACTAGATTCGTCCTTACCTCTTGTTCTCTCCACTTGCAATGCAATGTTGGATTTAAGAATTCTATAGATATTATTTTTGCGTTCACTTATAGCTTCAATTTTCTCAAAGGACTGTGTTTCAAAAGCATTTCGAGCATCTTTAAAAAGACCTTCTATAGCCTCACTAATTTCGCTTAACTCTTTAATTTGTTTGAACTTTAGTTTTTTGTGGTTATTATCAACATGTTTGTAGGTCACCTTTGAAATGTATTCCAAGGATTGAGCCATATCATGAAGGTATCCTAAAACATCAATGTAAAATCCACTAGCACCAACACTAGATTCATCTAAATTTTTGATAAAATAGAAGATATTATCTCTCAACTCATCAACTTCTTTTGAAAGTTTGACGATTTGTTTTTTATTCTTTTTGAGAAGTTTAGTGTTTTCGTTAGCAAGACCTGTGATGGCATTGCTGTAAATTGTGTTTGATCTTTTAATCACATTAGAAATGTTATCAGCACTTTCTTGAATTACTCCCTGAATAGAGCTGCTTTCAGATTTCAAGTTGTCTTCATTTGATAATTTTGAAGACTTGTTCTTGTGTGACACATAATTTCTATACAATAAAACAGCAGTCAATAAAAGGAAAATCGGAGTAACAACTGTTGGATTCATATTGATTAAAAAGACCACAATACCAGAGGCAAAAAATGCTCCAATGGCAGTTCCAAACCAACCGCCAATTACATTTAAAACCCCAGCGACTCTGTAGACTGCACTCTCTCTTCCCCAAGCCCTATCAGCAAAAGATGTACCCATGGCTACCATAAAAGTCACATAGGTTGTAGAAAGTGGTAGTTTCATTGTTGTAGCAATTGCAATTAATATTCCAGCAACCATAAGGTTCACAGAGGCTCTAATCAAATCAAAAGCAGGTGCATCTACACTTTGGTCTTTTGTAAGTACAATATCAGGAGTTTGAAAACTTTTTTCAATTTTCCCTTGTATTGACTTTGGTACAATTATGCTGAAGTAGTTAGAGAGTTGTGTTGCTCCTTTTACAATTCCACGAGAAATGAAATTTGGTTGAAATTTCTCATGAGTTTCACTTTGTCGAGATAAGCTAATTTCAGTTTCAGCAACAGTTCTAGCTTTTTTGGAAAACCAAAGTGTAACCACCATTATTCCTCCAGAAATAAAGAGTAATAAGGGTTCGGCAGGAACCTTTTTGTCTAAAACTTCCATAGAAAATAAAGTGGCATCAACGCCAGATGCAACCCATGCTTCGTAGGAGTGATATGCTGCCATTGGCACTCCAATAAAATTCACTAAATCATTTCCAGAAAACGCAAGGGCCAATCCAAAGGTTCCTACAGCAATTACAACCAATAGAATGGTTTTCTTTGTTATGGCCTGAAACACATAAGAAACAATTAGCCAAAGCGCAAAACTAGCACCTATAATATATATTTCATTACCTTCAATCGAACCTTTTAAGTCTTTGTAATAAGGCGTTCCTTTCAATCCTTTTAAGAAAATAAAATAAGTAATTGCGGTCAGTGCTACAGCACCAAAAATGGCTCCAAAGTTTTTAATTTTCTTTTCAGTATGAAATGTAAAAATCAGTCGGGAAACCCATTGGACAACAGCTCCAATCGTAAAGGCAATAAATACTGACATGACAATTCCTCGAATAATTTGCAATGCTTTTTTGGTGTTGATATAGCTTCCCAGATCTGCAAATGTTTGCGTGTCAGAAGTACCAATTTTGATTAATGACATGATTACTGCGGCCCCCAATAAATTGAACACAATTGAAACCGTAGTCGATGTTGGAAGCCCTAAAGTATTGAAGAAATCTAATAATAAAATATCAGTTATCATGACAGCCATAAAAATGTACATGATTTCATTAAAATTGAACATTGCAGGAACAAAAATTCCTTTTCTAGCGACCTCCATCAGACCACTAGAGTACACTGCTCCAACAAAAATTCCAAGACTTGCAACAATCATGATTGTTCGAACAGAAATAGCTTTTGAACCAATAGCTGAGTTTAAGAAATTGATGGCATCATTACTGACGCCAACGATAATGTCTATTGCTGCCAAAACGGTGATGGCAATCAACATAAAAATATATATATTATCCATAGTGTTAATTTGTGCTATACTGGCAAATATCATAATTTTTTTGTTTTAATGTGTTAATTAAACATTATTAAAAATGAAGATCAAATCCAAGTCTAAAAGTTATGTTGTTTGCATCCCCGTCTAGAGTTGTATAACTGATATCACTTTGAATTTTTAACTTGTGACCAACAACGTATTTATTGAAACCTAATGTATATTGTTTTGTAGGCAGCTTACTGGTAACAGACTCGTAATCTACAGTTGTAAAACGTCCAGCGACTTCATAATTATTTTTAAACAAATACCCTGCTTGTAAGTTCAATGCATTTCCAGTAAGAACAATATCCCCAGTCGGTGTTACTCCATCGGTTTCTGTAGCAATTTCATTATCCGCTGTACGCTTTGCATATTCTCCCATAAATGAAAACCCATTAAATTTGTACATGGCATCAATAAAAATTGTGGTTTGATCTGTTCCATAGATAGTTTCGTCTGATCTTACCATGTAATCTCCAGCAAACCCTCTTTCTCTTACAGCCTCTTCATTGAAGTTGTATGTAAACCCAAGCATTAATTTTGATTTTTCTTCACGTTTTAAATCGGACTGGCTGTAATCACCCTTAGATTTAAATGCTCCAAAAGGAAGAAGCTCTAATCGAGCAGTATATTGTAATCCGCCTTCATTCCCTTCCGTCACGTTTCTACCCTCTCCTTGAGATATAGAAAATTTTTCGCGGGTCAAAAACGTTCCTCCTAAATTTGACTTGTGACGTATTTGAATCCCTAAATCACGGTCAATATTAAAACGACTGTTCAATAAAGACCGATCGATCAACTGTAAATTACCTGAAGAAACTACACGTTCTACATTTCCAGGCAACTTAGTTTGTCCTGCCCAAAACTCCCAGTTTTTAGCAAATTTCCATTTAATAACAGCATCTAAAATGTATCGAGGTGTATTTCGGTTAAAAGCATTTGCTCCAGAGACATCTCTATTGGACAGTCCTAATTCAATTTTATAAATTAGATTTTTATTATAGGCAAATCCATCAAACTTTAGACGTGCGCGACGTACAATAAAATTATGCTCTGGACTTTCATAAATATCACCATTGTGATCCCACGATGACATTGAACGCACTTGAAAACGTGGTGCAAATTTTACACTAAACGTACTGTCCTTTGCAACAAAATTGACCAGCCCTTTGCCGAAAGAAGTATCGCTAATTTCTTGAGCTTGTAGATTGAAATTGATAATTAAAGTTACAATTAAGAATAATAATTTGTTGTTCATTTTTTTGATATTAGTTTTTTATAGTTGCAAAATTACATTGGATTTCATTGTTCATTCGTATAAAAATCTTTACATAACCATTATTTTAATGTTACCAGAATCAGTCAAAACAATTTTTTTCGTAACATTTACTTAACATTGAAAATTACTATCTTGCACATATGAGTAATAGCATGAATTGGGAACAATTATTATCTTTAAAACGACAAGGGGATACCAACAAGCGCTTGCGTAACGAACAAGACGAAACACGATTGGGATTTGATGTCGATTACGACCGCATTATTTTTTCTACAGAATTTAGAAGCCTACAAGACAAGACTCAGGTTATACCTCTTTCATCTACCGACTTTGTACATACACGTCTGACGCATAGTCTAGAAGTGAGTGTTGTGGCACGGTCATTAGGAAGAAAAGCGGGCGTAAAAATTTTAGATAAACACCCAGCTTTACAAGAAATACATGGCTATAAACCTAATGATTTTGGGACTATTGTTGCCGCAGCGGCATTAGCACACGATATTGGAAACCCTCCCTTTGGCCACTCTGGAGAAAAAGCCATTGGGCATTTTTTTAAACACGGTGCTGGACAACATTTTAAAACAGAACTAACCCCCAAACAATATCAAGATTTATGCGATTTTGAAGGCAATGCCAATGGGTTTAAAATTTTAACTCAAGATTTGGAAGGTCAACCTGGGGGCTTACGCCTGAGCTATGCGACTCTAGGCGCTTTTACAAAATATCCAAAAGCTTCGCTGCCCAAAAAGCCAACCCCACATATTGCTTCAAAAAAGTATGGGTTTTTTCAAAGTGAAGAAAGTATATTTTTGGAAGTCGCAAAAGAACTAGGACTTTTAAAAATAAACCCTAATGACCATCAATTTGTAAGACACCCGCTAACGTATTTGGTTGAAGCCGCAGATGATATTTGCTATACAATTATTGATTTTGAAGATGGAATTAATTTAGGTCTTATTGAAGAGGAATTTGCGCTAGAATATTTAATTAACCTAGTTAGAGACAGCATTCAAACCAAAAAATATAACGCGCTTCCAACAACACAAGCAAGAGTAAGTTATTTAAGAGCTTTGGCTATTGGAACTCTAATAGATGACGCCGTAGCTGTTTTTATAAAAAATGAAACTGCAATTTTAAATGGAACTTTTGATGTTTCACTACTAGAAAAAAGTAAATACCAAGCTCAAATAAATGACATTATAAAATTGAGTATAGAGCGAATTTACAATTCACAAGAAGTTATCGACAAAGAAATATCTGGTTTTGAAATTATCAATGAATTGCTTTTACGTTTTACAACAGCGGTCAATAATTGTTATGAAAACAAAGCGAGCAGTTACGATAAATTATTAATTAAATCACTTCCTAAAGACATGGAACTTCAGCACCAGAAGTTGTATAACCGTTTGATGGGAGTGTGTTCTATGGTCGCCTCCTATTCCGATAGTAAAGCAGTGTTGATGTATAAAAAACTCAAGGGGTTGACGTTCTAAAGGGTTTTTAGAAAAACTCTTAGTGTATCATCATCAAGTCCTAGCTGTTTTTGCAGTTCCTTAGTGGTACCATGTTCTATAAATTCATCTGGAATGCCTTTAATATAAATTGTATTTTTAAAATTATGCTGCGCTGCAAACTCCAAAACAGCACTTCCAAATCCCCCACGAATTATCCCATTTTCTACGGTTACAATGGTAGAGTAATTTTTAAAAATATCTTTTAATAAGCGTTTATCAAGGGGTTTTATAAAACGTATATCAAAATGAGCGATTTCTAAGTTTTCAATAGCATTTTGAACATTATTTGCAATAGCACCTACAGAAAGAACTGCAATTTTTTGCCCCTCTTGAAGTTGTACTCCTGTTCCAATTGAAATAGACTTAAACTCCTGTTTCCAATCCAAAATCTTGCCACGCCCTCTTGGATAACGAATGGCGATAGGATGTTCCAATCCTTGCTGCGCCGTATACATAATATTTCTAAGTTCAATTTCATTTCTAGGGGCAACAATAATTAGATTAGGAATACAACGCAAATAGGCAATATCAAAAATACCATGGTGTGTAGCTCCATCTTGACCAACAAGTCCGGCACGGTCCAAACAAAATATGACAGGTAAATTTTGTAAAGCAACATCGTGAATCACTTGATCATAAGCACGTTGTAAAAACGTGGAATATATGGCACAAAAAGGAACTAAGCCTTGTGTAGCCATACCAGCAGCCAGAGTGACAGCATGTTGTTCGGCGATTCCAACATCAAAAGCACGTTTTGGAAAAGCTTCCATCATAAATTTTAAAGAACTTCCGGTTGGCATAGCAGGGGTAATTCCTACAATATTTTTATTTTCTGTGGCGAGTTCTACAAGAGTTTTTCCAAATACGTCCTGAAACTTAGGCGGAAGATGCGTTTTATCAGACGGAATTAAATCTCCAGTTTTGGCATTAAATTTTCCAGGAGCGTGGTAGACCACTTGATTGTCTTCGGCTTGTTTTAGACCCTTCCCTTTGGTAGTAATCACATGCAAAAATTTTGGACCTTCAACTTTTTTTAGACGCTCCAATTCTCGTACTAAAGCGTTGAGGTCATGCCCGTCAATAGGGCCAGAATATTCAAAGTTGAGTGCTTCAAAAATATTATCTTCCTTCTGTTGTCCTTTTTTGACATTGGTCAAATATTGTTTGAGTGCCCCTACACTTGGATCAATTCCAATGGCATTATCATTTAAAATCACCAACAAATTGGCATTGGTAACGCCTGCATGATTTAAACCTTCAAAAGCCATTCCGCCAGCAATAGAAGCATCTCCAATGATTGCAATATGGTGTTTTTGAAGTCCTTTGAGTTGACTCGCAATGGCCATTCCTAGTGCCGCAGAAATAGACGTTGAAGCATGGCCAGTTCCAAAGGTGTCAAAAGGACTTTCACTGCGTTTTGGAAATCCACTAAGTCCGCCATATTGCCTGTTGGTGTGAAATTCTGCCTTGCGTCCAGTCAAAATTTTATGACCATAGGCCTGATGGCCTACGTCCCAAATGAGTTGATCATCGGGTGTTTGAAAAACATAATGTAATGCAATAGTGAGTTCTACCACCCCCAAACTTGCGCCTAAATGGCCTTCTTTGGAGGCCACTATTTTTATAATGAAATTTCTTAATTCTTGTGCAAGCATTGGCAACTCTTCAACTCGAAGCGCCCTTAAGTCTTTTGGATGATTGATATGGTCAATTAATTTCTTTTGCACATTACAAAAATACAAGTTTGAAATTGTATTTTTGACATATGGAACTACAATTTGATGATGCCTATTTTATGAAAAAAGCCTTAATCGAAGCAGCACATGCTTTTGATCGAGGTGAAGTGCCTGTTGGTGCTGTTGTGGTGGTCGAAAACCAAATTATTGCTCGAGCGCATAATTTGACTGAACTCCTAAATGATGTGACTGCCCATGCTGAAATGCAAGCCATTACTGCTGCTTCTAACTATTTAGGTGGAAAATTTTTACACAATTGTACACTATACGTTACTTTGGAACCTTGCCAAATGTGTGCTGGTGCCCTCTATTGGAGTCAAATTTCTAGAGTCGTCTATGGTGCCAAAGACCAAGAACGAGGGTTTACAACAATGGGAACCACATTACACCCAAAAACAAAAGTTGCTGGGGGGCTATTAGCCGATGAGGCTTCAGAGTTATTAAAACGCTTTTTTATCCAAAAACGTAATTTGAATTAATTTAAAGTTTATTCAAAATCTCTCATTTTATCAAGATTTTCTTTGGTGAGCATATAATCCGAGGCCTTTTTATCTTTCCAATGGTAATAGGAAAATAAAGGGAAAACAATAAAAAACAAACCAACAACGCCAAAGCCAATGAGTTTTTTGGAAAGAGCTATGTCTTGGGCTTTTGTGATGGCATTTGTAGTATGCGAATCTGGGACACAAAATCCCAAAATGATACTTACTATGGCACAAATGAAAAGAAACCAAATAAGGTATTTCATTGTATAGAATTATTATTTTGTTCTCAGCCCCAATTCATCCAACTGATTATTGTCAATAGGTGCAGGTGCATCAATCATTACATCTCTACCAGAATTGTTTTTTGGAAACGCAATAAAGTCACGAATGGTTTCTTGACCACCCAAAATGGCTACCAACCGATCTAACCCAAAAGCAATACCACCATGAGGTGGCGCACCATATTCAAAGGCATTCATTAAAAACCCAAATTGGGCTTTGGCTTCTTCTTTGGTGAACCCTAAATGATCAAACATTAGTGCTTGTGTTTGTTTATCGTGTATTCGAATAGAACCTCCACCAATTTCGTTGCCATTAAGGACAAGATCGTAGGCATTGGCTTTAACGTCTCCTGGTTTGGAATCTAGTAATTCTATCTGACCGGGCTTAGTCGAAGTAAACGGATGGTGCATAGCATGATAACGTTCTGTATCTTCATCCCATTCTAATAAAGGAAAATCCACGACCCATAGGGGTGCAAACTCATCGGGTTTTCTTAACCCTAAACGTTCTGCCATTTCCATTCGTAATGCACTTAGTTGTGCGCGGACTTTATTGGTTTCTCCAGAGAGTACACAAATAAGGTCGCCAGCTTTTGCATTTGTTACTTTTGCCCAGTTAGCCAAATCGTTTTGGTCATAAAATTTATCGACAGAAGATTTATAAGTGCCATCTTCATTACAACGTACATAAACCATTCCAAGAGCGCCAATTTGTGGTCGTTTGACCCAATCGATGAGTTTGTCTATTTTTTTTCTAGAATAAGTATTACCTCCGGGAACAGCAATACCTACAACCAATTCTGCCGAGTTGAACACCTTAAAATCTTTGTGTTGCGCGGCTTTGTTAAGCTCGCCAAACTCCATCCCAAAACGAATATCCGGTTTGTCGTTTCCATAACGTTTCATGGCCTCATCAAAGGTCATTCTTGGAAATTCTGATATTTCAATACCGTTTATTTCTTTTAATAAATGACGTGTTAAACCTTCAAAAGTATTTAAAACGTCTTCTTGCTCTACAAAGGCCATTTCGCAGTCAATTTGCGTAAATTCTGGTTGACGATCGGCACGTAAATCTTCATCTCTGAAGCATTTTACAATTTGAAAATATTTGTCCATTCCTCCAACCATCAATAGTTGTTTGAATGTTTGTGGCGATTGTGGTAGCGCATAAAATTGCCCTTCATTCATTCGGCTAGGCACTACAAAATCTCTTGCGCCTTCAGGAGTAGATTTTATTAAATAAGGGGTTTCAACTTCGATAAAATCTTTTGAAGACAAATAATTTCGAACTTCTTGAGTGACTTTGTGTCTAAAAATTAAGTTGTTTTTGACAGGGTTTCGGCGAATATCCAAATAGCGGTATTTCATACGAAGTTCTTCGCCACCGTCTGTATTGTCTTCAATGGTGAAAGGCGGTATTTCTGCTTGATTTAGAACCTCAAGAGATTCTACCAAAATTTCGATATCTCCAGTTTCAATATTTGGGTTTTTTGAAGCACGCTCAATAACCGTTCCTGTAACTTGAATCACATATTCGCGACCTAAATTTCTAGCCAATTCCATCAATTTTTCGTCGGTACGATCGGTATCAAAAACGAGTTGAGTGATACCATAGCGGTCACGTAAATCTACCCATGCCACAAATCCTTTGTCTCTAGATTTTTGAACCCAACCAGAGAGGGTTACTTTTTTATTGATGTGTGATGCTCTTAGCTCACCGCAATGATGCGTTCTGTACATTTGACTTATTTAGTTGGACAAATTTAACATTATTATATTAAAAGATTAGGCATCTAAGAGGCAACATTAATTTTTTTGGTTTTTATTTTATTGATTAAATAATATAAAATAGGCACAACAACCAAAGTAAGGAAGGTTGCAAAAGTAAGGCCATATATGATGGCCCAGCCCATTGGCCCCCAAAAAGCCACATTTTCTCCTCCTATATAAAAATTAGGATTCAGTTCTGTTACTAGAGTTTTGAAATTTATATTAATTCCAAGTGCTAATGGTAAAAGCCCCAAAATTGTAGTCATTGCTGTAAGAAGTACTGGTCTCAGGCGCGTTTTTCCACCTTCAACCACACATTCTAAAAGCTGTGAAGAGGTGAGTTTTTCAGATGAATTGAGGTTCATTTCTTTTCGTTTTCTAGCAATAATCAAATTGATATAATCAATAAGAACTATGGCATTATTTACCACAATTCCAGCCAATGAAATGATTCCAATCATTGTCATCAAAATCACAAAATCCATTCTAAAAATAAGTAAGCCAAATAGAACACCAATTAGACTTAAAAACACCGATATAGAAATAATAATTGGTGTTGTTGCAGAGTTGAATTGTGCCACCAAAATGAGAAATATAATAGAAACCGCAATAAGAAGGGCCTTACTTAGAAAAGCCATTTCTTTGGCTTGTTTTTCTTGTTCGCCAGTAAAGTTGATATTGACCCCTTTAGGGACTTCAAAATTCGTTATCAATTCACGAATATTGTCATTGACTTGTGTGGGGTTATAGTCGTTAAGGACATTGGAGTAAAGCGTTACCACCCGATCCAAATCAATGCGTTTTACGGCACTAAAACTTGATTGGTTTTCGGTAGTGGCAATGGCTGAAATTGGGACTTGTTTTATTTGTCCACTGCCTTGATCTCTAAATGTTATTTTTTGATTTAACAATGCTGTTCTGTTATATCTGAATTTTTCATTCAAACGGATGTTAATGGGGTAGTCATCCGTTAAGTCTTTATATGTAGATACTTCTTTTCCGTAGAGCGCTGTTCTTAGATTGGCGCCAATTTGACCTGTTGAAACACCGAGTCGTCTTGCTTTTTGACGGTCAACATTGACTAATAGTTCGGGTTTGCCTTGATCAATGTCGAGCTTAAGCTCTTCAATACCTGGAATATTGGCCGCATTTATAAATGCTTTTAAGTTGTTGGCCGTTTCTAAAATTAATTCATAATCATCTCCTTTAATTTCTAAGTTAATAGGAGAGCCTGTTGGAGGGCCATCGGCAGGTTTATCCACAACGATACTTACACCAGGATAATTATTAATGACATTTCGAATGTCAATCAAAACTTGCTCTGAACTAACGCCTTGGCGGTCTTGAAATTTTACAAAATCAACAGTAATTCTTGCTTTATTTGGGGTATTTCCACCGGATTGACCTTTACTAGGATCGGAAGTGCCTTCGCCGACTTGACCAATAACTGAAGTTACTAGAAAATTCTCTCCATCTTTTTCATATTTTTTAAGATGATTTTCAATATCTGCTTCAATTCTTTTAGAAAGCAAATTGGTATCTTCGATATCTGTACCAATAGGATATTCTATAAATACAAATACTTGTTTGGCTTCCGTATTTGGGAAAAACAGAACTTTGGGCGGAAAAGTACTCATAAGCCCAATGGCTACAAAAAGCAGCGCAAATGTGCCAACAATAATAGCATATGGTTTTTTGCCTTTTAAGTTTTTTATGAGGAATTTTTCATAAATATTTTCCAATTTATTTACGAATGTTATCTTCTCTTTTTTTGGTGTAATTTTCATATAAAGTGAAATCAACATAGGGTTGATAACCAATGCCACAAACAACGAAGAACTGAGTACAATAATAAGAGTTATGGGCAACCATTGCATAAATTTTCCAATAATACCGTCCCACAAAATAAGTGGAAAAAATGCGGCTAGGGTTGTAGCCGTTGAAGCAATAATAGGCAATGCAACTTCGCCAACACCAAGTTTTGCAGCTTTCATTCTCGGCATGCCTTCGTCCATTAAACGATAGACATTTTCTACAACCACAATACCATTATCTACCAACATTCCCAGTGCAATGACTAACGAGAACAATACCATAGTGTTGAGGGTAACCCCCAAGGAACTTAATATGATAAAGGATAGAAACATAGATAAAGGAATTGCTATTCCTACAAATAATGCATTTCTAAACCCTAAGAAAAAGTAAAGCACTGCAACAACCAAAATAACTCCAAGAACGATACTGTTTTCTAAGTCGGCTACCATGGTTCTGGTATCGTTGGACTGATCGTTTGTTTTTGAAATTACCAGATTGTCTGGGAACACACTTGCTTTAGATTCTTCAATAATTAAGTCGATTTTAGTCGATGCTTCTAGTAGATTTTGTCCACTCCTTTTTTTGACATCTAACATCACAACAGGCTGTGAATATTCTCTGGCGTAACTTTGTTTTTCTTGCTCTTTAAATTGGACTTCTGCAATGTCACGCAGGTAAACAATGTTGCCTTTTTCGCTTTTGACAATAATATTTTTCACCCTAAGAGGATCTTTAAATTCTCCAACAACACGAATAGTTCGTCGTGTTCCATTTTCGAGAATATCGCCACCAGACACGCTTCGGTTTTCAAAAGCAATTGCATTTTCTATATCATTAAAACTAATTTTTGAAGCTTCCATTTTATATAAATCAACGGCAACTTCCAGTTCTTTTTCTTGAATACCACGAATATCTACACTAGAAATTTCAGCTAATTTTTCAATTTCATCTTCCAAATACTCACCGTATTCTTTAAGTTGATCCATTGAAAAATCTCCTGAAAGATTGATGTTCATAATTGGCATTTGCTCACTAAAATTCATTTCGGTGATGCTAGGTTCGGTAGGTAAATCTTTTGGAAAATCCTTGTCTGCCATTGCAATATCGACCTTATCTTTCACCTTTTGTAGGGCATCAGAAGGGGTAATGTCAAAATTAAATTCAACATTAATACTCGAGTATCCTTGTATGGAGTTTGAGGTAATTTTATCAACGCCAGTAATGGAATTTATTTCTTTTTCTAGTCGTTTTGTAATCAGTTTTTCGACATCTAATGCAGAATTTCCCGGGTATGGAGTCCCAACATAAATTTGCGGTACTATAATTTCTGGAAAATTCTCTCGAGGCATGCTGGTGTAAGAAAGCAACCCACCAAGAACAACAATTAATGTAATTACTGCGACTGTGGATTTATTCGAAATCGCCCAAGAAGAGAGCTTAAATTCTTTGTTTGTTTTTGCGCTCATATCTAATTAATCAACAAGAGTTACTATTTCATCTGCTTTTATAAGTCGTGATCCTTTGTCTACCACAAGCGTATTTTTTGCTAAGCCCTCCGAGATAAACGATTGATTGTTGTAGGACATTTGTACATTCACATATGTTTTTTGGGTTGTATAAACTTCCCCCTCTTTTTTTAATGTAAACACAAATATTTTACCTAATCTATCCTTTTGTAAAATGGTTGTTGGCAGCACAATACCATTGGCCTGAAAATCTTTTATTTTGACATCTGCAAGTAAATTTGCCTTAATGTCGTTATTGGCATTATTGAGATCTATACGTACTTTGAAACTTCGATTGTTTGGATTGATAAAATTACCAACTTGAGTAACTTTGGAAGTTATTGTTTTGCCTAAGGATGGAAAATTAAGTTCTACCTCAGTGCCTTTTTTTATAGATTTCAAATAGGTTTCTGTGACTTCACTTTCAACATGTATTTTATTTAAATTCACCAGTCGAAGTACAGGCATTTGAGGCACTGCAAGACCTCCAATTTTGCCAAAAATTTCATCGATTGTGCCTGAAAAAGGAGCAACAATTTTTAGTTTTTTTGCTTGTGCGTTTATGCTTTTCAAGCTGTTTTCTAGACCTTCTTTTTTGGCTTTTGCTTGAAGAAATTGCATTTCACTACCAATATTTTGATTCCATAATCGTTGTTGACGCTCAAAAGTTGTTGTTGCTAAATCCAATTGAGTTTGTAGCTCAACAATTGAACTTTCAATAATGGAATTATCGATTTGCGCCAAAACAGTACCTTTAGCTACTTTTTGACCTTCTTTTACATATATTTTTATAATATTACCACCACTCTCTGGGTAGAGCTCAACACTTTGATCGGCCTCAACATTTCCTTGAACTTCAATAAAATGATTGAAAATTTTTGTCTTGGTTTCAAATGCTGTAACAGGTGTAAAGCGCTTTAGTGTATCCAATTTTGAAATTTCTCCGTCAACGGATTTGAGTACGAGACTCAAACTGTCAATTTGTGAAATTAAATCACTTTTTTTTGCTTTCAATTTTGTAAGCGAAGCAGGTTCTTTGTTTGTATTTCCACAAGCAACAAAAATTGCAAAAAAGGAAAATAATACTATGTTTTTCATGACTATTTGAGTATTGGTTTTAATCATTTCTTTTAATTTACGACTGGGTTTACAAGTGCATCAAGGACAACATACTTACTAATAAGATTAAACATCCCTTGAATATATTGTTGTTGAGCAGAATATAGTTGTGTTTGAGCTTGACTTAACTCAAAACTAGAAGCTATTCCTTCTGAGAATTTTATTTGATTTTTTTGTTCAATTCTTTCAGCAAGTTCTAACGCCTGTTTTTTGGTGTTTAAATCTTGCGAAGCAAAATTTAAATCACTTTTTGCACGTTGTATTTCAAGCTCTATTTTTTGTTTAACATCGTTTAAATTTCTTTCAGACTTTTCTAAATTGATTTTTGCCTTTTGCGTTAATGATGATCTCCCAAAAGAACTAAACAAAGGGATAGACATATTAACCCCAAACTGCGAAGCACCAAACCATTTTTGTGAACGGTTCAAAAAATCAAATTCGTTGCTATTGCCGGCATAAGACCCATTAACAAAAGCATTTATTGTTGGAAGTGCTTTGCTTTTCTCGAGTTTAAGTAATAATTCTTTAGAACGAAAATCATTTTTAGCAATTTTAAAATCAATCATATCCTCAGCACTACTATCTACATTTTCTAGGCTTTTTAGTTGAGTTTCCAAAACTAATTGTTCAAGAGAATCTGTAAGTTGAACTCTAGTATTAACATCAAGTCCAACGGTCAAATTAAACATTTGATAAGCAATTTTTTTTAGATTAAGATTATAATTTCTACTGCTTTCAAGTCCAGATAAAGTGAGCTGAAGTTGCTCTACACTTTCCTGTTCAATCATTCCATTTTTGTACACCTCTTGTAGTTCAGAAATATTTTCCTCTACCACCTTTATATTTGAATTGATGATTTTAAGATTTTCTTCTGTCATCAGGATATTTCCATAAGCATTCACAACAGCTTTCCTAAGCTCAGACAAGGTTTTTTCTTTGGCATTTTTAGAAATTTCCAAATACACTTTTGCGGCTTGTAATCCTACAAGATAAGAACCGTCAAATATTTTTTGATTTAGTGTTACAGAACCATTCATTGTTTGTGTAGTACCAAAAGCAACTTCTGTAAATTGACCTGGTGTTCCACCAAAAAATTCAGCAGGAATTAAAGACACTTGCTGTTTAATCCAATTGTTGTAGGCCACGTTGGCACTAATTTGAGGAAGTCCTGTTGAGGTTGTTTGCCATTTTTGAAGTTGTGCCAAACGCACATCACTTTCACTATTTTTAGCAGCTATATTATTTTGAAAAGCATATTCAATGGCATTTTCAAGTGATAGTACAACAGGCTCGTTCTGCGCAATTATTCCAAATGGCATCAGAAAAAGGGCGATTATTCTAAACATATTAGGATTTATTTTTTTTAACATAATTATTAAGTAGTTTGAGTCCGTTTTCGGTCACAATAGCACGCAAGTGATATTCCAAATAACTTTCCATAAGGTAGTTTTTATCGAACATTGATTCAGAAAACACACTGGTATCTCGAATTCCTGTCATCCCAACAAAATAAACTCTTGATATAAATGCAGTGTCAATTTCTGGTCTAAAAAGTTGTAGCTCCACGCCTTTTTTTAGGCTATTTTCAACAGAAGAGTGCATTTTTTGAAATTTTTTGACCTGCAATTGATCAAAAATCTTTGGATAATATTTTTTTAGTTGATATTGAGCAGAAACACGTTCCTTTTTTAAAAAATTAATTAAAAATAACTTCGTGTCATACAATTCTTCAATGGGATTGATGGCATTTTTTTTGATTTGTTCAATGCCTTTGTAGATATACTCTAGTACAGAAAATGTTACGGCACTTACAAGCTCGGTTTTGTTTGAAAAATGAGCATATATGGTCTTCTTCGAAATACCAAGTCCAGTTGCAATATCATCCATAGTCACATTCTTGAACCCAAGGGTCAAAAACAGTTCTTCAGATTTCTTTATAATTTTTTCTTTCATAATACAGGGAGGCCAAAGATACACATGGAAACTTAAAAAACAGTAAAAGTTTCCAAAGTTTTGTAAAATTTTAACATTTGTACACCCTGAGGTCTGATTTATATTGGAATTCTCTTATTTTTGTTAAGATGAAAGCTATAGAACACTATCAAAAACAGTTTGTTACTCATTTGGAACACTACAACAAGCCAAGAACTCCAAAAAATTTATATGCCCCCATACAGTACATTCTAAATTTGGGAGGAAAGCGATTGAGGCCAACCCTTACTCTAATGTCTACTGATTGTTTTAATGGTGATGTCTCCGCTTCCTTGGATGCTGCCTTGGCCATAGAAGTCTTTCACAATTTTTCATTGATTCACGATGATATCATGGACAAAGCCCCATTACGCAGAGGCCAACAAACGGTGCATGAAAAATGGGACTTAAATACTGGAATTTTATCTGGAGATGCCATGCTAATTTTGGCCTATCAATTATTTGAATCCTACAGCGCTAGCCAGTTTCAGCAACTCACTACATTGTTTAGTAAAACAGCTTTGGAAGTTTGTGAAGGACAGCAATATGATGTTGATTTTGAAACACGTTTTGATGTTACTATTCCAGAATACATAAAAATGATTGAATATAAAACCGCAGTTTTGGTAGGCGCTGCCATGCAAATGGGCGCTATTGTGGCAGGAGCATCTGTAGAAGATCAAAAAAATGTGTACGATTTTGGACGGTATTTAGGCATAGCATTTCAGTTGCAAGACGACTATTTGGATGCTTTTGGCGACCCAAAATTGTTTGGAAAACAAGTTGGTGGTGATATTTTGGAGAATAAGAAAACCTATTTATTTCTAAAGGCTATGGAGCTTGGAACAGGCTCTTGCAAATCCTCTCTAAAAAATTTATTTAGCAAGACATGCCTCTCCACTAATGAAAAAGTATCACAAGTTTTGGAAATTTTTGAGGAAAGTGGTGCAGCCATTGCCACCAAAACAGCCATTGAAGACTACACAAAACAAGCGTTTAATGTCTTGGACGAACTTCAAATTGAATCTACAAAAAAACAGCTGCTTATGAATTTTGGAATGCAATTGATGGATAGAGCCTCATAAATCACAAAAAACACTAATATTTATCTAATATAAAACCATAAAAAGAGTTTTAGGTTTTACTAAAAGTTGTATTTTTGAATTAAATTTTTATGGTTTAATTTTTTAAATCGATTCGAATAAATTGATGGACAAATATTCTTTTTTAAATGCAGCACACACCGCTTATTTTGCCGATTTGTACGAACAATATCAGCAGGATCCAGACAACGTAGAGCCTAGTTGGAGAGCATTTTTTCAGGGATACGATTTTGGAAGTGACAATTATGGCCTTAGTGGAGAAGTTGTAGAGGGTGTTAGCACTCAAGTTCCCGAGCACGTACAAAAAGAATTTCAAGTGGTAAAACTTATAGATGCCTACAGAACAAGAGGGCATCTATTTACAAAAACAAACCCTGTTAGAGATAGAAGAAAATATGCACCAACATTAGAAATTGAAAATTTTGGACTTCAACAAAGTGACTTAAACACCGTTTTTAATGCTGGTGAAATCTTAGGAATTGGTCCACAAACACTTCAACAAATTCGTAAGCATTTAGAAGCAATTTATTGTGATGCTATTGGAATAGAATACATGTATATTCGTCAACCCGAAGAAATTCAATGGATACAAAACAAGCTAAATAATAATGATAATCATGGGCAATTTTCTGCTGATGAAAAAAAACATATTCTAAAAAAATTAAATGAAGCCGTTTCTTTTGAAAACTTTTTGCATACCAAATATGTGGGCCAAAAGCGATTTTCTCTAGAGGGCAACGAATCCCTAATACCTGCTCTTGATACGCTTATAGAAAAAGCCGCAGAAGTTGGAGTCAAAGAGTTTGTTATGGGAATGGCTCACAGAGGCCGATTGAATACGTTGACCAACATATTTGGAAAATCTGCAAAAGATATTTTTAGTGAGTTTGACGGTAAAGACTACGAAGAAGAAGTCTTTGATGGCGATGTTAAATATCACCTAGGCTGGACTAGCGATCGTTTAACTGATAATGGGAACAAAATTAACCTAAGTATTGCACCAAACCCTTCACATTTGGAGACTGTTGGGGCAGTTGTTGAGGGGATTACACGAGCAAAACAAGACCAATATTACGGCGATAATTTTAGTAAAGTTTTACCTATTGTTGTACATGGTGATGCGGCCATAGCAGGGCAAGGACTTATTTATGAAGTGGTGCAAATGGCTAAACTCGACGGCTATAAAACCAATGGAACCATTCATATTGTTGTTAATAATCAAATTGGATTTACAACTAATTATCTAGATGCTCGTTCAAGTACTTATTGTACAGATGTTGGAAAAGTTACACTTTCTCCTGTGTTGCATGTCAATTCCGATGATGTAGAAGCCGTAGTACATGCTGTACGTTTTGCACTCGATTTCAGAATGGAATTCAAACGCGATGTGTTTATTGATTTATTGGGCTACAGAAAGTATGGCCATAATGAAGGTGATGAACCACGTTTTACTCAACCTAAGTTGTATAAAGCCATTGCAAAGCACAAAAATCCACGCGATATTTATGCTGAAAAATTGATTGCAGAAGGAATTATTGGCCGTGACTATATCAAGCAATCTGAACAAAATTTTAAGGCGAGCCTTGAATCTGAATTAGAAGATTCAAGAAAAGAAGACAAAACAGTCATTACCCCATTTATGCAAGAGGCATGGTCTAATTTTTCTAGAGCACGAGCAGATCACATGTTAGAAGTTGTAGATACAACCTATCCAAAAGAAAAACTCAAGCACATTGCAGGTGTAATTTCTAACTTGCCCTCCGACAAAAAATTTATTCGTAAGATTGAACGATTGGTTCAATCTCGACAAACAATGTTTGATCAAGATAAACTAGATTGGGCCATGGCCGAGCATTTGGCCTATGGTTCTCTACTTCAAGAAGGATTTGATGTTCGAATTTCTGGTCAAGATGTAGAACGAGGCACATTTTCGCATCGTCATGCTGTTGTAAAAGTTGAAGACAGTGAGGAAGAAGTGATTCTTTTGAATAATATCAGTTCAGACCAAGGCAAATTTTATATCTATAATTCTTTATTATCTGAATATGGAGTACTAGGTTTTGATTATGGTTATGCCATGGCGAGCCCCAACACACTAGGAATTTGGGAAGCTCAATTTGGAGACTTTAGTAATGGCGCTCAAATTATGATTGACCAGTACATTTCATGTGGTGAAGATAAATGGAAAACCCCCAACGGTATTGTAATGCTTTTGCCACATGGTTATGAGGGTCAAGGAGCAGAACATTCTTCTGGAAGAATGGAGCGCTATTTACAACTCTGCGCAAAAGACAACATGTTTGTTGCTGACTGTACCACACCAGCCAATATGTTTCATATTTTAAGGAGACAATTAAAAGCAAAGTATAGAAAACCACTTATTGTATTTACTCCAAAAAGTTTATTACGTCATCCAAAGGTAGTTTCAACAGTAGAAGACTTTTCAAATGGAAGTTTTAAGCCATTAATTGATGATGATTTAGCATCTTCAAAGGCAACAAAAACGCTTGTTTTTGTAACGGGAAAATTTTATTATGATCTTTTAGAAGCAAAAAAACTACAAAACAGAAACGACGTTGCATTAGTTCGAATAGAACAACTCTTTCCTCTCCCTGAAACTGAAATTCAAGAAATTTTAGATAAGTATAAAAACGCAGATGATATTGTTTGGGCGCAAGAAGAACCAAGGAACATGGGGGCTTATGCCCATATTTTGATGCATATTGATGCCTCAAAAAATTGGCGTGTAGCATCAAGAAGAAGCTATAGCGCACCAGCAGCAGGAAGTTCAACACGATCTAAGCGAAGACATCAAGAAATTATAGATTTTGTTTTTGATAAAACAAAAGACAATCAAAGAAAAAAGACTAAAATAAAATAGAATGATTTTAGAAATGAAAGTGCCTTCCCCAGGCGAGTCTATTACAGAAGTAGAAATTGCAGAGTGGCTAGTTCAAGATGGAGATTATGTCGAAAAAGACCAAGCCATTGCTGAGGTTGATAGCGATAAGGCTACGCTAGAACTCCCTGCTGAAGTTAGTGGAACAATAACCCTCAAAGCAGAAGAAGGTGACGCTGTTGAGGTAGGAGCAGTTGTTTGCCTTATAGACACCAGTGCTACAAAACCCGAGGGTGATGATTCAACACCAGCCAAAGAAGATACACCAAAGCAAGCCCCTACAACTTCAGTTGTTGCACCTAGCAACGAAAATACCTATGCAACAGGAACTGCTAGTCCTGCTGCCAAGAAAATATTAGCGGAAAAAGGAATTGATGCCACTTCAATTTCTGGTACCGGAAAAGATGGCCGCATTACTAAGGAAGATGCTGTAAAAGCAGTGCCATCAATGGGGCAAAAAGTTGATATTGAGGGAAGGGGAGTTACTCGCTCTAAGCTTTCTATGTTACGTAGAAAAGTTGCAGAACGATTGGTGTCTGCCAAAAATGAAACGGCCATGCTAACGACTTTTAATGAAGTTGATATGTCGCCAATATTTGAACTTAGAAAACAATACAAAGAGACCTTTAAAGAAAAACACGAAGTAGGACTTGGATTTATGAGTTTCTTTACTTTAGCTGTTGTTCGTGCACTTAAACTCTTTCCAGCAGTAAATTCTATGATAGACGGAAAAGAAATGATTTCTTATGATTTCTGTGATATTAGTATAGCTGTGTCTGGGCCAAAAGGACTCATGGTCCCTGTTATAAGAAATGCTGAAAATCTAACATTTAGAGGGGTTGAATCTGAAGTGAAACGTCTAGCTATTCGTGCTAGAGATGGCCAAATTACTGTCGATGAAATGACAGGGGGGACATTTACGATTTCTAATGGAGGTGTGTTTGGAAGTATGTTATCTACACCAATTATCAACCCTCCACAAAGTGGAATTTTGGGGATGCATAATATTATTGAAAGACCAGTTGCTGTAGACGGTAAAGTGGAAATCCGCCCAATGATGTATGTTGCACTTTCGTACGATCATCGTATTATAGATGGAAAAGAATCAGTTGGATTTTTAGTTGCCGTAAAAGAAGCCTTAGAAAATCCTCAAGAATTTCTAATGGATAATGACGTTAAGAAAGCCTTGGAACTTTAGTGTGCTTCTAACCAATTTTTCCCAATATCCATTTCAACATCTAATGGTACAACCATTGTGTATGCATTTTCCATTTCTGTTTTAATTAGCGATTTAATACTTTCTAGTTCAGGTGTGTAAACATCAAAAACAAGTTCGTCATGCACTTGTAACAGCATCTTACTTTTAAAATCTCCTTTATTAAGATTTTTGTAAATATTAATCATTGCAATTTTGATGATGTCTGCCGCACTTCCTTGAATAGGTGCATTCACAGCATTACGCTCAGAAGCACCCCGAACAACAGCATTTCTAGAATTGATATCTTTTAAATATCTACGACGATCTGAAATTGTTTTTACATAACCATTATCTCTTGCAAAATCAATTTGATCAGCAATGTACGCTCGTAGTTTTGGATAAGTTGCATAGTAGGTATCAATAAGCGCTTTGGCTTCCGCTCTACTTAAATCAGTTTGATTGCTTAGTCCAAAAGCAGAAACGCCATAAATAATTCCAAAATTGACGGTTTTTGCATTGCTGCGCTGTTCGCGATTAACCTCTGACAATGGCACATTAAACACTCTTGAAGCAGTTGAAGCATGAATGTCTTCTCCATTTTTAAACGCTTCAATCATGGTTTCTTCTTCGCTTAGGGCTGCAATCACACGTAATTCAATTTGAGAGTAATCTGCTGCGAGTAATATATAGTCTTCATTTCGAGGGACAAATGCTTTTCGAACTTGTCGGCCACGCTCTGTTCGTATAGGAATATTTTGAAGATTTGGATTGATACTACTCAAACGCCCAGTGGCTGCAACCGTTTGTAGATATTCTGTATGAATTCGTCCTGTACTTTGTAAAACTTGCTCAGGGAGAGCATCAACATACGTGCTTTTTAGCTTTGCCAACCCTCTATATTCTAAAATATTTCGGATGATTTCGTGATCTTTAGCCAGATAAGAAAGTACATCTTCTGCAGTGCTGTATTGTCCTGTTTTTGTTTTTTTAGGTTTATCAACGAGTTTTAATTTTTCAAACAAAATAATACCTAGTTGCTTCGGTGATGCGATATTAAAAACTTCCCCTGCTTTGTCAAAGATGCTCTGTTCAAGAGTTTTAATGTCTTTATTTAAATCTAAAGACAGATTTTTGAGAAAATCAACATCAAGACGAATTCCCTCTAATTCCATAGAAGCAAGTACTTTGATTAATGGAATTTCTATAGAATTGAAAAGATTTAGTGTATTTGCATCAGACATTTCTTTCTTAAAATGTTGAGCTAATTGAAATGTAATATCGGCATCTTCAACAGCATACTCAGTAATCGTTTCTAAGCTTACGCTACGCATGGATTTTTGGTGTTTCCCTTTTTTTCCAATTAACTCCTCGATAGCCATTGGCGTGTAGTTGAGGTAGGTTTCTGCCAAAATGTTCATATTATGACGCATATCAGGGTTGATAAGATAATGTGCAATCATGGTGTCAAACAAAGGGCCTTCAACAGAAATATTGTATTTGTGCAACACCTTAATATCATATTTTAAATTTTGACCAATTTTTTCAATATTTCCATTTTCAAAAAAGGGCCTGAGTTTTTCAATTAATTGGCGAGCTTCGTTTTGTTCATCTGGAATAGGAACATAAAATCCCTTGTTTGCTTCCCATGAAAAAGCAATTCCAACAAGTTCAGCTTCAAGAGGATTGAGGGATGTTGTTTCGGTATCAAAACAAACCGATTTTTTTTCTAAAAGTTGTTTTAAAAATAAATCAAAAGCAAAATTACTTTCTATAAATTGATAAAAGTGTGCGACCGATTTTATATTTGATCTTTCAAATGTTGGAGCCACTGAATTTTCTTCAGCAGGGGCATCAAAAAGTGAAAACTGACCTGTTCCTGCTGTTGTGTTTTTTGGTATTGCTTTTTCAGTAGTATTACTGTCAGCTTCAGCAGTATTGGTCTTATTTACTGCAAATGTTTTTTTGAAATTTTCTATTAAACGTCTGAATTCTAATTCTTGAAAAATTTCATTTACTTTTTCATGATCAGGCTCGTCTAATTCAAAATTTTTGGCATTAAATTCAACAGGTACATCTAATAAAATTGTGGCTAGTTTTTTTGAAAGCAGTCCGAGTTCTGCGTTGGCTTCAACCTTTTCTTTCATTTTGCCTTTGAGCTCGTGTGTATTTTCAATAAGCCCTTCCATGCTTCCATAAAGATTGATAAACTTTTTTGCTGTTTTGTCTCCAACTCCAGGCAGTCCAGGAATGTTATCTACAGCATCACCTTTCATTCCCAAAAAATCTATAACTTGTTTTGGGTCTTGAACTTCAAATTTTTCTTTGACTTCTTCTACGCCCCAAGTTTCATATCCACCTCCAAACATTGGGCGGTACATAAAAATATTTTCACTGACGAGTTGAGCGAAATCCTTGTCGGGTGTTACCATATAAGTTTTATAGCCTTCTTTTTCTGCTTTTTTGGCCAATGTTCCAATAATATCATCGGCTTCATATCCGTTTTTAACCATAATTGGAATATGCATGGCTTCCAATATTTTATGGATATATGGAACAGCGACTTTAATTCCCTCTGGGGTTTCATCTCGATTTGCTTTATATTCTGGAAAAACCTCTAATCGACCTGTACTTCCTCCTTTATCAAAACATACGGCCAGATGGTCTGGGCGTTCTCTTTTTATGACATCCAACAATGAGTTTGTAAACCCAAGAATTGCAGAAGTGTCTAGTCCCTTGGAATTGATTCTTGGATTTTTGATAAACGCATAATAGCCTCTAAAAATAAGAGCATAAGCATCAAGTAGAAATAAACGTTTTTGTTGAGCCATTATTTATTATACTTTATAAATTTTTATTAAAATAATCGGATTGAATGTTTTGATTTCCACCATCTTGATATTTTGTCATACTGAACCACTGATGAATAGAGTAGGCCCCTGTTTCACCTTGTTTGTTTACTGCAATATACCCTACTTGAAAATTTTTGAATTCACTATTGGGTTTGTCAACAATTCGGCGAATTGCTTCTTTGCAGGCTTGTTGAGGTGTTCTTCCTTGACGCATGAGTTCTACGATTAAAAAACTTCCAACGGTTTTTACAACTTCTTCTCCTAGCCCTGTTGCTACAGCACCTCCAACTTTGTTGTCTACAAAAAGTCCTGATCCAATAATTGGGGAGTCTCCAACTCTACCGTTCATTTTATAGGCCAGTCCACTAGTGGTACAAGCCCCCGCAATATCACCGTTTTTGTCAATGGCCAACATGCCTATAGTGTCGTGATTTTCGATATTTATTATTGGTTTGTATTGACTTGTTTTTGACCATTTTTTCCATGCTAATTTAGAGGCTTCAGTCAGTAGATTTTCTTTTTTAAATCCTTTTGAAATTGCAAATTTTTCTGCCCCTTTTCCTGCAAGCATAACATGTGGAGTGTCCTCCATTACTCTGCGTGCCACTGAAACGGCATGAGTTATATTTTGTAAAAAAACAACAGAGCCACAATTCCCCTCTTCATTCATTATACATGCATCCAAAGTCACATTACCATCTCTATCTGGAAGCCCGCCTTTGCCAACCGATTGCCCTTTTTCATTGGCTTCTTCTATTCGACAACCTTGCTCAACAGCGTCTAATGCACTTCCACCATTAATTAATACTTTCCAAGCTTTAGCCGTAGCAGATTTTACATTCCATGTTGCAATAACAACAGGAATTTTGGGCTTAGCATTTGGCCTTACTAAATTATTTTCAGAAGATTCAATACAGCTACTCAACGTCTCAGTAACAGTTATCCCAAGCCCTGTTAACGCTGCGTTTTTTATAAATTTTCTCCTCTTCATTTTTAAAACTTGAGATTAAAGCCCTTGTTTTTGCAATGCAGTTTTTGTTTTGAATGTGTAGAATAATAAATAAACAAAACATAAAACTGCAATCCAGTATGATGATTGTATGCTAAAAATATCTGCTAGTTTTCCCTGAAGTGGAGGAATAATCGCACCGCCTAAAATCATCATGATTAAAAATGCTGACCCTTGTGCAGTATACTTTCCTAAGCCTGTAATACTGAGTGCAAAAATACATGGCCACATGATAGAACAAAATAATCCGCCTGACAATAAGGCAAATAAGGCTAATTGTCCAGAAGCAAAAACACCAATGACCATGCCTACAATACCAAGAATACTAAATATTTTTAAAGTTACAATTGGATTGTCTTTTGCTAAGAAAAAACCACCAATTTGAATTGCTACACAAATACTAAATAAAAGAATTTCGTTAGATGAATATTTTCCAAAGTTGACCATAAGTATAACTCCAAAAGCAATATAAGGGACAAGAATAAGCAACCATTTTTTGAGTCCTTTACTAGGATTGAAAACTGCAATTGCACCAACCCAACGTCCAATCATTAATCCTCCCCAATACAAAGAAATAAATGGCGCAATTTCGGCATCATTCATCACTTTGAGCCCTAGAGGATTTAAGTTGTTAACTTTGTCTGCAACAGATTTTAAAAGCTCCCCTAAGTTACTTTGAATAGTAACTTCCACCCCAACATATGTAAATATAGCTAACATACCCAAAACGAGTTGAGGATACTTCATAGCACCCCATCCAATTGGGTTTTTGGAAGCCCTCGAATTGGCAAAGAACACACTTCCAACAACGGCTAATAGAGCTACAAAGAGCAATATCAACCTTGTGTTTTCAACAGATGCCAAAGCTTCCTCACCACTTGTGTAGGTGTTAAAAATTAATCCAAAACAGATTGCTATAATAATTGTGAGCGCAATAAGGGTGTTTTTGGCTTTGTTTGCAGGCTCAAAACTATCGTTTGATTTTGTATTTTTTAATTTTTTTGAAAAGTGAAAAAGTGCCGCCGCTGCCAAAAATAAAACCCCAACTCCAATGTATAACAGTTGAACGGTGGTTAATGTAATCTCATTATTTTTTATCATTTGATTAAGCTCATCACCTGATAAGGGCGTAGACCCAAAAATAATAAGTGCAATTACTATGGGGCCAATGGTCGTTCCAAAAGAATTGACACCACCAGCAAGATTCAAACGTTGTGAGCCTTTATTGGGATCTCCCAATGAATAAACAAAAGGATTTGCTGCGGTTTGCTGTAATGAAAATCCTAGGCCAACAATAAAAAGTGCCACGAGTACTAAATAAAAAATAGAGGTGTCTCCCTGTTGTGCGCCATCAATAAAAGGGTACATAAGCAATGCACCGAGGGCTGAAATGAGTAGCCCATAGATAATCCCTTTTTTGTAACCCCAATTATTCAAAACATCTTTTTTGATGCTACTTGACATTACAAAAAGAAATAATGCGCCCAGATAATAGGCACCATAAAATGCAAAATCGACCAATTGAGATTGAAATTGATCGATATTAAAATACGTTTTACAAAAGGGAATAAACACCCCATTTGAGGCAGCGATAAACCCCCAAAAGAAAAAGACAGTTACTAAAGTTGTTAATGCGGATTGGTTTTTTTTTGAAGTCATAACATTGTATTAAATCTTTCTCTGAGGATAGTTGAAGCCTTACAGAAAGTTACTTTCATTCTTTTATTATGAAAGTTGGTTGTGTTAATATGTGTGAAATATACTAACAATAAAAGAAATCTAAAACAATAGTTAAAAATTTTTATTCCACACTAGATACTAAAGTTTTACACTACTTTTGCGCCAAGTTTTTTAAAGAATGATTAGACTTTTAATTTTTATTGGAATTGTTCTTGCCCTTGATTTTTACGCGCTTCAAAGCTTTAGGAGTGTTACAAAAAATTCTTGGGTCACAGCAATTTATATTTTCTGTTCTTTTACCGTTTTAGGAAATATTATTTATCAGTCTGTAAATTTAGATCGCTCATCTGGAATTAATCATGGATTTTATACTGCTTTTGCTTTGTTTGTACTCTTTTATGTTCCAAAAATCATTCTTATTGCTGTTGTGTTTGGGGAAGATGTTTTTCGACTTTTTGAAGCAATTTTTAATAAAATCATGGGACAAAGTACTACTAGCGCCCCCTTTTTTAAAGGTCGTAGGAAGGTGATAGGTCAACTAGCTTTAGGGGTTGCGGCTATTCCTTTTTTGTCAATTTTATATGGAATTACAAAAGGCAAATATAATTTTAAAGTTCTCAAGTATACTTTATTTTATGACGATTTACCACCCGAATTTGACGGATACAAAATATCACAAATAAGCGACATCCACAGCGGTAGTTTTGACAAAAAAGCAAAAATCGAGTATGCCATAGATCTAATTAATGAGCAAGCGTCGGATGTAATTATGTTTACAGGCGACTTGGTCAATAGTAAAACTTCTGAAATGGAACCTTGGAAGGCATTGTTTTCAAAACTAAGTGCTAAAGACGGTGTTTTTTCAGTTTTAGGAAATCATGACTATGGCGATTACTTGCGTTGGCCATCAAAAGAAGACAAAGAAAAAAACTTTCAAGACATGCTGAAACTTCATGAGCAAATGGGGTTTCAATTACTTTTGGATGAATCAAGATTTATAGAAAAGGAAGGTGCCCGAATTGCAGTGATTGGTGTAGAAAACTGGGGTAAAGGCTTTAAGCAAAAGGGGGACTTAAAAAAGGCAACCTCTCAAATTTCTGACGATGACTTTAAAATACTGCTGAGCCACGATCCATCGCATTGGGAATATGAAGTTACAAAAGACAATTTGCATTATCATCTAACACTTAGTGGGCATACCCACGGGATGCAATTTGGGATTGAAATTCCTGGTTTAGTAAAATGGAGCCCCATAAAATGGCGTTATAAATATTGGGCAGGATTATATAAACAAGCGGGGCAATATCTTAATGTTAACCGAGGTTTTGGATTTTTGGCTTTCCCAGGGCGAGTGGGCATTTGGCCAGAAATTACAGTGATTACATTAAAAAAAGGCAAAGAAGAGGTATAATAACCTGTAATTTCCTTAAATAAATAAAAAAATTACTCTGATTTAATTTTCTTTTTTTAATATTGTATAAGATGATTTAACAAAATTTATATCAAATCATTAAATTAAAAGCAATATCATGTCCAAATTTGGAGAATTAATAGATGTTGAAGTTCCTGTTCTTTTTGATTTTTTTACAGAGTGGGATGAAGCTTCAAATGCCATGCACGATGTACTTCGAGATGTGGCTGCTGCACTTGGCGATAAAGCCAGAGTCATCAAAATAGACGTTGATAAAAATCAAGCCCTATCCGAAGCCCTAAGAATTAAAGGATTGCCTACGCTTATAATTTATAAGTCTGGCGATATGAAATGGAGACAAAGCGGAGAGCTTGATGCCAATACCATCATTGGTCTCATGCAAAATCACATGTAATTTTTTACACTTATTTGCTGAGATTGGACTTGTCTTACAATTCTTCCCCTGTGAAAAGACGTAAATATCCATTGAATTTTTCCATTTCAGCTTTGATGAAATCCTTGTCTTCATACAAACTGATAGTGTCTACTAAACCTTTGTAGCGCTCTATATCGAAATAGACATTTTGAATATATTTGGATTGATTATCTTCGGAAACTTGACCAAAATAGTTAAGATTTTCTTGATATTTAACGGCAACTTGCCGATAGAGTTCTCGTGCTTTTTCTTTTGCGTCTACTTCATAATAAGCTCCAATAAATGGTTCAAGAAAAGTGTAGTATCCAAAAATATCAACTGGCATTTTTTCCATAGCCAAATCCGTAATTTCTTCGGCTTTGTCTAGCTGTTTTTCATTAATGAGATCTTCAATTAGTCGCGCCATATGTCCTCTGTATGTGATACTATTCCTGCGTGTTTCAACATCGTGATACACCCCTGGATTACCACTATTGCCCCATTCCCAGTTTTTAATGAGGGCGTACATTTTTTCAGTATCAATTCGCCCCATAAATGGACTTCCTTTTTGAAGAGGAGTTTTTATAGGAACAAGTTTGTAGGCAAAGCCATCTAATTGTAAATAATCTTTCATCCAAATATAATCGTCGTCACCAAAGGCACCACCACTAAAATATACAGGACGTTCCCAGTTGTTTTGTGCAATGATATCGAGCATCATCATACGATTTTTCATAATGACTTGCCCTGTAATTTTGATGTCAATATGATCTACAATTCTATCCGCATCTTTTGCTGCAACAACCCCATTTTTTAGGACAGCTTCCTTATTGACGGGTATTCTCACAAATTCTGTAGGGGCATAATTTGCATTCAAATCTTGGTTGCGTTGTCCTTTTGTTTGATACCCTTGCTGTTCCAAAACATAGCCATATTTAGTTCGCTCGTCATCACTAGAAATAAAATCCATAAATTGATTAATGCCTAATGTGTCTTTAGTCACTACTTCTTTTATGATGTAATCACGAGTTCCCCATTTATATTGATCGTGTGTTAATTTCGATGGTATTGGATCGCTATCATAGGCCTTTCGTTTCATTTGATCGATATACCAATCCACATTAAAAAGACTTGTACATACCACACGAATATCTCTTCGAATTCCTTCAATTTCTTGTGCATACCAAAGTGGAAATGTATCGTTATCTCCAATGGTAAAAATAATAGCATTTGGTGCACAGGATTCCAAATAATTTACAGCCATTGCATGGGCTGTTTTTCTGTTGGAACGATCATGATCATCCCAATTTTGACTTATTAAAATTCCAGGAACAGCAACAAGACATAAAACACTTATACCCGGTGCAATAAGTTTTGATTTGCTAAATGTTTGGAATTTATCAAAAAGGGCATAAACTCCAATCCCTATCCAAAGGGCAAAGACATAAAATGAACCCACCAAAGAATAATCTCTCTCGCGAGGTTCAAAGGGTCTAACGTTAGTGTAGACCTGTATGGCTATCCCAGTGAACAAGAAAAACACCAACATGGTCCAAAATACTTTTTTTTCTCTGTTAAAGACAAAAAACAAACCGATTAACCCTAATAATAATGGAAGCAAATAATACGTATTTCGAGCTTTGTTGTTTAGCACATCACTTGGGAGATTTTTTTGAGAAATACCTAAGAGATATTCATCAATAAAATTGATTCCTGTAAGCCAGTTTCCGTGTAGATCCATTTTTCCTTGAATATCGTCTTGGCGACCAGAAAAATTCCACATAAAATAACGCCAATACATATATCCAATTTGATAATCAAATAAGTAATAAACATTATCAATTAATGATGGTTTTTCAATATCCAAATAACGCCCATATGTTTTTAGAAAATCATGATAGCCCTCAAAATCAACTTCACCTTCTGTAATTTCTTTTCGGAAGTCGTTTACGAGGCTACGAAGTTCGTTTTGCATGCTATATTCTGGTTTTATGGAAAATTCCAAAGCCCCAGAGTAGATCATATAGTTTTCGGCATGTTCGCCGCTCCACATGCGCGGTAAAAGTGAACCATGATTACTATTGTAGTTTTGAATCGCATTTTCGTAATCATTGACAACAACATAGCGCCCAGATTTTTTATCTTTTTCATATTTGGGTTTGTCATCAACATAGGGTTGATTTTCATCTAATCCAGCATATTGATCCGTAAATTGTGGGCCATAAAACAAATGTGTTTTTGGGTATTGTTCCAAGTTATAATACGCCAATAATTCACGTGCACTAGAGGGGTTGTTTTCATTGACTGGGACATTGGCATTGGCACGAATGGGGAGCATCAACCAAGTTGTAAATCCTATAATCATAAAAGTTATACATAGTAAGCTAGTGTTAAGGATTACGTGTCCTTTTTTCTTCGAATAATTTAATCCTAAATAAATGAAAAGTACCAATAAAATTAGAGCAATGATACTTCCTGAATTAAAAGGCAATCCAACACTGTTCACAAAGAAAATTTCTAAAGCACTGAAGTAGCGTAAAATATTGGGCGCAAGAAGTTTAAATATAAACAACAATACAGCAACAACAACGATGTTTGCAAGAATAAAATTCTTTGGTGTAATGGTTTTATAATTCTTGAAATAATACAAAAGACCTATGGCTGGAATAGTTAAAAGCCCCATAAAATGTACTCCAAATGAAAGTCCTACAATAAAAGAAATCAAAATCAGCCAGCGGTTGCCTCTTGGAGTATTCATTTCCTTTTCCCAGCGAAGTCCCAAATAAAACATAACGGCCATTATTAGGGTAGCCATTGCATATACTTCTGTTTCTACTGCATTAAACCAAAAAGAATCGGTGAATGCAAAGGATAAACTCCCAACAAAAGCAGCGCCTAAAATGGCAGTTTGTTTGTTGGTGTTAGATTCGGACTCCTTAGTTGTAATTTTTTGTAATAACAACACAATAGACCAAAACATAAAAAGAATGGTAAATGCGCTAGCGGCAGCACTCATCATATTGAGAACAAGACCAATTTGGGCAGGTTCTGAAGCAAAAATGGAGAAAAACGCACCTAGCATTTGAAACAATGGCGCTCCAGGAGGGTGGCCAACTTCAAGTTTTGAAGAAGTTAAAATATACTCTCCTGTATCCCAAAACCCAACAGTGGGTTCTACAGTAAGAGCGTAGGTCAAAAATGCGACACCAAATGCAACCCACCCTAAAATAAGGTTCCATCGTTTAAAATTAAAATTCGCCATGGTCAAAAATTTGTAGTACATGGCGAATTTAACAATAAAATCAAATAAGGCTAAATAATTTGAGGGATAGATTTATAATAAATATCCCAAAGAGTGTTATGATTTTTAAATTTAAACAAATCATAAGTCAAGATTTTGATATTTTTTTAAATTTTTGAAATGATTTTCAAAGGCCAAAATTCCTTTTTTTGTGATTTTAAGTTTTGTTTTTGGGTAATTGTTTTCAAAACTTTTGGCTATGGAAATGTATTCGCTTTCCGCAAGTTTTTTCAACTGAACACTCAAATTGCCTTGCGTGCTGTTTGTGATTTTTTTTAAATAATTAAAATCGCAATCACTAACTTTTATCAAAACAGACATCACCATCAAACGAATGGGGTTTGTTAATAATTTGTCAAGTGGTTCAAACATGTTTTTTGCTTAAATAAAGTGAAAGGCCGGGAATGACAAGCCCTACAAAAGTTGCTACAGCATTAATCAAAAGCACATTGATACTTGGCAAAATGGCAATCAAAACACTACAAGAAATGACAGCGATTGCACCAATTATGAGAGGGGTAAAGCGAATAAGAAGCGCAGAGATTAGTAAAACTATTCCAAGTAGAAATAAAATTTCTTGTACTGGATTTTGCTTTTTAAATATAGACAAGACTACGATTACAAGCCAGGCGATATTAAATACCCCCCAAACAAGCTTTAGCGCACGCCCAATATGTGTTTCATAGCCCAAACGAACACTTGTTTTTATATTATAAATGACGGTAATAACCATGCCAATAATCGGAACTGTAGTCCAATAAAAAAGGGAAGAATATGCTGTTTTTTGAATAAATTCAGAAAAAAAATAATGAATTAAACTCATCATTGAAATGAGTAGTCCCCAAAAAATAAAATTAACAGAAGTGGGTTTAAGTTGTTCCTTTGTCTTATTGATGGCTTCATTAATAAGACTTAATTGTTTAGAATGATTCATAATGAAATAGGTTTTAGTTTTGGGCAAATATAAACTAGTTTATATTATAAACCAAATTATATATCGATTATTTATTTAAAAAAATATTTGTGCAACCAAAGTTTTGTTCTAAATTTGCATCCTCATTATGAGAATGGCCCATGGTGTAACTGGCAACACGTCTGGTTTTGGTCCAGAAGAGTCTAGGTTCGAGCCCTAGTGGGCCAACAAAAAAAGCTTCAACTATAAGTTGAAGCTTTTTATTTTGAAAAATAATTTAATAAACCGCATTAAAACTTGCATAAATCCGCTTTTATATTTTATATTTGCAGCGTAGAACGGATAATAAAAAAGTGAGGGGACAGAAAGTCCCCTCTTTTTATACCAAATGTTTAGAGATAGTGTACGTGAATTATTGGAAGAAGGTCTTGAAAAAAGACCCGATTTGTTTCTCATTGATTTTGAAATATTAGAGGGGAATAAAATCCGTATTATCATTGATGGCGACAAAGGTGTTTTGGTAGAGGACTGTATGTATGTCAGTCGCGCAATAGAGCACAATCTTGATCGTGAAGAGCAAGATTTTTCATTAGAAATTTCTTCTGCCGGAGCAACAACGCCTCTAGTACACCAACGTCAATACAAAAAAAATATTGGCCGTACACTAAAACTTAAAACAGTCAATAATGAAAAGTATGAAGCGGTTTTGACGGCTGTTGATACAGAAGAAATTGTTTTACAATGGAAAGCTAGAGAGCCAAAACCCATTGGAAAAGGAAAAGTAACAGTTCAAAAAACAGTCACTATACCTTACCAAAACATTGAAAAAGCGCAAATAAAATTAGTATTTTAAGATAAGAACCACATTATGGAAAATTTAGCATTAATCGATTCGTTTTCTGAGTTTAAAGATGACAAACTCATTGATCGTGTGACCCTTATGGCCATACTAGAGGATGTTTTTAGAAATGCCTTAAAAAAGAAATTTGGAGACGACGATAATTTCGATATCATTATCAACCCAGACAAAGGAGATTTGGAGATATGGCGCAATAGAATTGTTGTCGCAGACGACGAAGTTGAAAATGAAAACCAAGAAATTTCACTAACTGAAGCTCAGAAAATTGAACCAGATTTTGAAGTAGGTGAGGATGTTTCAGAAGAAGTAAAGCTATTTGATTTGGGGAGACGATCCATTTTGGCATTACGTCAAAACTTAATTTCTAAAATCCAAGAACATGATAATACAAATATCTACAAACAATTCAAGGATCTTGAAGGAGAAATATATTCTGCAGAGGTGCACCATATTCGCCATCGTGCCGTAATTTTATTGGATGACGAAGGGAACGAATTAATTTTACCCAAAGACAAGCAAATCCCATCTGATTTTTTCAGAAAAGGAGAAAATGTTCGTGGAATTATTGAAAGTGTAGAGCTAAAAGGCAACAAGCCAAACATTGTTTTGTCTAGAACCGCACCAGCATTTTTGGAAAAATTATTTGAACAAGAAATACCAGAAGTGTTTGATGGACTTATTTCTGTTAAAAATGTAGTTAGAATTCCAGGCGAAAAAGCAAAAGTTGCTGTAGACTCTTACGATGACAGAATTGACCCCGTTGGTGCCTGTGTAGGGATGAAAGGATCACGAATTCATGGGATTGTTAGAGAATTAGGAAATGAAAATATAGATGTAATCAATTACACCAACAATTTACAGTTATACATCACAAGAGCTCTAAGCCCTGCGCGTGTAACGTCCATAAAAATTGATGAAGAAAACAAACGTGCAGAAGTAATTCTTAAACCAGAAGAAGTTAGTAAGGCTATTGGACGTGGAGGTCACAATATTCGACTAGCAGGACGTCTCACAGGCTACGAAATAGATGTCTTTAGAGAAGGTGTTGAAGAAGATGTTGAGCTTTCAGAATTTTCTGACGAGATCGAAGCGTGGATTATTGATGAATTTGCAAAAGCAGGTTTGGATACTGCCAAAAGCGTTTTGGAACAAGACGTTAAAGACCTTGTTAAGCGTACAGATTTAGAAGAAGAAACAATAGACGATGTGATTCGAATTTTAAAAGAAGAATTCGAAGATTAAAATTTTAATTATATTGGTGCCCAGATTACATCATCTGCGCCAAATTTTATAAAAAAAATAACGAAGGCAATTTATGGCTGATATCATAAGATTAAGTAAAGTATTGAGGGAGTTGAACATTTCAATGGACCGTGCTATTGACTTTTTGGAGTCAAAAAACATCGAAATTGAAAAACGACCAACAACTAAAATTTCTACTGAGGTATATGAGTTACTTTCAGGAGAGTTTCAAACTGATGCCAGTAAGAAAGTTGCCTCCAAAGAAGTTGGGCAAGCAAAGCAAAAAGAAAAAGAAGCTTTGCGTTTGCAAAGAGAAGAAGAAGCTCTAAAAAAAGAAGAAGAGGCCAAGAAAGTAATTAAAGCCAAAACGACTTTTGAGGGGCCAAAGAAAGTTGGAAAAATTGATTTAAATCCAACAAAACCAAAGTCTGCGCCAAAACCAAAGTTAGAGACATCAAAGTCAGAAAAACCAAAAACAGAAGAGAAACCAAAGAAAGATGAAGTAAAAAAGGTTGAAAAATCTGTGCCAAAATCCACAAATCAAGAACCTGTAAAGGAGACTCCAAAAGTTGCTGCTGACTCTGGAAAAGTAAAAACACAATACGCAAAATTATCTGGCCCAAAATCAACAGGTCAAACTATTGATTTATCTCAATTTAATAAACCAAAAAAGACTTCACCGGCAAAAGAATCTGACAAATCTGTATCATCAGATTCAAGAAAAAAACGAAAAAGAATAAGTAAAGTTGGCAGAGGAAATCAAGGACAAAAACCTCGTTTTAATAAAAGTAGAAACCAAAAACCGAGTACTCCAAAAGTTGAGCCAACAGCTGAAGAAGTTCAAAAGCAAGTGCGAGAAACTCTTGAAAAACTTCAAGGGAAATCGTCCAAGGGGAAGGGTGCAAAATACAGAAGAGATAAGCGTGATCAACACCGCCAGCAAACAGAAAAAGACTTAGAGCAACAGGCAATAGAAAGCAAAACATTAAAAGTTACTGAATTTGTAACCGCTAATGAAGTTGCAACGATGATGGATGTTTCTGTAACCGAAATTATCTCGGCTTGTATGTCATTAGGGATGATGGTTACGATGAACCAAAGACTTGATGCAGAAACTCTATCAATTGTTGCAGAAGAATTTGGTTATACGGTTGATTTTGTAACCGCAGATATTGATGAAATTATTGAAGAGGTAGAAGATAAGGAGGAAGATTTACTAGAGCGTGCTCCAATTGTAACAGTAATGGGACATGTAGATCATGGTAAAACATCACTACTCGATTATATAAGAGAAGAAAATGTAATTGCTGGAGAATCTGGAGGTATTACACAGCATATTGGTGCCTATGGAGTTACATTAGCTTCTGGACAAAAGATTGCATTTTTAGATACACCTGGTCACGAGGCCTTTACTGCAATGCGTGCAAGAGGTGCTCAAGTTACGGATATTGCCATTATTGTAATTGCTGCAGATGATAATATTAAGCCACAAACTAAAGAAGCAATTTCGCATGCACAAGCTGCTGGAGTCCCAATTGTTTTTGCTATTAATAAAGTAGATTTACCAACTGCAAATCCAGATAAAATAAAAGAAGGACTAGCTAATATGAATCTCATGGTTGAAGATTGGGGTGGAAAAATTCAATCTCATGACATCTCTGCAAAAAACGGAGACGGTATACAGGAATTATTAGAAAAAGTACTCCTTGAAGCAGAATTATTAGAATTAAAAGCAAATCCAAATAAAGCAGCCGTTGGAACAATAGTTGAAGCTTTTCTGGACAAAGGACGAGGTTATGTTTCAACAGTTTTAGTGCAAGCAGGAACATTACGCATTGGAGATTATGTACTTGCTGGAAAAAATAGTGGAAAAATCAAAGCCATGCAAGATGAACGAGGGCAAGAAGTTAGCGAGGCTGGACCTTCTACTCCAATCTCAATACTTGGCTTGGATGGTGCACCACAAGCAGGGGACAAATTCAATGTTTTCAAAGACGAAAGAGAAGCTAAACAAATTGCTGCAAAACGCACACAATTACAACGCGAACAATCTGTACGTACACAACGACACATTACACTAGATGAAATTGGAAGACGTATTGCACTTGGTGATTTTAAAGAATTAAACATTATTTTAAAAGGAGATGTAGATGGTTCTGTTGAAGCACTTACAGATTCCTTCCAAAAACTATCAACAGAAGAAATTCAAGTTAATATCATTCACAAAGCAGTAGGAGCAATTACCGAAAGTGATGTGCTTTTAGCTTCAGCTTCGGACGCCATAATTATTGGATTTAACGTTCGGCCAATGGGTAACGCTCGACAAATTGCCGAAAAGGAAGAAATTGACATCCGAATGTACTCCATTATTTATGATGCAATAAATGATTTGAAAGACGCTATGGAAGGGATGCTATCTCCTGAATTTAAAGAAGAAATTACAGGTTCGGCAGAGATTAGAGAAACATTTAAAATTTCAAAAATTGGAACAATTGCTGGATGTATGGTTACCAATGGTAAAATCTTTAGAAACTCCCAAATTCGTATCATCAGAGAAGGTGTGGTTATTTATACTGGTGAATTAGCATCATTAAAACGTTTTAAAGACGATGCAAAAGAAGTTTCAAAAGGCTATGATTGTGGAATGCAGATTAAAAACTACAACGACATCCAATTAGGAGATGTGTTTGAAGCGTTTCAAGAAGTTGCTGTTAAAAAGAAATTGTAACCCTAACAATTTAAATTCCTAAAGCTTAATTTTGTTTTGGAGTGAAAGGGAATGCATTTGGATATTCTTTTTTTACAACTTTCAAAGCACGATCAGCTTCTATTTTAGTTCGGAAACTACCTACCCAAATTTTATAGTTTGGAGTCTCATATTTCATTTCCGAACTGTAGCTTTCAAATGTAGACCGAAAAGACGCTAGAGTATGCTCTGCACCAGACCTTGGTCCGCTGTAAATTTGAATTTTTATATAATTTTTAGACTTATTGACTTCCTTTTTTAAAGCCAATAAGCGACTTAGCGCTTCACTTTTTTGAATCTTCACAACCCCCTCTTGAGCAAATAAAGGTGTTGAAAATAAGGCAGTTGTAAAAAATAACTTAAAAAAATAATGTTTCATATTTCACTGTTGAATTTACAAATGTAAATGAATAAAATTAAAACAAAAATTGAATATTATTTAGAATGAATATAAATTAAAATTTAGCATTATCTATCATTTTAATAATCGTCCGTATGTCTTATTTTTGCATAAATTTTTGTTAATAGATTTTTGATCTTATTGCATGAAAAAATTGCGCCAAAGTTTAGAAACCACTCCAAACGTTGATATGAAGCAGGTAAACAACCTTCAGCCCCTCCAAAAACTCATCTTCTTGAGTATAGTATTTTTTTCAATTCTTTGTACACCTTTACAGGCACAAGAGGCAGACCCAGCAAAAGGGAAATCGCTTTTCAATGCTAACTGTGCTGCGTGTCACCAGTTGGATAAAAAAATGACAGGACCAGCACTTCGCTATGTTGAAACCCGACTGAGCGAAGACGAAGGCCTAGACCGAGACTGGCTCAATGCCTGGATACGAAACAGTGCTGCTGTAATTAAATCTGGTGACGCCTACGCCAATAAGATTTACAACGAATACAACGGGGCTGCAATGACAGCATTTCCGCAGCTTTCAGATGAAGATATTTCAAACATACTTGCATATACTGCACAAGACAAAGCCGCTCCAGTTGCAGCAACGGCGGGCACTCAAGCACCTACAAGTACAGAAGGAGGACTTTCAAAAGATATTATTCTTGGCGCATTAGCCATTCTTTTTGCACTACTAGCCCTAGGATTATTCTTAGTAAACAAAACATTAAGACGATTTGCCGCTGCAAATGAAGTAGAAATTCAAGAAGCTGTAAAGCATCCATCGCTATGGAAAGCATTTTTAAAGAATCAATTTTTATTGTTGGTGACAGCAATTTTCTTTTTGCTTTCAAGTGCATATTTTGTTTATGGATACTTTATGCAAATTGGAGTTGATCAAGGATACGAGCCGATTCAACCGATACACTATTCACATAAAATTCACGCAGGTGACAATGGTATTGATTGTAAATATTGTCATTCTTCTGCTCGAGTGAGTAAACATTCTGGAATACCATCTTTGAATGTTTGTATGAATTGTCATAAATCGATTTATGAAGTTGCACCATCAACTGCAACTGAAGAATATAGCAAAGAATTTTATGATGGAGAAATCCAAAAACTATACAATGCCGTAGGTTGGGATGATGCTGAGCAAAAGTATACAGGGAAAACAAAACCTGTAAAATGGGTTAGAATACATAATCTTCCCGACTTTGCATATTTTAACCACTCGCAGCACGTTTCTGTTGCAGGTTTAGAATGTCAAACATGTCATGGTCCAGTAGAGGAAATGGAGATTATGTATCAATATTCACCACTTACAATGGGCTGGTGTATCAATTGCCACAGAGAAACAAATGTTAAGGTAAAAGATAATGGCTATTATGAAAAAATTCATGAGGCGCTTTCAAAGAAATATGGAGTAGATCAGCTTACAGCCGCCCAAATGGGAGGATTGGAATGTGGGAAATGCCATTATTAAAATTAATAAAAAGACTTAAGTAACACTATAATATATGTCATCAAACAAGAAATACTGGAAAAGTGTTGAGGAGCTAAACCCGAGCCAAAGCTCTGCTGTTGAGACGCTAAAACACAAGGAGTTTGTTCAAGAAATTCCTGTAGATGAGTTTTTGGGAGACAAATCCACATTGGAATCTTCAGAAACAACGCGTCGTGATTTCTTAAAATACGTTGGATTCAGTACAGCTGCGGCCTCTTTGGCGGCTTGCGAAGGACCAGTAATAAAATCCATTCCATATGTAGTTCAGCCAGAGCAAATTATACCAGGCGTTGCAAACTACTATGCAACAGCAATTTCAAACGGATACGATTTTGCAAGTATATTGGTTAAAACTAGAGAAGGAAGACCAATCAAAGTGGAGTCCAATTCATTAGCAAAAGCTAATGGAAGCATCAATGCAAGAGTGCAAGCTTCTGTTCTAGATTTGTATGACAATCAGCGTGTTGCAGGACCTACCAAAGCAGGTGATGCAATTACTTGGGACGCTTTCTACACGGAAGTAGCACAAAGACTTGAAGCTCTAAAAGATACAAAAAAACAAGTAGTGTTGTTGACTCAAACTTTTGCGAGCCCGAGTACTTCAAAATTGATTTCAGAATTTCAAAACAATTATGAGAATGTTTCTCATGTAGTTTATGATGCCATTTCAGAGTCTGCAGCAGCAGATGCCTACAAGGCAAAGTATGGCCGTAGAGGTCTTGCAAATTATGATTTTGAAAAAGCAAAAACAATTGTTTCTATAGGTGCAGATTTTCTTGGCGATTGGCAAGCTGGAGGATTTGATGCTGCATATGCCAAAGGGCGTGTTCCAAAAAATGGAAGCATGTCTCGTCATATTCAATTTGAATCAAACATGACACTCTCTGGGGCTAATGCTGACAAACGTGTTCCTCTAAAGCCATCTCATCAAAAGCGTGCGCTTGCAAGACTTTATGGGAAACTCACAGGAACTTCTGTAAATGTTACTTTACCAGCAAATATTGAATCTGCGGTAGATGCTGCAGCAAGAGAATTACTAAAATCTGGAGCGAATGGCGTTATTATTACAGGAATTCAAGATGTTGATGCTCAGAGTTTGGTTTTAGAAATCAATACATTTTTAAACAGTAATGCATTTGATCCAAAAACAACAATTCTAACTCGCCAAGGTAACGATGCTGCAGTTGCAAAACTTTTAGCTGATATGAACGCAGGAAAAGTTGGTGCAATAATAATGGCTGGCGTGAATCCAGTATACACTTTACCAAATGCAACGGCCTTTGTAGAAGGACTAAAAAAGACAGATCTCTCAGTTGTTTTTTCTATGAAAAACGATGAAACCGCATCTGTTTCTGAATATGTTGCAGCAGCACCACATTACTTAGAATCTTGGGGCGATTTGGAAACTAAATCTGGACATTATGGATTAGTTCAACCCACAATTCGACCATTATTTGATACAAAACAATTTCAGGATGTACTTTTGACGCTTAACGGAAATACAAGTACATATCATGACTATCTAAAATCATATTGGAACTCAAATGTTTTAGGCGGTGCCTCTTTTAATGATGCACTTCACGATGGTGTATTTACAGCTTCAAAATCTGTAACAATTGACACAACATCATTGGCTAATGCAACTATTGTTATAAGTGATGCTGTTAAGAGTTTAGCGCAAGCAAAATCTTCGGACTTTGAATTAACACTTTATCCAAAAACAGGAATGGGTGACGGACAACAGTCCAATAACCCTTGGCTGCAAGAATTTCCAGATCCATTGACAAGAACAACATGGGATAACTATCTTACTGTATCTGCAGCAGATGCTAAGGCATTAGGTTTTGAAAATACTAACGATGCAACTGGAGGTTTAAATGGTACTTATGCCAATGTTACTGTAAATGGAGCCACTGTAAAAGTACCAGTAATTATTCAACCAGGGCAAGCGCGAGGGACAGTAGGTTTATCTTTTGGGTATGGACGAAGTGCAGGACTAAAAGAGGAAATGCAAACGGGTGTAAATGCGTATCCACTTTATCAAAATTTTGACTCAACACAAACCGTTTCAATAGAAGCGGTCGGTGGCAAGCACGAATTTGCATGTGTACAATTGCACAATACATTAATGGGGCGTGGTGACATTATAAAAGAAACCACTTTAGAAATTTTTAATACTAAAGACGCTGAGCATTGGAATCCTACCCCAGTAGTTTCTTTAAACCACATTGAAACTCCGGTGAGTTCTCCAGATGTTGATCTTTGGGATGAGTTTGATCGTTCCATAGGGCATCATTTCAATCTTTCTATCGATTTAAATTCTTGTACGGGTTGTGGAGCATGTGTGATTGCATGTCATGCCGAAAACAACGTTCCTGTTGTAGGAAAAGAAGAAATCAGAAGAAGTCGCGATATGCATTGGTTAAGAATTGACCGCTACTATTCTTCAGATGAAACTTTTGAGGGGGACAACCAAACAAAAGATAATATCAAAGGGCTTGGAAGTTCATTAAGCACTTTTGGCGAAATGGAATTACCATCTGAAAATCCTCAAGTGGCTTTTCAACCCATCATGTGTCAGCATTGTAACCACGCACCATGTGAAACCGTTTGTCCAGTAGCAGCAAGTTCACACGGAAGGCAAGGTCAAAACCACATGGCGTACAACCGTTGTGTTGGAACACGTTATTGTGCAAATAACTGCCCATATAAAGTACGTCGATTTAACTGGTTCCTTTATAATGGTAACGATGAGTTTGATTATCATATGAATAACGACTTAGGTCGCATGGTCATTAATCCAGATGTAACGGTACGTTCTAGAGGGGTCATGGAAAAATGTTCGATGTGTATTCAAATGACACAAAAAACAATTTTGGATGCCAAACGTGACGGTAGACCAGTAGATGTGAATGGCTTTAAAACGGCTTGTTCATCGGCTTGTGATAGTGGCGCAATTGTTTTTGGCGATATCAATAATAAAAAAGACGATGTTACAAAACTTAAAGATGATGAGCGTGCTTATCATCTATTAGAACATGTTGGTACAAAACCAAATGTGGTCTACCAAGTTAAAGTAAGAAATACAAAAGAAGCATAACTAACAAAGAAATAAAATTAAACTATGGCGTCTCATTACGAAGCACCGATAAGAAGACCACTCGTAACTGGTGAAAAATCATACCACGATGTCACTCTTGATGTAGTTGCTCCTGTAGAAGGAAAAGCTAACAAGCAGTGGTGGATAGTCTTCTCCATAGCGCTAGCCGCTTTTGGTTGGGGTCTTGGGTGTATGATTTATACAATATCTACAGGGATTGGAACTTGGGGATTAAATAAAACCGTAGGTTGGGCATGGGATATCACCAACTTCGTATGGTGGGTAGGTATCGGACATGCTGGAACACTTATTTCTGCAGTACTTCTTTTATTTAGGCAAAAATGGCGTATGGCGATCAATAGATCTGCTGAGGCCATGACCATATTTTCAGTAATTCAAGCAGGATTATTTCCAATTATTCACATGGGACGACCTTGGTTGGCGTATTGGGTATTGCCTATCCCAAACCAATTTGGATCACTTTGGGTAAACTTTAATTCACCACTATTGTGGGACGTATTTGCGATTTCAACTTATCTTTCAGTTTCATTAGTATTTTGGTGGACTGGACTATTACCTGATTTTGCAATGATACGTGACCGTGCCGTGCGTCCATTTCAAAAGAAAATTTATTCTTTATTAAGTTTTGGATGGTCTGGTCGAGCAAAAGATTGGCAACGTTTTGAAGAAGTTTCTTTAGTACTTGCAGGATTGGCAACACCACTTGTACTTTCGGTACACACTATTGTATCTTTTGACTTTGCAACTTCGGTAATTCCAGGTTGGCATACTACTATTTTCCCGCCATACTTTGTGGCAGGAGCAATTTTCTCAGGATTTGCTATGGTAAATACATTGCTTATCATCATGAGAAAAGTGTGTAACCTTGAAGATTATATCACTGTACAACATATTGAATTGATGAACATTGTCATCATGATTACAGGTTCAATTGTAGGTGTAGCTTATATTACAGAATTATTTATTGCATGGTATTCTGGAGTCGAATATGAGCAATATGCCTTCCTAAATAGAGCTACAGGCCCCTATTGGTGGGCATATTGGGCGATGATGTCTTGTAATGTATTCTCTCCACAATTTATGTGGTTCAAGAAATTAAGAACTAGCATTATGTTCTCATTTGCCATTTCAATTGTAGTGAATATAGGAATGTGGTTTGAACGTTTTGTAATTATTGTAACGTCGTTGCACAGAGATTATTTGCCATCGTCGTGGACAATGTTCTCACCAACGTTTGTAGATATTGGAATTTTCATTGGAACTATAGGTTTCTTCTTTGTGTTGTTTTTACTTTATTCGAGAACATTCCCAGTAATTGCTCAAGCTGAGGTGAAAACCATTTTGAAATCTTCAGGGCAACGTTACAAAAATATTAGAGAAGCTGGAAACAGTTTGGTTGGTACAGGTTCAGATGAACGTACCTCCAAAAAGCCAAAAGCAACAAGAAAACCTAACAAGAAAAAAGACTAAGTATGGGAGCATCAAAAGTTATTCATGCCTTATATACAGATGATGATGTATTGATGTCTGCAGTAAAAACTGTAAAGGCAGAGAAACACCACATCGAAGAAATTTACACACCATTTCCAGTACATGGATTGGATAAGGCCATGGGGCTTGCCCCAACACGTATTGCAATTGCAGCTTTTATGTATGGCTGTGTAGGCCTAACTGTTGCTGTCCTCATGATGAATTTTATTATGATAGAGGATTGGCCACAAAATATTGGTGGAAAACCAAGTTTTAGCTATATCGAAAACATGCCTGCCTTTGTGCCGATTATGTTTGAGCTCACTGTATTTTTTGCAGCGCATTTAATGGTAATTACATTTTATTTGAGAAGTAGAATGTGGCCATTTAAAAATGCTGAAAATCCAGACCCAAGAACAACAGATGACCATTTTTTGATGGAAATCCCTGTTCATGATAATGAAAAAAAATTAAAAACACTATTAACCAAAACAGGTGCAGTAGAAGTGCATGTGGTTGAAAAAGAAGCACATTAGACCTATGAAAAGTGTATCAAAAATATTCATTTTAGTATTGATTGGTTCAGCACTTTGGTCTTGCCAAGACAACAGCAGACCGAACTACCAATTTTTCCCAAACATGTATGCCCCCGTTGGCTACGAAGCTTATGGCGAATACGAGGTTTTTCCAAACAGTCAAGAAGCGTTACTTCCCGTTGAAGGAACTATTGCTAGAGGGTATTCGTTATATGACTATAAAAACACCAACGAGGGTTATGAAGCTGCGTTAAAAACCTTAAAATCCCCTTTAACGGTAACAGAAATTGATACTAAAAGAGGTAAAGAGCTGTATGATATATACTGTGGGATTTGTCACGGTAACAAAGGTGCTGGCCAAGGAAAATTGGTTAAGCGCGAAAAAATATTAGGTGTTCCTAGTTATGCAGATCGTGCAATAACAGCAGGAAGTATTTATCACGTTATATATTATGGTAAAAACTCAATGGGCTCATACGCTAATCTTTTAAACGAAGAAGAGCGTTGGCAAGTTACGGCATACGTTGAAGCACTTCGATCAGAATTAATAAAATAAAGAAAAACAAAACATAAATAAAACATGTATACGTTTTCAAAAAGATTAAAAATTACATCTCTTGTTCTAATCATTATTGGAGCAATTGGTTGGATTTCCAGTTATAATTCATCTCATCATTTGACTTTAGAAGATGTTAAAGTCTTATTAGCAGATGAAGAAGCACATCATGGTGTCTCAGAAGTTCACGACGATGGAGAGGCCCATGCTGCAATGATTCACTCAGCCAGCGAAGATGGTCATCATCATGAAGAAGCTCATCATGATGATGAACACGCAGAACATGTTTTGCATCAAATGCACAACCGACCTTATGCGGCATTGTATGTAGCAGCGTTTTTCTTTATGATGATTTCACTTGGCGTTCTTGCGTTTTATGGAATTCAATATGCAGCGCAAGCCGGTTGGTCACCAGTACTTTTTAGAGTAATGGAAGCCATAACCTATTATCTTTTACCAGGAGCTATAATAGTACTAGGTATAGGGCTATGGGCTGGAGACCACCTTTTCATTTGGATGGATCCAGAAGTTGTTGCGCATGACGAACTTATTCAAGGAAAATCTGGATGGCTCAACAAAACATGGTTCGCTATAAGAGGATTGATATTTATTGCAGGTTGGAGTTTGTACCGTTATTTCTCTAGAAAATTCTCATTAGCGCAAGACCAAGCCGATGTGAATGATAATAGAAATTTCAAGAAAAACTTCAGAATATCTGCAGCCTTTTTAGTGTTTTATATTTACACAGAATCCATGATGTCTTGGGATTGGATCATGAGTGTAGATCCACACTGGTTCAGCACACTTTTTGGATGGTATGTTTTTGCAAGCATGTTTGTGAGTGGAATTACTGTTATTGCTTTGATAACAATTTACCTAAAATCAAAAGGGCTAATGGAATTTGTGAACGACAGCCACTTACACGATTTAGCTAAATTTATGTTCGCTATTAGCGTATTTTGGACCTATTTGTGGTTCTCACAATTCATGCTGATTTGGTATGCAAACATTCCAGAAGAAGTTACTTATTTCATCACAAGAATAGAAGACTATAAATTACCATTCTTTGGGATGCTTATTTTGAATTTTATTTTCCCATTCTTGGTACTTATGAACAGCGATTACAAGCGTGTACCATGGTTTATCGTCATGGCAGGTATTGTTATTTTATTTGGACACTATATAGATGTGTTTAACATGATTATGCCAGCTACAGTAGGAGATCGATGGTTTATTGGTGCTCCAGAAATTAGCGCAGTATTGCTATTTCTTGGATTGTTCCTTTGGATTGTGTTTTATGCTCTATCCAAAGCACCACTATTGCCAAAAGGCAATCCATTTATAAAGGAAAGCGAACAGTTTCATTATTAATTAAATTTTAAAGATAGTATAGTACAATGACTGGCTTATTAACAATATTAATATTATTAGGAATCACCATCGCGATTTGGCAAATGGTTAAAATATTTGATTTAGCACAAGCAAATAAAGACAATTCCCAAATTGCAAATGACAAAGACAATTCTGTAAATGGCTATTTGATGTTGGCATTTTTAGGGTTTATATACCTTATCACCATCATCTCTTTTGCGCTTTGGGGGGACTTGCCACTGGTTTCAAATTCAGCCTCTGAGCATGGACCAGAAATAGATCGATTGATGATTATTTCGATGGTTGTAATCTTTATTGTACAAACCATTACACAGTTCTTGTTGCATTATTTTGCTTTCAAATATAAAGGTGAAAAAGGAAGAAAAGCGCTTTTCTATGCCGATAATGACAAGCTAGAATTTATCTGGACAATTATTCCAGTAATTACCCTTGCGGGTCTTATTATGTATGGATTATTTACTTGGAATGATATCATGAATATTGATGAAGAGGAAGATCCAATTGTTGTAGAATTGTATGCACAACAGTTTAATTGGAAAGCACGCTACGCTGGAGAAGACAATGTTCTTGGGAAAGCCAATGTGAGATTAATTAACTTAGACAACGCTAATATTTTAGGGCTAGATGAATCTGACCCTAATGCTCAAGACGATATCATCACAACTGAACTTCATTTACCCGTTGGAAAGCCAATTTTATTCAAAATGCGTTCTCAAGATGTATTGCATTCAGCATACATGCCACATTTTAGAGCACAAATGAATTGTGTTCCAGGGATGATTACTCAATTTGCATTCACTCCAACTGTTACAACTGAAGAAATGCGATTGAACCCAGAGATTTATGAAAAAGTAAGAAATATCAATAAAATTCGAAACGAAAATAGTAAGAAGCTTCAAGCCAAAGGCGAAGAGCCGCTTGATCGTTATGAATTTGATTATCTGTTACTGTGTAACAAAATTTGTGGAAAATCACATTACAACATGCAAATGAAAATTATTGTTGAAACAGAGGAAGAATACAATGCATGGTTGCAAGAGCAAAAAATATTTAAAAATTCATTAGTTCAAAACTAAACACTAAGAAGTAACACTAAAAGATTATGTCAGCACACGTAGACACCCATACACACGATGATGACCACGGGCATCATCACAAAGAAACCTTTGTAACGAAATACATTTTTAGCCAAGATCATAAAATGATTGCCAAACAGTATTTGATTACAGGGATAATCATGGGAATTATTGGAATTTTAATGTCATTGCTAATGCGTATGCAAATTGCATGGCCAGAAAAACCAAACGTAATTTTTGAAGCACTATTAGGAAAGTGGGCTCCAGGAGGCGTTATGGATGCAGATATTTATTTAGCATTAGTAACCATTCATGGGACGATCATGGTATTTTTTGTATTAACTGCAGGCTTAAGTGGTACTTTTAGCAACCTTTTGATTCCATTACAAATTGGAGCAAGAGATATGGCCTCAGGTTTCCTTAATATGGTGTCGTATTGGTTATTCTTTTTATCAAGTGTGATAATGGTAATTTCATTGTTTGTTGAGGCAGGACCAGCCGCAGCAGGATGGACAGTTTATCCGCCACTTAGTGCACTTCCATTAGCACAAGGGGGTTCAGGTGCAGGAATGACACTTTGGCTCGTTTCAATGGCAATTTTTATTGCGTCTTCACTTCTTGGTTCATTGAACTATATTGTAACAGTATTAAACCTTAGAACCAAAGGGATGTCTATGACAAGGTTGCCATTAACCATTTGGGCGTTTTTTATAACGGCTGTAATTGGTGTAGTGTCTTTCCCAGTTCTTTTATCTGCAGCATTGTTGCTAATAATGGATAGAAGTTTTGGAACATCTTTCTTCCTTTCAGATATTTTTATTCAAGGAGAGGTGTTGCATTACCAAGGCGGGTCACCAGTCTTATTTGAGCATTTATTTTGGTTCCTTGGACATCCAGAAGTATATATAGTATTGCTTCCAGCTTTAGGGATAACGTCAGAAGTTATAGCAACAAATGCAAGAAAACCAATCTTTGGATACAGAGCAATGGTAGCTTCAATTATTGCCATTGCCTTTTTATCAACAATCGTATGGGGGCACCATATGTTTATCTCGGGGATGAACCCATTCTTAGGGTCAGTATTTACATTTACAACATTACTTATTGCTATTCCATCAGCAGTAAAAGCATTTAATTATATTACAACGCTTTGGAAAGGAAACCTTCAGTTAAATCCTGCCATGTTGTTTTCAATTGGCTTAGTTTCAACATTTATAACAGGAGGTCTTACAGGAATTATCCTAGGGGATAGTGCACTTGATATCAATGTTCACGATACTTATTTTGTAGTCGCACACTTCCATCTAGTAATGGGTATATCAGCATTATATGGATTATTTGCAGGGGTATATCATTGGTTCCCAAAAATGTTTGGACGAATGCTTAATAAAAATTTAGGATACATTCACTTTTGGGTGACTGCAGTATGTGCCTATGGTGTATTTTTCCCAATGCATTTTATAGGAATGGCAGGATTGCCAAGACGCTACTACACCAACAGTAATTTTCCACTTTTTGATGACACCCAAAATGTACAGATTTTAATTACAATTTTTGCACTTGTTGCAGGACTTGTGCAATTAGTCTTTCTTTACAACTTTATCCACAGTATGTTCTATGGTAAGAAAGCAGAACAAAATCCATGGCGTTCAAATACTTTGGAATGGACTGCACCTGTTGAACATATGCATGGTAACTGGCCTGGAGAAATTCCACACGTTCACCGTTGGGCATACGATTACAGTAAGCCAGGTCATGATGAAGACTTTGTTCCACAACACATTCCACTAAAAGACGGAGAAGAAGAACTTCAGCACTAATATTGTTAGTTACTTCTCAAATATATTAGAAAGCCTTTCTCAAACGAGAAAGGCTTTTTCTTTATATTTGTGACTATGAATCAGCATCTAGATCCAACAGACGAAAACTTATCTCCTGAAGAACATGACATCGAAAAAGCATTAAGACCGCTAACCTTCGATGATTTTTCTGGGCAAGATCAAGTTTTGGAAAACTTACAAATTTTTGTAGAAGCAGCTGTAGAGCGCAATGAAGCTCTAGATCACACCCTTTTTCATGGCCCTCCTGGGCTGGGAAAAACTACCTTAGCACATATTTTAGCAAATGAATTGAATGTGGGGATTAAAGTTACTTCTGGCCCTGTTTTAGATAAGCCTGGTGATTTGGCAGGGTTGCTTACCAATTTGGAAGATAGAGATGTGCTTTTTATTGACGAAATTCACCGCTTGAGTCCAATTGTAGAAGAATATTTATATTCTGCAATGGAAGATTATAAGATTGATATTATGATTGAATCTGGCCCAAATGCACGAACTGTTCAAATCAATTTGAATCCATTTACATTAGTTGGAGCCACAACGCGCTCGGGATTGCTTACAGCACCTATGCGCGCACGTTTTGGAATCAGTAGCCGACTTCAATACTATTCCACAGAATTGCTTTCGACTATTCTTCAACGAAGTGCTCAAATTTTAAATGTTCCTATAAGTTTTGAAGCCGCAATAGAAATTGCAGGACGAAGTCGTGGAACCCCAAGAATTGCAAATGCATTGTTAAGGCGCGTTAGAGATTTTGCCCAAATAAAAGGCAATGGTAAGATAGGTATAGAGATTGCTAAATTTGGATTAAAAGCCCTTAATGTTGATGCTCATGGTTTGGATGAAATGGATAATAAAATTCTAACAACAATTATTGATAAATTTAAAGGAGGCCCTGTTGGAATTACAACAATAGCCACTGCGGTAAGTGAAAGTCCAGAAACGATTGAAGAAGTCTACGAGCCATTTTTAATTCAACAAGGATTTATAATGCGTACCCCTAGAGGAAGAGAAGTTACAGAACTTGCCTACAAACACCTTGGTCGTCAAAAAGAAGATTACCAAAAAGGATTGTTTTAGCATGTCAAAAAAAGAGTATTATTCTCAACTTATTAAAACCGAAGCCAAACGCCTCGGTTTTTTATCTTGTGGAATAAGTAAGGCAGAGTTTCTGGAAGAAGAAGCGCCACGATTAGAAGCATGGCTCAATCAGAACAAACATGGCAAAATGCAATACATGGAAAATCATTTTGATAAGCGATTAAATCCAACCCTGCTTGTTGAAGGCTCAAAAAGTGTGATTTCTTTGATATATAACTATTTTCCATCACAGATACAATTAGATCCAGAAGCTCCAAAAATCAGCAAATATGCCTATGGTATAGATTATCACTATGTCATTAAAGATAAATTAAAACATCTTTTAGAATATATTAGGGACATGATTGGGGATGTACATGGTCGCGCTTTTGTAGACTCTGCGCCAATTTTAGAAAAAGCTTGGGCGAAGAAATCAGGACTTGGGTGGATTGGTAAACACAGTAATCTACTTTCTCAAAAAGTCGGTTCATTTTATTTTATTGCAGAGCTGATTATTGATTTGGATTTAGAACCAGATCATGCTGTTACAGATCATTGTGGAACCTGTACAGCATGTATTGACGCCTGTCCAACAGAAGCCATTACTGAACCCTATAAGGTTGATGGTAGCAAATGTATTTCATATTTTACCATTGAACTCAAAGAAAATATTCCATCAGAAATGAAAGGAAAATTTGAGGATTGGATGTTTGGTTGTGATGTTTGCCAAGACGTATGCCCTTGGAACCGTTTTTCAAAAGCACACAATGAACCACTATTTAATCCAAAACCAGAACTACTATCGATGACCAAGAAAGACTGGGAAGAAATTACACTTGAAACCTTCAATAAAGTATTTAAAAAATCGGCAGTAAAACGCACAAAATATACAGGATTAACTCGAAATATTAAGTTTTTAAAAGAATAAATAAAAATTTTCTCATTACAAGGATACTGCTAACTTTGTAAACTTAAATAACAACCAACTATATGGCAAAACTAACCAGACACGACTTAGAAGCCCTTGCATATCACGCTAAACCAACTCCAGGAAAAATTCAAGTTGTTCCTACAAAAAAATATGCGACCCAACGTGACTTATCTTTGGCATATTCTCCAGGTGTGGCTGCCCCATGTTTAGAAATTGAAAAAAATCCATCTGAAGCCTATAAATATACTTCCAAAGGTAATTTAGTGGCAGTTATTTCGAATGGAACAGCAGTTTTGGGGCTTGGAAATATTGGTCCAGAAGCGTCGAAACCTGTTATGGAGGGCAAAGGTCTTTTGTTTAAAATTTTTGCTGATATTGATGTTTTTGATATTGAAGTTGACACTGAAAACATTGATGAATTTATAAAAACAGTTAAAAATATTGCACCCACTTTTGGAGGGATAAATCTTGAAGATATAAAAGCTCCTGAAGCTTTTGAAATTGAAAAACGATTAAAAGAAGAATTGAATATTCCTGTAATGCATGACGATCAGCACGGGACAGCCATAATTTCAGCTGCCGCTCTTTTGAATGCTTTAGAACTTGCTGATAAAAATATTGAAGATGTACAGATTGTTGTTAGCGGTGCTGGAGCTGCTGCAATTTCTTGCACAAGACTATATATGTCTTTTGGGGCAAAACGAGAAAATATTGTGATGCTGGATAGTAGGGGAGTAATATGTCAAGATCGTGAAAACCTTACTCCACAAAAGTCTGAATTTGCAACAACAAAAAAAATAGACACTTTGGAGGAAGCAATGCATAATGCCGATGTTTTTATTGGCCTTTCAACTTCTAATATAGTTTCTCCCGAAATGCTGAAATCTATGGCAAAAAAACCAATTGTATTTGCAATGGCCAATCCAGATCCAGAAATTACTTATGACTTAGCAATTCAAACTAGAGATGATATTATTATGGCGACCGGTCGAAGTGATAATCCAAATCAGGTTAATAATGTCTTAGGATTTCCTTTTATTTTTAGAGGGGCACTTGATGTTAGAGCAACCACCATTAATGAAGCAATGAAAAAAGCTGCTGTTGTTGCCCTTGCAGAACTAGCCAAAGAGCCTGTTCCTGAACAAGTAAACATTGCTTATGGTGAAATGCGTTTAACTTTTGGAAGTGATTACATTATTCCAAAACCTTTTGATCCTCGTTTAATAGCAAAAATACCACCAGCCGTAGCTAAGGCAGCAATGGATAGTGGTGTTGCACAAGCACCAATTTCGGATTGGGGAAAGTATGAAGAGACCTTATTGGATCGTATGGGGGCAGATAATAAGATTGTTCGCTTGTTATTTAATAGAGCAAAATTAAACCCTAAACGTGTTGTTTTTGCAGAAGCTGATCAATTGGATGTTTTAAAAGCGGCCCAAATTGTATATGAAGAAGGCATAGCACATCCTATTTTATTAGGCAATAAAAAACAAATAGAACGCCTAAAAAAAGAACTTGAATTTGATGCAGATGTCACAATAATTGACCCTAAAGATGAGGATCACATTGAGCAAAAAAACAAGTATGGCGAAGTGTTTTGGAAAAAACAAGAGCGCCGTGGACAAACGCTTTTATCGGCTCAAAAACTCATGCGTGAACGAAATTATTATGCTGCAATGATGGTCAATGAAGGAGATGCTGATGCTCTAATTACAGGATATTCAAGAAATTACCCATCTGTGGTAAAGCCAATGCTCGATTTGATTGGTCTTGCACCAGGATCGACAAGAATAGCCACAACTAACGTTATGATTACGCGTAGAGGACCTCTATTTTTAAGTGATACTGCTATTAATATCAACCCAACCGCCCATGATTTGATAAAAATTACACAAATGACATCTGGAGTAATGAAAATGTTTGGAATTACGCCAGTAATGGCCATGTTATCCTATTCAAATTTTGGATCTTCAAAAGATCAGACAGCAACAAAAGTTCGTGAAGCAGTATCCTATTTACACCGCAGACACCCAGATTTGTCTATAGATGGAGAATTGCAAACAGATTTTGCACTTAATAGTGAAATGTTAAAAGCAAATTTTCCGTTTTCAAGATTAGCAAATAAAAAAGTAAATGGACTTATTTTTCCAAATTTAGAATCGGCGAATATCACCTATAAGTTACTGAAAGAACTCAACAAAGCAGAGTCTATAGGGCCAATTATGATGGGACTTAGAAAACCTGTCCATATCATACAATTTGGCGCAAGTGTAGATGAAATTGTAAACATGACCGCAGTTGCAGTGATTGATGCACAACAAAAAGAAAAGGCTGATTTGAACTCCTAATTTTTTCTTCACTTAAAATACTATAATTTTAGTACATTTGGTATTTTAAGTTTTATGGTATGATTACGCATATAAGCGGAAAATTAGTAGAAAAATCCCCAACTAGTGTTGTTGTTGATTGTAATGGTATAGGATATTTTATACATATTTCTCTACACACTTTTTCACAATTAACGGATGATGAGCATATTAAAATACTTACTCATTTTCAAGTCAAAGAAGACGCACAACAGCTATATGGTTTTGCAACTTCTTCAGAGCGAGAAATTTTTAGACTTCTTATATCAGTTAGTGGTATTGGTACCAACACTGCACGTACGATGCTATCTTCTTTAACACCAAAACAAGTTCAAGAAGGCATAGCTTCAGAAGACGTAGCGCTAATTCAATCAGTAAAAGGTATAGGATTAAAAACAGCACAACGTGTTATCATTGATTTAAAAGACAAAGTCCTAAAAATTTACGATATTGACGACTCAATACAAACCTCAAACAATACAAACAAAGATGAAGCGTTATCTGCATTAGAAGTGTTGGGATTTGCTAAAAAACAGTCTGAAAGAGTGGTTGTTAAAATTGTATCTCAAACCCCAGATGCCTCTGTAGAGCTAATCATCAAAGAAGCCCTAAAAAATTTATAAAACTATTGAAACTATTTAGCCCAAAAATGAAACTTAAACACCTTGCTTTAGTTGTATTTTACAGCTTTAGTTACTTGTTATGGTCTCAACAAACACCTACAGTTCGTGATTCTACATCCACCACTTTTTCGTTTAGAGATTTAAACCCTCCTGACCCAAGTAGTGTTATCAATAAATACACCTATGACCCTATAACAGATCGCTATTATTATACATCAAAAGTTGGTGATTATGACATAAAATACCCCATAATTCTTACGCTAAAAGAATTTCAAGCACTGATTCAAAAGGAGAATTTAAAACAATATTATAAAGAAAAATTAGATGCATTTGATGGAAAAAAAGAGGGTTCTGAAGATGCTAAAAAGAACTTGATTCCTGATTTGTATGTAAATTCTAAATTTTTTGAAACAATTTTTGGAGGCAATGTTATTTCAGTTGTACCACAAGGATCTGTAGAAATGGATCTAGGAGTGATGTACACCAAACAAGAAAATCCAGCATTTTCGCCTAGAAACCAAAGCAATTTTACGTTTGATTTTGATCAACGTATCAGTTTGAGTTTGATGGGAAAGGTAGGGACACGCTTACAAGTCAACGCAAATTATGACACACAATCTACGTTTGATTTTCAAAATTTAATAAAACTAGAATTCGACCCAACTGTTGATGGCGGAGAAGATAATATTCTTCAAAAACTTGAAATAGGAAATGTGAGCATGCCATTAAACAGTTCATTGATATCAGGGGCTCAAAGTTTATTTGGAGTAAAAACAGAATTGCAATTTGGAAAAACACGAATTACAGGAGTATTTTCTGAGCAACAATCAGAAACAAGAAGTATTGTGGCTCAAGGTGGCGGAACATTACAAGATTTTGACTTTTTTGGACTAGATTATGATGAAAATAGACATTTCTTTTTAGGGCAATATTTTAGAGAACATTACGATGAAGCCCTAGAAAACTACCCATTTATAAATTCTCAAGTTCAGATCACTCGAATTGAAGTTTGGGTGACCAACCGAACAAATCAGACTCAAAATGTCAGAAATATTTTGGCCTTACAAGATTTAGGAGAATCCTCAAGAATAGGTTTATCCACTCCGCCAGTAGGTTTTGTTAATGTTGGGCCAAATGCATACCCCAACAATCCTAATAATGATTTTGACCCCACGAACATTGGGGATGCCGGCTCTCAACTTACCGAAGCTATTCGAGATATTGCAACCGCTCAATCGGGATTTCTGATTCCAGATATCAACGAAGGTTTTGACTATGGGAAGCTAGAAAATGCCAGAAAATTAACACAAGGCAATGAATATTCTGTCAACACACAATTGGGGTATATTTCTCTAAATCAGCGTCTACAAAACGATGAGGTCTTGGCGGTAGCTTACCAATTCACGGTTGGTGGACAAGTTTACCAAGTTGGAGAATTTGCTAATGATGGATTAAATGCAACCGATGTAAGTACAGATGTAAATACAGGAAATCAGATTGTAAATAATCAAAGTCTTGTGTTGAAAATGCTAAAAAGTGCTGTTACAAACGTCAATCTTCCAATTTGGGATTTGATGATGAAAAATATTTATAACACAGGAGCGTATCAACTATCACAAGAAGATTTCAAATTGAATATTTTTTACAATGAAACCTCATCTTTGAATTTTATAACTCCAGTTTCCGGAACACCTTTTCCAGCCCCAACAGGAAACGAAGACCCTATAAATGAAATACCTCTAATTCGTCTTTTTAATTTTGATCGATTGAATTACAACAATGACCCTCAAAACAAGGGGGATGGATTTTTTGACTTTGTACCTGGTTTGACGGTCATCCCTCAAAATGGAAAAATTGTTTTTACAAAAGTTGAACCTTTTGGTAGTTATCTATTCGAAACCTTACGTTTGAATCCTGCAGAAGATTATCAAGCCGATGAAACAATTCCAGGAACTTATAATGCAAATCAACAGAAGTATGTTTACAAATCTTTGTATTCGAGCACAAAAACCGCTGCACTTCAGGACAGTGAAAAAAATAAATTTCAAATTCGAGGACGCTATAAGTCTACAGGTGGTTCAGGCATTCCAATAGGTGCATTTAATGTGCCAAGAGGCTCTGTAAAAGTTACTGCAGGAGGGCGTGTGCTGGTAGAAGGGGTAGATTATACGGTTAATTATCAAATTGGAACAGTTCAAATTTTAGACCCTTCTCTTCAATCTTCAAACACACCAATTCAAGTTTCTGTAGAAAATAATGCAGTTTTTGGACAACAAACAAAGCGTTTTACAGGGGTTAATGTTGAACATCAATTCAATGAAAATTTTGTTTTAGGAGCTACACTTTTGAATTTGAATGAACGCCCAATAACTCAGAAAGCTAATTATGGTACTGAGCCGATTAATAATACAATTTTTGGAGTCAATGGAAACTACTCAACAGAAGTACCTTTCCTAACTCGAATGGCTAATAAATTACCTAATATTGATACCGATGCGATATCAAATTTATCCGTTCGCGGGGAATTTGCATACTTGAAGCCTGGCGCTCCAAAAGGCACCGATTTTAATGGGGAAGTAACCTCATATGTTGATGATTTTGAAGGCACTCAAAACGGCATTAGCTTACTTACGCCACAGTCATGGTTCCTATCGAGTAGACCAAAAGGATTAGGGCGTGTTTATGCTCAGGGGAATGAAGACGATAATGGCTATCAGAACGGCTTTGACAGAGCACTTTTGAATTGGTATACTGTTGATCCTATTTTCTATAGCTCCCAAAGACCAGGGGAAATTACAGATGATGATATTTCAGATTTATACACAAGACGTATTTTTATTGACGAACTTTTTCCAGAAATTGATTTAGTTACAGGACAATATACAGTTATAAACTCTTTAGATTTGGTATATAACCCCACAGAAAGAGGGCCTTATAATTATCAGCAAGGGGCGGAAGATGGAATTTTAGATAATCCACAAAATAGTTGGGCTGGAATTTCCAGACAATTGACTTCAACAGATTTTGAACAAGCCAATGTGGAGTATGTAGAGTTTTGGTTGATGGATCCATTTTTAAATAACCCAACAAATCCAGGAGGAAAACTCGTCCTTAACCTAGGTAATATTTCAGAAGATGTCATCAAAGATGGTAAAAAACAATATGAAAATGGACTTCCAGCCGATGGTGATATTAGTTTATTGCCTCAATCTGTATGGGGAACAGTAACACCTCAAAACCAATCATTAATCTATGCGTTTTCTTCTCAAGGTCAAGAACGCACTAATCAAGATATTGGCCTAGATGGGTATGATGATTTGGAAGAAGCTAATACAACTGATCCTAGGTTTTCAGCGTTTTCAAATTTGGCCGATCCAGCTAATGACAATTACACATATTATTTGAATACTTCTGGAGATATTTTTGAAAGATACAAACGATACAATGGTCTTGAGGGCAATTCTCCAGATGTTTTTAGTGAAACCAATAGAGGCTCTACAACGCAACCCGATGTAGAAGATATCAATAGAGATAACACAATGAATACTATTGATAGTTATTATGAATATGAAATTGACATCAATTCTGCCGCATTAAATAACCCAAATAGCCCATATATTGTTGACCGAAAGACGGTTACCGGCATAACATTACCAAACGGCTCACAATCTGGAAATATAAACTGGTATCAATTTAGAATTCCGCTAACAGAGTTTACGGATGCTATTGGTGGGATTTCAGATTTTAGATCAATTCGTTTTACAAGATTGTATTTAAAAGATTTTACACAAAAAACAGTACTAAGATTTGGTACTTTTGATTTGGTACGCAGTGATTGGAGACGTTTTTTACAATCTTTGGACGATGATTCAGATGCTGCTACATTACTAGAACCCACAGATTTTAGTGTTGGCATTGTTGGAATTCAAGAAAATGATGGAAGCTATGTTTCACCACCAAATGTTCAGCGTGAACAATTGAATAATAACAATACTGTTGTTCGTCAAAATGAACAATCACTTGTTGTGGATGTTTGTGATTTGGAGCGATTGGATTCTAGAGCTGTTTTCAAAAACATCAATGTAGACATGCGCCAATATAAAAAACTAAAAATGTTTATCCATGCTGAAGATGGTGAGGCAGATAGTTTTGAGCAAGGAAATTTGGTTGCCTTTGTGCGTATGGGAAATGATTTTACACAAAATTATTATCAATTAGAATTACCTCTTAGAAAATCCTCAGGCGCCACAGGCGCATCAGATTCTGAAGTCTGGCCAGAGTATAATGAGCTCAATATTTCTTTAGAACTTTTAGAAAAAATTAAAGCCCTTGGTATCAGTCAAGGAACACTCACGAATGAAGATCCTACATTTTACAATGTTATTGATGGAGTACTTCAAGAAACTCCAGTCGGAGAGTTTTCTCCTTTTACATTGGATTTAAATTCAACACAAACAGAAGCGCCATTTGAGCAGCGTATTGCCATAAAAGGGAATCCAAATTTTGGTGATATTCGCTCCCTTATGGTAGGGATAAAAAATATAGGATCTACAAATCAATGTGCAGAGGTTTGGTTCAATGAACTTCGTCTTGCTGAAATGGATAATGAAGGCGGGTGGGCAGCAATTATGAGCATGGACACTAATATTGCAGATTTTATGAATATTAATGCTACTGCAAAGCGAAGTACCACAGGCTTTGGAAATATAGATCAAGGACCAAATGAGCGTAGTCGAGAAGATTTAAAACAATATGACTTTGTTACAAACATGAACATTGGGCAATTGTTACCTAAAAAATGGGGACTTCAAATACCTTTCAATTATGGACAAAGTGAAACATTAATCACTCCAGAATATGACCAGCAGTACAAAGATTTAAAGCTTCAAAATCGTTTGGATGCTGCAGAAACTAATGCAGAACGTGATCGCATTCGTATGCAGTCGGAGGATTATACAAAACGAAAAAGTATCAATTTTATAGGTGTTAAAAAACAACGTACAGGAGATGCTAAACCAAAGGTTTATGATGTTGAAAATTTAACCCTTAATTATTCTTATAACGAAATGACACATAGAGATTTTGAAATTGAAAATTCTCTTGATCAAAACGTTCGTGTTGGCGCCAATTACAGTTATAGTTTTCAGCCTTTAAATTTTGAACCTTTCAAGAAAAAAGATTCACTATTTAACGGTAAATATTGGAAAATCATAAAGGATTTCAATCTCAATTTAATGCCTTCGAGTCTTACAATTAATTCTGATATAATTCGTCAATTTAATAGTCAAAAATTTAGAGATGCTGAACTAGGAGCAAATAATATTTCTGTTGATGAATTGATTCGAAGAAACTATACTTTTGACCTACAATACACATTAAATTATCAGTTGACAAATGCGTTGAGTTTGAATTTCACATCGTCCAATAATCATATTGTTCGAAACTATTTTATTGATGATGATTTGAATGGCGACCAAGATCCGACGCTAGGTGTTTGGGATCGTTTCTTTGATTTTGGTGACCCTAACAGACATGGTCAGCAATTGGGCATAAATTATCAATTACCTTTAAATAAAATACCAACACTAAGTTTCTTGACCGCCAATTATAGCTATACTGGAGATTTCTTGTGGACTAAAGGATCTGACTTATTTGGTCAATTAAATATCAATGGGCAAACCTATGATTTAGGAAACTCTATTTCTAATGCCAATCAACATAACTTGAACACCTCTTTAGATATGCGAAAGCTTTATCGATACATAGGAATAAAAAAATCTAAATCCAGAAGACCATCGCGTGTACAAAGTAATACCAATAATAGAACTCAGCGAACAAATTCAAAAAAGAAATTCAACTTAAAAGATTTTGGGATTGGATTGCTAACAAGCATTGATAGAATGCAAATAAATTATTCGGAAAATAACAGTTCATTCTTACCAGGATACTTACCGACACCTGGCTTTATAGGCACCATGAAACCTACTTTTGGATACACTATGGGCAGCCAGCGTGATGTTCGCAATATTGCAGCTCAAAATGGTTGGCTAACAACATTTGATCAGTTTAATCAACAGTACTCTGAAACGCGTAACGAAAATTTAGATTACTCCATTAATACTGAACCTATTTCAGATTTAAAAATTGATTTTACAGGTGGTAAAACCTATGCTACAAATTTCACAGAAAACTTTAATACTACAGACACAAGTGGTGATGGCTTGAGTAATACCTATAATTCTTTGATTCAGAATACATTTGGGAATTTTAATATTTCTACATCACTAATTAGAACCGCCTTTAGTAAAAGTGATGAGGTTAGCTCTGCACCATTTGAAGATTTTAAAAATAATCGTCTAGAAATAGCAAATCGTTTAGCTCAGAATTTTTATGGTAATAGCACCTACGCAACAGATACAGAGGGATACCCTCTTGGATTTGGAAAAAATAGCCAGTCTGTGTTGTTGCCTGCATTTTTGTCGGCGTATTCTGGGAAAAAGGCAAGTAAAATAAGTTTGGATGCTTTTCGTGATATTCCTATTCCAAATTGGACCTTGAAATATACAGGGTTTATGAGGAACAAATGGTTCAAAAAGCGCTTTAAACGATTTTCTATTACTCATGGATATCGATCATCTTACACCATAAATCAATTCCGTACAAATCTAGATTATAAAGCTGCAGATCCTACTCTGGATTATGCCAGTCAAAACCCCAATGTTTTAGATCAGTCTGGAAACTTTAAGGCTCAAACGCTTTTTAGTAATGTGAACTTAGTTGAGCAATTTAGTCCATTAATTAAAGTTGATTTTGAAATGAAAAATTCAATCAAGGTCACAACAGAAATCAAAAAGGACAGAAGTCTCTCTGTAAGTTTTGATAATAATTTATTGACTGAAATTCAAGGGCATGAATATATATTTGGATTGGGTTATCGCATTAAAGATTTAAGGATTCGTTCGAAATTGGCTGGACCAAAAAAAATTATTAAAAGCGATTTGAATATGAAAGCTGACTTGTCTGTAAGAAACAATAAAACCATCATAAGATATTTGGATTTAGACAATAATCAAGTGAGTGCAGGTCAAACTATTTGGAGTCTCAAATATGCTGCAGATTATGCATTTAGTAATAATTTGACCGCCATATTCTATTTTGACTATGCATTTTCTGAATATGCTATTTCGACAGCCTTTCCACAAACCACTATTAGGTCTGGATTTACGCTGCGTTACAATTTTGGGAATTAACACAATAACATAAAACCATAAAAATGAATGTACCTGAAGAACTAAAATACACAAAAGACCACGAGTGGGTTCGTTTAGAAGGAGACGTGCTCACTATTGGAATCACAGATTTTGCACAAAGCGAACTGGGTGATATTGTATATGTAGAAGTCGACACATTAGACGAAACCTTAGAAGCTGAAGAAGTTTTTGGAACAGTTGAAGCTGTAAAAACAGTTTCAGATTTGTTTCTTCCTGTAGCAGGAGAAATTATTGAATTTAATGAAGCCTTGGAAGACGAACCAGAAAAAGTAAATGACGATCCATACGGAGCAGGATGGATGATTAGACTTAAATGTACGGACATTTCTGAGCTTGACCAATTACTCTCTGCTGAGGGTTACAAAGCATTGATTGGTGCTTAAAAAAAAGCTAATTCATGTAGCAGCTATTGGCTATGTAATTCTCTTAGCCATTGGTAGTCTGGCAAAAATCAATCATCAATCTACATTTAATATTAAATATGAAGATAAGATTGTTCATTTTTTGGCTTACGCTATGCTTTGTTTCTTAGTTTTTTTGTCTTTGCACATTAAAGGAATAAATAAAAGTTTGACCTATGCTGCTCTGTTTTCGATTATTTTTGGCATAATCCTTGAGCTTTTACAAAGTATAACGCCACACACAAGAGTTTCTGAGGGATTAGATGTTGTGGCAAACACACTAGGGATACTAGTGATGGTAGCTTTTTTAAGTTGGAAAAAACAAACGCTTGTTAAAAAACTTCAAACGTTTATGTAGTTTTATTTTTTTTATTTAATTTAACACCCCGTAAAAAACACACAATGGAATCAAAGAAAAACCCAAAAGCAGACGTCAGCAGAAATGGCTCTATCTATTTTGCTGTTGGATTAGCATTGATGTTATTTTTAACATATTCTACGCTGAACTATAAAACTTATGACAAATCTGATATTGATATTGGAAAACTTAATCTAGACGAAGAACTAGAGGAAGAAATACCAATTATAGAACAAGTCATTCCGCCACCACCTCCGCCACCGCCACCAGCTGCTCCAGAAGTTATTGAGGTCGTGGAAGATGAAGAGGAAATTGAAGAAACAGTAATAGAGTCAACAGAAACAGACCAAGAAGAAGAAATTATTGAAGTTGAAGAAATAGAGGTTGAAGAAGTTGTGGAAGATGTTGAGGTTCCATTCTCAGTGATTGAAAACGTGCCAGAATATCCTGGTTGCGAACGCGGATCCAATGCCGACAAACGTAAATGTATGTCTGAAAAAATCGCCAAATTTGTTCAGCGTAAATTTAATACAGATTTAGCTGGAGATTTAGGGCTTTCAGGGAGACAGCGTATTAGTGTAATATTTAAAATTGACAAAAATGGAAATGTCACAGGAGTACGCTCTAGAGCACCACACCCAAGGTTAGAAAAAGAAGCAGCACGAGTTATTAATATGTTGCCAAAAATGAAACCTGGTCGACAAAGAGGGAAGCCAGTAATTGTACCTTACTCTTTGCCCATTACTTTTCAAGTACAAGATTAAATTCTTTTTAAATAGTAACGAAAAACCCGCTGTTTGCGGGATTTTTTATTTTAAATACAGGTAGTTTTTATCGTAATCAATTATGGCTTTGCCTTTCTTTAGAACATCTGCCCCAATAATACCATCAACAGTAGGCAGATTTGCCGCAGTAAAGGCTGCGTTAATAGGGTCTAAATCTATCAGAGCAATAGTGCATTTTTTTAAAAACCATTGTCCAAATTTCAATTGATTTTTGTGTGAAACAAACGCATCAATTTGCTCAGGGCCAGCACCACTTGCTTTTATTTGCGATGCTTCAGAAATTAGTTTAAATTTTTCTTTTAAATTTTTGTCTACAAAAGTTGTAGAAGCTCCAGTATCCAAAATAAAATGCCCTTTTACGCCGTTTATTTTAGCAATCACTTTGTAATGATTACTTTTAATGAAATGTAATTTTACCTTGTAAAAGTGATTTTCAGATAAAAACTGCATTAAAGAACTATTAATTTTCAAGGCAATATTTTTTTTAACAAATATACTACACAAAATAGTACTTTTGTACCATGATCATAACCGATACGCATACACATCTCTATAGCGAAGCATTTGACGGAGATCGAGATGAAATGATTTCTAGAGCAATAACCGCTGGTGTCACACGTTTTTTTGTACCAGCCATAGACTCTACCTATTCCGAAAGTATGTATGCCTTGGAACGCAAATATCCCACCCATGTGTTTTTAATGATGGGCGTACATCCTACTCATATAAAAGACAACTATAAAGAGGAGTTAGACCATGTAAAACAGGCTTTGGAAACTCGAAAGTTTGTAGCCATTGGTGAAATTGGAATTGATTTGTATTGGGATAAATCAACCTTAAAAAAGCAACAAGAAGCATTTCGTATTCAAATACAGTTGGCCAAACGCTATAAACTCCCTATTGTGATTCATTGTAGAGATGCTTTTGATGAAGTTTTTGAAATTTTAGAAGAAGAAAAATCTGAGAATTTATTTGGGGTTTTTCATTGTTTTACGGGGACGCTAGAACAAGCACACCAAGCGATATCATATAATATGAAACTTGGTATTGGAGGCGTTGTAACGTTTAAAAATGGAAAAATAGATCAGTTTTTATCACAAATAGATTTAAAACATATTGTAATAGAAACAGATGCGCCATATTTGGCTCCTGTGCCATATAGAGGAAAGCGAAATGAAAGCGTCTACATTGTTGAAGTATTAAAAAAGCTTTCCTCAATTTACGGTCAAAGCACAAAAAATATTGCCGAAATTACAACCAAAAACTCAAAAGATATTTTTAATATTTAACCTAATGCATACAAAAATATTATTGATTTATACAGGGGGCACCATTGGCATGGTAAAGGCGGCCCATTCGGAATCACTTCAGGCATTTGACTTTCAAAATTTATTGAAAAATATTCCTGAACTCCAGCTTCTAAACTGCGAGATTGATACCATTTCTTTTGAAATTCCACTTGATTCCTCAAATATGAATCCAGCGCATTGGGTGACTTTAGCAGAAATTATTGAAAAACACTATGATACACACCATGGATTCGTAGTACTTCACGGCAGTGACACCATGAGCTATTCTGCATCGGCGCTTAGTTTTATGCTCGAGAATTTAAATAAACCAGTGATTTTTACAGGGTCGCAACTTCCTATTGGCGATTTGAGAACCGATGCTAAAGAAAACCTCATTACTTCAATACAATTAGCAAGTTTACGGCAGAATAATACAGCAGTTATTAAAGAAGTTGGCTTGTATTTTGAGTACAAATTATATAGAGGAAATAGAACTACAAAAATCAATGCCGACCATTTTGAGGCGTTTACTTCTAGTAATTTCCCACCTTTGGTGACATCTGGAGTTCAACTACAAGTACAATATAATTTGTTACAAAAGAATTTTACTCATAATCAATTGAGGGTTCACAAATCATTCGACACAAATGTTGTCATTATTAAGCTATTTCCAGGCATTCAGCCTTCTATATTAAACGCTATTTTTGAAGCTCCAAATCTAAAAGGGATTATTTTGGAAACCTACGGATCTGGGAATGCAACAACAGAAAGCTGGTTCTTAAAGTTGTTAAAAGCAGCCATTTCAAAAGGGATTTATATTGTCAATGTTACGCAATGTTCTGGGGGGATGGTGCATATGGGGCATTATGAAACCAGCAAAAAAATACGTGAATTAGGAATTATTTCTGCTAAGGATATGACAACTGAAGCAGCAATTACAAAACTAATGTACCTTCTTGGAAAGGGCATCTCAAAAAGCACTTTTCAAGTTGTTTTTGAAACTTCAATTCGAGGGGAGTTAACGGAAAATTAAGAGCTATTTTCTTTCACAATTAAACAATTTTTTATTTATTTGAATTCTTTTTAATAAAAAGTAACTAGAGAGGTGGCCGAGTGGTCGAAGGCGCACGCCTGGAAAGTGTGTATACGCCAAAAGCGTATCGAGGGTTCGAATCCCTTCCTCTCTGCTGATTTTTGATTTATGTTACTAAAGCTCAAATATTTTGGTCTTTCAATTACCTTATTTGCAATTCTTTTTAAGCTCATGTCTTGGCAGTTTGCAGAAGTTCTTCTAATTGTGGGCATAAGTTCTTTAGGGGCTTACTTCTTGATTAAAGTTTTTAAGTAATTCGATTACCTCCTTTTAATTTTCTTATAATTTGATGCTAAATGACTGTTTTTCAGGGGTTTTTTTACTCTGTTAAGTGTTAATTTTTTGTACAGTTTAATTTTTATTTTTGTAGTGTATTTTTTTTTATATCTTTAGCAACCTATAAACAATATAAATATTTATAAATTTTAAGAATAGAACAATGAAAAAATTATTTCCAATTCTAGCAATCGCTCTAACGATGGCATTCGGGTCTGTAAATGCAAGTACAAACACGAACGTGAACACCACAGTAACCACAATTGTCAGCCCAGTACAGGATGATGCCGCTGGAGAAGAAGTGGAGTCATTAGGATTTCATCAAGAACTAAAAAAGCGTTTTATTGAGGGTGGACCTGGGTTCATGGGTATCGTTTTATTATGTCTTATTTTAGGATTAGCCATTGCTATTGAAAGAATTATCTTCTTAAATCTTTCAACAACAAACTCAAAAAAATTAACTGAAGACGTTGAAGAAGCGCTCGCTTCTGGAGGCGTAGAAGCAGCAAAGGAAGTGTGTAGAAATACAAAGGGACCTATTGCTTCGATCTTTTACCAAGGTCTTGACCGTGCCAATGAAGATCTAGATGCTGCCGAAAAAGCAGTAGTAGCATATGGTGGAGTGCAAATGGGGCAATTAGAAAAGAATGTATCTTGGATTTCTCTTTTTATCGCTTTAGCACCAATGCTTGGTTTCATGGGAACAGTAATTGGAATGATTCAAGCTTTCGATAAAATTGAAGCTGCTGGAGATATGCAACCTTCACTTGTTGCAGGGGGTATTAAAGTAGCCCTACTAACTACAGTATTTGGTCTGATTGTTGCAATTATCTTACAAATTTTTTACAACTATATTATTGCAAAAATTGACAGCATTGTAAATAACATGGAAGATGCTTCAATCTCATTGATGGATATCCTTGTAAAAAATAAAAAATAATACTTCTTAACTCAAACTAAATCAAATAATTATGGATTTACAAAAATTATTAAAGATTATAGCTGCAGTTGTAGGAGTCCTTTCAATAGTTTTTCTTGTAAGCATCATTTCTACCGGAGACGATGCCATTAAAGCTGGAGAAAGTGCGTCAAGTGTTAATACATTTATGTATGTAGCTTATTTTATCTTGGCGGTTGCAGTCCTGGCTGTAGTTCTTTTTACAGTGCTCAACTTTGTATCTAATGCAGCAGGATTAAAAAATACTTTAGTGACGGTGGGTGCTTTCTTAGTTCTTGCTTTGATATGCTATTTTGTTTTAGCTTCAGGAACGGAAACCGTTTTAAAAGATGGCTCAATTCTAACAGAAGGGCAGTCTAAACTTGTTGGTGCTGGACTTTACTTGTTCTATGCACTGGCTATTGTAGCAGGAGGAACAATGTTAGGATTTGGAATCAAAAAAATGTTGAAATAATATGGCCAAACGATCTGCACCAGAAGTTAATGCAGGCTCTATGGCCGACATTGCCTTCCTACTGTTAATATTTTTCTTGGTGACAACAACCATTGAAAAAGATTCGGGGATTAACCGAAAGCTTCCTCCAATGGAAGAAATTGAACCACCTATCATTAAGCAGAAAAATATTTTTACAGTATTACTCAACGGAAAAGATCAATTGCTAGTGGAAGATGAACTCATGGAAATAGCCGATTTGCGTGCTGCTGCCGTAGAGTTCTTGGATAACAATGGTGATAAAACTTGCGATTATTGCCAAGGAAAAAAAGATCCATCCTCATCTGATAATCCCGACAAAGCAATTATATCTTTGAAGAACGAACGTGAAACATCATATGCTGCATACATTTCTGTACAAAATGAATTGGTAGCCGCATATAATGTTTTAAGAAATAGACGTGCATTAGAACTAGGTCCTTCAAAAGGATTTCGAGATATGAACTTTGTAGAAATGCAAAAAAACTACAAAGACGCACGATTTATTGGGAATAAAGAAAAACTCAAAGCTGTGATTGATCAAATCAAACTAGAGTTTCCACAAAAACTCTCTGAAGTTCAGTAGTTTAATTATTTAAAAGAAAACAAAAATGTCAAAATTTAAAAAGAAAAAAGACGGAGGGCTTCCTGCTATATCCACAGCCTCTTTGCCAGATATTGTATTTATGTTATTGTTCTTTTTTATGGTTGCTACCGTTATGAGAGAAAATTCATTGAAAATACAAAACTCATTACCAGTTGCAAATCAAGTTGAAAAACTTGATAAGAAAAACCCTGTAAGTTATATTTATATGGGAAAACCAAGCTCTGGTTATGAAAAATTTGGAAGCGAAGCAAGGATTCAACTGAACGATCAATTTGCATCACTTACGGATGTGAGTGCATTTATCAGTTCAGAAAGGGCTGCGCTACGTGAAGAATTGATTCCGTTTTTAACTGTAGCTCTAAAAGTAGATAGAGAAGCCAATATGGGCATCGTTGGTGATGTTAAACAAGAGCTAAGAAAAGTTAACGCATTGAAAATCAACTACACAACGGGGGTTGGAGATGTAACCACAAATATGAATTAATTTTTTTTAAGTATTCTATTCAAATACAGAGGCATTCAAATTTGAATGCCTTTTTTTGTACATTTAATCTTTGCAAAATTTTTCATTATGAAAAACATCATTATTGTTATTATTTTTCTACTACAATTTGTAGGCGTTATGGCTCAAAATTCAACAGAAAATTTTGATTCAAACTATCGGGAAGATCAATTTTATTTTGGTCTTACCTACAACAGTTTTACTAATACTCCAGAAAATTTTAATCAAACAGGGTTTTCACCAGGCCTTAAAGTTGGTTTTATTCGTGACTTCCCTATCAACCTTCAGCGTGACATTGCCATAGGTATTGGTTTAGGGTATGCATTTAATAGCTATTCTGGAAACATCAAAATTTCTACTACTTCTTCAGATGTTTATAATTATGAAATTGTTTCTAATAATTCTTTTCAAAAGAATAGATTTTCTCATCAATCTATTGAAATTCCAATTGAATTTCGTTGGCGAACTTCTACGGCAGAAACCTATAAATTTTGGAGAGTATATGCAGGATTTAAGGCTAGTTATATTTTTGCATCTTCATATGTTTATCAAAACGAAGAGGTGTCAGCTCAACTGAAAAATATTGACCTTAATAATTGGCAATATGGATTGACGTTAAGTTTGGGATACAATAACTGGAATGGGTTTGTTTATTATGGATTAAATCCTGTATTTAATGATGCTGCTATCAATCAAAACTCTCTGGATACCAAAAGTTTTAAAATTGGTTTGATGTTTTATTTCTTATAAAATAAAGAGAGTTTAACATTATTCGTTTAGCAATTATGTGTGAGTTGATATCAAAACAAATTATTGTTGAACAGACTTACCTTTAAATTACGCATTTTTCCACATCGCTATTATCTTAAAATTTAGTAATTTTGCGGACTAATTGAGTAAAGATGAGCGCATTATTTCCAGAGTACAAAGGATTAAACTTACCAAATGTAGCAGAAGAACTGCTAGATTACTGGAAAAAGCACCATGTTTTTGAGGAAAGTATCACTTCAAGGGATGGACAGACGCCTTATGTTTTTTTTGAAGGCCCTCCATCTGCAAATGGGTTACCAGGCGTACATCATGTTTTGGCTCGAGCCATAAAAGATATTTTTCCAAGATACAAAACCATGAAAGGTTTTCAGGTTAAGCGAAAAGCGGGCTGGGATACACATGGCCTTCCTATTGAACTTGGCGTTGAAAAAGAGCTTGGAATCACTAAAGAAGACATTGGAAAAACCATTTCTGTTGAAGACTACAACGCTGCGTGTAGAAAAGCAGTTATGCGCTACACAGATGTTTGGAACGACCTTACCGAAAAAATGGGGTATTGGGTCAATATGGATGATCCCTATGTTACCTACGACTCAAAATATATGGAAAGTGTATGGTGGTTACTCAAACAGATTTACAATAAAAATTTATTATATAAAGGCTATACAATACAACCATACTCGCCAAAGGCAGGAACTGGATTGAGCTCACATGAATTAAATCAACCCGGAACCTATCAAGATGTAACAGATACTACTGTGGTGGCTCAGTTTAAAGCTGTTCAAGATTCTCTGCCAGAGTTTTTACAAAATGAAGGTGCAATTCACTTTTTGGCATGGACAACAACGCCTTGGACATTGCCAAGTAATACAGCACTCACCGTAGGTCCAAAAATTGAATATGTTCTTGTAAAAACTTTCAATCAATATACATTTGAACCTATTAATGTTATTTTAGCAAAAGCATTAATTGGGAAACAATTTTCTGGAAAGTTTGCACAAGTTGAAACAATTCAAGAATTAGAGAACTACAAAAAAGCTGATAAAAATATTCCATTTTTTGTTCAAAAATCATTTGTTGGTACTGATTTATTAGAAATAAAATATGAGCAACTGCTTCAATATGCTTTACCAAATGATAATCCAGAAAATGCATTTCGAGTTATTGCAGGAGATTTTGTAACGACGGAAGATGGAACAGGAATTGTACATACTGCACCAACTTTTGGTGCCGATGATGCTATTGCTGCCAAACAAGCAACGCCGGAAGTTCCACCGCTTTTAGTAAAAGATGAAGATGACAACTTGGTGCCATTGGTCAATTTTCAAGGGCGTTTTCGAAAAGAAGTCTCTGACTTTGCAGGGCGTTATGTAAAAAATGAATATTATCCTGATGGCGAAGCACCAGAGAAATCTGTGGATATAGAACTAGCCATTAAACTTAAAATTGAAAATAAAGCCTTTAAGGTTGAAAAATACAAACACAGCTATCCAAACTGTTGGCGTACCGACAAGCCTATTTTGTACTATCCACTAGACTCATGGTTTATAAAAATTAGTGATGTTAAAGAGCGCATGTTTGAGCTTAATCAAAGCATAAATTGGAAGCCAAAAAGCACAGGAGAGGGACGTTTTGGAAATTGGCTTGCCAATGCCAATGACTGGAACTTATCGCGGTCGCGCTACTGGGGTATTCCACTGCCGATTTGGCGTACAGAAGACGGAAAAGAGGAGATATGTATTGGTTCAGTTGAAGAATTAAAGTTTGAAATTCAAAAATCTGTTGCTGCAGGATTAATGACAAAAGATATTTATGAAGATTTTGTAGTTGGAGATTTTTCAGATGAAAATTATTTAAAAATAGATTTACACAAAAATATTGTTGATGCTATTGTATTAGTTTCTTCAACAGGGAACCCTATGCATCGCGAAAGTGATCTTATTGACGTATGGTTTGACTCCGGAAGTATGCCATATGCACAATGGCATTATCCTTTTGAAAATAAAGAGCTTATTGATCAAAATAAGGCATTTCCAGCAGATTTTATTGCAGAAGGAGTAGACCAGACACGAGGATGGTTTTATACACTTCATGCCATTGGAACAATGGTTTTTGACTCTGTAGCCTACAAGAATGTAGTTTCCAACGGCTTAGTATTAGACAAAAATGGACAAAAAATGTCCAAACGTTTAGGAAATGCTACTGACCCTTTTGAGACTTTAGCCGCTTATGGGCCAGATGCCACACGTTGGTATATGATTAGTAATGCTAATCCTTGGGATAATTTAAAATTTGATATTGAAGGCATTGAGGAAGTGAAACGCAAGTTTTTTGGCACGTTGTACAACACCTATTCTTTCTTTACACTTTATGCAAATATTGATAAATTCAATTATTCTGAGGCTGATATTAATTTGGGAAAACGACCAGAAATTGACCGTTGGATTCTATCTGAGCTTAATACATTAATTACAAAAGTAGATGATTATTATGCTGATTATGAACCCACTAAGGCTGCAAGAGTCATTTCAGAATTCACACAAGAGTTGTTGAGTAATTGGTATGTACGCTTGAGCAGAAGGAGATTTTGGAAAGGGGATTATCAACCCGATAAAATTTCAGCATACCAAACGTTGTACACCTGTATGCTAACCATTGCAAAACTTGGCGCACCCATTGCACCATTTTTTATGGATCGACTTTATCTAGATCTTGTAAAACATACTAAAAAAGAACCATACAAAAGTGTTCACTTAGCAGAATTTCCCAAAGCCAACCCAGAGCTGATTGATAAAGCATTGGAACATAAAATGGCACAAGCACAATTAATTTCTTCTTTGGTGCTATCGCTTAGAGCTAAAGAAAAAATAAAAGTACGACAGCCACTGCAAAAAATTATGATTCCAGTTTCATCACCAGAACAAAAAGAAGAAATTTTGGCCATATCAGATCTTGTTAAACACGAGGTGAATGTGAAAGAAATTGAACTTTTGGAAGATGCTTCAGATATTTTAGTAAAACAGATTAAACCAAATTTTAAGGTGTTGGGGCCAAGATTTGGAAAGGATATGAGGTTTGTAGCTACAGCAATTCAGAAGCTTGATGCTAATGGTATAAAAGAAATTGAAAAACAAGGAAGTTTGGACATTGAAATTAATGGAAAAATTAGTACATTGACCCTCGATGATGTAGAAATTACATCACAAGATATTGAAGGATGGCTAGTGGCCAATCAAGGCGCAATGACTGTGGCATTGGATGTTACCATTTCGGAGTCATTAAGGGAAGAAGGGATTGCTCGCGAACTTGTGAATCGCATTCAAAATTTAAGAAAAGATTCAGGATTTGAAGTAACAGACAACATTGATGTTTTTCTTCTGCACCACAAAAATATGCACAAAGCTATTCAAAATAATTTAGATTATATAAAATTAGAAACTTTAACAAAAACATTACATGAAGTAAATCAACTTGACAAGGGAATTGAAATAAATTTTGATGATATTTCCACCAAGTTATTTATTCAGCAACACTCATAAAAACGATGTCTATGGAAACAACCAACAGATACTCAGACAAAGATTTAGAAGAATTCAAAACATTGATTCAACAAAAGATTGAAAAGGCTCAACATGATTTGAAACTCATAAAAAGCGCCTACATGAACGACTTAAATAATGGTACAGAAGATACTTCTCCAACATTTAAAGCGTTTGATGAAGGCAGTCAAGTAATGAGTAAAGAATCAAATGCACAGCTTGCAATACGTCAAGAAAAATTCATCAGAGATCTTAAAAATGCACTTATTAGAATTCAAAATAAAACCTATGGTGTATGTAGAGTTACAGGAAAACTAATTAATAAAAAACGATTGGAGCTTGTACCTCATGCTACTTTGAGTATTGAAGCTAAAAACATGCAACGATAAGATGTCTAAAAAGCATGTCTTATATCTTATTTTATCTATTTTAATTTTTGATCAACTTTCCAAGTTTTATGTAAAAACCCATTTTGAACTAGGTCATGAGTGGGTAGTTTTCAGTTGGTTCAAAATTCTTTTTGTTGAGAATGATGGCATGGCTTGGGGGGCAAAAATTAGTGACATCTTCTCTTTCATTTCAGATAAATCAGCAAAATTATTTCTAACGCTATTTAGATTAGTTGCTGTTCTAGGGATTGGCTATTGGCTTTTCGATTCTATAAAAAAACACGCCTCTAAGTTGCTGACTTGTGCCATTGCACTCATCTTTTCAGGTGCACTTGGCAATATCATTGATTCTGTTTTTTATGGTATCATTTTTAATCATAGTTATGGCCAAAAAGCTGTAATTTTTGCTGAAAATAATTACAGTGGATTATTTTATGGAAAAGTTGTAGACATGTTACATTTCCCACTATTATCAGGGTATTTTCCCAATTGGTTGCCATTTTTTGGAGGAGATTATTTTACTTTTTTCAGTCCAGTTTTCAATATTGCTGATGTAGCCATAAGTACAGGCGTTGGACTTCTTTTGTTATACAATAGCAAGAGCGTCACTTCCAAACAAACTCTTACTCAAAATGATAAATCTGATTTGGAGTAATACAATAATCCAAAGGGATGTCGTATGCTTTCTGGTCTTCTAATGTAGTTTCAGCTTCAAAAAAAGAAAGTCCTATTTTAATGGCATTTGGGCAGTTTTTTAAAAAGGTATCATAAAACCCTTTTCCATACCCTACCCGATGGCCTTTTATATCAAAAGCCAATAAAGGGACAAACACCACTTCAATTTGATTGTCTTGAATTTGCACGCCACCTTCAGGCTCTGGAATACTCCAAATATTGGGTTTAATCACAGTGCTGTCTGTGAGTAAAAAGTGAGTCATTTTTCCTGTTGAAATATTGCTTTTTGGAATCACTACATTTTTATCTTTTCCAAACAAAATACTTATTAGAGGCTCTGTTTCTATTTCTTTTAAGTGTTTGATTGTTAAAAAGATATGAAAAAAGCTAGCGTTCCAAATGGGAAGTTTCAGTGCTTGATTTGCAATTTGTAAGCTCAAATTTTCAATGGTAGATTGATTTAAAGTTTTACGCTTTTGCTTGTAGGTTGATCTAAGGTCTTTTTTATTCATAAATTATATTTTGTGGAACATCGAAAAAGGGCATCACCTTTATATACAATAGGGGCTTCATTGATATTTAAAATATAACCTTCACAGTCTGCTTTGACTGATTGATTAAATTTTCCATAAGCATCAGTTATATAACCCAAAATAGTGTCTTTTTCTACTTTAGAATTGAGTTTTATAGTGGCCCGAAACATCCCGGAAGATTTGGCTCTAATCCATTTACTTTCTTCAATAAAAATTATTTCTTTTTTAGGTAAAGTTACCTTAAATTTAGATCCCAACATTCCAAGATGATTTAAAATTCGCTTGGCTCCATTGACTCCCGTATTGGTAACTTGCGCATCAATATGATAAGATTTTCCACCTTCAAAAAGTAAAATAGGAATCTTATGCTTATCACAAGCACTACGGAATGATTTCGGGATTTTTTTAGAATAAATCACAAATGGCGCACCATAGGCCTTGGCCCATTTTTTGAGTTTAGGAGCTTTGTTAACGATTCTAATTTGAGGCGCATTGAAACGTCCTGCACCGCCTGTATGATGATCAATAATAAAATCGACTTGTGGTATAATTTCGTGCATGAGTTTATAGGCCACTTGACTCGCCAATGATCCTGATTTAGAACCTGGGAATACACGATTTAAATCACGTCCATCGGGGAGCTCGCGAGTTTTATTGAGAAATCCAAAAATATTTAAAACAGGAATACAAATTATAGTGCCTTTTTTTGGTTTATTAATTCCTTTTGCAATCAATTGTCGAACAATTTCTACACCATTCACTTCGTCTCCGTGAATACCTGCTGTAAATAAAACGACAGGCCCTGGTTTTTTGGAACGATTGATAATTACTGGAACATCCACTCTGGTTCGAGTGTGTAGTTTTGCGACGTGAAAATTAATTTCTCGTGATTTGCCAAGAGCAATGTCTTCGCCAAGAATATTTAATATAGAATTATTATTAGTCATTAACGTATATTTCTTTCAATGAAAGTTATAATAGCTTTTGCAATATTTTTCTGTGAGGCGCCTTCAATCCCCTCAAGGCCTGGTGTAGAATTGATTTCCATAACCAATGGCCCACGGTTTGATTGTAATATATCTACCCCACAAACAGGGAGTTTGAGTTGCCGAGCAGATTTAATAGCAATTTTTAGTTCTGACTCGGACATGCGATAATACTCAAATGTGCCACCACGATGCAAATTTGATCTAAATTCCCCTTCTTTTCCTTTGCGCTTCATGGCTCCAATGACTTGACCATCAACTATAAAAGCACGAATATCTACCCCTTTTGCTTCCGAAATATATTCTTGAACCAACGCCCTTGCTTGTAGTCCATTAAAAGCTTCTAAAACAGACTCTGCAGCATTTTTGCTTTCTGCTAATACAACCCCAAGACCTTGAGTTCCTTCTAATAATTTGATAACAACTGGAGTGCCTCCAACATGTTCTATAACTTCCTCAACATCTTTTGAATAGTTTGTAAATACAGTTTTTGGCATATCAATTCCACCTTTCGAAAGGTGTTGAAAACTACGTAGTTTATCTCTTGAACGAATAATAGCATCTGATGAAACTGTGGAAAATACATTCATCATTTCAAACTGACGTACTACTGCACAGCCATAAAAAGTTACGGAAGCTCCAATTCTTGGAATAATGGCATCAACATCATTAAGATACTTACCCTTATAATAGACTGTGGGCTTTTCTTTTTCAATGATCAAGTCACAGCTCAAAGGGTCAATAACTTCTACGTCATGGCCTCTATTTTCGGCTTCTTCAATGAGTCTTCTTGTGGAGTATAGATTTTTATTTCGAGATAAAATAACAATGTTCATAGCAAAAAAATATAGCTAATTTTAAAGCAATATACTAAAAAACTATATTGGATTTTTACAATCCTAGGAATTAATCTACCTTTGGAAAGATGTCATCTTCAAGATTAGAAATACAACTCAAAACTCTTCCGAGTACGCCCGGAGTGTATCAATTTTTTGATGCTAAGGGTACAGTGATTTATGTTGGCAAGGCCAAAAATTTAAAAAACCGGGTACGATCGTATTTTAACAAAGTTCATGATTACGGTAAAACCAACGTTTTGGTTAAAAAAATTCACAACATCAAACACATTGTTGTTGATACCGAAACGGATGCTTTATTGCTTGAAAATAATCTTATAAAAAAATATCAACCACGCTATAATGTTCTTCTAAAAGATGACAAGTCATACCCGTGGATTTGTATAAAAAAAGAGCGATTTCCACGAGTTTTTCAAACACGACGCGTCATAAAAGATGGCTCGGAATATTTTGGACCATATACAAGTGTTAAAACGGTTTACACATTATTAGACCTGATAAAAGGGCTTTTCCCAATCCGCACCTGTAATTATGATTTGTCTGAAGAAAAAATCAAAAATCAAAAATTTAAAGTTTGTTTGGAGTATCATCTAGGCAACTGTAAAGGGGCTTGCGAGGCCAAGGAAACAGAACACACATATTTGAAAAATATATCTGCTATTCGTGATATTTTAAAAGGAAATTTTAAAAATTCTTTATCACTTTTCAAAAGTCAAATGCAAGATTTAGCGGCAAATTTACAGTTTGAAGATGCACAAGTTTTAAAAGAAAAAATCACCATTTTAGAAAACTATCAATCAAAATCTACTATTGTAAATCCTAAAATCAGCGATGTTGAGGTCTACTCAATTATTAGTGACGAAAGCTTTGCTTATGTGAACTTTCTTCAATTATCTTATGGTTCAATTATCAGGGCACATACGATGGAAATTAAAAAGAAACTTCAAGAAAGTGATGTTGAATTATTGGAATTAGCAATCACAGAATTGAGACAACGTTTTCAATTACTTTCAAAAGAAATTTATGTGCCATTTGAAGTTGAGCTAGGTGAGGTCATAAAAATTACAATTCCAAAAGTTGGCGACAAAAAGCAGTTATTGGATTTGTCTTTACGTAATGCTAAATATTATAGATTGGAGCAATTGAAACAGGTAAAAATAACTGATCCAGATCGTCATGTAAAACGTATTATGGCACAAATGAAGTCTGATTTGCGGCTTAAGGAACTTCCAACCCATATAGAATGCTTTGACAATTCGAACATACAAGGCACACATCCTGTTGCAGCTTGTGTTGTCTTTAAAAATGGCAAACCAAGCAAAAAAGACTACCGTCATTTTAATATCAAAACCGTAGAAGGTCCAGATGATTTTGCATCTATGACAGAAGTGGTTTACAGAAGATATAAAAGACTTTTGGACGAAAAACAAGATTTACCACAACTTATCGTTATAGATGGAGGAAAAGGACAATTGTCTGCAGCGCTAAAAAGTTTGGATGAATTAAACTTACGTGGTAAGATCGCTATTGTTGGCATCGCAAAACGTTTGGAAGAATTATTTTATCCAAATGATCCAATTCCATTATATTTAGACAAGAAAAGTGAAACATTGAAAATTATTCAACAATTAAGAAATGAAGCGCATCGTTTTGGGATAGAACATCATCGCAATCGACGAAGCAAATCGGCATTACACTCCGAGTTGGAATCTATTCCAGGGATTGGAGAAAAAACCAGGGTGCAATTATTGAAGGCGTTTAAGTCGGCACAAAGGGTTTCTTTTGCCAAATTGGACGAATTAGAACAAATTGTAGGTGTGTCCAAGGCTCAAAAAATTTATAAATTTTATCATAAAGAAAATGAAATTTAACCCCAAATTTATATTATCTATATGTTTATTCAGTCTTTTTGGATTTGCACAAGAGACTTTACCAGAAAATCCAAAAATAGGATTGGTATTAAGTGGCGGAGGCGCTAAAGGATTGGCTCATATTGGGGTGTTAAAAGTAATTGATAGCCTTGGAGTTCGTATAGATTATATTGGAGGTACAAGTATGGGGGCCGTAGTTGGCGGGTTATATGCCACTGGGTATTCTGGGAAACAGTTGGATTCTATTTTTAGAGAGGTCGATTTTGATGTTCTTCTTGGAGACAAAGTTCCACGACCTTCCAAAACGTTTCAAGAACGAAAAAACGCAGAAAAATATGCCGTATCACTTCCTCTATATGATTTCAAACTTCAATTACCATCTTCAATTTCTAGAGGTCAAAACGTTTTTAACTTACTAACAAAACTCACAAAAGATGAATGGGGCATAAATGATTTTACTAAGTTACCTATTCCATTTTATTGCATCGCAACAAACATGGAAACAGGTGAAGCTGTCGTTCTGGACAAAGGAAACCTAGCAGAGGCGATGTCCATAAGTAGTATACTTCCAACACTTTTTCAACCCATAGAACGAGATGGTGTTCTGCTGATGGACGGTGGAATTGCAAACAATTATCCTGTAGAAATTTTAAAAACAAAAAATTTAGATTATATCATTGGGGTTAATGTCCAAGAAGACCTTTTGACAAAAGATGAAATAAAATCTGTATCGGAAATTCTAACACAAATTAATAGTTTTAGATCAACAGAAGCGATGAAAGCCAAAAGGGGAATGACAAATCTCTTTATAGAACCTAATGTTGAGGGGTACAATATCATATCTTTTAATAAAGGCTCAGAGATCATTGGAAAAGGCAAAAAAGCAGTTACTCCCTTTATAAATGTACTTCAGCGATTAAAGACCTCACAAAACTACACAAAGAAAAATAAAAAAGTCATCGACATTGACACCCTAAAAATAAATAAAATTGATATCCTAGGGAATGAAAAATATACGGACTCTTATGTTTTAGGTAAGTTACGTTTTCGTCGGGGGGAAACTTTAAGTTTTGAAGACTTTAATAATGGTGTCAACAATCTATTAGCGACGAACAATTTTGATAGTTTTCGCTATAAATTTTTATTAAGTGATAATAAAGAGTACGATTTTGTTGGAACTGTTAGAGAAACAGCAAAAACAAGTTTTTTAAAGCTGGGCGTTCATTATGACCAAGTTTTAAAAAGTTCTGTACTATTGAATTTTACGAAAAAACAGCTGCTACTAAAAAATGATGTATTGTCTCTAGATTTTATTTTAGGGGATAATTCTCGCTTTAATTTTGATTATTACATAGACAAAGGATTTTATTGGAGCATAGGACTCAACGCAAAATATACGCGGTTCCGCTATGACATCAATCCATTATTTTTTGATGCATCTCTTCCAGAAATATTAAGTAGTAGAATTCCCACAATACTGTCAGATTTTACAGCCAGTTTTTTTGTCGAAACTCTAATAAGAAAAGATTTTTCACTCAAAATTGGCGCAACATTTAAACGTCTTAATATGTATGCCTCGAGTCCCGCTTTAGTTACAACATTTCAGGACGTAAAATACCAAATTGAAGAAAGTGATTTTTTGAGCACAAATGCAACGGTGAAATACGATACATTAGATGATGTTTTCTTTCCATCTAGCGGCTTCTTATTTGAAGGAAGCGGAGATTTGTACTTAACCGCATCAAAATATGATAAATTTAGCCAGTTTTTAATTCTAAAAACCAATATTGCAAAGGCCTTTTCAATTAATAACAAAATATCCCTATTAGCAGGTACTGAAGGGGGTTTTTTAATTGGAGATGATAAAATTTCCGCACTTAATTTTGGCCTAGGAGGCTATTCACATAATCACTTAAATAATAATGGATCATTTTTTGGCTATGACTTTTTTAGTTTATCGGGGAATAGTTTTGTGAAAGCATATTTTTCAGCCGATTATGAATTTTATAAGCGTCACCATATCAATATATCCGGAAATTTTGCAAATATTGGAAATGATATTTTCCTTGAAAAAGAATGGCTTACTTTACCAGACTATATGGGCTTTGCTATTGGTTATGGACTTGAAACTATCTTTGGCCCAATAGAGCTCAAATTTCATTGGTCTCCAGAAAATGATTACAGTGGGGCTTTTGTAAATTTGGGATATTGGTTCTGAAAGTATAATTTTTTTTATTAAATTTGTGTATGTCACTTTATTGGAAAGACCTTTTGTTGTTACTTCATTTTCTTATCAAAAGAAACCCTGAATAAGCTGAGTTCTTGATACATATCACGAACCAATTTCTCTTTGAGCTTATTTTGTATAACATAAAAACTTTTTACAATGCCGTTTTATCACAAACTTGGAAAAATTCCTCACAAGAGGCATATTCAATTCAAAAACCCCAATGGGGGATTCTACTATGAACAGCTCTTTGGCACCATTGGTTTTGATGGAATGTCCACCAATTCCTATCACGAACAACGCCCTACTCAAGTCAAATCTATACAAAAGCAATATTCTATTGCACCTAAAATTGCTAAAACAAACAATATTCAATCCTATAGATTGCATGGGTTTAAGGTGCAACCAGAATCAGATTTTTTGGAAAGTCGGAAGGTGGTTCTGACAAACTCAGATTGTAACATCATATTGGCCGCGCCAAAATCATCTTTAACAGACTATTTTTATAAAAATTCGGATGCAGATGAATTGATTTTTATTCATAAAGGAACTGGAAAATTGCGTACCATGTTTGGAAATTTAGACTTTAAATATGGTGATTATTTAATCATACCTAGAGGGATTATTTATCAAATACAATTTGATACAGAAGACAATCGACTTTTTATTGTAGAGTCATACAGTCCAATTTATACGCCCAAACGCTACAGAAATTGGTTTGGCCAATTGCTAGAACATTCCCCTTTTTGTGAACGCGATATTCGTAGACCAGAAGAACTTGAGACCTATAATGAAAGTGGAGATTTTAAAATAAAATTAAAAAAGCAAAATGAAATCATAGAAATGATTTATGCGTCTCATCCTTTTGATGTTGTTGGCTATGATGGATTTAATTATCCTTATGCTTTTTCGATTCATGACTTTGAGCCTCTTACAGGTAGAATTCATCAACCGCCACCAGTACATCAAACATTTGAAACCAACGCAATGGTCATTTGCAGCTTTGTGCCAAGACTATATGATTATCATCCAGAAGCAATTCCAGCACCATATAACCATAGTAATATTGATAGTGATGAGGTGTTGTATTATGTCGATGGAGACTTCATGAGTCGAAATGATATTGAACCAGGGCATATATCTTTGCATCCAGCGGGGATTCCACATGGGCCACATCCTGGAGCAATGGAACGTAGTATTGGTCAAAAAGACACCCAAGAATTGGCCGTAATGGTTGATACCTTCAAACCTCTTCAGGTTACAGAAGAGGCCCTTAAAATTTCTGATGAAGATTATTTCAAATCTTGGTTAGAGCAGTAATATAAACCTTAAAAATTTAGTTATGAGTAAAACATTAAAATCCGTGGACTACGGGCTTGAGAAAATTTTTGATGGTGCCCAAGATTTTTTACCTCTTCTTGGGACAGATTTCGTTGAGTTTTATGTAGGAAATGCCAAACAAGCAGCACACTTTTATAAAACAGCTTTTGGGTTTCAATCACTAGCATATAAAGGCTTAGAAACAGGTTCAAAAGATGAAGTGAGTTACGTTCTTCAGCAAGGAAAAATCAAATTAGTGCTTACAACACCACTTAACAGTAAATCACCAATAAATGATCACTTGAGAAAACATGGCGATGGTGTTAAAGTTATAGCGCTTTGGGTAGAAGATTCTCACAAAGCATATGAAGAAACCACAAAACGAGGGGCAAAATCATATTTTGAGCCCAAAATACATCGCGATGATTCTGGTGAGATTGTCACCTCAGGGATTTATACTTATGGTGAAACTGTACATGTGTTTGTGGAACGTAAAAACTATGATGGTGTATTTTTCCCAGGATATGTTGCGTGGAAATCCGATTATAACCCACCAAGTTCAGGGCTAAAATACATAGACCACATGGTGGGAAATGTAGGTTGGGGAGAGATGAACACTTGGGTTAAGTGGTATGAAGAAGTCATGGGATTTGTTAATTTTTTGTCCTTTGATGATAAACAAATTCATACAGAATATTCTGCACTTATGAGTAAAGTGATGAGCAATGGAAATGGAAGAATTAAATTTCCAATTAACGAGCCTGCCAAAGCCGAAAAACGTTCTCAAATAGAAGAATATCTTGACTTTTATGAAGATTGTGGAGTTCAACATTTAGCAGTAGCAACTGACGATATTATTACAACAGTACGACAATTGCGTGCCAATGGTGTAGAATTTTTACCACCTCCACCACAAACATATTATGATGCTATACCAAAACGACTAGGGTCTCATATGGAACTAATGAAAGAGGATATTTCTGTTCTTCAAGAGCTTTCAATTTTGGTAGATGCCGATGAAGAGGGTTATTTGTTGCAAATTTTTACAAAACCAGTTGAAGATCGCCCAACACTATTCTTTGAAATCATTCAACGAATGGGTGCTAAGGGCTTTGGTGCAGGAAATTTCAAAGCATTATTTGAATCTATTGAACGCGAACAGGCCAATAGAGGGACACTTTAAATCGCTAGAACTGAAATAGATTTGTAGTCGCTTTCAATTTTGGAATAATAATTGCAAATTTGCATGTACATCAAAAATAAAAGATGTTCAGATGATGAGGAAATTTTTAGTAATTACTCTTTTTTTAATAAATACATGTTTTGCTTCAGCGCAAGAAAATTCATCTTTTCAAGCGGGAGAATGGCTTAAATTTAAGCTCAGCTACAGCGGTTGGATGAAAGCAGGGAATGCAACCCTAGAAATCAGAGACGATCAATACAAAGGCAAGCCAGTTTTTCATGTTATTGGAAAAGGGTGGACTACAGGAGCAATCAAGTGGTTTTTTAAAGTCGATGATCGATACGAGAGTTATTTTGATAAAATCTCTGGACAGCCCTATAAATTTATAAGAGATATATACGAAGGAGGGTACACAAAAAACCGAATTGTAGAATTTGATTATAATCAAAATCAAGCATACGTCGATGATTTAAAAGAAAAAAAGAAAACAACCGCTCCAATTCAAGCTGATATTCAAGACATCATTTCTGCGTATTATTATTTGAGAAATAATTATGAAACAGAATCTATAAAATTAGGCGAGGTTGTAAAGCTCAATATGTTTTTTGACAGCGAAATTTTTGGATTTAAATTAAAGTTTTTAGGTCGAGAAACAATAAAAACAAAATTTGGAAATGTAAAATGCTTAAAGTTTCGACCTTACGTTATGTCAGGCCGTGTGTTTCATGAAGAAGAAAGTGTAACACTTTGGGTAAGTGCCGATAAAAATAAAGTCCCATTAAAAATAAAAGCAGATCTCCGAGTAGGATCTTTACGGTCTGATTTGGAGGCCTTTAAAGGCTTAAAACACCCCTTTGAAATTCAATTCTAATCTAAAAAAACTTATACCTATGAAAAACAAAACCACCAAAAACTTGATTGAAGCAATAGATAAAAAGTACAATGCTATAAATCAAGATAAAAACGTCTATTTAGAAGGACTACTACACAGCAAAACCATCAACTATTGGGATTATGTTCATACAGATGCACTTTTGAATCTACAAATTCAACGCACCAACCTTCCTGATGAAATGGTTTTTATTGGTTATCATCAAATCAATGAGCTTATTTTTAAAATGATTTTGTGGGAACTACAACAAGTTGCAGAAGCAGAAGTATTGGAGGTAAACTTCTTTACTGACAAACTTATGCGAGTGAGTCGCTATTTTGATATGTTGACGTCCTCTTTTAGCATTATGCAGGAAGGTATGGATGTTGAGCAATACAATAAATTTAGGCACACGCTTACTCCAGCAAGTGGGTTTCAGAGTGCGCAATACAGAAAAATTGAATTTGCATCAACAGAGCTGATTAATTTAATTGATGCGCGTTTTCGTAAAACAATCGATCGAGATACACCATTCGAGCATGCACTAGAACATTTGTACTGGCAAGCTGCTGGTAAAGATTATAAAACAGGGAAAAAATCCATTTTACTTACAAATTTTGAAAACCGTTACAAAGAAGAGTTTATCACTTTTATGAAAGTGTATAACACCAAGAACCTTTGGTCGCGATACAAAGAATTGTCAGAAGAGGATCAAAAAAATAAAGACCTTGTTGCTGCGATGCGTCACTATGATTACACGGTGAATATCACTTGGGTTATTGCTCATTTTAATGCTGCAAAACACTATATATTAGCAACTTCTGGAGATGGCGAAGCAACGGGGGGAAGTAATTGGCAAAAATATATGCACCCAAAGTATCAAAAAAGAATATTTTTTCCAGAACTTTGGACTTCGGAAGAAATTGAAAATTGGGGACAAAATTTAGATTAGTGTACACACCAAAGAATTACCATTTTAGCATCTTAAAAAAAATAATTATTATCGTTGGCTTTGGGGTTTTGACTCTACAATGTACAACAGAGGAAAAAGAAATTTCTAATGATCAAGAACTGAAAGAGGACATAAAATTTGGGTATAATCTGGATAACTTTTATGTTATTCAAGATACAATCCAGCGTGGCGAGAGTTTTGGTGAAATTCTCTCTCGATATAATGTAGACTTTTCTGATATTTATAAAATTGCAAATCAGTCCAAAGATACTTTTGACATACGACAATTGCGTGCGGGTAAACCGTACATGCTTTTGTGTTCTAAAGACGAATCAAGAACACCGCAGAGTTTTATTTATCAACCTAACAAAATTGAGTACGTTGTTCTTGAATTTTGCGATTCTATAGTTGCCTACAAACAACGAAAACCTGTAAATATTGTTGAAAAAGAAGCTTTTGGAGTGATAGAAAACACACTTTCAGAAACGATGGAAGAACAAGGCCTTCCTGTTCAACTGATTTATGATATGTCTGATGATATTTATGCTTGGACTATTGACTTTTTTAGATTACAAAAAGGTGATAATTTCAAAGTCATATATAAGCAGCGTTTTGTTGAAGACAGTATTTATGCTGGCATAGAAAGTATAGATGCTGCATATTTTGAGCATAAAGGTGAGCCTATTTATGCCTTTAACTATATCACCCCAGATTCAAAAAACAGTACAGACTATTATGATGATTCAGGGAAAAGTTTACAAAAAGCGTTTTTAAAAAGTCCAGTAAAATTTAGTAGAATATCATCGCGATATAATAAAAATCGAAGGATTGCCTATTATGGAAACAAAGTACGCCCCCATAAAGGCACCGATTTTGCAGCACCTGTTGGTACGCCAATTTTGGCAACAGCAAACGGCACTGTAGTAGAATCAACACGAAGAGGCGGAAATGGAAAGTTTGTGAAAATCCGTCATAATGCTACGTACTCAACACAGTATTTGCACATGAGTAAACGCTTAGTTAGTGTTGGAGATTTTGTAAAGCAAGGCGATGTGATTGGGAAAGTTGGAATGACAGGAAACACAAGTGGACCACATGTGTGTTATCGTTTCTGGAAAAATGGTCGTCAAGTCGACCCATTTCGTCAAAAATTACCCGATGCAAAAGCACTTTCAGAAGTTTATAAATCCGATTTTCTTGAGTATATTGCACCGCTAAAACAGAGACTAGATTCGATAAACTAACCATATTTAATAACAACTAATGAGTTTAAAATCCATTAACCCTACTTCAACAACCGCCTGGAAAAATTTACACAAACATCTTGAGTCTATAAAAGATGAACATATGACTACTTGGTTTGAAAAAAATCCAAGGCGTGTTTCAGAAATGAGTATCAAATGGGATGATTTTTTTGTTGATTTTTCTAAAAATAGAATAACATCTGAAACTTTAGATTTGCTCAAAGATTTGGCAGATGAGATTCAATTGAGTGATGCTATATCTAAATATTTTGGTGGAGAAAAAATCAATAAAACAGAAGGTAGAGCAGTATTGCATACAGCCCTAAGAGCACCACAAAATGTTAAGGTTTACCATGATGGAGAAAATGTAATCCCAGAAATTTTTCAGGTAAAAAATAAAATAAAACAGTTTTCTGAGGACGTTATTAGCGGAAATAAAAAAGGGTTTACAAACAAATCGTTTACAGATATTGTTAATATAGGTATTGGAGGTTCTGACCTTGGCCCAGCCATGGTAGTTGATGCATTATCGTTCTACAAAAACCATTTGAATGTACATTTTGTAAGTAACGTTGATGGAGATCATGTCAATGAAGTTCTTAAAAAATTAAATCCAGAAACAACACTTTTTGTAATTGTTTCAAAAACATTTACTACCCAAGAAACTCTTTCTAATGCGACTACTATTAAAGAGTGGTTTTTACAACATGCAAAACAAGAGGATATTGCAAAGCAATTTGCAGCAGTTTCTACCAATATTGAAAAGGTTAAAGCTTTTGGAATAGATGTTCAAAATATCTTCCCCATGTGGGATTGGGTAGGTGGGCGCTTTTCTTTATGGAGTGCTGTAGGTCTCAGTATTAGTTTGGCTGTTGGATATAAAAATTTTGAAGCTTTGTTGGGTGGAGCTCATAAAATGGATGTTCACTTTAAAGAAGAAAAATTTGAACAAAACATTCCAGTACTATTGGCCTTTTTAAGCATTTGGTACAATAATTTTTTTAAAGCTGAAAGTGAAGCCATTATACCATACACTCAATATTTAAATCAATTTGCAACGTATCTACAACAAGCCATAATGGAAAGTAATGGCAAAAGTGTTGATAGAGAAGGAAATAAAGTAAACTACCAAACAGGAAATTTGATTTGGGGAGAGCCAGGAACTAACTCACAACATGCTTTTTTTCAATTAATTCATCAAGGCACAAAATTAATTCCAGCAGATTTTATAGGTTTTGGAACATCATTACACGGCAATCAAGATCATCAAGACAAACTAATGTCTAACTTTTTTGCACAAACTGAAGCACTGCTCAATGGAAAAACAAAAGCTGAGGTAATCGCCGAAGGAACAAACGAGTCTATAATTCCCTACAAAATATTTGATGGCAATAGACCAACCAATACTATATTTATTGAGAAACTTACCCCCGAAAGCTTAGGTAAATTAATTGCCATGTACGAACACAAAATTTTTGTGCAAGGTATAGTTTGGAATGTCTTTAGTTACGATCAATTTGGGGTTGAGTTGGGTAAGCAGTTAGCAGGCAAAATTCTTAATGAATTTACTGAAAATAGTGATACAAAACACGATGCTTCAACTTCAAATCTGATTTCTTTGTATAAGAGCATGCGCTAATCAATTTTACGCCTATGCTGTTTGTGTGTGGCTAAAATCTTGTATTTTTGTATGACTTAAAATCAAATAATCATGATCAAAACCGTACATTCATATTGGGCTTACCTCGTTTTAGTAGTTTTACTTCTTGCTGTTATTAAAGCCCTTTTTGGAGTTATTTCAAAAAAAGAATACGACCCACAAACATTTCGAGTGGCTTTATTCACACTAATTGTATCACATATACAATTATTAATTGGTGTAGTGTTATATTTTACTTCCAGTCGTTTTTCATTGTGGTCAGAACTTGGAGTTGGGGAAGTTATGAAGACTGCCGTTCATCGCCTATACTTGGTGGAACATCCTACAATTAATATTCTTGCTGTTGCGCTAATTACTATTGGGTACTCTAAACATAAAAAGAAACGCTTGTCGGCGCCAAAATATAAGACCTTGGCTATTTTCTACACCATTGCATTAGTGCTAATACTCTCTAGAATACCATGGGAAGTTTGGCCTAACTAGAGGCTATTTAATTTCTTTTATGACATGAACATAAACGGGGAAATGGTCGCTGTAGCCGTTAGTGAATCCACCCCAAGAAAAACTTCTGAAAGGGTAGCCTTTAAATTGCCCTTTTTTGGTAATTAAAAATTGCGCATTAAAAATTCCGGCTTTGTAGAATCTAAACGAAGAATAATCGTCATCTAGCAGAGGTTTTGTAATCAAAATTTGGTCAAATAAACTCCATGCATCTCTGTAGGCATTGGAGCCAAGACCTTTTTTGAAAAAAGACTCCATAGGGTTGTAAATGCCTTTAAAACCAACACGTTTTTTGTTGCCTTTTGCTTTGAGAACTTTTTTTAAACTTGTATTGGTTGGGTTATCGTTGAGGTCTCCCATACTAAATATCTTTGCATACGGGTCTATAGATTGAAGAGAATCAATAAGACGTTTATTCAGTGCAGCAGCAGCTTCTCTTTTTGACCGACTTCTAGCTTCGCCGCCACTTCGCGAAGGCCAATGATTAACTATGAGATGGATCAAATCGCCCTCCAAGTATCCACTCACCAAAAGTTGATCCCTTGTGTAGTCGCGGTCGCCATCACTACCTCTGAGTTTTAGTTCATGAGAACTTGAATTTAATGGAGAAAATAGTGCTTTTTGGTACATAAGTGCTACATCTATTCCACGCTCATCAGGAGATTCAAAGTGAATAATTCCATAATCCTTTTCTACGAGTGCAGGGTCATTAGCTAGGTCTTCAATAACACTTCTGTTTTCTACCTCCGAAAGACCAATCACTGCTGGAGTGTTTTTGGATGTTTTTGCACCAATTTTTGCAATTACACTTGCCGTATTTTGAACCTTTTTTTTATAAACTTCAGATCTACCTGTTTTAAGCTCCATCATTGGGCTAGCTTCATCATATTTATTAGGATTATTTATGGTATCAAAAAGATTTTCAACATTATAAAAACCAATGGTATGAACTTTAAATTTTCGTTTGGATTGTGCGTCAACTGTCGATGTGAAAACAACTAAATAAAGCAATAATGTGATGTTGAAATACTTTTTGTACATATGCTAAAATATAAGCTTAAAAAATAAAGATTAATTAATACATCAAAAGTATAAATTTTAAAATAAGAAACGTACTTTTGTTTAATATATATCTATATAATTAAACAAAATTTATCTTTTATGAAAAAACAAATTCTTAGTTTTTTGTTTGTATGTTTTAATGTGTTCTTTGTTTTTGCTCAGCAAACCGTTGTTAAAGGAATAGTAAAAGACATGCTAACTAACCAACCCATTGAAGGTGTTTCAGTAAGTTTTGAAAATTCAGAACTTACGGTTTATACAGATTACATGGGATTTTTTCAGTTTTCTGCTGCTGTCCCATTGGGCGAGCAGATGCTATCTCTTAGCAAAGCGGGTTACCTCAGTGCGCGCTACCCCATTATTGTTAATGAAGAACAAATTCTAAATATTCAGGACATGATGTTGTCATTGGATAATAGCGATGATGATTTGTTTACCATCACGCTTTCTGATGATGAGCTAAATGATGATGGTAGTGGTGCTGATAATATTTCTGGCTTACTTTCTGCCTCTCAAGATGTATTTCAAAGAGCTGCAGCATTTGAATTTAGTCAATCGTTTTTTCGTGTACGAGGGCTCAATACAGACAATGGAACTGTTTTGATGAACGGTATTGAAATGAACAAAATATTTGATGGTCGCCCACAATGGAGTAATTGGGGAGGGTTAAATGATGTTTTAAGAGGACAAGAACTTAGCATGGGTTTAGCTCCATCAAGTTATACTTTTGGAGGACTATTAGGATCAACAAACATTAATTTGAGAGCATCAAGCTATAGAGCAGGTGGTCGAGTTACTTATTCTTCATCTAACCGAAGTTACACCAATCGCTTAATGGCAACCTATGCTTCAGGTTTGGTTGATGGCGGATGGTCTTATGCTTTTTCTATTGGTAGACGTTGGGGAGATGAAGGATTTCAGGACGGAACTTTCTATGATGCCAACTCATTTTTTGCCTCTGTAGAAAAGAAGATTAATGATAAACATAGCTTAAATTTTGTTGGAATTTATACACCAAATCGCCGTGGAAAATCTTCACCAAACACCCAAGAAGTATTTGACCTCAAAGGAACAACATACAATGAATATTGGGGATGGCATGATGGCGAAAAGCGAAATTCTAGAGTTAGAAGAATAGCAGAACCAGTTTTAATGCTTAATCATTATTGGGATATTTCAGACAAAACAACCCTCAACACAAATGTATCTTACCAATTTGGAGAACTTGGAAATAGCCGTTTGGACTATGCAGGTGGAGCCAATCCAACTCCAGCCTATTATCAAGGTCTTCCAAGTTACTTTTTAGCAGATACAGATGGCCCAGATTATGCAGGAGCATATCTTGCAGAACAATCATTTAGAAACGGTGGTCAAGTCAACTGGAATCGTATTTATGATGCTAACTTGACCAACAATATCAATGGAGATTATGCCGCCTATATTTTATATGAAGACCGAAGCGATGATCAACAATTTTCAGCAAATACAATTTTAGAGTCTTCACTTTCAGATCAAGTAACTCTTAATGCTGCTGTAAATTACAAACGTTTAAAATCGCACAATTTTGCAGAAATTATGGATATGCTTGGAAGCAATACGGGCTACCTCAATGTAGATTCATTTGACCAGGTGCAGTTCGATTTAAGAAATCCAAACCAAGTTGTAGGCGAGGGCGATACTTTCAGGTATAACTTTAATATTGACGCTAATGTTTTGAGCAGTTTTGTTCAAGCACAATTTAAATACAACAAGCTAGATTTCTTTTTAGCAGGAAGTTATACAGCTACAGAATATCAGCGTGAAGGGTTGTACCAATCAGAAACTTATGCTGATAATTCTTATGGTAAAGGGCGCAAGCTTTCATTCACTGGATTGGGCGCAAAAGGAGGATTTACTTATAAATTTTCAGGAAAGCATATTTTTAATGTAAATGCAGGCTATTTGACTAAAGCACCAACGATTCGAAATACTTTTACAAATTCTCGTGAAAACAACGCTATTGTAGGTGACCAATCTGGAATTGATATCACAGAAGAAAAAATCACTTCATTTGATGCCAATTATGTTTTTAGATCTTCAACTGTAAAAGCTAGATTGACAGGATATTATACGCAAATGCAAGATGCCAACGAAGTTTCATTTTATTTTGCTGATGGTATTAGTGGTGTAGATCAGGGTACAGCTTTTGTACAAGAAATTTTACAAGGAATTGACAAAAATCATCTTGGATTGGAATTTGGGATTGAAGCCCAGGTAACACCAACCATCAAACTTACTGGTGTGGCATCTGTTGGGCAATACACATACGATAATAATCCAAACTTAGTATTGACTTCCAGTGATTTTGTTGAAGGATTAAATTTTGGTCAGGCCAACTTAGAAAATTATCGTATTGCCGCTGGACCTCAACAAGCAGCTTCTATTGGCTTTGAGTACAGAGATCCAAATTATTGGTGGTTTGGAACAACAGCCAATTTCTTTGCAGACACCTATGTTGATGTTTCGCCATTAACAAGAACCCAAAATTTTTATTTAGATACAGATGGCTTACCTTTTTCTGATTACGACCCAGACTTGGCTAGAGAATTATTACGTCAAGAAAGATTTGATGATTACATGGTCATCAATGCCGTAGGTGGAAAATCTTGGAAAATAGGAGATTATTATGTGAGTCTATTTGTCAGCTTAAACAACATTCTAAATCAGAAATTCAAATCTGGTGGTTTCGAGCAAGGGCGTAGTGCCAATTATCAATCCCTAAAAGAAGACGCAGGCAATCCTAAGCGTGTGTTTGGACCAAAATACTGGTACGGACGAGGCCCAACCTATTTCTTAAACCTAAATTTCAGATTTTAAAAAAAACTAAAAATGAACATTAATTTTAAACTAATGAAAACAATAAACTTTAAAACACTAGCAGCAACAATTTTTGCATCTGTTGCTTTCGTCGCTTGCGTTCAGGACGACGACTTTGAAGTTCCATCAAGTGTTGGAACTGAAGAAAATCAAAACTTAAACACACTCCTTTCACAAATTGATGCTGGAGAGGTGCAATTAATTACAATTGGAGAGCTAAAAGCTCAGTTTCAATCCGACGATGAAGCCACTGCAATTACTTCTGATATTGCAGTAAAAGGATACGTGTCATCTTCTGATGCTACAGGAAACTTTTACAAAGAATTCTTTATTCAAAATGCAGCACAAGATGCTACAGATGCCGTGAAAATTTCATTAAATCAAGTGGATTCTTATAATCAATTTAATATTGGTAGAGAGGTTTATATTTATTTAAAGAATCTTTATTTAGGAGAAGCTAATAGCGGCGATGGCGTATTTACTATCGGGGGTGCTGTAAATGGTGACGGTGAAGTCGAGTCTCTAACGGCTAATGAAGTGCCATTATACGTATTCCGTTCTGCAACAACAGAAACAATAGTTCCAAAGGACGTAACTTCGTTATCTTCGGATGATATTGGAATTTTTGTAACTCTAAACGACACAGAATTTCCTACAAACGAAGTGGGGCAGCCTTATGTCGCTTCCACAGATGATTATGATACACAACGTACAGTACAGCGTTGTTCAGGCTTTGAATATGCAACTTTCTTATTAGAAACAAGTTCATTTGCAAGTTTTAAGAATGAAGTGCTTCCTGCGGGGGGTGGTTCAATTTCTGGTATTGTTTCAAAAACATATAACGGCAGCGATTTAGTTTTAGCGCTGAATACAACGGATGATGTTCAAATGAGTGATAGTCGCTGTGAATTATTAGACATAAATGATTTTATTGCAATTTTTGAAGATGATTTTCAATCTTATTCGAATTATAGTAATATTTCGGGTGATTGGACTAATTATACTGAGGAAGGTAACAGAAAATGGCGTGCAAAAACAACTAATGATAATCAAAATTCTGGCAGTAAAATAGCTTATATGAGTGCTTACAATAGTGGTGATTCAAGTAATATTGTATGGCTAATTACTCCAGCCATAGATTTGGATGCTCAAGGTGCTGAATTTGTAAAGTTTAAGTCATCTAATAGTTTCAGTGATAATAGTGAATTGGAAGTTCTAATTTCCACAGATTGGGATGGTAGCGAAGCAACCATAGAATCCTCTACTTGGAGCACACTTAATGCTAATATTGTTTCTGATGCTGAATATTATCAAAACTGGGTAGATTCAGGACTATCAGATCTAAGTTCGTATAGTGGTAATGCATATGTAGCTTTAAAGTACACTGGTGGTGGAGATGATTATACAGGGACTTTTGAAATTGATGATTTCCAAGTTTTAGTTCAAAATTAAATTGAAGTTCATTCAATAAAAAAACCTGTGAGATTCTCACAGGTTTTTTTTATACATTTAAAGCATGAATTTTTTTGATAGATTATACCTTTCTGTTTTTCATCAAGTAAAACAATACAACCCCAAACTAGCTGCACGATGGGCGCGTTTATATGTCTCTGTTTTTCAACTTGCTTTATGTTTATTGTTTGGAATTTTTTTTATGAAATTCTCCAAACAAATGAAACTGAAGACTTTAGATGATACCAGTCTATGGATTGTTTCTGTTGGAACTATTGGGTTTGTTTTTTTTAAAAACTGGATGAGTTACAACGGGAAAAAAAGAAACATTTTAATGTCAAGGAATACAAAAGGACCAAAACCATACTCTGCATTTACTTTGATTGTATTTCTACTTGCTCTATTTGCCTTGTCTTTTATTCTTTCTAAAGCGGTATAAAAAAACCCCCACAAACTGTGGAGGTTTTTAAAATTAAATTCAAAATCTATTCATCATTCGGATTACCTTCAAGAATTATAAATTCTGAGCGTCTATTCAATTGATGTTCATCTTCATTACACTTTAATCCGCAATCATTTACAGGACTAGTTTCACCCATGCCTACTCCAGTTATTCTACTAGCGTCAATTCCTTTTGAAACCACATATTGAGCGGTAGTCAAAGCTCGTCTTTCCGATAAACTCTGATTGTACTTTTCACTTCCTCTAGAATCTGTATGAGATTCTGCTCGGATTACAATAGATTCGTACTTATTCATGAGTTGTACCAATTTATCTAATTCAAAAGCCGCTTGCGCTGTTACATTAGATTTGTCGAAGTCGAAATATATTGGATTTAGGATAACTTTGTTGGCAAGTATAATTTCATCTATTGGATCTAATAAAATTTCTGTAGAAGCTTCTTCTTCACTAGTACCTTCAATACGTCCAGTACCACTTTCGTACTCATCCATTGTAGCACTTAAACTTAAATCAGTGTTACATTCAATAATGTAGTTGACTTCACCTTTATCAGAAGTGATTTTTGTACTTATTACATTGCCTTCAGAGTCTAATACATTTACAGAAGCGCCTGCTAGAATGAGTCCTGTTTCACTGTCTTTTACAGTTACAGTAACTAAAACATCACAAATTGGTTGTAATACTTTAATAGCATAAACATCGTCACTACCAGCGCCGCCTTCACGATTGGAAGATACAAAGCCTTCGCTTGTTTCGTTATTAATACTAAAAGCAAAGTCATCTGCATTACCATTAACAGGAATACCAACATTTCTTATAGGACCTACTTTTCCATCTACAAGTTTTGCAAAAAAGACATCCATTCCTCCAAGGCCCAAATGACCATCAGATGAGAAGTATAGTGTATTGTCTGAACTGACAAAAGGGAACATTTCTTGCCCCTCAGTATTTAGTTTTTGCCCTAAGTTTGTGGCCTCTCCAACAGTGCCATCATCATTAATTGGAGCAGACCAAATATCAAATTGTCCCATTCCACCGGCCATATCTGATGCGAAAAATAGGGTTTTTCCATCAGGGCTTACCGCTGGATTTTTTACAGAATAGTTTTCAGAATTCAATGAAAGCGCTTCAGCTTTGCTCCAGTTTCCATCCTCTTCTTTAGTTGATTTGTATAAATTTAGAACACTGAACTTATTTCTTGATAAAGAATCTCTTTCAAAAATTTTATCAAAATAACTTTCTCTAGAGAAATATACAGTGTTTCCGTCTGGAGAAAATGAAACTACCCCTTCATGGTATTTTGTATTTAGAGCCTCCACAGCAACAGGTCTCTGGAAAGAACCATCATTGTTTTTTGTTGCCGTGTAAATATCTAAAAAAGGTTCTTTGTTCCATCCATAACTTATACCTTCATCATTGCGACTAGAGGTGATATATAATTTACCATCTTTTAGTGTTCCCCCAAAATCGGAATATGGAGTATTTATGCCAGCATCTTGAACGTTGAATTTTTTTCCTTTTTCAAGAATCTTAGGTAAGTAGTTTGGATTCTCAACAAATGCAATTGCTCTATGGTCTGCAGGTCGCATAGATGCAAATTTTGCCATTTGCGTATTGGAGTCATCGTATTTTCCATTAGCTTTCAACATCTGCGCATACTTGTAAATGGTTTCTGGAGTATCTGATGATTCCAAAGTTTTTGCATACCATTTTTCTGCTTCAACAGTATTGAAAACATTATAATAGGCCTCAGCAAGTTTACCATACACATACGCATCTCCATCTCCTTTAGAGATTATATCTTTGTATGCCTTGGCAGCTTCAACAAACTCAAATTTGGAGAAGAGTTTATCGGCTCTTTTGGTAGCATTAGATTGTGCATTGGCAAATAAGCCAGTGACTAAAATGATTATAAAAATTGAATTATATTTTTTCATGATAATAATATACTTAGCTTAAATTTTAGAAATAACGAGGTGATCTTGAAACTTTGGACGAAAAATTGAAATCAAAATTGATAAAAACTTCATGTGAAGAATTTGTTACAATATCCAAATCGGACTGAATAGCATCGTATGCATATCCAATGCGAAGATTTTCCATGATTTGGAAATTAATCATCCCACTGAATGAATCTTCAAGACGATAACCTACACCAACTTCAACCAAATCAAACATAAATAAATTGGCATTGATGTCGTAACTCATTGGTGCATCAAAGGCATACTTAAGCAAAGCATGTGGTTTTAACTTAAAGTTTTCAGATAAATCAAAGACATAACCAGCGGCCGCAAACAAGTGTTCTGATTCTGAACCAATTTTAGTTCCATTTGCATCCAAATGCACACCGTTAAGAATATTAGGAACAGACACAGACACATAATATTTGTTTGGTTTATAAAAATAAACTCCAGCTCCAATATTTGGTGTTGTTTCATTTATTGCACTTGCAAAAAATGGGTCTCCTTGATCAATAACATTAATTTGCGTCTCAGCAATAGCAATATCATGAAAAGTAAACCCTCCTTTTACTCCAAAAGCAAGACGTGTTTCCATTCCAGTAGGAATGGTATATGATGCATCTACATAAGCATTTGTTTCTTTTACAGGTCCAATTTTATCAGAAATTACTGAAAATCCTAGAGCCAATTGTTTGCCAACTGGAGAATGCATATTGAAAGTGTATGTTTCTGGGCCTCCATCTAGTCCAACCCATTGACTGCGGTAAAGTGCTCCAATGGCCAGACCTTCTGAGATTCCTGCATAAGCTGGATTTATAATATTCATATTGTACATGTATTGCGTATACTGTGGGTCCTGCTGAGCAGTAACTTGCTGTGCAATGAGTACGGTAAAAAATATTAGAATTAATTTTTTCATTGTTTTATTATTAGTTGTTATTGGTTAGTAATTAAGATAAATCCAACTGATAGTTGGCTCACGCTCAGAGGCATATTGTATAACATAAAAATATGTACCTACAGGCAATAATTCGTCAGAGTCTAAATTCCCATCACTCGCATCTTGTCCACACCAGTGATCGACATAGTCATTCAATTCAAAGACTTTTACGCCATATCTGTTATAGATTTCAGCCTTAATGATGTCCTCTTGTGCTTCCAAATGATCTAGAATCAAACAATCGTTGTACCCATCACCATTAGGTGAGATTCCTTGTGGGATATCAACACAATTTTGATTTAGATAAGTTGATGCAAAGATTGTTGTACTTGAAAAACACCCAGTGTCTTCGTTATATGCAGTAACTGTATATTCTCCATATTGATCAGAATATGCAGGTATTGTATATGTATTATCTGTTCCAATTTGCACGTCCTCATTGTTATATGACCAGTAATAAACTAATGATGGTGATTCTTGGGAAGGATCAACATTGACTTCCAATAAAAGATCTTCATTTACACAACCTTGAATTTCATCATCAACTGGTACAGGTACTGGTTTTGATGCGATTCCAACAACTACAGTGTCTGATACAGTTGCTATCCCTCCATTACAAAGGTTATAAGTTACTGCAGCAGTATATGTTGTTGTTTCTTCTGGGGACACAGAAATAGTATCTTCATTGCTTATTAGAGTGTCACCATCGTACCATCCAAAACTGTAGTTTGCATCTCCAACTGATGGGGAGAATCTCCAAAACTCATTAGTTGTTTCCCAAACACCAATATTTCGATCTGGCGGTGTAAATGCAATAGTATTCTCGATATTTTGAATACCAACTACTGCAAGGCCATCATTCCATTCTGTACAGAGCGGCTTGTCAATAATATTTACATCAATAACATTTGATGATTCATATAATATAATTTGTGTTGTTGAGTAGTAAACCTCGCAATTAATTCCAAAATGTGGAATATCAACATAGTTAACAACAAATTGCCGAGCAGGGGCACTACCTAAAATCATATAATTAATTTCCCCACCATCCGACGGGTCAATATCGTGTCCTACTCCATAAATATTAGATGAAGAGTGATCAAACGGAAGAATGCTATTGTTGTTTGTAGAAGTTGGCAGACTTTCGTTTGTTTCTAATTGATATCCTGCAGATGTATTTGCATTTTCAATTTCAAATGATAAAACCCCATTTGAGCCTACTAATATTTGACTATAAGTATCTCCAAAGAAACAGAATTCAAACCCTATGTCAATCACATCTGACCATTGGTCATCAATATCCAAACTTGTTGGAGTTCCACCAGTTAAATTTGGCGCTGGACAATTTTCCTGAACTGTAACATCATATGACGTAGTGTCTTGCCCGAATAGATGGTAAGAAGCGGTTAGAGTCACAGGTGTACTTCCATCACTACAGAAGCTAGTATCCTCTCCAGCGTAGACAATTGAACAATCGTTTGGAGGAGGTGGACACAGGAATGTTAATACATCACTCTCCACAGAACAACTCGTGTCGTCGCTGTTAACCACAGTGATAACAACTTGTTCATTTGCAGGGTATGGCCCAAAAGTAACAACACCTGTTTGTGTTGTAGTTTGAGCAGAACTTCCTTGATTATCTGTTAATTCTAGATTTACAGCATCACCCATATCTGTGATGTTGGCATTGATGTAAAACTCTTGTATAGGTTCACAAGCACCATCAATTGAAAATTCAGCAGTTTGAGTGATACATGTTTTACAAGATACATCAAAATCCCATGGGGTAAATCCAAAAGAATCTTCACAACTTCCAGAAGAATCAGAATCGACTTCAACATAAACTGCTGTAGATGTTGATTCTACAACTAAGTCTGTGAAATCTTCAATGTCCGCATCATTATTGTTGAAGAGTATAGGAAATGTGTTGTCTGGACCATCATAAATTGTAAGATCATCCCAGAATCCTTCAATAGTCCCTGCGTTAAATTCTATTTTTAGAGGAAATCCATCAGTAGAGGTAAATAACCAATATGTAGTATCACTGTTAGTGTAACAGTAATTTATATTGACAGGCTCGCCTAGTGAACAATCAATGGTATAATCAGTTTGTGTAGGATCTTCGCAACTTACATCTAGAGTAAAATCTCCAGTACTACTTCCCCATCCATATACATAAACAAGGTAAGATTCATTTTCAATTGATGTTATGGAAACTTCGGATTGAGAGTTACAGCTATCATCATTTCCATCGATACACTCCAAATTAGAGCAATCTCCAGAGTAAACTTGGATTTTAGTATCGTAGGAAGACCCACAAAGCGAGAATGTAATTTCCTGACCAGTTCCTGTAAACTCATACCATACGCCAGGTGCTCCAGAACCTGTACCACAGAACCCAGTGGGAGCGCCTGTAGAAGTTGCAGCTTCAGTAGAACCTGTTACAGTGTCACCACAACTTACAGTAATAGCATCTGAACAAATATCGTTTTCTATAGGGTCGGGAGCTTCTGCACAACTTACATCTAGAGTAAAATCTCCAGTACTACTTCCCCATCCATATACATAAACAAGGTAAGATTCATTTTCAATTGATGTTATGGAAACTTCGGATTGAGAGTTACAGCTATCATCATTTCCATCGATACACTCCAAATTAGAGCAATCTCCAGAGTAAACTTGGATTTTAGTATCGTAGGAAGACCCACAAAGCGAGAATGTAATTTCCTGACCAGTTCCTGTAAACTCATACCATACGCCAGGTGCTCCAGAACCTGTACCACAGAACCCAGTGGGAGCGCCTGTAGAAGTTGCAGCTTCAGTAGAACCTGTTACAGTGTCACCACAACTTACAGTAATAGCATCTGAACAAAGGTCGTTTTGACTAAAAACTGTCATAGAAAATAGTAAGCACAAAAGTGAAGTAGTAATATTTTTCATCTTGTAAATTGGTTAGTTTTTTTTGAATTTAACAAAATCATAACATATTAAACAAAGCAAATAGTAAAAATAGACTAAACGCAAAAATAATCGACAAAATGCACTACATCTCTTTTCATTTGAAATTTTCTTACTGTCTCTTTATTAATGTTTAATTTTGCAACTGCTATGATAGAAAAAGTGAATGTTAATTTGGAAAAAGCTGTACTCATTGGTGTGATTACAAAATCACAAAACGAAGAGCAATCAAAAGAGTATTTGGATGAGTTGGAATTTTTAACCTATACTGCAGGTGGTGAAGTAATCAAACGGTTTACTCAAAAAATGGACATGCCTAACCCTAAAACATTTATTGGTTCTGGGAAAATGAAAGATTTAGAGGAATTCATCAAAGAGAATGAAATAGGAACTGCTATTTTTGATGATGAATTATCTGCTGCTCAAGAGAGAAATATTAGTAAAATCTTAAACTGTAAAGTCTTAGATCGCACAAATTTGATTCTCGATATTTTTGCTCAACGCGCACAAACAAGTTATGCAAGAACACAGGTTGAATTAGCACAATGTCAATATTTGTTACCTCGTCTCAAGGGAATGTGGACGCATCTTGAACGTCAAAAAGGAGGAATTGGTATGCGTGGGCCTGGTGAAACTGAAATTGAAACAGACAGACGTATTGTCCGAGAAAAAATTGCATTACTTAAAGCTAAAATTAAAAAAATTGACAAACAAATGTCTGTTCAGCGTGGCAACCGTGGAGCACTTGTTCGTGTGGCTCTAGTAGGGTACACCAACGTAGGAAAGTCTACACTTATGAATGTTGTGAGCAAATCTGATGTCTTTGCCGAAAATAAATTATTTGCTACGCTAGACACAACAGTGAGAAAAGTGGTTGTAAAAAACTTACCATTTTTGATGAGTGATACTGTAGGGTTTATCCGAAAATTACCAACGCAATTAGTCGACTCATTTAAGAGTACACTCGATGAAGTTAGAGAATCGGATTTATTACTTCACGTAGTTGATATTTCTCATCCTAGCTTTGAAGAGCATATAGAATCTGTAAATAAAATTTTAGAGGAAATACAGGCTTTGGACAAACCGACACTTATGGTGTTCAATAAAATTGATGCTTACAGTCCAGAACCTTTTGATGAAACAGATTTGATGATTTCACGAACAAAAGCCCACTACTCATTAGAAGAATGGAAATCGACTTGGATGTCAAAACTTGGGGATAATTCTTTATTTATTTCGGCAATCAACAAAGAAAATTTAGAAGATTTTAGAGCACGAGTGTACAATGAAGTTCGAAAGATTCATATTCAGCGCTTTCCATATAATCATTTTCTTTATCCAGATTATGAACAAGAATCTTAAAACAAAAAAAGCACCTACGGTGCTTTTTTTAAGGGCTATTTGTTGTTTTAATTTTAAAAATTATAATTTATTCCAATCCCAAAAACTTGACGTGTTTGTAGTCCACGAAAAGCATTGTCATCATAAATGGTTTGATAAGATAAATTAGCTGAAATAAATTTATTGATTTTCATAATCATATTCATAGTATAGTCTAAATCAATATTTTGCGGATCTTCTAAATAATTGGAATATAGATTTAAAATATTTTCTATCGATATATTCTCCATCACATTAAATTTATAGTAAGCGCCTATAGCTGCACCTAATTCATAGCGTGTACTTTTCCCTTCTTCAACACCAAAGTAGGCTTCATCAGGTTCTGTAAGATTTTTGTCAACCACAATAAGTCGACTTGTGGCGGGGGCTATATTTACTTTTAAATTATCACTTTTCTTCCATAGCATACCAGGGCCAAATTGAAAATAGCCTGGGGACAAAAATTTCGTTGGCCCTTTAGTATCTTTATTAAGATCATCTGCAAATTGTGTTTTAAAATTCAAAAATGCGGAGTAATACCAGTAGCCTTTCGCTTTTTTTCCAACAACAGAATTCCATTCCAAAAGGTCACTAGATTTTTGGATATCTTGATTTTTAATTTTTGTGAGGCCAAAATTTGCAATCAGCTTATTTTCCCAAGTCCAATCATTTTTTTGGTAATTAAAATCATAATTAAGACCAAGTGTTCCAGAAACATTACTAATTCCACCAGCAATCCAATTATCAAATGATGACTGATTGACAAGAAACGTTATGATTCCTTTTTTGACCCAATGAGTCTTGGGTTCTTCTGTGTTTTGTGAGAAACATAAACTTAGAGTGAGGCTTAGTATACTAAGCAAAGTTTTTTTCATAGGTTTTGATTTAGGGTTAATAAATTAATACAAAGATATAATTTTTAAAACAGAAAAACACAATTTTAAGGAGCGTGGTTTATTTGTTTTTATAAAGTGGGACAGAGGAGCATGCTTCGCCATACATTATAGATTTTGCCACAGATTGAAGTTTTTCAATAATTAGCAAATATGCATTTTGAGGTACGGGTTTGTTGGAACATCCTTTAACAATAACGGGTTTGTTTTTACAAAAAGAGAGGTCCAAGTCGACTATAATGGAGGTATACAATACCGTTTCTAGAGTTTCTAAAGTTCCTACAATTACTGTTTTCGCAATACCATGCAAGTGTGTTTGAATGAGCATAAATGCCCATGCAGGAACAATAGCTTCGGAGCTGCAATGCAATGCCACATGATGATTTTTAAATTGATGCCAGTCAAATTTTAAAAGGGTATTTCGAAATTCTTTTTCCTTTAAAATAAGCCCATCATAAAGCCAATCTTTGATGTCTAAAAGAGTTCGTGTTCCTGTAGGGTAGAAGTCTTCCAAGTCTATTGTAATTAGACTGCTTTTTGCTACACGATTAACAATTTCTCCCATTTTTTATAGCATTCCGAGTTCGAGTTTAGCTTCTTCGCTCATTAAATCCTGAGACCATGGCGGGTCAAAGGTAATCTCAACTTCGGCGTCTTTTACGTCGTCCAAAGATTTTACTTTTTCTTCAACTTCAAGGGGAAGTGATTCTGCCACTGGGCAATTGGGCGTGGTGAGTGTCATCAGAATTTTTACGTCATAATTTTCATTGACAAACACGTCATAGATCAGTCCTAGCTCATAAATATCAACTGGAATTTCTGGATCAAAAATTGTTTTAAGAACTCTAACAATTTTTTCGCCTAATGCATTTACATCTATATTTGATTCACTCATAATTATTGCTGTGTTTGATATGCCAGAGCATACATTTTTATTTGTTTAATCATACTGACCAATCCATTTGCCCTTGTTGGGGATAGGTGTTCCTTAAGGCCAATAGTATCAATAAAATCGGTATTGGCAGACAAAATTTCTTGTGGACTTTGGTTGGAAAACACACGAACTAAAATAGCAACTATCCCTTTTGTAATGATGGCATCAGTATCGGCCGAAAAAATAACTTTATCATTTTTAAATTCTGAATGAAGCCATACCTTGCTTTGACATCCTTTGATGATATTTTCATCAGTTTTGTATCTAGTGTCAATCAATGGCAATGATTTTCCTAATTCAATCATATATTCGTAACGTTCCATCCAATCGTCAAACATGGAAAACTCATCTATTAGCTCATCTTGTATGGTTTCTATTTTCATGCTATAAAAATATGACTATAAATCTTTTTCTAAACTTAAATATAATAAATGATTAACAAGTGATTTTATGTCGTTTGGAGGATTTTCATGATCAAAACTTCTTGAACTAAATGTGGTATTATTAATTTTTATTGTTAATTCCGCATGTTGTACTTTATCAGTATGGCGTAGTCCTGACGGCGCCTCTAATTTTACAAATTCATCCAAATCAATTTTTGTGAGCAATGCAAGACATTTAGCCCAATCCATAGGTGTAATTTCTTTTTCAGTAAATTGCTTTTTTTGATAATCTAGGTATGTAAGAATCTTATCTTCTTTTATATGATGTTCTTTATAAAATCCTCGTGTATAATGTTTATAAATAAAAACAGCTTTTTTATTTTCTGTGATTTTTTCAGAGCTCTTTATTCTTTTTGACGCACACTGTGTATTTACAAAAGCGAAACAAATAAGAGTAAACAAAAATTTCATAAGCAGATTTTTAAAATTAACTGAGCATCATTTTGGCTTTTTTCAGAGCTTCTACTAAACGGTCTATTTCTTCTTTGGTGTTGTAAAAAGCGAAAGATGCACGTGCAGTTCCCGAAATTCCATAAAAATCCATAATAGGTTGTGCACAATGTTGCCCTGTTCTTATGGCGATTCCTAACTTATCAATAATTGTACCTATGTCATAGGCATGAATATTTTTTATATTGAATGAAATTACAGATGTTTTCTGTTTTGAAGTTCCATAAATTTTTAAACCTTCAATTGCCAATAATTGTTCAGTGGCATACTCTAATAGTTCATTTTCATAAGCAGCAATAGTATCAAACCCGACGGTGTTCATGTAATTTATGGCTGCGCCAAAGGCAATACCGCCACAAATATTTGGTGTCCCAGCTTCAAATTTATGAGGAAGATCGGCATAGGTGGTTTTTTCAAAAGTCACTTCTGAAATCATTTCTCCACCACCTTGATATGGAGGTAATTTTTTCAGCCATTTTTCTTTTGCATAAATCATTCCAACACCCGTAGGGCCACACATTTTGTGTGCAGAGGTGACATAAAAATCTACATCCAATTCTTGAACATTTGGTTTAATGTGTGGACAGGCTTGTGCACCATCTATAAGAACAGCTGCGCCTACATTGTGAGATTTTTCAATGATTGTTTTAATGGGATTGATCGTGCCTAATGCATTTGAAATATGATTTACAAAAACCAATTTAGGCCTTAATTCTAGCAATGATTCAAATTCATTCATATCCAATTCTCCCTCTTGAGTCATTGGAATGACTTTCAAAATTGCATTTATTTTTTCACAAAGCATTTGCCAAGGAACAATATTGCTGTGATGTTCTAAAGCGGAAACTAAAATAACATCATCTTTTTTTAGAATAGCGCCAAAACCATGTGCTACTAAATTGATGCTATGAGTAGTTCCAGAAGTGAAAATAATTTCGTGAGCAAATTTTGCATTAAAATGCTTTTGAATCGTTTGACGTGCTTCTTCATAACGATCTGTTGCCTCTTGACTCAATTGATGAACACCTCTATGAATATTAGCATTATAATTACTGTAGTAATCTGCAATAACATCAATAACCTGTTGTGGTGTTTGAGACGTTGCTGCATTATCAAAATACACCAAAGGTTTACCATTTACTTTTCGGTTGAGAATAGGAAAATCTTTCCGAATTTTATGGACATCAAATGTTGTATTTTGAGTAGTATTTTTCATTATAAATCAAATCCAATATTTACTCCTAATTTATTAGCAATCAACTTATTAATTCGTTTTTTAAGTTGTGGAATTTTTACACTTTCGAGTACATTATTAGCAAATGCGTACATCAACAATGCTCGAGCTTCTTTTTCTGGAATACCTCTTGCGCGTAAATAAAACATAGCACCTTCGTCCAATTGTCCAATAGTACATCCATGAGAACATTTTACATCATCAGCGAAAATTTCGAGCTGAGGTTTTGTGTTGATGGTTGCTTTATCATTAACCAATAAATTATTGTTGGCTTGAAAAGCATTTGTTTTTTGTGCTTCTTTTTCTACAACAACTTTACCATTAAAAACACCTACTGCACTATCCCCAAAAATACCTTTGTAGTCTTGATGACTTTCGCAATTTGGCTCAATATGATGAACTAATGTATTGTGGTCAACATGTTGTTTGTTTCCAACAATAGTTACCCCTTTTAAGGTCGAATTTATATGCTCTCCGTTTTGGTGAAAGCTAAGATTGTTCCTGGTGAGTTTGCCTCCAAAACTGAAGGTATGAACAGAAACATTACTCTCTAGGTGTTGATCAATAAATGTGTTGTCTATTAGTGATGCATTTGATTGGTCATTTTGTACTTTATAATAATCTACTATAGCACGTTTTGTAGCAAAAATTTCTGTAACACTATTGGTGAGTGTTGGATTTTCTGTTAAACTTTGATGACGCTCAATAATTTGAACTTGGGCATTTTCATCAACAACAATTAAATTTCTGGGTTGGAGTAATAATGAGGGTTCTACTCCTGTTGAAAAATGAATGATTTGTATAGGTCTTTCAGCAAGTTTATTCTTTTTAATATGAATATATGCCCCCTCAGAACAAAATGCAGTATTGAGTGCATTTAAACCATTTTTTGAAGCAATTTTATTGAAATAGTTTTCAATTATTGGCTGATATTTAGATTTGCTCAATACTGCAGACATCAAACAAACATCAATTCCTTCGTGAGTTGTTTTTGATAAATGTGATGCATATTTTCCATCAATAAAAATAATTTTATAACTATCGATATCATGAATAAAATATTGTTGAATGTCTTTGTATTCTATAGTATTTTCAGCCTTTGGAAAAATGCTGTAATCTTCTTTTAAGATTCTATTCAATGAAGTGTATTTCCAAGCTTCACTTTTCTTACTTGGGAAACCTTCATTTTCAAATATTTTAATTGCCTCGCCACGTAGTTTGTTGACATAAGGATTATCTATTGAATTTTGATTTTCAAAAGCAATAAATGACGATAAGAGTTTTTCTTTCAGTTCCATAAACTACATATTAGGCATTTTGATTGGCCTCTTGTTTGATCCAGTCATACCCCTTTTCTTCCAATTCAAAAGCGAGTTCTTTGCCTCCAGATTTCACAATTTTACCATCATAAAGAACGTGTACATAATCTGGTACAATATAGTCAAGCAGTCGTTGGTAGTGCGTGATGACTAGGGTTGCATTATCTTTAGTTTTTAATTTATTCACACCATTTGCAACAATTCTTAGTGCATCAATATCTAGTCCTGAATCGGTTTCATCTAAAATGGCAAGTTTAGGTTCTAGCATGGCCATTTGAAAGATTTCATTTCGTTTTTTTTCACCACCAGAAAAACCTTCATTCAAAGACCTGGAAAGAAATTTTCTATCAATTTCTAAAAGTTCAGATTTTTCACGAATTGCTTTCAGCATTTCGCTTGCAGGCATATCATCCAACCCCTTCGCTTTACGTGTTTCGTTCAACGCTGTTTTGATGAAATTTGTTACTGTTACACCTGGAATTTCTACAGGATATTGAAATGATAAGAAGACGCCTTTGTGTGCGCGTTCTTCTACGCTCAACTCACTAATGTCTTCCCCTTCAAAAAGAATAGACCCTTTTTCAATTTCATAGTCTTCTTTTCCTGCAATGACTGATGCAAGTGTACTTTTACCGGAGCCATTTGGTCCCATTATGGCATGTACTTCACCTGGTTTTATGTCCAAGTTGATTCCTTTTAAAATAGATTTTTCATCTATGTGTGCGTGGATGTTATTTATTTTTAACATAATTATTCTGTTCCTAGAATTAAGGTATTTTTTGATTTTTTTCTGGGTGTAACTGATATAATTTCTTTAATATCAAATTTCTTCTCCCACTTTATTTTTTCATCTTCCTCTGTTGAAATGCTCCCTTTGAGTTCTACATAAATTATTTCTGAGGTTTTTGCATTAAGCGCTTTTGCTTTTTTATTCAGTTCTAGTGTTTTTTCATTCATGTAAACACCATAAATTTCTTCTTTGGTTTGTAATACTGCAGCATCCTTAAAGAAGATATAACTGCCTTTAATTGTTGATAGTTTTTCGGAATTGTTTTTGCAACCTAAAACTAACAAAAGTATTGTAAGAAAAGTAAGTTTTTTCATATTCTAAAATTTAACCCACAGAACCTTCGAGACTTATTTCTAATAATTTTTGTGCCTCAACTGCAAATTCCATTGGAAGTTTATTTAAAACATCTTTACTAAATCCATTGACAATTAGTGCAATGGCTTTTTCGGTATCAATGCCTCTTTGGTTACAATAAAAAATCTGATCTTCACCGATTTTACTTGTTGTGGCTTCGTGTTCAATTTGGGCAGTTTTATTTTTGGCTTCAATATATGGAAATGTATGTGCGCCACATTCATTGCCCATAAGTAAACTATCACATTGCGAAAAGTTTCGAGCATTTTCTGCTCTAGAGCTGACTTGGACCAAACCTCTATAGCTGTTTTGGGACTTCCCTGCAGAAATACCTTTACTAATAATAGTTGATTTTGTATTTTTCCCCAAATGAATCATTTTGGTTCCTGTATCGGCTTGCTGATAGTTATTAGTAACAGCAATAGAATAAAATTCTCCAACAGAGTTGTCACCTTTTAGTACACACGATGGATATTTCCAAGTTACGGCACTTCCTGTTTCTACTTGTGTCCAAGAAATTTTTGCATTTTTTTCGCAGAGCCCTCTTTTGGTTACAAAATTATAAACACCACCTTTGCCTTCAGCATTACCTGGGTACCAATTTTGAACAGTAGAATATTTAATTTCTGCATCATCTAATGCAATAAGTTCCACTACTGCGGCATGAAGCTGATTTTCATCTCTACTTGGTGCAGTACAACCCTCTAAATAGCTTACATAACTGCCTTCATCAGCAATGACCAATGTGCGTTCAAATTGGCCTGTTCCTGCTTGATTGATTCTAAAGTATGTTGATAATTCCATGGGACAACGCACGCCTTTTGGGATATAACAAAAACTTCCATCGCTAAAAACGGCACTATTAAGAGCTGCATAATAGTTATCAGTTTTTGGCACGACTGTTCCAATGTGTTTTTTAACCAGATCAGGGTGTTTTTCAATGGCCTCTGACATGCTCATAAAGATGATACCTTTTTCAGATAATGTTTTTTTGAAAGTTGTCGCAACAGAAACAGAGTCAACAACAACATCCATGGCAACTCCAGCCAATTTTTTTTGTTCATCTAAAGAGATTCCTAGCTTTTCAAATGTGGCCAAAAGTTCTGGATCAACATCATCAATACTCTCATATTTTGGCTTGCTGTTGGGTGCAGAGTAATATGATATTGCTTGAAAATCAGGTTTTTTATATGAAACATTGGCCCAGTCGGGCTCTTTCATGTCTTTCCATATTTTAAAGGCCTCCAAACGCCACTCGGTCATCCATTCTGGTTCATTTTTTTTCTTTGAAATGGCACGCACAATAGATTCATCAAGACCAACAGGAAATGTATCTGATTCTATATCTGTATAAAAACCATATTCGTATTGCTTGGTTTTTAGTTCTTCTCGTAAGTCGTCTTCAGTATATTTATTCATACTATTTTAGTTCTTTTTATTACAGAGAAAATGATTCTCCACAACCGCATGTGCGGTTGGCATTTGGGTTATTAAAAATAAAGCCGCTTCCATTGAGGCCACCAGAGTAGTCCAAAGTTGTTCCTATGAGATAGAGAAAACTCTTGGTGTCAACAATAATTTTGATGCCATTATCTTCAAATAATTTGTCACTCTCAATTTGCTCACGATCAAACTTAAGATCATAAGACAGACCGGAGCATCCGCCACTTTTTACGCCAACACGGACAAAATCTTTTTTAGGATCAAAACCGTCTTCAAGCATCAAAGATTGTACTTTATTTTTTGCAATTTCGCTTACCTTTATCATTCTTCTTATATAGATACTTTCTAAATAGAGAGCAAATATACAACATAACGTCTATACAATGCTACATCCTAACATTATATTAGCATATGTGTATATAGGTTTTTATTATGGGTGAGCGTATTGAGGATTGGTAATAAATTCAAAGTCAGAGAGCGAAAGTAAAAATTGTTTTAAATTTTCTTTATCTGTTTCACTAAGTTGAACTCCGCCTTGTTCTACTTTTTTCATCAAAGGATCAATGGTTGGAGAGTCTTGAAGTCCTTCACTGTAGTGATTAATTACCTCTTCGATAGTTTCAAATCGGCCATCGTGCATGAAGGGAGCGGTAAATGCGAGGTTTCTTAGAGATGGCGTTCTGAATTTTCCATTATCATTTGGGTCGCCAGAAGCAATACCTAAGCCTAAATCAGATGGATTGGCGTCCAAGCCATTGTTATGAAATTTATTATCGGACCACAGTGGATTGTTTTCGCTTCCATGACAATGAAAACAATCTCCACGATTTTCGTCCATAAACACATTGAACCCTTCAAGTTCTTGAGGGGTTAGCGTGGCTTCTCCCAATAGATATCTATCAAATTTAGAATTTGCAGAAATAATGGTGCGTTCAAATTGTGAAATTGCTTTGCTTACCATTATAGAGTCTATGCCAGAAGTTCCAAATGCTTGTTCAAATAGAGTTGGGTAATTTGGATCTTGTTGCAAGCGTTGTACCACATTATCCAATGTGTTATGCATTTCAATGGGGTTTGTAATAGGATCAAATACTTGACGTTCCAAACTTAATTCTCTTCCGTCCCAGAAAAATTTATCATCATAATTCCATGCCAAATTAAAAAGCGGCATGCTGTTTCGTGTACCCTCAATGTTATCTATACCAATACTGAATTGTAAATTATTTGTAAATGCCTTCTGTGGAGCATGACAGGTAGCACACGATTGTGTATTATCAGCCGATAATTTTTTATCAAAAAATAGTTTTTTTCCAAGTGCAATCCCTTCTTCGGTAAGAGGATTATTTGTTGGAATAACAGGTGGCAAAATACGATCTTGAAACACTTCTGGTATATCTATACTAACGGGTCTCGGAACATAGCCATTAGTGGTGTTTGGCTCATCTTTTGAACACGCAAAACAAGTGATTAAAACAAGTAAACTGTATTTTCTAATTTTATTCAATAGAGACTAGATTAAAAACATTTTGACTATTTTGATACATTAGAATTTGAGCGGCACTATTGGGCATCAACATTTGATTGTATTGATTTAAATCCCAAGTGTTTGGTTGTTTAAACCATTGAGCGATATCCATTGCAATGGTGATTTGATTGGTGCCAGTCAGCGTTATTTCTCCTAAGCTAACCTCAAAAAAGGTGTCTTGTGGGAAGGTAGGATTTGGCCCTGGATTATTTACGGCTCGAATTGCATGATAATTATAGCTCGATTCTACATTTGAACTGTTAATGTATTTACCATCCATCTGCATGTAATGGTAACCACCACCAAGCATGGCAGGGACATTCCATGTTGCAGAATTTAAATCTGTATAAGTGCCATCTGTATTGTCTTCATTTGTAAATCCAAAAACAAAGGAAATATCAGAATAACTTCCAACAGCTACAGTTTGATTTGTAGAGAAACTCAATGAAGTAACATCCTCTAAGTCGACTAAATTATATTCATCAATTGTGATGACTTCGCCCGTATTTTTAGTTAATTTTATTTTAGAAATTAAATAACGTAAGCGTTCTATACTAAGTTCATTTCCAAATGCATTTGTAAACTGAATGGTGTTAAAATCAGAATTTGTAACCTCCGTTTCTTCCCATTTGTGTGTGAATTTTAAATTCACAGCCGTAACGGCACTGATGTTATCATCATTGTCTTTTTCACAAGCTACAAATACAAGTGTAAATGCTAAAATTATAAGATTAAATTTCATTGTTTTGCTTTAATAATTAATACGTCTGAAAATCCTTTATTTTCAGAAATGTCAATATCCGAACTGTTGGTATTACCAACCGCAATGATGCTTCCACTATTAAGTTCTGTTATACCCATCAATAGATCCACATTACTCCCGCCAACGCTAGTTTGCCACTTTATATTTCCTTGTGCATTGATTTTAAAAACCCATGCATCATTTTGACCATTATTTTTAGTCAAATTTCCATCTGAACTTCTGGAATTTCCAGCAACTAGAAATTCATTATCTTGAGTTTTATGAATGGCTTTTACACCATCAAAACTACTACCCCCAAAGGTTTTTTCCCAGAGTAAATCGCCATCAGAATTTATTTTGATGATCCAAACATCTGCTGCGCCACTATTTGTAGAAAGGTCAATATTATTGCTTCTTGAATCACCAGCAATCAAGAAGTTACCATCAGCTGTTGTGGTAATGGCTCTTGCTTCGTCAATTTCGGTGCCACCAAATGACTTTTCCCATAGTAATGTGCCAGTATTATTTAGTTTGACTACCCAAAAATCATAGGTGCCTTTGTTGTTATTAATATCAACATCATCACTATCAGAAGAGCCCATAATAAGGAAATTTCCGTCTTGTGTTTGTACAGAATCATAGGCTGTATCTGTAAATGTTCCTCCAAAATATCGGCTCCATTGTAGGCCACCCATCGCATCTATTTTGATCACCCAATAATCTCCACCAGCATGGCGCTCCATATTCATTCTATTATTGCCAGCACCATCTGATGCTGAAACATCAAGTACCCCCGATAATAAGAATCCATTATCTTGGGTTTGAATAATAGAAAAAGCACTATCTGCACCTACATAACCAAATGATTTCTCCCAAATAATTGTTCCTGATGCGTCTAGTTTCGCCACCCAAAAATCATTGCTCCCTGAGTTGTTTGAGACATCACCATCATTACTTTTACTACTTCCTAAAATGGCATAACCACCATCATTTGTTGTTATTAAATCTTCACCACGATCATCGTCTGAACCTCCATAAACTTTTTGCCATTGCTGCTGACCAGAGGCATCAAATTTCACTAACCAATAATCAAAAGATGTATCAGTTTTGTTCGAAATATCACCATCCATACTTTGAGTGTAGCCCAAAACAGCATAGCCGCCATCTGGTGTATTAACAACAGATTGTGCGCTTTCGTTTTTGGTGCCGCCAATAGTTAAAACTTCTTCAACTTCAACTGATTGATTTTCAGTTGGTTGAATATTTTCAGAGGAGTCACAACCTAGATGAATACTTAGGACGAAAACAAAACAACTGAATTTTATGTTTTGTATGGCAGTCATAGTTTTGAGTTTTATTCACTTTTTTTAACAATAAATAGTCCTTTTTCAATGTCGCTGATGACTATATTTTTGCTTGCAAAATAGGGGTAAACATTCCATACGCCATTAAAAGCCGCATTATCATTACTTGGATAAGTGTCAAAAAAGCCAATTTCATTCATGCTTTGATTCCCTATATTACTGATATCAATTTCTCGCATTCCTGCTCTATAGCTTGCCAAGAAATAACTATCACCAACAGTGTAACCATTGTGGTCTATAGACGTGTTTTGAGCAATATATTCAAAACTTAGAGTAGGATTGTCTAAATCGCTAAAATCAAAAATAATGGTGCGTGTATTGGTGCCGATAATTTGCTCATCAAGTTCATCACCAACAATAAAATAGCGTAAGTCTTCAGTAAACCAGCCTTGATGTGTGTATTCAATGTTACTGTATCCAATAGTAGAAATTGTTACAGGATTTGATTTGTTTGTAACGTCTGCAATAACAACTTCATCTTCATTACTTCCGATAAGAATTTCTTTTCCAATATAATCAGGGTCTGGACCATTATACGTTACAACCTGCGCATCGTGAGAGTAGCCTCCATTACCAAAACCGCCTTCTGAAACAGGTGCTGTTGGATTTTGAATATTGATAAATAATGGACCTCCTTGGAAAGGGCCATTTCTGTTGGTTCCAACTACATAAGCATAGCCAGAATCTTCATTTATGACAATATTATGAGCACTGCCAAAGTCTGTAAAGTGAGTGTCAGCATTAAATTCAATGGGTAGATTTTGTACATTTCTTAGGCGTGTTAAATCGAAAACTTGCATGCCATGTCCATTGGCTTCACTTACAATAAAGGCATGATTCTGATACACTTTAATATCTCGCCAGCTACTGCTAACGGTTGCAGTGGGTAGTATACCAATAAGTTTTAAATTATTTGGACTACTTATATCGACAAAAGCGGTGTGAGAAGACAAACCAACGAGAGCATATTCTTTTCCATCCAGAGGGTCTGTCCATCCCCAGGAATCATTTCCAGAAATATTACTTCCAGGATTAATACTTAAATCTTCTAATGACAAATAGCCAACTAAATCATAGCCGTTACATGGGTAAATTCCTGCAAATCCATTAATACAAGGCGAAGAGGTATAGTCAACATCATCACAAATATCCCCAATGCCATCACTATCACTATCTTCCTGATTTGGATTAGCAGCAAGGGGGCAATTGTCCATTGCATCATAAACCCCATCGCCATCACTGTCAGAAAAGGTGTTTCCAACAGCTTCATTTTCACAATTCAATAACAACCCAAAAACCGAAATAAAAATTGAAAGAATAAAATTTTTGTTATAATTCATGTTTTAATATTTAGTACTTGGCTTCTTAATTAGCACAATTTACATTAAAATCTATTATAACATAATAAAAAAATCATAATTACTGTATTTTTGCAACATGATAGAAGACAAAAATCAAAACAAAACAACATTATCTGAATTAGGAGAGTTTGGATTAATTGAACATTTGACTACCAATTTTTCAATAAAAAATTCCAGCACTGTTCTAGGCATTGGTGATGATGCCGCGGTATTGAATTTTAAAGACAAATCAGTGGTAGTTTCTACTGATTTGTTGGTAGAGGGTGTTCATTTTGATTTGAGCTATATGCCATTGAAACACCTTGGTTATAAAGCTGTAATTGTGAATTTATCTGATATATATGCGATGAATGCTCGTGCAACTCAAGTGACCGTTTCTATTGCAGTATCCAATCGCTTTGGATTGGAAGCTTTAGAAGCTTTATACGATGGAATTCATACTGCTGCAAAAGTATATGGGGTAGATGTAATTGGAGGAGATACAACATCTTCAACAAGTGGCCTTACAATTTCTATTACTGCTATTGGAGAAATAAATCCTTCAAATGTTGTAAAAAGAAGCGAAGCAAAACCCAATGATTTATTGGTAGTTTCAGGTGATATTGGTGCAGCTTATTTAGGGCTTCAGGTTTTGGAGCGCGAAAAAGAAGTCTTTAAGGTAAATCCAAACAATCAACCTGATTTGGATGCATATACATACATAATTGAGCGCCAACTTAAACCAGAAGCTCGAAAAGATATTGTCCAATTACTTCAAGATTTAGACGTAAAACCCACATCAATGATTGACATAAGTGATGGATTATCTTCAGAAATAATTCATTTGTGCAAACAAAGTAATGTGGGTTGTGATTTGTATGAAGAAAAAATACCGCTGGACCCTCAGGTGATTTCAACTTGTGAGGAGTTTAATTTGGATAGCACTACTATTGCACTTAGCGGGGGTGAGGATTATGAATTGTTAATGACAATTAGTCAAGACGATTACCCAAAAATTAAAGCAAATCCAAACTTAACAGTAATTGGGTATATGACAGATGCTAGTTCTGGAATGCACTTGGTGACTCGTGGAGACGAAAAAATTCCACTTACAGCACAAGGTTGGAATAGCTTAAATCAAGGTTAATTTTTCCAACGCAAACTTTCCATAAACCGTACGACGTCATTTTTGATATAATCAACAGCAGGGAATAATGAGTCATAATTTGGACGTGCTTTAAAGTACAATGCACCAGAAAGGAAATGTTTCTTTTTGTCTGAAACAAAAAATTGAATTTGAGAGGCTACTGGGCCTTTTAAATCGAATAGTTTTCCATAAACATTGGTTTGTTCATTTTTAAAAGCACGCTCCGAAACCTCTCTTGCCATTTTTGCATGTTTTTGTGTTATGGATTGCGCTTCAGAAATATAATTTTTAAGATTGCTATTTAATGTATTGTATGTCAAATAAACTGTAGCATTCAATGATGGATAGTTGAGATTTAATCCTAATTTTTTTTTATTTTTTGATATGGTTTCAACTGTGGATAGTTTGTTTTTATCAAATGTGAAAGGCAGTTGAGGTTCAATATTTTGATAATTTGCTTTTGGGTAATCTAGACTTAAAAATGCTTTTGGCTTAGGCACACTTACATCTTGGCATGACCAACACAAACAAATCATTAAAATAAAAAACCGAGTCATTATTTTTTAAGTGTAACTTTTAATTGTTTTATTCTTTTATTATCGATGCTTTCAATAACAAAAGTGAATGTGTTAAATTTTATTTTGGATTTAATTTTCGGAAAGCTTTTAGAAATTTCAAGAACAAACCCTGCAAGGGTTTCAGCTTCTCCTTTTTTGTGTTCAAAAACAGACTCGTCTTCGAGTTTTATAATTCTATAAAAATCTTTTAGAGTTGTTTTGCCTTCAAACACATAATTAAAATCATCAATTTTTGAATAAATCAAATCATCATCATCAAATTCATCACTAATATCTCCAACGATTTCCTCAATAACATCTTCCAAAGAAACAACTCCTGATGTACCGCCATATTCGTCTACAACAATCGCCAAGTGTATTTTCTTTTCCTGAAACTCCACCATTAAGTCGTCCAATTTTTTGTTTTCGGGAACAAATAATGGTGTTCGTAGTAAACTGTTCCAATCAAATTCTTTTTTGTTTAAATGTGGTAATAAATCTTTTGCATATAAAATTCCTGAAACAGAATCTATAGAGTTGTCATAAACTGGAATTCTAGAATACCCATTAGCAATTATTTGTGGAATAATTTCCTTAAAGCTTAATGTGCTTTCAAGTCCAAAAATATCAATGCGTGGACGCATCACTTGTTTTGTGTCGGTATTTCCAAATGACACAATTCCTTGAAGAATTTTTTGTTCTTCTTTTGTTGTGTCTTCTTCACTTGTTAGCTCCAAAGCTTGAGAAAGATAATCAACATTTAAGTTTGATTTTTGTTTACCTAATCGTTTGTGAATTAACAAAGTAACCTTTCGCATAGGCATGCTAATTGGTGAAAATAAAACATCTAAAACTTGTAGCGGTCTTGCCATAAATTTTGAAAACTTCAAATTATTTCTGTTGGCATAAACTTTTGGTAAGATTTCTCCAAACAATAAAATGAGAAAAGTAATAATGAAAACCTCCACAAAAAATATAAGATCAATCTTAAAAAGAATAAGGTTAATTTTGGAATTAATACCACTAAATAGACGTTCGCTCAATGCTGCAAAGAGGATAACAATTCCGATGTTTATAAAATTATTAGCTACCAAAATAGTTGCTAACAACTTCTTTGGACGACGCAAAAGTGAGTTTATAATGTTTAAGGCTTTTGAAGGATTGTTCTCTTCAGCTTCCAAATCAACTTTTGTAAGTGAAAAAAGAGCAACTTCTGCACCAGAAATTAGAGCAGAACAGCACAATAGAATGATAAGAAATAACCCGCCAAATGCTAGGGTTGTATCAATGGAATTTAAAAAAATAAGGTCAGCTTCCAAAGTTTTTTAGTTGGTAATACAATTAAAATGGCAAATCATCTGCGCCCTCATTTTTACTTGTAGTGGTTTGAGTTGGCGCTGCTGTGGTGTTTACAGGAACGGAATTACCACCTTGTTGAGTTTGTTCATTTTTTGCGGTCAAAAATGTAAAATCTGTACAAATAATTTCTGTAGAATAGCGATCATTGTTGTTGTCGTCTTGCCATTTTCTCGTTTTCAGTCGTCCTTCTACATAAACACGATCTCCTTTTTTGAGGTATTTTTCACAGATTTCAGCTGCCTTATTACGCACCACAACATTGTGCCATTCTGTATTAGTAACTTTTTCATTGGTTTGTTTATTGGTGTATGTTTCATTGGTCGCCAAAGGGAAACGACCTACACAATTACTATCGTCAAAATAATGAATTTTAACGTTATCACCCAAATGGCCTATGAGCATCACTTTGTTTAGTGTTCCAGACATAATTAGAATTTTAAGCAGATTTATAAAATATAAAGATATTCAAAAAAATAACAATTACGATTGAAACTCCTTAATAAATCGATCTATGACAACAGGGACTGCGAATTTTGAAATTTTAGACCATTTTATGCCATTTTTCAAAGTGCTTGAAGTTTGAATAATCCAAAATTTGATATGAAGTTCTTGATGAGATAATTTATGAACAATATCTTTTTTGTTGTGTAGTGATATGGAATCAATGACTAAATTTTTAATAATTTTCTTTTCTATTTTTTGATTTAAGTCAAAAATAGTTTCAGATTTTGATGTTTCAACTAATGGAAACTGATATAGGTTTTGCCAAATTCCATTGGAAATGCGTTGTTCCAAAATTGTTTCTTGGTCTCTGGATTGAATCACCAAAAAATTAAAATACTTTTTTTTAATCTTAATTTTTTTCAATTTTACAGGAAGCTCCTGAATCCTCCCAGTGTTGAACGCAACGCAATCCATGGCAATAGGGCATTTTGAACAATCTGGAGATTTGGGTCTACATTGTATAGCACCAAACTCCATGATGGCTTGATTGTAGTCGCCAATATTTTTGTTTGGTAAAAGTGATGTGGCAATTGTTTTGAATTCTTTAATTCCTTGTGTTGAATTTATAGGGATATCAATTCCATAAAAACGAGATAACACTCTATACACATTTCCATCGACAACGGCGGTTTTTTCTTCAAAGCAAATTGAGGCAATAGCACTTGCAGTATAGTCTCCAACCCCTTTGAGCGCTAATAAATCTTTATAGTTTTCTGGAAATATTCCGTTTAATTCTTTAGCAACAAATATTGCGGTTTTGTGCAAATTTCGTGCTCTGGAATAATATCCTAGTCCTTGCCAATCTTTTAATACCTCGTCTTCTGATGCATTTGCAAGATCAAAAACAGAAGGATAATGCTCAATAAATTTTAAATAATAGGGCATTCCTTGCTGAATTTGGGTTTGTTGAAGTATGATTTCCGACAGCCAAATTTTGTAGGGATCTTTGGAGGCGCGCCACGGCAAATCTCTTTTGTGTACTGAATACCAATAGGTTAATTTTGAATTAAAGTTCATTTTTTTCAAGCATCAGCAACAAAAATAAACTATTCAACGGATAAATTTTAATTCTCAAGGATTGAAATATTGAATATAAAATACATATATTTGCAGGCCCTTAAATGACATTAACTTAAAAGTGCTATATAATGACAAAAGCAGAAATTGTAACAAAAATTTCTAATCAGCTAGGAATTGAAAAAGCAGACGTTTTGGCAACAGTGGAGTCTTTTATGAATGAAGTAAAAGGATCTTTAGAATCTGGCGACAACGTATACCTCAGAGGTTTTGGTAGTTTCGTGATTAAAACACGTGCAGAAAAAATTGGCAGAAATATTTTAAAAAATACATCTATTAAAATACCTGCACATAACATACCATCATTTAAGCCTTCAAAAGTATTTCTTGAAGGTGTAAAAAAGAAGGTTAAAGTAAATTAATTAATTATAAAAAAAGTTATATATGCCCAGTGGTAAAAAACGTAAAAGACACAAGGTAGCTACGCACAAGCGTAAGAAACGTCGTCGTGCAAACCGACACAAAAAAAAGTAAATTGATTAAGTAGCATTTGCTACTTTTTCAGTTTTAAAACAAACGTTCATTGAAATCAAATTCATGCTTTGTTGATTTTACCTAATTAACAAACTGAATTTAACGGGATTAAATCCTGTGAAAATTTAATTTACAAGAAAATATGTTCGAGTAAATATAAATTATTGTATCATCCATCTGTGCAACAACTGTTGTATAGATTAAAATTAACACTATGAATAAAGAATTAATAATTCGATCCAGTTCAGACAATGTTGATTTTGCCTTATTAAAAGATGGAAAACTAATTGAATTTCAAAAAGACAAGGAAAATAATAAATTTTCTGTTGGCGATGTGTTTTTAGCCAAAGTTAGAAAATCTATTCCCGGACTCAACGCCGCATTTGTTAATGTGGGGTATCACAAAGATGCATTTTTGCATTATCATGATTTGGGGCCAAAATTACCTTCATTATTGAAATTCATAAAAAGTGTAAGCACAGGTAAACAAAAAGACTTTTCTCTTAAAGATTTTTCTTATGAAAAAGACATCCATAAAGATGGTAAAATAGATAAAGTTATTCATCCAAATCAAACTTTATTGGTTCAAATTGTAAAAGAGCCAATATCATCTAAGGGACCAAGAATTAGTTCAGAAATATCATTTGCTGGGCGCTATTTGGTTTTGGTGCCATTTTCGGATCGTATTTCAATTTCTCAAAAAATTGAAAGTCGTGCAGAAAAAGAGCGATTAAAACGATTAGTAAAAAGCATTACACCAAAAGGATTTGGGGTCATTATTAGAACTGTTGCCAAAGGCAAAAAGGTAGCAGAACTTGATAAAGATTTACAAAACTTGTATACAAAATGGGAAGCTGTTTGTAGAAGTATTCCCAAGGCACATATGCCTAGCAAAGTTTTGGGTGAAATGAATAAAGCTTCGTCTATTCTGAGAGATATATTTAATGACAGTTTTACAAAAATAACTGTAGATAATAAGGACCTTTGTGAGAAAATAAAAGATTACGTATTTGAAATTGCACCTCACAAAGAATCTATTGTTAAACACTACAATTCCAAAACTCCAATTTTTGAAAAATATGGAATTGAACGTCAAATAAAAACATCCTTTGGAAAAACAGTTTCATTACCAAAAGGAGCGTATCTTATTGTAGAGCACACAGAAGCCCTTCATGTTGTAGATGTCAATAGTGGGAATAGAACAAGTAAAGAGAGAAACCAAGAAGATACTGCCATTGAAGTCAATATAATTGCAGCAACAGAACTTGCAAGGCAATTTAGACTTCGTGACATGGGTGGAATTATTGTAGTAGACTTCATTGACATGAATAGTGCTGAGAATCGCAAAAAACTGTTCAACCATTTAAGAGATGAAATGAAAGACGATCGGGCAAAACATAAAATTTTGCCACCGAGTAAATTTGGACTTATTCAAATCACACGTCAGCGTGTTCGTCCAGAAATGAATATCAAAACAAAAGAAGCAAATCCAAACGGAACGAATGGTTCTGAGGTAGAAGCTCCAATTGTTTTGATAGACAAAATTAATCATCAACTCGATCAAATTATCAAAAAAGGACATAAAAGAGTGACTTTAAACACACACCCTTTTATTGCCGCCTTTATTACAAAAGGGTTCCCATCAATTCGTTTGAAATGGTATTTTAAACACAAAAAATGGGTAAAAATTATGCCAAGAGATGCTTACACATATTTAGAATATCGTTTTAAAAACGATAACGGCAAAACAATTAAATTGTAACTAAAAAAGCCTTATGCATTTTTGCATAAGGCTTTTTTTATGGGTTGTTTTCAAAACGATTAAATAATCGTAGACTGTCCTAAATATATATTAGAAAAATTCAGATTAGAATCCTCAGGATTATTGATAAAATCTTCAATAAAATCGCCTACTTTACTTGTCGTTACGTTATCGTATTTTTGATTCAAATCAGGTGTTGTAATCTGTAAATGTAAAGATTTGTCCACTGCTTTTCTTATCATATCGGCTTCTTCTTTCAAGTCAAAATGATCTAGTAGCATTGCTGCAGAAAGTATTGAAGCAACAGGATTTGCAATCCCTTTTCCTGTAGCTTGAGGATAAGAGCCGTGAATGGGTTCAAACATTGCAAATTTCCCCCCAACAGATGCAGAGGCCAATAAGCCAATAGAACCTCCAATAACGCTGGCTTCATCACTGATAATATCACCAAATAAGTTCTCTGTAAGAATGACATCAAATTGGGTAGGATTTAAAATCATTTGCATAGCAGCGTTGTCTACAAACAGAAATGCAAGTTCTACATCAGAATATTCTTTTCCTATTTCAGTTACGACCTTGCGCCACAATCTTGAGCTTTCCAAAACATTGGCTTTATCGACAAGTGTTACTTTTTTATTTCTTTTTTGAGCTGCTTTAAAAGCTAGGTGTGATATACGCTCAATTTCTAGACGACTATAGGTACATAAATCTGAAGCCGTGTTGCCGTCATCACTTATTTTCTTTTCTCCAAAATACAATCCGCCTGTAAGTTCTCTATAAATGCTAATATCTGTACCTCTAATGATGCTTTTCTTTAAAGGAGACTTTTTAAGTAACTTGTCATAAGCCTTAACGGGTCTGATATTTGCAAACAGCTCTAGTTCTTTTCTTAGTTTTAGAAGCCCTTGTTCTGGACGTACTTTTGCCGATGGATTATTATCATATTTTGGATCACCAATAGCGCCAAAAAGGATAGCATCAGTGGATTTACACAAATCAAGTGTGCTTTCTGGTAATGGGTCGTTGTGGTTGTCTATTGCAATGGCACCAACATCGGCGTATGTATATTCAAATTTATGGTTGAAGTTTTGAGCAATTGCATTCAAAACCTTAACAGCTTGTTCTGTAACTTCTGGGCCAATACCATCTCCTGGTAGTACAGCAATTTTTAAGTTCATAGGGATTGTGTTTTTTGAAGTTCAAAGGCTTCAATTTTATCTTTTTTGCTTAACAAATAGTCAATGTCATCATATCCGTTGATAAGACATGTTTTTTTGTAGGGGTCAATGTCAAATGTAGTTTTAATATCTGTTCCTAAGACCGATAATGTTTGAGCCTCAAGGTTAATTTTAAATTGAATATTGGCATTTTTTTCTACCACCTGGAACAATTGTTGAAGAATATCTTCTGAAACTTGAATCGGTAGAAGACCATTATTTAGTGCATTTCCTTTAAAAATATCAGCGAAAAAGCTGGAAATAATCACCTTAAATCCAAACCCTGCAAGCGCCCAAGCTGCATGTTCGCGACTAGATCCGCAACCAAAATTATCACCAGCAACAAGAATACTGCCTGTGTATTTTTGATTATTCAGAGCAAAATCTGAAATTAAATTATCTTGTTTATCATAACGCCAATCTCTAAATAAATTATCACCAAATCCCTTTTTATCAGTAGCCTTTAAAAAACGTGCAGGAATAATTTGATCGGTATCAACATTAGAGATATTTAATGGAATTGTTGTGGATATTAGAGTTGAAAATTTTTCCATTACACGAGTTGTTTTGAGATATCTATAATTGTGCCTTCTACCGCAGTAGCTGCTGCCACCAATGGGCTGGCGAGTATTGTTCGAGATCCTTGCCCTTGTCGGCCTTCAAAGTTTCTGTTTGAAGTAGATACACAATATTCACCTTGCGGAATTTTATCATCATTCATCGCCAAACAAGCTGAACATCCTGGTTGTCTGAGTTCAAATCCTGCTGCTTTAAAAATATCTTTTAGCCCTTCTTCAATAATTTGCGCTTCAACTTGTCGGCTTCCTGGGACTAGCCATGCGGTAACATTTTTGGCTTTTTGTTTGCCTTTTATATAGTTTGCTGCTACACGAAAATCTTCAATTCTAGAGTTTGTACAACTTCCAATAAAAACATAATTTATAGGTTTTCCGATCAAAGACTCTCCTTCAGTAAAGTTCATATAAGCCAAAGATTTTTTGTCCGATTCATTTTCTGAATTGGGTATATTTTCAGAAATTTTAATCCCCATTCCAGGGTTTGTACCGTAAGTAATCATTGGCTCTATGTCTTTGGCATCAAAAACATACTCTTTGTCAAATGTAGCACCATTATCTGTAGGAAGTGTTTTCCAGTAAGCAACTTTGTTTTCAAAATCTTTTCCTTTAGGAGCGAATTCTCGACCTTTTATATACTCAAATGTCGTTTCATCAGGCGCAATCATACCGCCTCTAGCGCCCATTTCAATACTCATATTACAGACAGTCATACGACCTTCCATAGTCATGTTTTCAAAAACATCGCCTGCATATTCACAAAAATAGCCTGTACCAGAATTAGTTCCTAGTTTAGAAATGATATACAAAATCACATCTTTGGGTAAAACACCTTTATTGAGTGTTCCATTTACGGTAACTCTAAGGCTTTTGGGCTTTGTTAAAAGTAAACATTGACTTGCAAAAACTTGAGCTACTTGGCTGGTGCCTATTCCAAAAGCGATTGTCCCAAACGCACCGTGTGTAGAGGTATGACTATCGCCACAAACCATGGTCATTCCAGGTTGAGTAACACCAAGTTCAGGAGCCATGACATGAACAATACCATTGTACTTATGCCCAAGTTCGTACAGGGTGATATTATTTTTTTTACAATTTTTTCCCAATTCCTGCAATTGATGTCTCGATAATTCATCGCTTACGGGCAGGTGTTGATTTTGTGTTGGTGTGTTGTGATCAGCAGTAGCCACAATTTGTTTGGGTCTAAAGATTGGTATATTTCTATTTTCCAATTCACTAAATGCTTGAGGACTAGTAACCTCATGAATTAAGTGTTTATCAATATATAGGATTTGTGGACCATTTTCAATAGTGTCTACTATATGTGCATCCCAAACCTTATCAAATAAAGTTTTTTTCATGATTAAATTAGCGAAGTTCGTTATAAATTGAACTAGATTCTATAATTGTGTGTATGTCGCTATCATTGACTTCTTTTTTTGCATCAGCATATTTTAAAAAGTCTTTATAAACAACATCAAGTTGTAGCTTTGTCAATTCGTAACCTACATTTTTGGCTCTGTAAGCCAATGCTGCTCGCCCGCTTCTTGCAGTAAGGACAATAGCGGATTCGTTGACCCCAACATCTTTTGGGTCAATAATTTCGTAGGTTTCTCTATTTTTTATCACACCATCTTGATGGATTCCAGAGCTGTGAGCAAATGCGTTTGCACCAACAATAGCCTTGTTTGGTTGAGCATATATACCCATGTGTTCTGATACAAGTTGACTCAGCCCAAAAAGCATTGAAGTATTAATGTTGGTGTCTAGACTTAAGTATGGGTGTTGTTTCATAATCATTACTACTTCTTCTAGAGCAGTATTTCCGGCTCGCTCGCCTATACCATTTATTGTACACTCAATTTGTCTTGCACCATTTATAGCTCCTTCTATTGAATTGGCAGTGGCCAACCCTAAGTCGTTGTGACAATGACAAGATAATATTGCTTTGTCAATACCTTTTACATTTTCTTTGAGATACTTGATTTTTGCTCCATATTCGTGTGGAAGGCAATAACCTGTTGTATCTGGAATGTTTAGAACAGTTGCACCTGCTTTTATAACTGCTTCACAAACTCTTGCAAGATATTCGTTGTCTGTTCGCCCAGCATCTTCTGCATAAAACTCAACATCTTCAACAAAAGATTTTGCGTATTGCACAGCGGCTACTGCTCGTTCAATGATAGCTTCTCTATTGGAGCGGAATTTAAATTTAATATGTGAGTCTGAGGTACCAATACCGGTGTGAATTCTTGGTTTTTTCGCATATTGAAGTGCTTCAGCAGCAACCTTAATATCTTTCTCAACAGACCTTGTTAGGCCACAAACGGTAGCATTTTTAACAATTTTTGAAACCGCTTCAACAGACGAAAAGTCTCCTGGACTAGACACAGGAAATCCGGCTTCAATGATGTCCACACCCAATAAATCCAATTGCTCTGCAATAATGATTTTTTGATCGGTGTTTAACTTACACCCAGGCACTTGTTCTCCATCTCTTAGAGTTGTATCAAATATTTGGACGTTTGTGTTAGACATATCTGTAAATATATTATATATTGTATTACGAATTTAATTTTTTTTAAATATTTTACCTAAAATAAAATTAATAATTTTACGACGTTTATCTTTGCGTTTTAAAAATTAATCAATTGATTTTCAATTAATTGAGGCTGATTTTAAATTATGACTAAACCACAAAAAGACAACTTATTTGTTTTAGTACGGTCGCTTACGAAGTCCGAAAAGAGGCAGTTTAAGCTCTACATAGGTCGTCTTGGGGTCAATGAAGATTCAAAATTCCTGTTATTGTTTAAAGTTTTAGAAAAACTAAAAGTTTATGACGAACGTGCTATTTTAAAAGAAGGTTTTGTAAAAAAACAGCAGTTATCCAATCTTAAAGCACATTTGTATAAACAAATATTAATTAGTCTTCGCCTCAATCCATCGCATCAGAATTTAAGAATTCAACTCCGTGAGCAACTAGATTTTGCCACAATTCTATACCACAAAGGCTTATATAAACAAAGTTTAAAAATACTTGATAAAGCAAAATCACTGGCGATTACAAATCAAGAAAAAAATATTGCTTATGAGATTGTAGAGCTTGAAAAAGTTGTTGAGTCTCAATACATTACAAGAAGTTTAAGCAGTCGAGCAGATGAACTTACTTTACAGGCTAAATCGTTGAGCAGTCAAAATTTAATTGCGAGTAAACTTTCCAATTTATCGCTTCAACTTTATGGGTTGTTTCTAAAAACAGGGTATGTAAAAAGCGATGCAGAATATCAAAAAGTAAAAGATTATTTTAATAAACGATTACCAGAGTTTGTAGTTAGCGAACTTGGTTTTCGTGAAAAATTGTGGCTTTACAAATCTTATTTATGGTACAGTTTTTTAGTTCAAGATTTTAAATCTTGTTACAGATATTCAAGGAAGTGGGTTGATTTATTTCATGACAATGAATCAATGATTCGTCTAAATCCTGTATTTTTTCTAAGAGGGTATCAGTATTTACTTGAAGCTTTATTTTTCATTAAACATCATCATAAATTTCAAGAAACGCTAAAAAAATTAGAAGAGATTATTAATAAATCATGGTTTCCTCGAGATGAAAATATTGATGGATTAATATTTTTATATGTCTATTCAAACAAATTGAATTTACATTTCATTGAAGGAAGTTTTAAGGAAGGTTTGCCTTTAATTGATGATGTTGTACGTGGTTTAAAAGATCATTCGGATCAAATAGATGAACATCATGTCATGGTATTCTATTATAAAATTGCTAGCCTATATTTTGGAATGGAAGATTATAAAAATGCTATAAAATACCTTTCAAAGATTATCAATAACAAATCACTTCAAATGCGAGAAGATTTACTATGTTTTTCTAGAATTTTGAACCTTGTGGCACATTATGAAGCAGGTGAGGATTATGATTTAGATCGTTTGATAAAAAACACCTACAAGTTTCTAATAAAAATGGAAGATTTGTATGCTGTTCAACAAGAAATGGTCAATTTTATAAGAGGGCTTGGTGACATTTATCCACATCAATTGAAAGCGGCATTTAAAGCATTGTATGTAAAATTAGTAGCATACGAAAACCATCCTTATGAGCGCCGTGCTTTTTTATACCTTGATATTATTTCTTGGTTAGAAAGTAAAATAGAAAATAAATCTACTGCTGATATAATAAAAGAAAAATTTTCTAAATCTAATTATTTAATTTAATTTTTATAGAAAAAAATTTGGCTAATTGAATTTTATATTTGAATATTTGCATTCATAAAGTTCAAAAACTTATTGAAGTGTTATCAAGAAAGGTGAAGGGATTAGACCCATTGAAGCCTTAGCAACCCTCCGCACAATTGGAGTAGGTGCTAAATTCTACTTTTTATTTTTCAATAATTAGATAGATAACAACCAACATTTTTCGGATGTTGATCATTTCTTAATAACATTTTTCTATTAAGTTCACCATAAATTGGTGCATTTGACTTTTTGTTTTAATTATTAATTAACTCAAAAAAAACAGAAAAATGAGTACACAAAAATTTGCAACTAATGCATTACACGCGGGACACGATGTATCCCAAAACGCTGGCACTAGAGCGGTGCCAATTTATCAATCAACGGCTTATGTTTTTAATGATTCAGATCATGCGGCAAACCTTTTTGCGTTAGCTGAAACGGGAAATATTTATACCCGTATTAATAATCCAACAAACGATGTTCTTGAGCAACGTTTGGCGGCACTCGAAGGAGGAATTGCTGCTGTTGTTACAGCTTCTGGAACTTCTGCAATTGCAACATCCTTATTAACACTTCTAAAAGCTGGAGATCATATTGTAGCTTCTAGTAGTTTGTACGGAGGAACGTATAATTTGCTTAGTGTTACTTTGCCAAGACATGGAATTACAACAACATTTGTTGACCCCTCTGATGCAGAAAATTTCAAAAAAGCAGCACAAGAAAATACACGTGCGTTTTTTATTGAGTCTTTAGGAAATCCAAAATTAGATGTATTGGATATTGAAGCCATATCAAAAGAAGCAAAATCCTACAAAGTGCCTTTGATTGTAGATAATACAGTAGCTACACCATATTTATTAAATCCAATTGAGTATGGTGCAAATATTGTTATTCATTCTCTTACAAAATACATCAACGGAAATGGAACAGCACTAGGAGGTGTTATTATAGATGCAGGGACATTTGATTGGGCGAATGGTAAATTCCCAGAATTTACAGAGCCATCTCCAGGATATCATGGTCTTGTTTATAGCGAAGCTCTAGAAGCAGCAGCTTTTATTGCAAAAATCAGAATTGAAGGCTTAAGAGATTATGGTGCAGCACTAAGTCCTTTCAATGCATTCCAAATTATTCAAGGCCTTGAAACTCTTGAAATTAGAATCAAAAAGCACAGTGAAAACGCATTGGCTCTTGCCAAATGGTTACACCAACAAGAACAAGTAACTTGGGTTAATTATCCTGGACTTGAAACGAGCGCTTATAAATCTTTAGCAGATCGTTACTTACCAAATGGTCAAAGTGGCTTGGTTACTTTTGGAGTTAAAGGAGGATTTGATGCTGCAAAGAAAATTGCAGACACTACTAAGTTATTTTCACTACTTGCAAACATTGGCGATACAAAGTCACTTATCATTCACCCAGCAAGTACAACGCATCAGCAATTGAGCGATGAAGCTCAAGAGTCTACAGGAGTTACAAAAGATCTTATTCGTCTTTCAGTTGGTCTCGAAGATATTGAAGATTTAAAAGCAGACTTGATTGAAGCTTTTAAGGCTGTTGATGTTTATGTAAATGCCTAATTTTTTGAGTAAAATTCAATACATAGAGATTCCAAAATACACCACAATTTCTGGTAAGACAATGTCCATTAATTTGTCTTACCAGTTATTTGGTTGCGCCCTACACAGTGCCCCTGTGGTTTTAGTTAATCATGCCTTAACAGGCAATTCTAATGTTGCTGGTTCTGAGGGGTGGTGGAATGCACTTATTGGTTCAAACAAACCCATTGATACCAATCACTTTACCGTTTTAACATTTAATATTCCAGGAAATGGATATGATGGTCAGGCAAATCACCTTATTGAAAATTATAAAGATTTTGTTGCAAGAGATATTGCAAAATTATTTTTATTGGGAATAGAAGCACTTGGAATACATCAACTTTTTGCAGCCATTGGTGGTTCATTGGGTGGTGGCATCGCTTGGGAAATGGCAGCCCTCAATCCAAAAATTACAAAACATTTAATTCCTGTTGCAAGCGACTGGAAATCAACGGATTGGATTATAGCAAATTGTCTTATTCAAGAACAGTTTTTAGTGAATTCCAAACAACCAATTCAAGATGCAAGAATGCATGCAATGCTTTGCTATAGAACACCAGAATCACTAAAAAATAGATTTCAGCGTTCACAAAATGAGGAGTTTAATTTGTTCAATATTGAAACATGGTTGATACATCACGGCAATAAGCTTCAAAAACGGTTTCAGTTGTCGGCATATAAACTCATGAATCACTTATTAAAAACCATAGACATCACAACAAATAGAGGAAGTGCAGCCGAAGTATTAAAAACAATTGAAGCTGAAATTCATATTATTGGAATTGATTCAGATTTGTTTTTTGTTTCTGAAGAAAACACATCAACCTTAAAGCTTTTACACCCAAAACTCACAAACGTTTCATATCATGAAATCACTTCCATACATGGTCATGATGCTTTTTTGATTGAATATGAGCAATTGAATGCCATCATCAAAGATATTTTCCAACCCGAATTAGTACGTACAGTATCTTAATTTAGAATATTACTTTTAACATTTTAACTAAGACACAATTGATTTTATATGCTTAATTTTGCCAAAAATAATGGCATTTGAAAGTTATTGAGCGCATAAAAACACCCATTAGTTATGAGATGGAACTTTTTGAAAAAAAGTTTCGCTTATCAATGTCAAGTAAAGTTGCGCTTCTCAACCGAATTACCCATTATATTGTCAATCGAAAAGGCAAACAAATGCGTCCAATGTTTGTTTTTCTTTCGGCCAAAATGATTTCTAATGGGGAGATTAGTGAACGTACTTTTCGTGGCGCTTCGGTCATTGAGCTTATTCATACTGCAACTTTGGTGCATGATGATGTGGTTGATGATAGTAACCATCGTCGAGGGTTCTTTTCAATTAATGCATTATGGAAGAACAAAATTGCAGTTTTAGTGGGAGATTTTCTACTGTCAAAAGGGCTCTTATTTTGTATAGATAATAATGATTTTGATCTTCTAAAAATTATTTCTGTTGCAGTTCGTGAAATGAGTGAAGGAGAACTCCTTCAGATAGAAAAAGCACGAAAACTGGATATTACAGAAGAAGTTTATTATGAAATAATTCGTCAAAAAACAGCAACACTTATAGCTGCATGTTGTAGTTTGGGTGCTGCCTCTGTAAAACCCCATTCAAAAGAGGTTGAAACTATGCGCAAATTTGGAGAACTCATTGGTATGGCTTTTCAAATTAAGGACGACCTTTTTGATTATGGAACAGAAAAAATAGGTAAACCAACGGGGATAGATATAAAAGAGCAAAAAATGACACTTCCATTAATTTATGTTCTGAATAATTGTTCAGAAAAAGACCAATCTTGGTTAATCAATTCCATAAAAAATCATAACAAAAATCCAAAACGAGTAAAAGAGGTGATCGCATTTGTAAAATCTCAAGGAGGTTTGGAATATGCCGTATCAAAAATGAAAAGTTTTCAAGAAGAAGCCATCAAACTTATTGGACATTATCCCGAATCAGAATACAAAAAAGCACTTCTTTTGATGGTGAATTATGTGATTGACCGTAACAAATAATTCAACATATAACCGCAAATATTTTGTTTATCATGTGTTTGATATTTTATATATTAGCATTGATACAAATTTTAATTTCATCCAAAATATTCACAATTGATATCAAAGTCTACAATAGATCAAGTTTTTGATATGGCTCGCGTTGAAGAAGTCATAGGCGACTTTGTACAGTTAAAAAAAGCAGGGAGTAACTTCAAAGGGCTTAGTCCATTTAGTGAAGAACGTACACCAAGTTTTATGGTATCGCCAGTAAAACAAATTTGGAAAGATTTTTCTACAGGAAAAGGAGGAACTGTGGTTTCATTTCTTATGGAACATGAGCATTTTACCTATCCTGAAGCCATTAAGTATTTGGCTAAAAAATACAATATTGAAGTAGAAGAAACAGTTCAATCTAACGAAGAAAAAGAAGCTGCAGGCGAGCGTGAAAGCATGTATCTGGTAAGTGAATTTGCAAATACTTATTTTCAAAACACACTACACAAAACCGATGCTGGAAAAGCCATTGGGTTAAGTTATTTTAAGGAAAGAGGATTTACTGAAGAAACAATTAAAAAATTTCAACTTGGATATTCTACGGATAATTGGAGCGGCCTAACAGATGCTGCTCTAAAAAAAGGATATCTTCTCAAGTATTTGGAAAAGACAGGTTTGACTATTGTAAAAGAAGAAAAACAATTTGATCGTTTCAAGAGTCGCGTGATGTTTCCTATTCACAGTATGTCTGGTCGTGTCCTTGGTTTTGGCGGACGAATTTTGGCGAAAAATGAAAAAGCAGCCAAATATTTAAACTCCCCAGAAAGTGATATATATCACAAAAGTAAAGTGCTTTATGGGATTTATTATGCCAAACAAACTATAGCAAAAGAAGATAATTGTTATTTGGTTGAAGGCTATACAGATGTCATTCAATTTCACCAAACAGGCATCAAAAATGTGGTGTCATCATCAGGTACAGCGTTAACTTCAGATCAAATTCGATTGGTCAATAGATTAACCAAAAATATTACCGTACTTTTTGATGGTGATGCCGCTGGAATACGAGCGTCTTTGCGTGGAATTGATTTGATTTTGGAGCAAGGGATGAATGTAAAAATTTGCACCTTCCCAGAAGGTGAAGATCCAGATAGTTTTGCCAAACAAAATACACTTGAAGAACTACAAAAATATCTGAAAGATAATGCAAAAGACTTTATCGCCTATAAAGCTTCATTGTTGATGGAGGAGGCGAATAATGATCCCATTGCAAAAGCCGATTTGATTCGTGATATGATCACTAGTATTTCTAAAATATCAGATCAAATAAAACAAGAGCTATATATTCGCGAATGTGCTAGAATCATGGATATTAGCGAAGAAGTGCTTTTTAGTACACTGGCTCAAATGAATAAAAAAGCACAATTTGAGGCCAATAAAACAGCACAAAAGCAAAAGAAAGCTTTTGACGTTGTAAAAAACACAGCACCAAACAAAAAAGTTGATGTACAATATGAATTAGAGCAAAAAATAATTGAAATGTTACTGCTTTATGGAAGTCAAACGGAAGATTTTGAAGATTTAATTTTAAAGGAAAATGAAGAAGGCGTTTTGATTCTTGAGCCTGTTATTCATAAAGCCAAAGTTTTTGAAAAAATTTATTTAGATCTTCAAGAAGATGAAATGCAATTTAGTAATGAAAATTTTAAAACAATTTATTATTTAATCATAGATTATTTGAATCAAAATGAAACTTTTATTGTAGAGAATTTTATCCGCGAAATTGATCCAAAGTTATCATCTTTTGTTTCAAATATTTTGATGAATGATGAGCGTTATAGACTCCACAACTGGGAAAAAAATAATATTTTCCCTAAACGAAAAGATGTTAATATTGCTCAATTGGTTAGTGAAACAATATTAAGTTTACGTTGTTTTTTGATTGATCAAAAGGTGAATGAATTTAAAGAAGTGACACACGAAAATATGTCAGACAATACAAGTATTTTAGAAGATGTATTAAATTATTCCAATCTAAAAATGTTACTTTCTCGAAAATTAAACAGAGTACTTTAATCTAGTTTTTTAGCCGTCCTAAATCAATTAAAGAAATCAAATTTGTGACATTGAGTTTTGTCATTAATCGAGATTTATAGGTGCTTACAGTTTTTGGGTTGATATTGAGTTCTTCTGCAATTTCATTATTTTTCTTTCCATTACAAATGAGCTTTAGAACTTCAATCTCTCGAGTGGAAAGTTTCTGGTATATGTCAGTTTCCTCTTTGTTTTTATCGAAAGTCAACTTTTGCGCCATGGCATTGGTTACATACATTCCCCCTTTGTAGACTTTTAAAATGGCTTTTTTAATGGTATTCGTAGTTGCTGTTTTAGATAAAAATCCAGAAGCTCCAGATCTTAATACACTAGCGCCATAGATGTTTTCTGGCTGTGCGCTAAAAATAATTATACGCACATTGTTATAGTTTTTTTTGATTTTTCTCAAAATAGTAATTCCATTCATGTCGGGTAAATCCATGGACATAAGGACAACATCAACACTTCCCTTTTTTAAGTAGTTGATAAGTTGTTTTGCAGTGTCGACTGTACTAACAATTTTGATGTCATTAGAATTATCAAAAAGCATTCGGATTCCATAATTGACAATCGGCTGATGATCAGCAATGAGAACCCTAATCATAATCTATTGTTTAAGTTTTTCTGGAATAATGCAAACAGGAATTGGGTTCATTTTGTGCGCATTGGATGTATTGAATTGATTAAAAATCGCAAAAACCTCTTTTTGTCTTCCCTCAAAATCATTTGCATTTTTTCCTTCATCTTTCATTTTCATAGCCCATTCCAATTCATCATAGGATGCGCCAATTTGGTCTTCATCGGTTCGCGCGTCTCCAAACAAACCATCGCTTGGTGCTGCAGTCATAATACTGTTTGGTACGTCAAGGGCTTTTCCTAAGGCATAAACCTCTGATTTTAGAAGGTCTGCAATAGGACTCAGATCTACACCGCCATCACCATATTTTGTATAAAATCCAACTCCAAAATCTTCTACTTTATTTCCTGTTCCTGCCACAATAAAACCATATAAACCTGCATAATAATATAGCGTAGTCATCCGCAAGCGAGCGCGTGTATTGGCCAGAGCCATATCTACAATTTTTTGATCCTTTGTAGCGTCTATTTCAGATTTTAAAGACTCGAATACAGGGGTTAGATTAACACATTTTGAGCTTACATTGGAATAGTTTTTTTGTAAAAAACGAATATGTTCTTGAGCACGACTTACATGACTATCTGCCTGATAAATTGGCATTTCCAAACATAATACTTTTAGTCCTGTTTTTGCACAGAGTGTCGAAGTTACAGCAGAGTCGATTCCCCCTGAAACACCTACTACAAATCCATCAATTTTAGCTTTGTTGGCATAATTTTTCAACCAATTACTAATGTGCTGCACGACTGCGTTTGTATCCATATTTTCTCGAAATGTATTGGTTTCTAACAAAAATAAACTATTCTATTCATCTTTGAAACATTTTATATCAGATTAATAAAAATTTAGAATTAAGTTAATATGTTTTTTGTTTAGTTTTAATATGATTTTTTAGCATTTAAATACATAATTCAATATATTTATATCTAGTTATAAACTAAAACCAATAATATTTTTAAATATGTATAATAAACTACTTTTGTTCATCTGTTTTTTTGTGTTAGTTAATTGTAACGAAGAAAATATAAACAGCCAAGAGCCAAATTTTACATATGAATACGAACTTACAGAAGATGTTTTGGTTCATGATCAAGAAAATGTTTATAATAATTTAGTGCTTATTTGTCCAAATGGGGGAAAAACCCCCTATTTAGTTGACAAAGGAGGAAATATTAAATATAGTTGGAGTCTTGATGCTTTTTTAGGTAATGACTTTGAGTTGCTGCCTAATGGAAAGACTTTAGGAATTTTTAAGTCTATTAACCCTGCATTTAGTTTTGGGGGATATGGAGGTGTTATTAATCTTTTTGATCAAAATAATATTTTGGAATGGACCTATGAAGTTTCAAACGAGATTGAAATTGCACATCACGATGTTGAGTTACTAAAAAACGGAAATATTATGATTATGGTATGGGAAAAGATTGAGGTTGATACTCATCAAAACTTTGGGGTTGATTTTGATCAACCAATCTATGTTGAAAAACTAATAGAAGTTAACCCAGAAACTAACGAAATTGTTTGGCAGTGGAGAAGTTGGGACCATATCATTCAAGAACATGATAACAATGCAAGTGCTTTTGGATCAGTAATTCAAAACCCACACAAAATTGATATAAATTACAATCTACAATACAATGGAGATTTTATGCATGCAAATGGAATTGATTTAGATGAAACAAATGATTTAATTTACATGAGTGTTAATTTTTTTAGTGAAATTTGGGTTATTGATCATAGTACCACAACTGAGCAAGCTTCTACATCATCTGGTGGAAATTATAATAAAGGAGGAGATTTAATTTATCGATTTGGAAACCCACTTGCTTACGGAGATACTCAAGAACAGCGAATTTTTCATAGAAATCATTTTCCAAACCTGCTTGAAAATGGCGTGCCAGGTGAAGGTAATATTTTAGTTTACAGCAATTATGGGGAAAATAATAGCGAACAATCTCATATTTATGAATTACAATTGCCAGATATTTTAGCTTTAGAGCCAGAAAATGTTTTATCTCCTGAAGTTGTTTGGTCTTTTACAGATGAAAGTTTATTTCATGGTAAAATTTCAGGTGCCGATAGACTTCAAAATGGGAATACCTTGATTTGTGAAGGTGATTTTGGCGTTTGGGAAGTTACTCCAGACAAGGAAGTTGTTTGGAAATATTCAAATGAAAATTTTTCTAATTATTGGCGTTGCTATGGATATTCTTTTGGAGACTCAGCCTTAGAATTTATAGGACTTTAAATTTGCAAATACAAAACACATAATTTTTATTTGTTTTTCAATAATGTGTTTTGCTGAAATTCCTGTTTTCATTTGAATACTAATGACTATTTTTGTTAAATAGTTTCAGATGAGTTATACCATGATTCAAATTAATTATTTGACAAATCATTTAAAAAAAATAGGCGTTTTTCTTATCCTATTGATGTGTTTTTCATGTAATAAAAATGCTCAATTAGAAAAAGAAATTGAAGCTGTTCCAATGGATTTAAAAGTTGAACGTTTCGATCAAGTTTTTATGCAATCAACTAAAGAGAGCTTACCTACTTTGAAAACGCAATACCCCTTTTTGTTTCCTAAACAAATACCAGATTCTATTTTTTTGGAACGCACACAAGACCCTATTCAAAAGTTGATTCAAAAGTCAGTTGATAGTGTTTTTAATGATTTTCAAGAGACTGAAGCGGAGTTAATAGCGTTTTACAAACACCTAAAATATTATAATCCATCATTAAAAAAACCACGCGTCGTAACAGTTTTTTCGGATGTAGATTATCGCAACAAAGTTATCGTTACAGACTCTATAGTTTTAATTAGTATTGACAATTATTTGGGTTCTAATCATGAGTTTTATGAAAGTTTTTACAATTATATTCGAAAAAATTTAAAGAAGGATCAAATTGTGATGGATCTTGCTGATGCCTATGCAACTCGTTTCATTAATCAACCAAGACAAAAGACGTTTTTGGAAGAATTGATATACCATGGAAAAAAATTATATCTAAAAGATCTTTGGGTGCCGATGGCAGAGGATAATGCAAAAATTGGCTACACCAATGATGAGCTCTTATGGGCCACTGATAATGAGTTTTATATATGGCAATATTTTATAGAAAACGAATTGTTGTACAGCACAGATACCAAACTTGTTGGGCGTTTCATTGCACCAGCACCATTCTCACGTTTCAATTTGGAGCTCGATAGTGAATCTCCAGGAGCATTAGGACAATATATTGGCTGGCAAATTGTACGTTCATACATGGAAAACAATCCTTCATCATTACTCCAAATGCTTCAAATGAATGCACAAACACTATTTAATAAAGCAAAATATAAACCAAAAAAATAATGGCTAAAGTACACACTTCAAAAATTGAATTGAACGTAGAATTGGACGAAAATCGTATACCAGAAAAATTATCTTGGACAGCGCAGGATGGTGGAATTTCAAATGCTGATGCCAAGGCTATTTTTCTTTCTGTATGGGATGCCAAAGCACAAGAATCTTTACGCATCGATTTATGGACAAAAGACATGCCTGTTGATGAGATGAAGCTGTTTTTTCATCAAACACTTACAGCCATGAGTGATACTTTTATGCGTGCCACACAAGATGAAAAAATGACAGCAACAATGAGGGATTTTTGTGACTATTTTGCAGAAAAACTAGAATTAAAGAAGTCTTAAAGCTAATGTTTACCAAACATTGAGGCGGTTTGAGTCTAGCTTTAGGAAAATAAATACCAAAATTGTAAAAGCTAGAAGACCAGATCCTCCATAACTAAAAAAGGGTAAAGGGATACCTATTGTTGGAATAAGCCCCATTACCATTCCAATATTAATTAAAAAGTGCATAAAAATAATAGAGGCTACACCATAACCATAGGCTCTACTAAATTGTGATTTATGCCGTTCGGCCAAAAACAAAATTCTACCAATCAGTAACACAAAAAGCACAATAACAATACTACTTCCCAAAAACCCCCATTCTTCGGCCACTGTACTAAAAATATAGTCGGTGTGTTGTTCTGGAACAAATTTTCCTTTAGTTCGAGTGCCTTCTTTATATCCTTTTCCTGTAAGGCCACCAGAACGAATAGCTTTTTCTGATTGATTGAGATTGTAAGAAATATTACGTCTCATGATTTTCAGTTTTTCAGGGTCTTTTTCAAGTCTGAGCCAAACTTCAATGCGGTCTTTTTGATGTTTTTGTAATACGTTGTCAAAGCTCCATTCTGTCCCAAAACTAAGTCCAGAACATAAAATGAGTATTAATACAGATAGTGTTATTTTTTTCTTTTTTCGCTTAAAAAACAATTGATAAATTACAATAAAACTTACCACAATACTTATGACGGTTAGTGCCGAAAATTTTAGGGTAGCAATGGTTATAATTAATAGTGAAGCACCAAATAAAATGTATTTTTGTGGAATACCTTCTCTGTAAAACACAAATATAAGCCCTGCAAAAACAAGGGTACTACCCGCATCATTTTGTAGTAAAATCAAAATGGCAGGGACTGCCACAATAAGCGCAGCACGAAACTGATCCATACTATCTTTGATATTGGTTTGAAGGTCACTCACGTACTTAGCTACGGCCAATGCTGTTGCAAATTTTACAAACTCACTAGGTTGCAATGTAGCTCCTCCAATTTCATACCATGATAAAGCGCCATTTACTTTTTTGCCAAATACAAAAAGCCCTACTAGTGCAACTAATGACAGTAGATAAATAATACTTGCAAATCTTTCATAAAATTTTGCGTCGATTGATAAAATAAGAACAATTGAAATCAATGATAAACCAATAAATACAGATTGCTTTCCATAGGGTTCGGACAGGTCAAAATATGAAGTGAAAGCACCGTCTGTAGAGGCCGATAAAATATTGAAATAGCCAAATACAACTAAGGCCAAATAAATCAAAACAATTATCCAATCCAACTGAAAACTATGTACTCTATTTAGGTTCATTTTTGATTGATTTTAAAGGGTTTTCCACTATAAGGCTTTAAATATTCATCTTCTAAACTTTTGTTTAAAACAAGGCGTTCCATGTATTTTAAACTCACTTCACCTTTTAGATATTTTTCTATCATCAAACTTGCAATTCGTCCAGCCCATCGCGCGCCATAATATCCATTTTCTACTAGTACAGCAATGGCTATTTTTGGGTCTTCTTTTGGTGCAAACGCAACAAAAATGGAGTGGTCTGTAAGTTGAGTTTTAACACCATCAATTTTTGTAAAATTTTCAGCTGTTCCAGTTTTTCCACAAATTTCAATTCCTTGAACTTTCAAAAAGCTTGCTGTTCCTTTGGTATAAACGCTGTGCATTCCTTCAATGACAGGATCAAAATGAGTAGGGTCAATAGAAGTTTCTTTTTTAGAGGTAAAATTTTTATCAATAGACTCACCATCAATAGATTTGATGATATGGGGGGTGTAGTAAAAGCCTTTGTTGGCAATTGCGGCAGTCATATTTGCTAATTGAATGGGTGTGACCAAAATTTCGCCTTGTCCAATAGAATTGGACAAAATTGTGGTAGCTCCCCATTTGAAATCGGGATACCAGGCATCGTAATATGCTCCATCTGGGATATTACCTTTTTTTCCTACAGATAAATCATTCCCCAAAAAGTTTCCAAGACCAAAGCTTTTAATATGATTGCTCCATATGTCCATGCCATTTGAGGCGTCATTGTATTTGTCAATGGTTTTTCTGAATGCCATAGCAAAATATGAGTTACACGAATTACTGATTCCAGAAAATAAATTCCTGTATCCACCTCCGCAATGACATTTCATTACACGTCTATTTTTGCCATAAATGTATTTCTCAGTACAAAAAACAGTTTCACGAGTTGTAATTACATTTTCTTGAAGTGCAGCTAGTGCTACCAAAGTTTTAAAAGGTGAGCCAGGAACATGCATTCGGATTAGTGCTTTATCAAAAAGTGGTCTATAAATAGAATCTGTGTAAAGCTTCGTATAATTTTTTGAGCGTTCTCTACCCACCAAAAGTGCAGGTTTGTAGGATGGTGCAGATACAAGAGTTAATAATTCACCAGAAGATGGTTCAATTGCGACAATACCACCCATTTTATTTTGCATCAATTGTTCTCCATATTCTTGAAGCGTTGCGTCTATGGTGATTGTAATATTTTTTCCAGGTGTAGGAAGTGTGTCAAATTCCCCATTTTTGAACGAACCAATGTCTCTGTTATAGATGTCTTTTTGAATGTATTTTACGCCTTTTTTGCCACGTAATTCTTTTTCATAAGATTTCTCAACACCTTGTTTTCCAATCAAATCCCCTAATTTATAATATTTATCTTTTGAAATATTATCGGGGTTGACTTCGGCAATGTAGCCCAAAACATTAGCACCAATTTCAGTTTGATAATCTCTTACAGCTCTTTTTTGTACATAAAAGCCTTTGAATTTTCTAAGTTTTTCAGACAAAAAAGCGTAGTCTTCTTTGGAAAGATGTGCTAGGAATATTGACGGCAATCTAGGAGAATAGCGTTTGGCTCGATTGAAAGACTTTAAAAATTGGGTTTTATCAATATTTAATAATGAACAAAACATCAAAGTATCAAGTGCCTCAACTTCTCTTGGCACAACAACAACATCGTAGGTTGGTTGATTGGCGACAAGTAACTTTCCATTGCGGTCATAAATATAACCTCGTTTTGGGTGTTGATAGATTTTTCGAACAGCATTGTCATTTTCTAGACTATTAGATTCGTCTTGAAAAACTTGTAAATAAAACAATCTCCCAACGAAAATAATTCCAGTAAAAATCACAAGTCCTAAAAGCAAAAATTTCCTCATTTTTCTTTTTGACTAAAAAGTGTATGCAATAAAAGTGTAAGAAAAAGAGTAAAAACTCCTGAACTCAAAGCTCGTGAAATGATCATATTCATTTTTGTGCCATCAAAAATAACAAGTGTAAATAAAATAAGGTGGTGAATTAGAATTAACAAAGCAAAATAGACTATACGTTGCAAAATTTCAGAATCACTAAACTTAATGGCTTGATATTCATATGCAGAACCAAAAGAAAATTTTAAAAATATTGGGCGAATATAGGCAATTGATACAGCTGCTGCTGCGTGTGCACCACCAGAGTCTAAAAAAATATCGACGATTAGTCCCAAACAAAAACTAAGAAAAATAAAGCTGATTTTATTATTTTTAACAGGATACAATAGAATGAATAAAATGTAAATATAGGGGTTTGCATTCCCAAGAAAATTCATTTGATTACAGATAAATACTTGAAGTAAAAAGAGCACAATGAATCGTACTGTATTTGAAAACAACATGCTATTCATTGGCTGGATTTAAAGTTTGTAATTCATCAATATCTAAATTTTCGATCACATGAACATGGTGTAAATTAGTCATGTCATTAAATAATTTAACATTGATGATATATAAGTCTTTGGTGTCATTCAATTTGTAGGATTCTACTGCGCCAATAGGAATATTTTCTGGAAAAGTGTAAGAAAATCCACTGGTAACAATTGTATCACCAACTGCTATTTCTGCCAAATCTTGAATATCGTTGAGTTGAACAATATCGTGATTAATACCATCCCAACCCAAAGTTCCAAAATGATGGCTTTGTTTTAGTTTAGCGTTAATTTTACTTTTTGTGTTTAATATAGAAATTACACGGGAGTATTTAGATGAGGTTTGGTCTATTATTCCAACAATCCCTTTGGAAGTAATGACTCCAAAATCTTCCTTAACGCCATCGTCTCCGCCTATGTCTAGTGTGATATAATTTTCTAAATATTGATAGCTATTTTTATTTACTAGAGCTGGAGTAAGTTTGAATTTTTTTTCAAACTCTAAAGCGTCAATAATTTCAATTTTTGAATTAAAAACTTGTGATTTCAATCTGTTATTTTCTTCTAGAAGTAGAGTGTTTTCTTGTTTCAGATTGAAGTAATTCCCAATGCTTGAAAATACGCCGTGTATACTTCCAGAAATTTGATTTGATGAATTGAGTAATTTACTTTTATGATAATCATGCGATTGAGTGGTAATCATAAATGCAACTAAAAACAAAATCAAAAACAAGACGGTTGTCCTATTTTTAAAGAAGAAATTTAGGAGTTGTTGCATGACTCAATAACTATTTGATCAAGACACTCTTATATTTTACGATATTTTTTAGAACAATACCTGTTCCTCGAACAACTGCTCTAAGCGGGTCTTCGGCAATGTAGACGGGGAGATCTGTTTTTTGCGACAGTCGTTTGTCCAGCCCTCTAAGCATAGAACCACCACCGGCAAGATATATTCCAGTGTTATAAATATCTGCGGCCAATTCAGGAGGTGTTTGCGAGAGTGTTTCCATTACAGAATCTTCAATTCTAAGAATGGATTTATCCAATGCTTTTGCTATTTCACGGTGCGAAATCTGTACTTGTTTTGGTTTTCCTGTTAGCAAATCTCGACCTTGAACATTCATTTCATCGGGGGGAAGTTCTAAATCTTCTGTAGCAGCACCAATTTGAATTTTGATTTTCTCTGCAGTTCGATCACCAACATATAAATTGTGTTGTGTGCGCATATAATAAATGATGTCATTAGTAAATACATCACCAGCAACTTTTACAGATTTATCACATACAATTCCTCCGAGTGCTATAACCGCAATCTCGGTCGTTCCACCACCAATATCTACAATCATATTCCCTTTGGGTTGCATGATATCTACTCCAATACCAATGGCTGCTGCCATGGGCTCATGAATGAGGTATACTTCTTTGCCGTTTACACGTTCTGCAGATTCTTTAACCGCACGCATTTCAACTTCTGTAATTCCAGAGGGAATACAAATGACCATCCTCAAAGATGGAGCAAATAATTTTTTCTTTAATGCAGGAATATTCTTGATGAACATACTTATCATCTGCTCAGACGCATCAAAATCAGCAATTACACCATCTTTTAGTGGTCGAATTGTTTTGATGTTTTCGTGAGTCTTTCCTTGCATCAAATTAGCCTCTTTACCAACCGCAATGATTTTTCCAGAAACACGATCTCTGGCAACAATTGATGGACTATCAATAACTACTTTGTCATTATGAATAATGAGTGTATTGGCTGTACCCAAATCAATGGCAATTTCCTCAGTCAAGAAATCAAAAAATCCCATAGGAAGTAAAAATTATGTTGGTGTTCTAAAAAAAAATATGCTTAGGTGTAAATGTACTAAAAATAAATTTTAGTCCATCTTCTAAAAAACATTTTTTTAATGCTTAAAGTGACGTGTTTTTGTAAACACCATTGCCACCTTATTTTCATTACAATAATCGATACTGAGCTGATCTTTTATAGAGCCTCCCGGCTGTATTACTGCCGTAATTCCTGCATTTTGTGCAATTTCTACACAATCTGGGAATGGAAAAAACGCATCACTTGCCATTACGGCACCGTTTAAGTCAAAATCAAAAGAGTTTGCCTTATGAATCGCCTGATTTAGAGCATCAACACGGCTAGTTTGACCTGTTCCACTCGCACATAATTGTTTGTTTTTTGCTAAAACAATTGTGTTAGATTTTGTGTGTTTACAGAGTTTTGATGCAAAAAGTAAGTCTTCAATTTCTTTTTCTGTAGGGCTAAGTGTGGTAGCCGTTTCAAGCATTTCTTCAGAATCTGTAATACCATCTTTGTCTTGTACCAAATATCCATTAAGGCATGTGCGTACAGAGTTTTTGGGTAATTCTGTTAATTTCTGAATGAGTAAAATTCTATTCTTTTTACCTTTCAAAAGTTCTAAAGCTTCCACACTAAAACTCGGTGCGATTACAACTTCACAAAATAATTTGTGGATTTCTTCGGCGGTTTTCAAATCAATTTCAGTATTGCATATTAGAACTCCACCAAAAGCAGATACAGGATCGCCTGCCAATGCATCTACATAAGCTTGATGTAGTGTGTCTCTTTGCGCCAAACCACAAGCATTGTTGTGTTTTAGAATGGCAAAAGTTGGAGCTTCGTTCAAGAATTCGTTCATTAAATTTACAGCAGCATCGACATCAAGTAAATTGTTGTAACTTAATTCTTTACCATGTAATTTGTCAAACATTTCGTCAAAATTTCCAAAGAAAAATCCTTGTTGGTGAGGGTTCTCACCATAGCGCAGTGTTCTGCCGTTTTGTTCGCTTAGTTTTAAAACAACTTCTTCATTATTTTGGTTGAAATAATTAAAAATTGCACTGTCATAATTCGATGAAATATTGAATGATTTTGCAGCAAATCGTTGGCGGTCTTCGTAGGAAATAGAACCATTGTCTTTTGAAATCAAATCTAGAAGTTCTGCATAATCGTCTACTGAAGATACACACAAGACATCTTTAAAGTTTTTGGCAGCAGCACGGATTAATGAAATCCCACCAATATCAATTTTTTCGATGATATCTTGATGACTTGCACCAGATGCTACAGTTTTTTCAAAGGGATAAAGATCAACAATAACCAAGTCAATTTGTGGAATATTGAAGCTGTTCATTTCTTCAACATCAGAGGGATTATTTTGACGGTTCAAAATACCGCCAAAGATTTTAGGGTGTAATGTTTTTACGCGTCCGCCCAAAATAGAGGGGTAGTCTGTTATGTTTTCAACAGGAACAACATCAATACCAAGATCGTTAATGAATTTTTGAGTTCCACCAGTAGAATAAATGGTTACGCCTTGTGCGTTTAATTTTTTTACGATGGGTTCTAAGCCGTCTTTACTAAATACTGAAATTAATGCTGAAGATATGGTTTTGTCTTGACTCATTTTTAGTGGAAATTTAAAGCCTCAAAAATAGGAAAATTAACCCCAACTAAAATCTTGATTTTAAGTAAATACGCTATAATTTTTAAACAAAAACAAGAGTTATTAACATCTAAAGCAATGTGGCGACTTTTGCACACACAAATTCTAGAAATTCTTCATCTTTTACAGAAAAGGGGTCTAAGGTGTTAGAATCAATATCAATCTGACCAATATTCTTGCCATCAATAAAAATTGGAATTACAATTTCAGATTTAACCGTAATGCTACAGGCAATATAATTGTCTTGTGCTTTGACGTCTGGCACTACAAAATTTTGGTTACTCACGGCCACTTGTCCACAAATCCCTTTCCCAAAAGGAATAATGGTGTGATCTGTTGGTGCACCAGCATACGGTCCTAGTTTAAGTTCGTTTTTATTACCATTTTTAAAATAAAAACCAACCCAATCGTAATGAGATACTTCTGATTTTAGGAGTTTACAAATATCTAATAAGGTATGATCAACATCTGTAGAGTCCTCGATTAGTTGTGTTATTTTTGGTTTTAAAGATTGTAATTCCATAAAATATATTTTGTCAAAAATATTAAATCAAAAGATTAAACACGAGTTAAAGTTTTATTAATAATATGGATGTTATAATATTAGGTTGTGTAAAAATTTATAAATTTGTACAATGAAACATCCTCTGTTTTCAAAAGTTATATCTACCACTATAGCACTCGCTGTGGTGCTGGCCTCATTTTCTTTTAAAATAGAACAACATTTTTGTGGGTCTAATTTGGTTGATGTTTCGGTTGTATCCAAAGTTGAGACTTGTTGCTCTATTGGAGTTACAAAGGACAATACTTTGCAGATTAAAGAGCAATCTTGTTGTTCAAATGTCAGTATAGTTTTCGAAGGATTTGATAATTATCAAAACGCTTTTGTCTCAGAACTTACAACCTTGCCATTTTTTGTAGCAACACCATCCATTCAAATTCCCCTTGATTATATTTTTGAAACAGAAAAAGAATTTCTGTATTCCAACTACAATCCTCCGCCACTTATTTTCGACAAGCAAGCGCGCAATCAAGTTTTTCTCATTTGATTTAGAGTTTTTTCCACCTCTAAATTCAATTTGGGGGTTTGTTCTATGCAGTACTGTGCATCCCCGAATTTTTTAAAATAATTCTAAATTTATAATAATGAAAATCCTATTCATCATACTATATTTCATACCAACTTTGTTTTTTGCACAAGACGAAATCAAAGGTATGGTTATGGAGCCCTCCCCACAAGGAAAACACCTGCCGTTACCTGGAGCCAATGTCATTTGGGACGGCACATCAGTGGGCGCTATCACTGATATTGACGGCAATTTTACATTGCCTTACGAATCTTCATACAAAAGATTAATCATCAGCTACGTAGGCTATAAATCAAAAACAATAGATGTAAAAAATCCGAATACAATTATTCATATTCTTTTGCAGCCCACCGATGATTTGCAGGAGGTAACGGTAACAACACGAAAAAAAGCGTCTGCAACGTCTTATATTGCATCGCAAAATATTACAACAATCAGTAGCAAAGAGTTGCTAAAAGCTGCTTGTTGTAATCTTTCGGAAAGCTTTGAAACTAATCCATCTATTGATGTTAATTTTTCGGATGCTATTTCTGGAACAAAACAAATTAAAATGTTGGGACTAACAAGCCCCTACATATTAATCACTACTGAAAATGTGCCATCAATTAGAGGAGCAGCACAAACCTATGGCCTTAGCTTTATACCTGGAACCTGGGTCGAGAGTATTCAAGTAACAAAAGGTGCTGGAAGCGTTACCAATGGTTTTGAAAGTATCGCTGGTCAAATTAATGCTGAACTTGTTAAACCTTTAACAGATAAAAAGTTTTTTGTAAATGCATATGGCTCAATTAATGGTCGTTTGGAACTCAATACTCATTTCAACACAAAATTGAACGAAAAATGGAGTACAGGACTATATATTCATGGCGATAAGCGAGGCGAAAAATTTGATAATAACCGAGATACATTTTTGGATTTACCTGTTGGTAATCAAATTAATGTTATGAACCGTTGGCAATACACCAATCCCAGAAAAGGTCTGATTAGTTTTTTTAATTTTCGATTTTTGGACGATAAAAAGCAATCTGGACAAATAAATTACGATTCCAATATTCATAAGTTTGGAAATACTGTTTGGGGGAGCGAAGTGAATACTAAACGTCTTGAATTTTCTGGAAAGTTTGGGTATGTCAATCCTGAAATTCCCTATCAAAGTTTGGGTTTACAAGCAGCATACAGCGGGCATAATCAAAATTCTTATTTTGGTAACAGAACCTATGACATAAACCAAAAGAGTGTGTATGTCAGCTTGGTTTATAATTCGATTATTAGCGATTCTCGTCATAAAATAAAAACTGGGATTGGTTTTTCTCATGACACCTATGATGAACGAGTGAGCACAATTGATTATTCAAGAAGAGAAAACTCTATTGGAGGATTTTTTGAATATACTTTTGATAATTTAGATGCTATTAACTTAACAGCTGGTATTCGGGTAGATCATCATAACGTACTAGGTACTTTTGTTACCCCTCGTTTTCATGCACGCTATACACCATGGGAAAAATCGGCATTGCGATTTTCATTTGGACGTGGTAAGCGAGCAGCCAGTATTTTTGCAGAAAACCAACGTTTGTTTGCCTCATCGCGAATTATAAATATTCAAAATTCTGGGGGTAATATCTATGGACTAAATCCTGAAATTGCATGGAATTATGGGATTTCATTTTTGCAAGGCTTTCAGATATTTAACCGAAAAGCAGATATAAATATTGATTTTTATAGAACAGATTTTCAAAATCAAGTGGTTGTAGATTATGAAACCCCTACAGAAATTAATTTTTATAATCTTGACGGCGAAAGTTTTGCAAATAGCTTTCAAGTGGAGTTTAGCTACACGCCATTAGAGCGATTGGATCTCAAATTGGCCTATAAATATTATGATGTTAAAACACAATATAAAAGTGGAATGTTGGAAAAACCATTGATACCAAATCACCGTTTATTTGCTAATGCATCCTACGAAACAAAGCCTTCAACAAAAGGAGGGTTTTGGAAATTTGATGTAACCTGTAATTGGATAGGAAAGCAGCGTTTTTCGTCAACCTTACAAAGTCCAGAGGTATTTCGTTTGAATTCCCATTCCCCAACATTTTCAACACTGAATGCTCAGCTTACAAAAGTGCTTTCTAATCAGTTTGAAATGTATCTTGGAGGAGAAAATATTACAAATGTAAGACAGGATAATCCGATTTTGAGTGCTAACAATCCATTTGGCGCAAACTTTGGCAGTACTTTTATCTATGGTCCAATTTTTGGTAGTATGTATTATGCTGGAATACGATTTAAATTAAACTAAAACAATATATTATGAAACTTACAAAATTTACGATTTTATTGTTGATGATATCATCAATAGGTTATGCTCAAAACAAAAATGCAAAAGCCACTATTGAAGTTGATGGTGTTTGTATGATGTGTAAAAATAGAATAGAAAAAGCCTGTCTAAAGACTAAAGGAGTAAAATCGGCTGTTTGGAATGTTGAAACTCACAATTTGAGTCTCATATATGACGAACGAAAAGTTAATTTAGAGACCATTAATTCAAAAATAGCATCTGTTGGCCATGATACAAAGACACTAAAAGCCACAGATAAGGCATACGATGGACTACATCCGTGTTGTAAATATAGAGATGAAGAAATTCGAGAAGATCACGAATCCAAATAATAGATTTTAAACATAAAAAAGCGCTTTAAGAAAAAGCGCTTTTTTTATTGTTGTATGTGATGTTTTACATCATTCCTGGCATTCCGCCACCGCCCATTGGCGGCATTGCAGGTGCATCTTCTTTAATATCTACAAGAGCACATTCAGTAGTAAGAATCATACCCGCAACAGATGCTGCATTTTCTAAAGCAACACGAGTTACTTTTTTTGGATCAATAATTCCTGCCTTTAGCATATCAATATAGACATCACTTTTGGCATCATAACCAAAATCGCCCTTTCCTTCAAGGACTTTGTTGATGACTACACTACCTTCGCCACCAGCGTTATCTACAATAGTACGCAATGGCGCTTCTATAGCTCTCGAAACAATTTGAATTCCAGTAACTTCATCAAGATTAACGTCGCTGATTTTTTCTAATGTTTTTTGAGCACGAACAAGTGCTACACCACCACCAGCAACAATACCCTCTTCAACTGCAGCGCGAGTCGCATGGAGTGCATCGTCTACACGGTCTTTCTTTTCTTTCATCTCAACTTCACTGGCAGCACCAACGTAAAGTACAGCAACACCTCCTGCTAATTTAGCCAAACGTTCTTGAAGCTTTTCTCTGTCGTAATCACTTGTAGTGCTTTCTATCTGACTTTTAATTTGGTTCACTCGTGCTTTGATGTCAGCTGCTTTTCCTGTACCATTAACAATCGTTGTATTGTCTTTGTCTATAGTTACTGTTTCAGCAGTTCCAAGCATATCTAAATCTGCATTTTCAAGAGAAAAACCACGTTCTTCAGAAATTACAGTTCCGCCTGTAAGAATAGCAATATCTTCTAGCATTGCTTTACGTCTGTCGCCAAAACCTGGAGCTTTTACAGCAGCAATTTTTAGCCCTCCTCTTAATTTATTTACCACAAGAGTGGCAAGTGCTTGTCCTTCTACGTCTTCAGCAATAATTAGCAATGGGCGACCAGATTGTGCAACAGGCTCAAGTATAGGAAGTATTTCTTGAAGATTGGAAATTTTTTTATCAAATAATAAAATGTATGGATTTTCCAAATCGGCAATCATTTTATCAGAATCTGTAACAAAATAGGGGCTAAGATAGCCACGATCAAATTGCATACCTTCAACAACATCTACATATGTATCTGTTCCTTTGGCTTCCTCAACAGTGATAACCCCTTCTTTTCCAACTTTACCAAAAGCTTTTGAAATAAGTTCACCAATGGTTTTATCATTGTTTGCAGAAATTGATGCAATCTGCATGATTTTTTCTGAAGAGTTTCCAACTTTTTTGGCTTGTTTTTCCAAGTCTGCAACAATGATTTCAACGGCTTTGTCAATACCTCGCTTCAAATCCATTGGATTTGCACCAGCAGCCACATTTTTTAACCCTTCTTTCACAATAGCTTGCGCCAAAACTGTTGCTGTTGTTGTACCATCACCAGCCAAATCATTGGTTTTTGAGGCAACTTCCTTTACCATTTGAGCCCCCATATTTTCAAGGGCATCTTCTAATTCTACTTCTTTTGCAACAGAAACACCATCTTTGGTTACCTGAGGTGCTCCAAAACTTTTACTGATAATCACATTTCGACCTTTTGGTCCAAGTGTTACTTTTACTGCATTTGCTAATGCGTCAACACCTCTTTTTAGGCCATCACGTGCATCTACATCAAATTGTATATCTTTTGCCATTTTTTTTGGTTTTTTATGAATTAAACAATAGCGAGAATATCACTCTCTCGCATGATTAAATAATCTTGACTTTCAAGTTTTAGCTCTGTACCAGCATATTTTCCATACAATACAGTATCACCAACACTTACGGTCATTTTTTCGTCTTTTGTGCCACTTCCTACGGCAACAACTTTTCCTTTTTGTGGCTTCTCTTTGGCGTTATCGGGGATGATAATTCCGGAAGCGGTTTTGGTCTCAGCAGCCATTGGTTCCACTAGAACTCGATCTGCTAAAGGTTTAATTTTTAAAGCCATATGATTGTTTTTTAATATTTGAATTAATATTTACCAAAATTATGCCATTAGAAATAAGACTGACAAACTTTCAGTAACAAAAAATGCCAACTAAGTGTTGACATTTTTAAATATTTTTTCTTCAGATTTTATTCTGTGTCCTCACTAGACTCTTCATCCAAAGGGATATTTTCTGCTGGAGTTTCAGCAGCTGGTACTGTTGTACTTTCTGAATCTAATGCCTTTGATTCTTGATTGCTACTAGATCCACTAGCTATTGCAACATTTGAAAGTAAAATCAGTGCCAAAAGCAGAGTTGCAAGAGCCCAAGTACTCTTGTCCAAAAAATCTGTTGTTTTTTTGACACCACCGAGTTGCTGGCCACCGCCACCGCCAAATGATGAAGATAGACCTCCACCCTTTGGGTTTTGTACCATAATCACTACGACTAATAAAAATGCGACGATGACTATTAATACCAAAAATATTGAAAACGTACTCATGAGTTTTTATTTTTTTCTTGTAATTGCTGTATTGCTTTGATTTGGTCTGCAAATAAACCACTTTTTTCTGGATATTTCAAACTTAAAATAGTGTAGGATTGAATGGCTCTTTCGTAGTTTTTTTGTTCTACATAAATTCGTGCAAGAGTCTCGGTCATCAATTGTTCTGGTTCTTCTGTTCTTTGCTCGGCAATGTTCTCAATAATTCCTTCTTTTTCTACAGGCTTTATTTTAGGATTTTTTGAGATAAAAGCATCAATCAAATCAAAGTTTTTTGATTGTTTTGAAGAAGTTTCTTTCTTGTTTTTCGATCGATCAATTGGTTTTGCTTTTGTCAATTGTAGCCATTGTACAAAAGAAAGTGTGTCATTTTTATTAAATTCTAATGGTGCTCCAAGATTTAATATCTCAGCAGCTTTAGGGTTTGAGTCATCACCTTCATTAATTTCATCTGTAGAATCAATCCCCATTTTAAGCAGTGACTCTTCTCTTTTAGAATAATTTGAAATATCTTGATAGTCAGTTACTTCAAGTGTTTTTAGACCTTCGTGATTATTTTTTATTTGTTCAGAAATAATATTTTGAAGAAATGCTTCAGATGTAATAAAGTCGAACAAAATACTACGATCTGTGGTATAGGCCGCAGTGGTTTTTAATGCTTTGTTGTATTTATAACTATCAATAGATTTTAAACTTTTTAGATGTAATGCGTGTGCGGATTGAAAATACGGAAATTCCTTAATCAGTGATTCAATTGAAGCCAGCTGTTTTTTCTTCAATTTTGAAGGCGAACGCAATAATTTTGTAAAGTTCAATGTATTCATTATTACCAATTAGCTAGTGAAGCATTTATGATGTCTTGTGTTAAACGTTCGTAAATTTCAGTAATGGCTGTTGTTTTTTGGGACCCAACAAGTTGTGCGCTTCCTGAATAATCATAAAAAAATGAAAATCGTTTTTCAAAATCAGCTTCTTCATCATTTGTATTGATAAAACGAACATTTACCGAAATTGTCAACCTGTTCTGAGCTGCCGTATTGTTGGCGGTTGCTGTTGTTGGAGCAATTCTATATTCTACAATTTCACCTTCATAAATAATGTCGCCATTAGATTTTACAAGGTCTAAATTGGTTTGATTCAATATTATATCTTGAAGTGCTAGCGTAAAATCGCGTTCAATTCCAGGTTCAATTAAGTTGGCTGTATTTTGAAAATAATTGACTTGAAATGTTTTGGTGTTGCTATCTATTGAAATTCCTGTAAATGAATATGCGCCACAACCAACGCATGTAGCGAAAACTCCAAACAAAAAAACTGTGCGTAGCATTTTATAAGTCATATTGCTTTATTTTTCTATACAGTGTACGTTCCGAAATTCCAAGTTCGTTTGCGGCAAGTTTTCGTTTGCCATTGTGCCGCTCTAGAGATTTTTTTATCAATTCTATTTCTTTGTCATGTAAAGATAGTGTTTCTTCCTCTTCCTCAACATCTTCAATAAAATCAAATTTTTCTTTTGAATCAACAATTTCAATTGCAGGTTCATTGGTTCTATGTCCTGATAGCGCCAAAACTTCTTCTTTTTGAGAAGTATTGCTGGGTGATTGATCGCTGTATATTTTTTGAATTAAATGTTCGTTTTTTTCTTGAACGTCCTTGTAATCATCGTTTTGCATCAATTCCATTGTCAGTTTTTTGAGATCATTCAAATCACTTTTCATATCAAAAAGAACTTTGTACAAAATTTCGCGTTCTGTGCTAAAATCTCCTTCGTTTTTTTCTTTTTTGATGACTGCTGGAAGTTGATTTCCAAAATTTGGAAGGTAAGTTTTTAGAGTGTTAGCATCAATCATTCTTGAGGATTCTAGAACGGAAATTTGTTCGGCAACATTTCGTAATTGCCTAATATTTCCCGACCAACGATAGTTTTGAAGCAATTGAACAGCATTATCGTCTAAACGAATAGTTGGCATTTTATACTTCAATGCGAAATCGCTCGAAAATTTTCTAAATAACAAATGGATGTCATCTTTTCTTTTGCGTAGCGCAGGAATAGGAATTTCTATGGTACTCAGTCGGTAATACAAATCCTCACGAAATTTTTCTTTTTCGATGGCTTCAAACATATTGACATTTGTTGCTGCTACAATACGGACATCTGTTTTTTGAACCTTACTCGATCCAACTTTTATAAATTCTCCATTTTCTAGCACTCGCAATAAGCGGACTTGTGTGGTAAGAGGAAGTTCGCCAACTTCATCTAAGAAAATAGTACCCCCATCGGCGACTTCAAAATATCCCGACCGTGTTTGTGTAGCTCCTGTAAACGCTCCTTTTTCGTGTCCAAAAAGCTCACTATCAATGGTGCCTTCTGGAATTGCACCACAGTTTACAGCAATATATTTTCCATGTTTTCTATGCGAAAGTTGATGTATTATTTTTGGCACAACTTCTTTTCCAACACCACTTTCACCAGTAACCAATACAGAAATATCTGTTGGCGCTACTTGAATTGCTTTTTCAATAGCGCGATTAAGACCTTTGTCGTTTCCGATAATCCCAAAGCGTTGTTTTATAGATTGAACAGTTTCCATATGTTACATGTTTTTTGAATATCCAATAGCTTTTCCTTTCAGGGTAGCACTGGTACAATCTTCAATTTTTACCATAACAAAATCACCTACTTTGTAGTTTTCTTTTGGAAAAACAACCGTTGTGTTTTGTGGATTTCTACCCGACCACTCAGCGTCAGATTTTTTGGATGTTTTCTCAATAAGAACTTCTGTTACTTGATTTAAAAATTCTTGACTTCTATACAAGCTGTGTTTTTGTTGCAGTTCTACAACTTCACTAAGACGTCTTTTCTTGATTTCTTCAGGAACATTATCCTCCATTTTGCGTTCAGCTAGTGTGCCTGGGCGCTCAGAATAGGAAAACATGTAACCAAAACTATACTTTACATATTCCATAAGACTTAATGTGTCTTTATGGTCCTCTTCTGTTTCTGTTGGAAAGCCACAGATGATGTCATGAGAAATTGTACAGTCTGGTAATAGTGTTTTGATATTATCAATCAACTCAAAATATTCTTCGCGAGTGTGCTGGCGATTCATCGCTTTCAGTATGGTATTACTGCCACTCTGAACTGGCAAGTGAATATAGTTGCAAATATTATCGTATTTAGCCATTGTTTTAATGACATCCAAAGACATATCTTGTGGATTTGAAGTCGAAAAGCGAAAACGCATTTTCGGTTGAGCTTTAGCGCAAAGTTCTAGTAGAGCTGCAAAATCAACAGCCGTAGCTTTTTGCAAATCCGAAGCTTTAGCAAAGTCTTTTTTCATTCCGCCTCCATACCACAGAAAACTATCGACATTTTGGCCAAGCAAAGTAACTTCTTTGAACCCTCTTTGAGCTAAATCATTGATTTCATCAATAATACTTTTTGGGTCTCTACTTCGTTCACGGCCTCTTGTAAATGGGACGACGCAAAATGTACACATATTGTCGCAACCCCTAGTGATAGATACAAGCGCAGAAACACCATTGGAATTCAATCGAACTGGAGCAATATCGCCGTATGTTTCTTCTTTGGATAAGATGACATTTACTGCATTTCGACCTTCTTCTACTTCTGCAATGAGGTTTGGTAAGTCTTTGTAGGCATCTGGACCAACCACGAGGTCAACTATTTTTTCTTCTTCTAAAAATTTACTCTTCAAACGTTCTGCCATACACCCAAGAACTCCAACTTTCATTTTTGGATTTTGACGTTTAACAGCATTATATTTTTCTAGACGTTTCCTAACGGTTTGTTCCGCTTTATCTCTTATTGAGCAAGTATTGACCAATACCAAATCAGCATCTTCAAGTCGAGATGTGGTATTAAATCCCTCTTTTTGAAGGATTGAAGCTACAATCTCACTATCGCTAAAATTCATTTGACAGCCGTAGCTTTCGATGAATAACTTTTTGCTATTCCCTTGTACTGAAGCCAATTCTAGCGATGCACCTTGTTTGTTTTCGTCAATAACTTTTTCCATATCTATATTTGTCTCTATCTGGAACAATAAGTGTGCAAAGATACAATATTTTTCTTTTTTATGACAAAGTGTCATGTTTTCTATTGCTCTTTTAATATAAATTTAGTTTTAATTTGATAATATAAAACCAAACCAATGTCATCACTAAATTGTATTTCAAAAAAAGTTGCTGAAGCACCAAAAATTGATTTTGGTGATTTGTTTAATGAATCTGTTCTTGTATTTAAAAAAGTTTGGCTACAAGGATTTATTCTTCAGTTGTTGTCAATTGGGCTAAGTTTACCGCTTATGTTTTTGAATTTTAGTATGTTTCAAGACTCAAGAATTGATTCTAATTCTCAGTACAATATTCAAAGTATATTGTTCGATGACGCCATGACCCAACAACATGGCTCGGTTCTCGTTATATATTATTTGGTAACCATTGTTGTTGGAATCATATCATCGCTAATATCCTTTGGTTTTTTTAGGATTATAGCAAAAATGGATATGGGACAAGGTTTTTTATTTTCAGATTTTTTTTATTTTTTTAGAGATGGAAAATTCACAAAATCACTTCTGTTGGTTTTGGCCAACTTTGGAGTTGCAATTTTGGCTGTTCTTATGTGTGTGTTTCCAATTTTTTATGTCATGATTCCGCTCATGTTTGTCACACCATTTTATGTATTTAACTCAGAACTATCCATTTTAGATGTTCTAAAAAGCTCATTTGCACTAGGGCACAAAAAATGGGGAATCGCCTTTGCAATTACATTCCTCAATATTATCAGTTTATATGTCCTAATTATGTTAACTTGTGGACTAGGAGCGTTGTTTTTTAGTTGCTTTTTGCAAATGCCAATTTATGTTTTGTACAAAAAAATTATTTCTTTTGAGAGTCTAGAGAATCAATTATAAATCATTGATTTACATATAGTTAGATTGGATATTTTTAAACTTTACTAAAGTGTTTTTTTTAATAAAAAACGAATTTTGGGAAAAAATTAAAAAACAAAATTGAAAAATTCGACTACATTTGTTCCTTCAATAAATTAATTTATGGCCAAAAATCTTGTAATTGTCGAGTCGCCTGCAAAGGCAAAAACAATAGAAAAATTTCTAGGTAAAGATTTCAAAGTTGAATCCAGCTTTGGACACATTGCCGATCTTCCTTCCAAAGAACTAGGGATAGATGTTGACGGAGATTTTAAACCAAAATATGAAGTTTCAAAAGACAAAAAACCAGTTGTTAAAAAACTAAAAGATTTAGCAAAAAAAGCAGAAGTTGTATGGCTTGCAAGTGATGAAGACAGAGAAGGAGAAGCTATTGCATGGCATTTGGCCGAGACTCTAAAGCTCGATAAATCCAAAACAAAACGTATTGTTTTTCATGAAATTACAAAATCTGCTATAGAAAAAGCAGTTCAAAATCCAAGAAGTATAGATTATGATTTAGTAGACGCTCAACAAGCAAGAAGAGTTTTAGACCGAATTGTAGGTTACGAACTTTCACCTGTACTTTGGCGCAAGGTTAAAGGAGGACTTTCTGCTGGAAGAGTACAATCTGTTTCTGTTCGATTAATCGTTGAGCGTGAGCGTGAAATTCAATCATTTCAGCCCAAAGCATCATTCAAAGTTGATGCGGCATTTACGACCTCTAAAGGGCAAGTTTTTAAAGCCAAATTGCCAAAGCCATTTGACACTCAAGAAGAAGCAAATGCGTTTTTGAATCGCAACAAAAATGCATCATTTTCCGTTGATGCATTAGACAAAAAACCGGCAAAAAAATCACCGGCACCACCATTTACAACATCAACACTCCAGCAAGAAGCTGCAAGAAAATTATATTTTTCTGTAAGCAAAACCATGAATATGGCGCAACGTTTATACGAAGCAGGATTGATTACTTACATGAGAACAGATAGTGTAAATTTGTCTCAAGAAGCCCGAAATGCAGCCGCCAAAGAAATTGTATCTGCATTTGGTGAAAATTATAGTAAAACACGAAATTTTAAAGGTAAATCTAAAGGCGCGCAAGAAGCCCATGAGGCCATTAGGCCAACAAATTTTTCGACGCATTCAGTTAACCTAGAACGTGATCAAGCACGATTGTATGAGCTTATTTGGAAGCGTGCTATTGCTTCACAAATGAGTGATGCCCAATTGGAGCGTACTAATGTTAAAATTGTAACTCCAAATCACGACAAACAATTTACAGCAAACGGTGAAGTTATTAAATTTGATGGATTTTTAAAAGTCTACCTTGAAGGGACAGACGATGAAAATACTGAGCAAGAAGGAATGCTGCCTGCGATGGCAGTAAATGAAGCTGTGACCAATAATTATATAGTTGCAACGGAGCGTTTTTCTCGTCCACCGTATAGATTTACTGAAGCCTCATTAGTTAAAAAATTAGAAGAACTAGGTATAGGTCGTCCATCGACATATGCCCCTACAATTTCAACAATTCAAAATAGAAATTATGTAGAAAAAGGAACCGTCGACGGCAAAGAACGACAGTATCGTTTGTTGACACTCAAAGACAATGTTTTAGAAGAAAAAACGCTATCCGAGAATTTTGGTTCAGACAAAGGAAAGCTCGTTCCAACTGACATAGGAATGATTGTTACAGACTTTTTGGTCAATCATTTTGAGGCAATTTTAGATTATAACTTCACTGCAAAAGTGGAGGCGGATTTTGATGCAATAGCCACTGGAAATGCCGATTGGACCAAAATGATGAAATCTTTTTATGGTGATTTTCATTCTCAAGTCGAGGATGTTCGAGAAAATGCCAACAGAGAATCTGGAGAACGAATACTTGGAACAGATCCCGCTTCAGGTAGACAGCTTAGTGTGCGCTTAGGAAAATTTGGACCTATGGCACAAATTGGAACTGTAGATGAGGAAGAAAAGCAAGTTTTTGCTAGTGTTCCCCCAACATTGCAGTTGAGCTCAATTACTTTTGAGCAGGCATTAGATTTGTTCAAACTCCCAAAAGACCTGGGTGTTTATGAAGGAGAAGATGTTTTAGTCAATAATGGTAGGTTTGGACCTTATGTCAAGTTTGGTAAGAAATTCATTTCTCTACCAAAGGGTGTGGATCCTCTGAGCGTTGAAATGGATGAAGCCATAGAACTCATTAAGGATAAGGAAAAGGCTGATGCACCAATTTACGAATACGAAGGACTCCCAGTTCAAAAAGGAAAGGGGCGGTTTGGTCCTTTTATCAAGTGGAATAATATGTTCATCAATGTCAACAAAAAATACGATTGGGATAATCTTTCTTCAGATGATATAGAGACTTTGATAAAAGATAAGATTCAGAAAGAAATTGACAAAATTGTCCACGACTGGGAAGATGAAGGTATTCGTGTTGAAAAAGCGCGGTGGGGCCGACATAACATAATAAAAGGAAAAACTAAAATTGAACTTCCCATAACGGTTGATGCATCTAAACTTACTCTGGAGGAAGTTAAAGTGTTATTAGAAAAACACAACCCCAAAAAAGCATCAAAAAGTAGAAAAAAAAAGAAATAGTCAATGGATTTTAGTTTGCTTTCTCCAGTTTCTAATCGCCTTTTCGAGTCCATCGAATTGTCTCATTTTCAGTCGCTTGGACGAAAGTTAAAAATCCACACCTCTCAGAGAATGCCAGACTTAGAGGATGTAAATATTGCAATTTTTGGTGTCCTCGAAACCAGAAATGCTACTGACGATATTGGAGAAACATTTCGCCTAGACGAAGTCCGAAAATCACTATATTCTTTGTTTCCAGGAAATTGGAGCGCAAACATTGCAGATTTGGGAGATTTAAAAAATGGTGCAACAGTAGATGACACTTATTTTGCTGTAAGTCAACTTATAAAATCCTTGCTTGAGCAAAAAATTATTCCAATAATTATTGGCGGAAGTCAAGACCTTACTTATGCAAATTACCGTGCTTATGATACGATAAGACCAATGATTAATATTGTAAATATTGACAAAAGTTTTGATTTAGGCGATTCATCAAAGCCCATTACAAACTCAAGCTATATAGGAAAAGTTATTTTAGAAAAGCCCTATAATTTATTCAATTATACCACATTAGGATACCAAACCTATTTCAACGCCCAAGAGGAGATAGACTTAATGGAAAAATTATATTTTGAATACTATCGTTTAGGTAATATAAATAAGAACATAAAAACTGTAGAACCTGCACTTCGGGATGCCGATTTGGTAACGGTTGATTTAAAATCTGTTAAATCTTCTGAAGTAAGTGTCAAACAAAAATACTCTCCAAATGGTTTTGATGGTAAGGAAATATGCGCCATAGCACGTTACGCAGGAATAAGTAACAGAGTGTCATCATTTGGTATTTACGAATATAACCCTTCGCCTGATGATGAAGCTACATCAATGCTTATAGCACAAATGATTTGGTATTTTATAGAAGGATATTGTTGTCGACAGAAAGATGATCAATTTCAAAATACAGATGATTTTAACAAATACACTGTATTAGTTGAGGGTCAAGAGTTGGTATTTTATAAAAGTTTAAAAACTGGCCGTTGGTGGATTGAGACACCATTTTTAGCATTTACAGATACTAAACAAAAAAAGTATTCGTTATTAGCATGTATGCACGAAGATTACGAGCAAGCAACAAAGGGTATAATTCCCGAACGCTGGTACAAAGCATGCAAAAAAAATTAATACTTTATGTTTTCATTAGGATTATAAAAGTAAAAAAAAGTTGTAATTCTGAAAATATATAAATAAGTTTACGAACTTTAAAATATTAGGGGCTACCCCCCAAATTAAATACTTATGAAGAAGATCATATTTTTAACCTTAGCATTTGCCATTTTCAGCAGTTGTGGTTCTCGCGATAAAGGAGAACTTGTTGGTGTTAAAGGCAAAAGATGGCATCCGGAGAAACCTTATGGAATGAGTTTAATTCCAGGCGGTGCATTTGTGATGGGTAAAGCAGATGATGATGTTGTTGATTTACAAGACGCTCCAACCAAAACAGTTACTGTACGTTCATTTTACATGGACGAAACAGAAATTACAAATAGTGAATATCGTCAATTTGTACATTGGGTTAGAGATTCAATTCTGAGAGAAAAACTTGCAGAAATGGCCGATTTAGAAGGAAAAACGGCGGAAGATGAAGGTATTGGTCAATTTTCATATCTTGATTCTGGAGATGAAGAAGAGTTGACTCCATACCAACGTTATATGTTAGATACCTATGGTGATGAACAACGACAAATCAATAGAGATGTAGATCTTATTTTTGATACTGAAGATTATCCAGATGAGTTATATGCAGAAGTTATGGATGGAATGTACCTTCCACCAGATGAGTGGTATAACGGTAAGCGTACATGGGATGTAGAACAATTTGTATTTGAATATACTTATATGGACATTGAAGAAGCTGCAAAATATAGAGAATTAAAACGTAGCGACTTCATTGAAAAATATCCAGTAAAGGTTTATCCAGACACAACGGTTTGGATTCGTGATTTTGAATATGCCTACAACGTTCCGATGCACAACGATTACTTTTGGCACGAAGCTTATGGCGATTATCCAGTAGTTGGGATTACATTTGAGCAAGCACAAGCTTTTTGTCAGTGGCGAACACTAAACAAAAATAGCTATCAAAAATCCAAAGGAAAACAAAACATAAATATGTTTCGATTGCCTTCTGAAGCCGAGTGGGAATATGCTGCTCGAGGAGGTTTAGATGGTGCAGCATTTCCATGGGGTGGTCCTTATGCAAAAAATGATAGAGGCTGTTTCTTAGCAAATTTCAAACCACTCAGAGGAAACTATGCAGCAGATCAGGCACTTTATACAGTAGAAGCAGATGCTTATGAACCCAACGATTACAATTTATACAATATGGCAGGTAATGTCTCAGAGTGGGTAAACTCCTCGTATGATGCATCATCATATGAATATTCAGCATCATTTAACCCCAATGTAAATGATAAAGAAAATCCAAGAAAAGTTGTTCGTGGAGGCTCTTGGAAAGATGTTGCTTATTTTCTTCAGGTTAGCTCAAGAGACTACGAACATGCTGATTCTGCACGAAGTTTTATAGGCTTCCGTACAGTCCAAGATTATCTTGGGACAGATGCTACTGCAAACGCAGCAACAAATTAAAAATTAAACTAAAAAATTAACACTATACTTAAAATTTAATATCATGGCAAAAGAAGGTAAAATCACTATCACAAATATGGTCTATGGACTTGGTGCAGCAATTGTAATTGTAGGCGCTCTCTTTAAAATTCAACATTGGCCTTATGGTTCTGAAATCTTAACAATTGGGATGATTGTTGAAGCCTTAGTATTTACATATTCTGCTTTTGAACGTCAAAAAGGAGATCTAGACTGGTCTCTCGTGTATCCAGAATTGACAGGTGGATCAGCAAAAGTTAAAAAAGAAAAAGAAGCAACGCCAGAGGGTGTGCTTACCAAAAAACTAGATTCATTACTTAAGGAAGCTAAAATTGATGGTGCTCTTGTAAAAAGTTTAGGTGATAGTATTCAAAATTTGAATGCCACTGCAGCCTCTATGGATGGTTCAGTTGGGGCTTCAAAAAGCTATAATGAGCAAATGGCCAAGGCTACTGCTCAAATGGAATCATTAAATGATTTATATTCAGCTCAATTAGAAAGTGCAAATAGACAATCTGAAATTAATGCAGAATCTATTGAAAACGCTCTTAAATTAAAAGAACAAATGGAATCTTTGGCGTCTAATCTATCTTCTTTAAATGGAGTATATGGAGGTATGCTTACTGCGATGAATAACAAATAATTAGTTCTTATTGAAACTATATATATATAACCAAAAAAACTAATTATTATGGCAGGAGGAAAAGTATCTGCAAGGCAGAAAATGATAAATTTGATGTATTTGGTTTTCATCGCAATGATGGCCATGAATATGTCAAAAGAGGTGCTTTCAGCTTTCGGACTAATGGAAGCAAAATTTGCTGAGTCTAATGTGACTACATCAGAAACAAATGAAGCATTACTTAATGATTTAATTACGAAAGGCGACGAAAAGCCAGAAGAATTTGCGGTAGCTGCAAATAAAGCCCAGCAAATTAATGTAATTTCTGATGATTTTTATAATTACATTGAAACTATTAAGGTAGACCTTTTGAAAAATGGACAATACACAATTGACCCAGAAACAGGAAAATTGCCTTTTGAGGCCATGGACAAAACTGATATTCTTGATGAAATGTGGTTTACTGGCGATCGTTTGACAAAAGCAGGAGATGCAGTTCTAGCAAGTATTGAAAAATACAAGTCTGATATTAAAGAAGTTCTTGGAACTGACGTGAAGTATAAAAAAGCTGTTGAACGATTCGAAAAACGATTTAATACAGAAAAAGTAACTAATAAGGACGGTAAAAAAATTGACTGGTTAGATTACAACTACAAAGGGTTTCCAGCGATTGCTTCTTACACAAAGCTAACAGCAATGCAAAATGATGTAAAAGTTACAGAAGCTAGTATGTTTAACCTCTTTCTAGGAAATACACTAACAGAAGCTGTCTCCTTGAAAAAATATCAAGCTATAGTTTTGGCTGAGAAATCTGCATTTTTTGCAGGTGAAAAATTTCAAGGGAAAGTAGTTCTTGGAAAATATGCAAATGTAACTCCAACAAAATTAGTGGTACAAGGGCAAGAAATTAATGTGGCCAAAGCCATAGATTCTACTGGTGCAGCAACACTAGATTTTAATGTTGGAAATATTGGAGAAAAGAAAATTAAAGGTCAATTTACGTTCTTAGAAGACGGTAAGCCTCTTGAAATCCCTATTGTTGGAAACTATGTTGTTGTGCCACGACCAAAAGAAGCATCAGTCGCTGCAGATAAGATGAATGTGTTGTATAGAGGGCTAGAAAATCCTATGACGATTTCATTTGCAGGAGTACCTGATAGCAATGTGAAAGTTTCCGCTCCAGGACTAAGAACCGCAAGTGGTCAAGGAAAATACATTATTAATCCACCATCAGGTAGTCAAAATTTGATTGTATCTGTTGTGGCAACTTTAGATGATGGTACAAAAGTAAATTCAAAAAAATCATTTAGAATTAAAAATATTCCTAATCCAGTTGGTAAAATAGCCGGAAAGAGTGGTTCAATTAAACTCAACAAACGTGATGTAACAACTTCTCGTGTCTTGGCGGATTTTGGAGATTTCGTATACGATTTGAATCCAACAGTTTCTGCGTTTGATTTGACTGTATTAGGAGAAACAGTTACCGTTTCAGGGAATCGATTGAATCCAGCTGCAAAAGCATTAATCAATAATGCACCAAGGCGTTCTTTGGTGATTATTGACAATATAAAAGTAAGAGTAAAAGGTGTAAGTGGAGTAGAGATTCCACCTGCAGCTGCTATTACAGTAAAATTAACAAATTAAAATTATGAATCGTTTACCCCTGTTCTTATTCGTTTTACCATTCATTGGTTTTAGTCAGGCTAATATTTTGAATGCAAAATCTCCTGACGAGATTGGTGTCACCTCTGCATACGATGAGGTTGATTCTGACGAAGAACCATTGGCATATGGATTTATCAGCGACAAAGACGTATTATTTTCAAAAACTATTTGGGAGGAAATTAACCTCGATGAGCGTGTCAATTTCCCTATGTATTACCCAATTGACACTTTGGTAGTTGGTAAAGAAAGAAGACCTCTTATTCATTTTCTTTTAAAGTCTGCTATTGAGGGCGATTATCCAGTCTACAAAAAAGACAACTTAAAGGATGTACTTTCAATAGAAGATCTTGAAAAGAAAAGAAAATATAGAGTCATTCGTGCTGGTACTGACGAAAATATAGGATTGGAGCGAATTATAAACGAAGCAGGAAATAAGGAAGATTTTTTAAAACAAAAAGGGGTCGATGTTGGCGAATATGCCAATATGGACGAGTCTCTATTAAATGACGACGATTACAACGAATACGAATCAAAAATGGAGGAACTTATTTTTGACAACAATTTGTTGTCAGAAGAAGAATACTCAGAAGAAATCTTCAGCTATTCTGACGTTGTAAAATACAGATTGAAAGGTGTTTGGTATTTTGATAAAAGACAATCAGATTTGCGTTACCGACCTATCGCAATAGCTCCAATTGTGATTACACCACGGTCTAAGGCTAACATGAAAGAGTTTAATGATCCAAATATGAAGCCTGATTATGTGGAGTTGTTTTGGGTATTTTATCCGAATGCAAGAAATTTCTTGCATAAAGCATTAGCGTTTAATGATAAAAACACATCAAAACCAATTTCCTTTGACCATTTAATTAACTCAAGACGTTTTTCTGGATATATTTACAAAGAAGATAACGTATATGAGGATCGTGATATCAACGACTATATTTCTGAAAATGCACTTATGCAACTTCTTGAATCGCAACGCATTAAAGAAAAAATTAGAAATTTAGAACAAGACATGTGGAGTTATTAAATTCCACTTTATACTAAAAAACGCTTCTCAATTTGAGGAGCATTTTTTTTATTATAAATTTATAAAATGAAAGTTGATTACCTCATTGTAGGTTCGGGAATTGCAGGGCTGATGCTCTGTGAACAATTGCGTACTCGTGGAAAATCTTATGCAGTTGTTAGTAACACCTCTCAACAAGCTTCAATAGTTGCAAGTGGTCTTTACAATCCTGTAGTCCTTAAACGCTTCAATATGGCGTGGAATGCAGATCTACATGTTCCTTTAGCACTTTCTGCTTATAAAAAAATAGAGGCTCTATTAGGAATTAAAATAGACGATCAACGTCCTATTTATCGAATTTTTAATTCCATTGAAGAACAAAACAATTGGTTTTTGGCTAGTGATAAACCAAAGTTGAAACAATTTTTAGTTCCAAAAATCATTGAAAATAACAATCCAAATATCCGAGCCCCTTTTGGCTGTGGTGAAGTTAAATTCACAGGGAGAGTAGACACTAAATTACTTTTGAACTCCTACCGCAATTATTTAAAGTCTAAAGATTTATTTATTGAAGAAACTTTTGATTATTCTGTAATAGATGTATCAAATAAAGTTAAGTATAAAGAGATTACTGCTAATAATCTCATTTTTGCTGAAGGCTTTGGATTGAAGCAAAATCCATTTTTTAATGCACTACCTTTAGAAGGTACAAAGGGTGAATTATTAGTCATTCATGCACCAGATTTAAAATCAAATGTGATTTTAAAATCAAGTGTTTTTGTAATCCCTTTTGGTAATGACAATTACCTTGTTGGTTCTACTTATGCTTGGAATGATTACAGCAACTCACCAACGGAAGCTGCAAGAATTCAAATCTTAGAAAAACTACAAAAAGTGATTTCGTGTTCTTTTAAAGTTGTTCATCAACGTGCTGGAATTCGTCCAACTGTAGTGGACCGCCGTCCATTATTAGGCCAACACAAAACACATAAAAATTTATTTGTCTTGAATGGTCTTGGCAGTCGAGGCGTACTTATAGCGCCAAGTGTTGCCAAAGATTTAATTGCTTATATAGAAGATGGGGTTCCACTTCCAGATGAAATTGATATCAATAGATTTAAGTCTTAGATTTGTTGACCAAATTGGGGTCATAGCTCATAAAAAGATTAATCCAAATATTTCTGGATATCCGCATAATAACAGGCATAAAACCAACTAATGTTCCTACAATGCACCTAAAAGCGACTTTGAGTGAACTACCCAAAAATAAGTTGGAAATAATAAATGCAGCCACTGCAAAAGCAATACCAACAGCATAACTTACATACATAGACCCATAAAAGAATGAAGGTTCTATTTTATATTTTGTATCACAATGTCTACAATGTTCATGCATCTTTAGTGTTTGCGATAGATAGTAAGGATTTTTTGTTTGATACATCGATTCCTGATGACACTTTGGACATTTCCCAAATAAAACAGAGTAGAGCTTATTTCCTTTTTTTAACATCCTAATTTAGTTATTTTTGCAGCTCTTCAAAAATACAAAATTGAAAACACTTTGAAGATTAAATTTTAAAAATGCTAAACGTTCATCAGCTTACAATTTCATTTCAAGGCGAAGACCTTTTTGAAAATATTTCATTTCGATTACAATCTGGGCATCGCGTGGGTTTGATTGGTAAAAATGGTGCTGGAAAATCGACCTTACTCAAGATTATTTCTGGAGAACTCGAACATAGTTCAGGTCAAATCAGTTTTGAAAAAAAGAATTTAAAAATTGGATTTTTAAAACAGGATATTGATTTTGTTTATGGCCGTACAATTTTAGAAGAAACGTATGAGGCTTTTTCAGAACTTAAAGCACTAGAGCGTCAGTTAGAAGACATCAATACTCAGCTCGCAGAGCGCACCGACTATGAGAGTCAAAGCTACCACGATCTGATGGTTGATCTAAACGACGTACAACAGCAATATGAAATTTTAGGGGGCTATAATTATCAAGGCGAAACAGAGAAAATTCTAATTGGATTAGGATTTAAAAGAGAAGATTTTGATAAACTAACAGATACATTTTCTGGAGGCTGGCGCATGCGTATAGAACTGGCCAAATTACTGCTTCAGCAAAATGATATCCTTCTTTTGGATGAACCTACAAACCATTTAGATATAGAATCGATTATTTGGTTGGAGCAATTTTTAAAAAATTATTCTGGGGCTGTCGTTATTGTTTCTCACGACAAAATGTTTTTGGACAATGTAACAAATCGTACTATTGAAATTGTTTTAGGTCAAATTTATGATATGCCTAAGTCTTATTCCAAGTATTTGGAACTTCGGGCCGAACAAAAATCATTGCAAATAGCAGCGCAAAAAAATCAACAAAAGCAAATAGAACAAACGGAAAAATTGATTGAAAAGTTTAGGGCCAAAGCTTCCAAAGCAACAATGGCACAATCGCTCATTAAGAAATTAGATAAAATTGAGCGTATTCGTGTAGATGAAGATGACAATAGCGTGATGAGTGTACGTTTTCCAATTTCAATACAGCCTGGAAAAGTTGTTTTGGAAGCCCATAATGTTTCAAAGTCTTATGGTGACTTGGAGGTTTTAAAAAATGTTGATTTAATGGTTGAAAGAGGGCAGAAAGTTGCTTTTGTAGGTCAAAATGGACAAGGAAAATCTACACTCGCCAAAATTTTAGTTGGAGAACTTTCAGCAGAGGGGGATATTAAGCTGGGACATAATGTACAAGTGGGTTATTTTGCCCAAAATCAGGCTGAATATTTGGATGGAAAAAAGACGGTTTTGGACACGATGATTGATGAGGCTAATGAAAAAAACCGTTCTAAAGTACGTGATATTTTAGGGGCATTTTTGTTTCGTGGAGAGGCTGTTGAGAAGTACGTCAGTGTATTGTCTGGAGGGGAGCGCAACAGATTAGCTTTAGCAAAATTATTGCTAAAACCACTCAATGTTTTGGTGATGGACGAACCTACAAACCACTTGGATATTCAGTCAAAAAATGTATTAAAATCTGCTTTACAAAACTTTGAAGGCACATTGCTTCTGGTGTCGCACGATCGTGAGTTTTTACAAAGTCTAAATGATGTTGTGTATGAATTTAAAGATCAAAAAATCAAACCCTATTTAGGTGATATTGATTTTTATCTAGAACAACGGCAGCTAGAAAATTTACGCGAAGCTGAACGCAAAACAATTGTAAAATCTGAATCCAAAATAAGCACCAATAAGCAGTCTTATGAAGCACAAAAACAATTAAAATCGTTGAATAATCGTTTGAGCAAGGTGGAGTCTTCTATTTCTTCTTTGGAAAAAGAGATTAAAGCTATTGATTTGGAACTCGAAATCAACTATGATAAAACAGTTGCAGATCCTAATTTTTTTGATGCCTATCAAGAAAAAAAAGCAAAGTTAGAGGAACTCATGAGCCAGTGGGAGATGCTTACAGAATCAATAGAACAACATAGCTAATGGAAGAACATTATTATCAGTGTCCTCATTGTTGGGAGCAGGTTTCGGTTTTGGTAGATGTGTCGCAATTTGCTCAAACGTACATTGAAGATTGTGAAGTATGTTGCAATCCTATTCAATTTAATATTCAATGTTCAGGTCAAGTTTTACAGTCTTTAGAGGCTCAAAGTATAGAGCAATAAGAAGATATTTCCAAAAAAGTTCTTTTTAAATAGGAAAAAGGTTGTATATTTGTCGTCCAATATCGCGGGATAGAGCAGTAGGTAGCTCGTCGGGCTCATAACACTCCTTACCACCTAAATTCATATATTTTTATCGGTTCATTTTCAAGTAGTTACAAATATATAATCATTTTTGTGTTATACGTGCTACACTCTTGTGTTAGATAAAATACGACTATCCAAAGACTTTAACCTTCATTAGTTTCTCTTCTTCAACGTTTAATAAAAGTGGATTGATGTAGTGGTTTTCTAATACCTTCATTGAAGTGTGAGATGACAATAATTTGGTGTCACTCCCCATGGTGTGAAATACCCAAGTAAGGTATGT